>Ga0007854_10002556_pt1 | contig 11261 bp, 6 predicted proteins | sample CryBogCBH12Aug08_FD_60382 | JGI IMG/M metagenome (GOLD analysis project Ga0007854, IMG submission 60382) | Freshwater microbial communities from Crystal Bog, Wisconsin, USA - CBH12Aug08 | ecosystem: Environmental > Aquatic > Freshwater > Lake | place: Crystal Bog, Wisconsin, USA | collected... | reverse complement strand
AGTGTGGCGAGGAAGGCGGGACCGCCAGCGAGCCGCCGCTCAAATGGCGCCAACTCCACGACCGGCACCTTGGTGATGGCACCCCCGTCGCCACCGCCAACGGCGACCTCGACGGCGATCCCGAGGCGCTCGAGCTCGACCGCCAGGTCCTGCGTCCGGTGCTGCATGCCCCCGTGGCCACCATTGGCGAGGACCAGGAGCACGCGCATGCCTGCAGCGTAGCGATGGCCGCCCGGGCACTCTGGCGAGGCCTTGGTAACCTCGACGGCACCGTGCCCGAGGCGACTGCATCCCCCGTCGGCTCGGCGCGCCCCACCGGTGGACGAGCCGACCGCCACCTCACCTGGTGGTCCGAGCTCGGCGCCGTCACCGGGACTTGGGTCCTCGGTGCCCTCGTGTTCTTCACCACCTTGCAGCGCAATGGGCTGGCGACCTTGGTCGGCGATGACCGAGATGGACGGCTCATCGTCTACCTCAACGAGCACTGGTACCAGGTGCTCCTCGGCCGTGCCCCGCTCGGCACCGAGGCCTTCTTCGCCCCCTTCCCCCACGCCCTCGGGTTCTCCGACACCTTCGTCCTCTACGCCGCCGCCTACGTGCCCCTGCGCGTCGTCGGCATCAGCGCCTTCGTCGCACTGCACCTGACCCTGGTCGCCTTGAGCGCCTTCGGCTTCGCCACCGCCTACCTCTTCGTCCGGCGGATCTGGCGGCCCCCGCTCAGCCTCGGGCTGCTGGCGGCATTCCTGTTCACCTTCGCCTCCATGCTCAACTCCAACGCCGGGCACCCACAGGAGATGGGGCTCTACTTCCTCCCCGCGGTCGGCCTCCTCGGCCTCTCAGCCTGGCGCCGGGCCTCGGACGCCCACCTGCACGCGGCGCTGCTGGCGGCCGGCGCCGGGGCACTGTGGATGGCGGTGCTGCTCTCGACGTACTACGTCGGCTACGACTCCTTCCTCGCCGCTGCCCTCTTCGGCCTCGTTGCCCTCGCCTACAGACCTCGCTGGATCGCGGGGCAAGCGAGTCGGTGGCTGCGGGCGCACTGGCCGGTGTTGTTGGCGGGGGTTGCGGGGGTCGCCCTCGTCGCCGTGCCCTTCGCCGCTGTGTACCTCCCGGTACAACACAGTGGACGGTCGTTGGCCTACTCGATGGTGGCCCTGCGCCAGCCAACCGTGGGTGACCTGCTCGACGTTGGGAGCCACAACCTGGCCTGGTCATGGGTGACCTCGAAGGTCGCCCCCGTCGTTGGACCAGGGTCCGGTGAGCGGAACTTCGCCCTCACGCCGATCCTGGCGGCGACCCTGCTCCTCGGAACGGTGGTCGCCACTCGGCTCGAGCGCAAGCGACCGACGCCCGGGCTCCACCGCTTCGGCGCAGCGATCATCACCACCACGACCGTCCTCATCGCCCTGCTCCCCATCCGGGCGCCCTGGGGGAATCCCTGGAAGGTGCTGATCTACCCGCTCCCCGGGGCCCAAGCGATGCGCGCCAATGGTCGGATGGGGCTCCTCCTCGTGCCTTTCGCCGCGATGGCCCTCGTGGCCATCGCCATGCGGCTCCGCAGCTCCCTCGCCATCACGGCGCCGAATCGCCGCAGGTGGCTGCTGGTGGCGACCGGAGTCCTCGCCGTGCTGCTCTGTGCCGAGCAGCTGAACTACCCCGTTGCCACGCGGCCCACCGTGACTGCAGAGGTCGCCGCCCTCAACGCCGTTCCCGCACCGCCGTCCAGCTGCGAGCGCTTCTACGTCCTCGCTGCGCTGGCCCAACCCTCGCAGGCTGCCGCGGTGCAGACCGAGGCCATGATGCTCTCGGCCCGTCTGGCCCTGCCGACGCTCAACGGCTACAGCGGCTCCACCCCTCGACGGTGGCCACTCCTGCACCCCTTCGGGGTCTCCTATGAGCGAGCGGCGTACAGCTGGGCGGCGCGCAACCACATCCTCTCCGGTCTGTGCCGCTACGACGAGGCATCGCGCCATTGGACCGTGGTCGTCCCACCAGCCGGTGCACTGCGCAGTGACCGCGGGGCTGAGCGACGCTTGTTCGACGAAGCGCGGGAGCTGCGCAGCTCTGCTGGCGGGCGCTGACGCTGCGGCTGGCCGCCGCCGCGGTCAGGGCCTTCCGGGCCGAGCGACGGTCACCGGCCACCGCCACTTCCAACGTCGACCAGTTGGGGCTCACGACCGGGGGGCAGGCCGTGGATCCGCCGAGCACACCGTCGGCTCAGCGCCGAGGGAGCACTCCTCGGGTCAGCTGCTCTCGACGTCGAGGTAGGCCGACGACGAAGCGGGCATGGCCCCGAGCGCCGAGGCGTCACGGACGACCTCCAGCGCTTCGGCGTGGTCCGACGTCGAGAACCGCGACCAGTACCGGGTGGTTGAGCTCAGTACATCCTCGGCGAGGTAGGCGCAGCGGTCGATCTGGCTGCGGTACGCCGAGATCGCGTCGAGCTTGGCGTCGAGCTGATCCGCGACCGGAACGAAGCGATTCGGTCGGAAGTCGATGGTCGCCGACGGCGATTGGTAGCAGGCGATCTTGCCCACCCGGCGACCCGCCACCAAGGTGGCACGGTGCACGGCCCGGTGGTCCTGGTGGGTGTCGTGGATCGAGTGGGTGTAGATCGTGGTGGGCTGCACAATCTCGATGACCCGTTCGATCATGCCGACGGTCGGCGCACCGGCCTCGATCATGGTGTCCTCAAGGTCCTCGAGGAAGAGCTGGGCCCCGAGGCGACCGGCAGCGTCAGCAGCCTCGACCTCGCGCACGGCGATCTCGCCGCCGCGGGCACCCTTGGACAGGGTCAGAATCGCGACCCGGTGCCCCGCAGCTCCGTGGGCGAGCAAGGTCCCACCAACCCCAATCTCGACGTCGTCAGGGTGCGCTCCAATCGCCAGGATCACCTCCGGAGCGGCTTGGTTGGCGGCTCGGGTTCCCTCGAGCAGCCGGGCGACATCCATCGCCCGCTGGAGGTCGCTCCCGGTGAGGTTGAGCGCCACGATGCCCGCCGGGGCCAACTCGGGGTCGACCAGGTCGCAGAAGGCGGCAACCACCGCACGAGGCGCCACGGTCTGGGCGTGTCGGACGAAGGCCCGGCCACGGCCCAGCGCGAGGACGGGGTCCACGAGCAGGACATCCCACTGGGTGGACTGGAGCAACTGCAGCGCGTCTTCGACGAGGTCGGTGGTCGCGACGAGCAGGTCGCTGCTCTCGGCGATTGCCGTCATCAGCGCAACCACCTCAGGGCGGCCGTCGAAGCAGAGCACCTTGCCGCCGAATCGCTGCTGGGACGGCGCGGCTGCGGCCTCATGGACCGTCGGGAGGTTCACGGCGGCGCTCAGTCCGCGCATCAGCGGCCGACCCCAACAACTCGTTGGCCGCACGCCAACGGGTGCAGCCATCCTCCGCATCCCTGCATGGTCTCCCAACCCCTCTCGCCAGCCACGAGACCAGTGTGCAGGGGCTTAGGTCCAATTTAGGTACGGGTTCAGTAGCAACTCCGTTGCACGCCGCTCCCCGTCCTCAGGGTGGCCTCAGCCCATGGGCCGGAAGCGGTACCCGTAGCCACGAACGGCCTCGAGCGGGTCGGGCCCGCCCTCGCCCCAACCCAGCTTCCGGCGGAGGCGCAGCACCGCGAACTTCACCCGATCAGGGGCGATGGCGAAGGGGTCATCCCAGGCCAGCTCCAGCAGTTGCTCCGTCGACAGCGCTTGGCCCGGGTGGCGGACGAAGGCCTCGAGCAGGCGGAACTCCAGCGCGGTGAGCGGCACCGGCTGCCCGTCGACCAGGACCTCGCGTGCGGCCCACTCGACGGTCAGGTTCCCGTCCTGGAAGCGCTCCTCGCTCCCGGCATCGGTGTCTGAACTGCTGAGCTTCGCCCGCCGGAGCAGCGCTTCGATCCGCGCCCCGAGCTCTCGGATCCCGAAGGGCTTGGTGAGGTAGTCATCGGCACCGCCGAGCAGGCCGCGCACCTTGTCCTGCTCTAGGTCCATCGCGGTCAGCATGAGGACGGGGACCTCCGAGACGTCACGGATCCGCTCGAGGACCTGCCACCCGTCGAGCAGCGGCAGCCCGACGTCGAGCACCACCAAGTCGGCACCCTGGTCGAAGAAGGTCCGCATCCCCTCACGGCCATCGGCCGCACGGGTGGCTCGGTAGCCCAACTTGCGCACCACGATCTCGACGGCGCCCGCAATGGAGTCGTCGTCTTCGATCACGAGCACCTTGGTGTCCTCGCTCCCAGCTGCCATCAAGTCCCCTCTCGCAACACCGTCGCACCATTGATCGTTGCACGCGCACGGGGGGTGGTGGCGCGGGTGGCACGCGGCAGGGTCACCGTGACCGACGTCCCCACCCCAACGCTCGACTGCAGGGCGATCGTGCCGCCGTGGTGTTCGACGATGGCCTCGGCGATCGAGAGGCCCAGCCCGGTTCCCGGGATCACCTTCTGGGTGGCGAGTGAGCTCCGGTAGAAGCGCGAGAACACCTGCTCCTGCTCGTCGTCGGGGATCCCGATCCCGGTGTCGGCGACCACCAGCACGACCGACTGGTCCTGGGCGGCGGTCGTGACATGGACCTCCCCGGCAGCGGGGGTGAACTTGATGGCGTTGGAGATGAGGTTGAACAGCAGCCGCTCGAGCTGGGTGGCATCGCCGAGCACCTCCACGCCTCCGCTGCGCAGGTGGTCATCCAAGCTGAGGAGTTTGGCCTCGGCACTCGGGCGCAGGGCCTCGGTGACGCTCTCGATGAGCGGGTCGAGTTCAATCGGGACGAGGACGATGTCGAAGACCTCGGAGTCGAGATGCGACAAGGTCAGGATGTCCTCGATGAGCGCCGAGAGCCGTGCCGCGTTGCGCTCGATGACCTCGAGCATCCGGTCGGCTTCAGCGGGGTCGTCCTCACCAGACTCTCGGAGCAACTCGACGTAGGCCCGGATCGAGGCCAGGGGGGTGCGGAGTTCGTGGCTGAAGGTCGAGAGCATCTCCCCCTTGGTCCGGTCGAGCTCTTGGAGCTGGCGGACCAACTGCTCTTGGTGCTCGAACAACCGCGAGCTGACGACGGCCCGGGCCAAGTCGGCCGCCACGGTCTCGGCCACGGTCACGTCGTCCTCGACGAAGTGGTGCGGGCGATCGATGGTGACGAGCCCGAGTACCCCGAGCAGCTCGCCGTCGGCGGTGTAGAAGGGGCACAGGAGCACCCCGCCGATGCGCGCCACCTCGACGAACTGCCGGACCTCAGGATTGATGAGGCGATCCGAGAGCGACTTGATGTCGCGCAGGACCAGCGAGGAGCGACGCGCGGCCACCTGCCCCAAGATGGCCAGCACCGCTTGGGGCAGGGCTTCTTGTCGGACCGGGGCGTGGTTCGCCGCCCGACGCCAGACGGTGGCGACGTAGTCGAGGCCGCCATCTGGCTTCGCCAGCTGCACGAAGACGCTGTCGAGCTCCATGGTCTCGCCCAAGGTCACGACCACCTCTTGGAGGACCGCCGCGAGGTCGAAGTGGTCATCTTGGCGAACCGAGAGCCGGGTGGACAGGGTGCGCAGTCGCTCGAGCAGCTGCCGGCGCTGATCCTTGGCGCGCTCGAGCCCGAGGGAGGTTGCCGACAGCTCGGCGGTCTGCTGCGCCACGGTCCGCTCCAGCGCCGCCCGATTCGCCCGCAACTGCGCCGTCGCCGCGTCGAGGGCGATCGCCGCCCGGGCCGCCTCGGCCTGCATCACGTTGAAGGATCCGGCCATGAGCCCGAACTCATCTTGGCTGCGCACCTGCACGGGCACCGTCGTGACCGTGGCGGTGGCGTGCTCGAGGTCGCCGGAGGCCATGGCCTCCATCGCCCGAGTGAGCTCGTTCAAGGTCCCCTCGGCGAGCCGCCTCGCCGCCACGGTCACCTGGTCGACGGTATGGGCCACCATGCCCGGCAGGATCAACCCGACCAAGATGGTGAGGAGCCCCACGGTGACGAAGATGTCCTTCAGCAACGCGATCAGCGCCGCATCCACCTGGGGCACGTGATCCACGGCGACGAGGTAGCCCACCCCGTCGAGCGCCAGGACCGCCAGCATCGCCCCGGTGAGCTTGAGGTGGATGGAGCGACGGGGGCTCCGCATCCCGGCGGCGCGGCGGTCGCGGTGCAGCCGCCAGGCGTAGAGCAACGATCCCGAGAAGGCCAACAGGATCCCGAGCAGCACTACGGGGAGCCGGTAGGTCTCGAAGCCCAAGATCGTGGCGGCGAGCCACACCATCGCCGAGAACAACCCGAGGCGGAGCTGGCGGTCGCTGGCTCGGTAGGCCCGGGCTTGACGAGGAGCGTGGCGACGCAGGAGCCACACCGCCACCGACGGTGCAGCGATGGCGATCAAGTAGGTGAGGTTGGCCGCCTCAAGGAGTGAGATCGGGTCGCCCGCCCACATGAACAGCAAGGCCGCGCCTGCGGTGACGGCGATCGCGACCATGGGCGCATCGGTCTTCGGGTGGCGGTAAGCGAGCGAGCGAGGCAGCAACCCATCCTCGGCGAGCTGCGACAGCGTCCTCGAGGATCCCGTCAGCGGCTGCAGCGTTCCCCCGAGTGAGGCGAAGGCGACGAAGGCACAGGCGAAGGCCTTGGCCAATGCCCCGACCAGCGGGGCGAAGGTCGGACCGAGGAGCTCCGCGAGCGATCGCCCGGTGTGGGCGACCGCGAGGGCGTGGTCGCCGAAGACGCCGAGCCACACGAGCGGGAGCACCACGAAGAACAACGCCGCTGCGGCGCCCGAGACCCACAGCGCTCGGGCTTGGTCGGCTCGGGGCTCTCGGAGCTCACCGACATTGCAGGCTGCACTCTCGAAGCTGGGCGCGGCGAAGCCCACGAGGTAGATGCCTGCCATCACCGCCGTCACCTTGCCGAAGGCCCCGGCGAAAGGGGTCGTGAGGTGGAAGTCGAAGGCTTGGTGCCAGTCGACATGTCCAGCGGCCACCGGGATCGCTGCGGCGGCGAAGGCCAGGACGAAGGCGACCGCGGCGATCGGCAGCGCCAGGGCCACGGCCCAGCGCAACCCGGCCAAGTTGATGGCGGCGAACAGCAGGACCAGCACCGTCGCCAGGGTGGTCGTGGTCAACCAGGGGAGGGATCCACCGAGAAACCACTCCTCGATGGCTTGGGCCGAGAACAGCGCCGACAGCCCACAGGTCGGGATCCAGCCCCACCAGTAGCTCACCCCCGTCAAGTTGGCGAGCACCGCGCCGTAGGGGCGGAAGGCCTCGCTACAGGCCGCGGCGATCCCCCCCACCCGGTTGGGGTACATCCCCGACAACTCGAGCCATCCCGGCGCGGCGAGGCCGGCCAGGGCGAGGCCGACCACCATGAACGGGACGGCAGCGGGACCGAACAGCCCGAGGAGGATCCCGAAGAGGAAGATCGCTCGGCTGGCCGTCGCCCCGATGGAGAGTGCGGCCGCCCCAACCCAGTTGATCCGTCGGGGGTGCTCGAGCACTTCGCGGTCGATCTCGGTCACCAACGGGCGTCCTCGAAACTCAGGGGGGACAGTTCTCCCATGCTCCCACGCCCCATCGAGGTGATGCCGCGTCGGAGCCTCGAGAACCCCCCACCGTCTCGCCGCCTCGGATTGTCAGACCTCACCACGACGCAGTGTAAGCCGATACCTACAAGAGGGGAAGAGGGTCAACTGCCAACAACTACCAAGTCGCACCCGAGCGGGGAACTGAGCGGCACCTCCCCTCCTGCAGGCTGCAAGTAGCGGGCATCCACCGCAGCCGCGGTGGGATCCAAGGAGGAGCGCATGGAGGACCGGTCAGCACTTCGAGGGGCATCGACGTCGGGGGATGAGGGTTTCACGCTGATCGAACTCCTCATCGTGATCGTGACCCTGGGCATCTTGTCGGCAGTCGTGGTCTTCTCCCTCGGCAGCGTCGTGACCTCGTCGGCTCGAGCGTCGTGCAACGCTGACGCCAAATCGGTGGCCATCTCCCTCGAGCACTACAAGGCACTCGTCGGCACCTACCCCGGACTGGGTGCCACCGGGAAGGCCAACTTGCTCTCGTCAGCCAACGGCGGGCCCTTCCTGCGCAGCTGGCCCTCGAACGCGAGCCACTACGTCATCTCCCTCGACGCCAGCACCCTCGGCCAGGTCGACATCCAGACGGTGACCGGTGGGGTCACGAGCTCAACGCTCACCGTCTACGAGCAGCAGGGCACGACCGCCGGCTGCTCGATCGTCACCTGAGTTCTGCGCAGCGCGCTCGGGCCGCGATGAAGGCGGCCACGGCATGATCGACATCGGCATCAGCATGGGCCGCTGAGCACTGGAGGCGGATCCGGGCGCTGCCGACGGGGACGACGGGGTAGCTGAAGGCGACGGCGTAGATGCCCTCGTCGAGCAAGGCGTCCGCCATCGCAGTCGCCAGCGCGGCCTCGCCGAGCAGCACGGGCACGATCGGGTGCTCCCCCTCGAGGACCGTGAACCCGGCCGCGGTGAGGCCTTGGCGCAGGCGGGAGGCGTTGCGCCAGAGCTGCAGCCGGGCGGCATCCGAGCTCTCCAAGAGTTCCAACGCGACCAGGCTGGCGGCGGCAATGGCCGGAGCGAGCGCGTTGGAGAACAGGTAGGGCCGGGAACGCTGCCGGCAGAGTTCGATGAGCTCAGTGCGCCCAGCGAGGTAGCCGCCGCTCGCCCCGCCGAGGGCTTTGCCCAAGGTGCCCGAGACCAGGTCGACACGATCCTCCACCCCGAAGTGCTCCAAGGTGCCCCGACCGCTCGGGCCGCAGACGCCCACGCCGTGGGAGTCGTCGACCATGACCATGGCACCGAACTCCTCCGCCAGATCGCAGATCTCCCGGAGCGGGGCGAGGTGGCCGTCCATGGAGAACACCCCATCGGTCACCACCAGCACCCGGCGTGCTGTTGCCGCGTCGACCAGGCACCGTCGCAGGTCATCGAGGTCACGGTTCTGGTAGCGCAGCCGGCGCGCCGAGCAGAGGCGGATCCCATCGATGATCGAGGCGTGGTTGAGCTGGTCGGAGATCACGACGTCACCCTCACCGAGCAGCGTCTCGAAGACCCCGCCGTTGGCATCGAAGCAGGAGGAGTAGAGGATCGCCGCCTCCGCACTGAGGAATCGAGCCAGCGCGGTCTCGAGCTCTGTGTGGACGGTGGCGGTGCCGCAGATGAAGCGCACCGAGGCCATCCCATACCCATCCGTATCGAGGGCGGCGTGCGCGGCGGCGATGAGGCGGGGATCTGCCGCCAAGCCCAGGTAGTTGTTGGCGCAGAAGTTGCGAACCCAGTGGCCGGCGGTGAGGACCTCAGCGCCCTGCGGGGAAGCGAGGACCCGCTCCACCTTGCGCGTCCCGGCCGCCTCGATGGCTTCCAGTTCTCCTCGGTACTGCGCCCGAATGGTCTCGTCCACTGCGGTCTCCTCAGTCCTCGTCCCAGGTCAAGATGACCTTCCCGCACTCCCCCGACGCCACTGTCTCGAAGGCCTCGGCCCAGTCCGCGGCGTCGAAGCGGTGGGTGATCACCGGCCGCAGGTCGAGCCCGGCATCGACCAGCACCGACATCGCGTACCAGGTCTCGAACATCTGCCGGCCGTAGATCCCGCGCAGGGTCAGCATGTTCATGACCACCGTCGACACGTCGAGCTCCACCGATCCGGCAGGCAGGCCGAGCAGGGCGACCTTGCCGCCGTGGCAGCAGGCCTCGAGCAGCCCGCGCAGTGCAGCGGGGTTCCCCGACATCTCGAAGCCGACGTCGAAGCCCTCGGCCATGTCGAGTGCAGCGAAGGTGTCGCGCAGCGATGTCGATCGCGCATCGACGGCCTTGGTCGCCCCGATCGATTCAGCGAGCGCCAGCCGGTAGGGCGACACGTCGGACACCACCACGTGGCGGGCGCCGGCGTGGCGGGCGACGATGGCCGCCATGAGGCCAATTGGCCCGGCCCCGGTGATCGCCACATCCTCATTCAAGATCTCGAAGGCCGTGGCGACATGCACCGCGTTGCCGAAGGGGTCGAAGATGGCGGCCACCTCGAGGTCGATCCCGGGCTGGTGCCGCCAGAGGTTCCCCGATGGGAGGACGATCGACGACGCGAAGCACCCCTCTCGGGTCACCCCCACGCCCTCGGTCCGAGCGCACATCACCCGCCTCCCGGCTCGGCAGTTCCGGCAGCGCCCGCAGACGAGATGCCCCTCACCGCTCACGAGGTCACCCACCTCGAGGTCCTCGACCCCGGGGCCGAGCGCCTCGACGCGACCGACGAACTCATGGCCCACCGTCACCCCGACCGCCACGTGGCTCTGCGCCCAGGGGTCCCAGCGATCGATGTGGACATCGGTGCCGCAGATCCCCGTGCGGAGCACCTTCACCGAGACCTCATCGGGCCCCACCGACGGCTGCGGCACCTCCACCATCTCGAGGCCCGGTCCCGCTTGGGTCTTCACCAGCGCTCGCAACCCGCACCTCCTCGAGGACCGTCGCCCTCGACGCTACGCGACGCTACGGTCCTCGACTGGTGTCGCTCGGCTCGGAGCGTTACCGAGCGGGCATGATGTCCCGATGAGCCCCATCGATCTCTCGACGACACCGCTCCCCTCCGACACCGTGGGCCTCCTCGAGGGACTCACGACCACCCGTGCCATCCGCCGATACCGCCAGGAGCCCGTGCCAGAGGAGGCGCTGCGGGCCATCGTGTTCGCCGCGACCAGGGCCCCGAGCGGATCGAACCGTCAGCCCTTCCGCTTCATCGTGCTCAGCGACGGGCCGATCGCGGCCGCCGCCAAGGCCCTCGTTGCCTCGAGCGCGCAGCAGATGTGGGCCGAGAAGCGCCGCCGCGATGGCTACGACGGTGGTAGCGGAACGGTGGCGAACTCCCCCAAGTCCCGAATGGCCGCGTCCATGGAGCACTACGTCGCCGAGCTCGCACGGGTCCCGGTCCTGATCCTCCCCTGCCTGGAGCGGCCGCGAGCCCTCGGACCAACCGATGGCGCCTCGATCTACCCGGCCTGTCAGAACCTGCTGCTGGCCGCCCGGGCCCTCGGCTACGGCGGCGTCTTCACCAGCTGGCAGTCGGGGGTCGAGGACCAGCTCCGTCCGCTGCTGGCGATCCCCGACTCGGTCGCCATCATGGGAGCGATCACCTTGGGTCGACCCGAAGGCCGCCACGGCCCAGTGCGACGTCGGCCGCTTGCGGAGTTGGTGAGCGGAGAGGTCTGGGGCCAGGCACCGCCCTGGGCCATCGACCCCCCGGGGACGACCTACACCTCCGCCGGTCCGCCGAGCCAGG
>Ga0007854_10002555_pt1 | contig 11263 bp, 11 predicted proteins | sample CryBogCBH12Aug08_FD_60382 | JGI IMG/M metagenome (GOLD analysis project Ga0007854, IMG submission 60382) | Freshwater microbial communities from Crystal Bog, Wisconsin, USA - CBH12Aug08 | ecosystem: Environmental > Aquatic > Freshwater > Lake | place: Crystal Bog, Wisconsin, USA | collected... | reverse complement strand
ATCGGGCTGCGAGCCGCGCCTGGCGGACTGCCGCCCCCCATGGCCAACAGAGTGATTCAAATTGAACGCGCGACGCTCTAGTTGCCGTGACAAAGAATTTGCACGGCGAATTTTTTGGTCATTTCCGCCAGATCGGCAGCATTTTTCCGAACTTCAAGCTGGCCGACGCTGTAGGGAACATGCAATCGGTCCAAAAAGGCCATGACCTCGCCAGCCTTAACGGCAAAATTGACGTTTTGCGGTAAATCGCCAATACGCTGGGAAACCCTTGCGGCATCCAATTTTGACACAACCACGCCCACCACATTTCCGGACGCATCAATCAGTGGCCCGCCTGAATTGCCGCTTTGGACCGGCGCCGTCATCTGAAAAACATGCGGATCGTCGGCGACCCCTCGGGTGGCGCTCAGGACGCCAACCGTAACATTACCCTCGGTGGAGAGAAGCCCAGGCAAAGGAAAGCCGAAGGCGAGCACCTCCTCACCGACCCGTGGCGGCGGCGCGGTCCGCAGACTGGCACTCTCGGTGGGCCCGTGATCGGCACGCAGAACGGCGATATCGATATCCGCATCACTGCCAACCATTTTCAGCGACAGCTTTTCCGAGGTTTCCAAACGACCGCAACCAGAGACCACATGGGCATTCGTAATAAGATCGCCGGCGGAATTGACGAAAAACCCGGATCCCGCCTTAGTTCCGGACGCTGCGGGCGGACGCGGCTGAGCGCTCTGAATCCGTTTTTCTTCTTGCGGAAGCGACGCGGTCACGCCAAAGCGCTGAGCCGCCTGCAAGGCTTGTTGAGCCGCCGCCGGCCGGCCAAGTTTGCGCAAAAGAACCGCCTTTTCAAGCAAACAATGGGGCGCTCTTGCTTGGTGAGCGATGCAACGCTCGGTGACGGCCAGCGCCTCGTTATCTTTTCCATTTTCCCTAAGCGCGGCGGCGAATTGCGCGGAAAGAGGATCCCACTCTTCGCTACCCAGCGGACAGCGTGAAAAAAGAGCGGTGCCCGTCGCGGCGGCCCGGGTAAAATCCTTGTCCTCGAAGGTTCTGGTCAAATCCTGGCGCAATCGCCGGCATTCACCATCGGCAGACCATTCGGCTCGGACCGCCGCTGCCGGCAGGATAAGCAACCCAGCCAAGATCAGAAACCCCAAGCGAGCCATGTGGCAGAGCATTAAAAGACATTTCCTTTATTTTTGGCCATCCCCTCCCCTTTCAAACTAAGATAGATCACCCGGAAAATAAAATCGTCTTCCTTCTCCTGGACAGTTACCAGGAGATTTTATCAAAAAGTTAATTTATCAACGCGGGGACTTGCCCGGAAAAGGTGGGGCTTTAACGCGGGCAAGCAATTAGCAGATCCTTATTCTCGATACTCAAAGAGTGAGTTAGGATGCACTCAAACAAATCTGGTCCGCTCAGTAAGCGTTTAACGAAGCTTCTGGGTGTAGCCATGGATAGTTTGCCGACACCGTATTTGAAATAACTTGGAGAATTGGCGCTATCAAAGACTTTCTGAAAGGTCTGGGGCCGAGCGTACTCAATCTTCGCCGTTTTCTATCAAGCCTGCTGTTGCTGAACTTGGTGGTCTTCTCACTGACGGTGTTCGCCCTTTACCGTAGCTATCAACAATACCGAGCGGATGCCATCCAGACGAGCGCCAATCTCTCAAGGGTTCTCGACGAAAATCTTTCGCGCTTGGTCGACAAGATCGATCTTACGCTTCTGGCCGTGATCGAAGAGATTGACCGCGAGGAAAGACATGGCGGCATTGATCGAGCAACTCTTGAAAAAATTCTAGCTGATTTCGACTCACGGCTCCCGGAAGCCTTGGGCCTGCGCGTTGCCAATGCGGATGGGGTCGTCGAATACGCCGTCAGCAATATAGTGAATGCCAATGGACAAGTGAGCGACCGCGAATATTTCCAGAAGCTCAAGGCCAATCGGGACCTGGGGCTCTATATATCAGAACCCATTTTAGGGCGCATGTATCTGAAGCCCATCATTGTTTTCGCTCGCCCCCGCATTGACCGCAATGGGGCGTTTGCGGGAACCGTTCACGTCGCCATCACGGTTGACATGCTATCGCAGACCTTTTCCACCATCAATCTGGGCCCACATGGCAATATCGCCCTGTGGAGCGATGCCCCCGCGCTGATGGCCCGCTATTCCCCCGTGCAAGGTCTGCCCCTCCAGGCCGTGAAGCCCTCGGCCCATCTCGCCGGCCTGATCCGCTCCAATGCCGCGCCGACGGCTTTTGACGGCCAGTCCGGCACGGACGGGTTATACCGGCTGTTTTTCTTTCGCAAGGTTAGCCGCTGGCCGCTCTATCTGATCCTGGGCGCCGCGGACCAAGACTATCTAAGTCCCTGGTGGCGAGAGGCCAGCTATTTCATCGGCTTGGCCGCTCTATTTCTGCTTGCCTCGCTTTATGCTTTCTCGAAGATCCACGCCGTTCTGGACAAACTGGAGCGATCCCGAGCGGAGGCCCAGGAGGCCCGTCAGCGCACGGATCTGATCCTGCATTCCGCAGGACAGGGCATCTGCGGCATTAACGAAAAAGGCCAAATTATCTTCATTAATCAGGCGGCCAAACGCTTGCTGGGGTTAGCTGACGAAGAAGGCCTCATCTTTCATGAGATTGTTCATCCGGGCTGTGAAAATTGTCTCTTGAAATCAATGCTCGGAGGAGAGTCCGATGCCGGTCCAAGAACGTTCGGCAGTGAAACCTATTGGCGGCGGGATGGCACGTCCTTTCCGGTCGAGGTCACGCTGACTCCGATGATGGACGAGTCGGGCGGCGTTGGCGTGGTTGCCGTTTTCAACGATATTTCAGAGAGGAAGCAGGCAGAAACAGAGCTACGGGTTGCCGCAACGGCCCTAGAATCACAGGAAGGCATGATCGTTACTGATGCAGAGGGTGTCATCCTGCGGGTTAACCGGGCTTTCACAGAAATCACGGGCTATTCCTCGGAGGACGCGGTAGGCAGAAAAACGGATCTGCTCAAATCGGGTCGCCATGATCCGGCCTTTTACCAGGAGATGTGGAAAAGTCTTACTCTGAAGGGGTCCTGGCAGGGCGAGATCTGGAACCGACGAAAGAATGGCGAGATTTACCCTGAATGGCTGACCATCACAGCCGTAAAAAGGGATGAAAATGAGGTTACCCACTATGTCGCGGCCCTGTCGGACATCACTCTGCGCAAAGCGGCCGAAGATGAAATTAAGCATCTCGCCTTCTATGACCCGTTAACCCGACTGCCAAACCGGCGGCTCCTGCTCGACCGCCTGCGACAAGCCCTTGCGTCCGCCAACCGCAGCCGGCATGAAGGAGCGTTGCTTTTCATCGACCTTGATAATTTCAAGACCTTAAACGACACACGCGGGCACGATATCGGTGACCAGCTGCTGCAAGAGGTCGCGCAGCGGCTTGTCAGCTGTGTGCGGGAAGGTGATACCGTGGCCCGGCTTGGCGGTGATGAGTTCGTCATCATGCTGGAGGATTTAAGCCGGAACCTTCAGGAAGCTGCCACCCAGACTGAGCTTATCGCAGAAAATGTCCTTTCCGCGCTTACCCGACCCTATTTGCTCGCTGGCCAAAATGAACGAAGCACCCCCAGCATTGGGGCGACACTTTTCAATGGTCACCAGGATTCTGTCGAGGAACTCCTAAAACGGGCCGACTTGGCCATGTACCAAGCCAAAGCGGCCGGACGTAATACTGTCCGATTTTTTGACCCGGAAATGCAATCTACTGTTGCTGCCCGGGTCAAGCTGGAAGCAGGTCTGCGCCAAGGAATAAAGGAAAATGAGTTCCTCCTCTATTATCAGCCCCAAGTGAACGAGAACGGCTGTTTAACGGGCGCTGAGGCGTTACTGCGCTGGCAACATCCGGAACGAGGCTTGGTTTCTCCAGTTGAATTCATTCCTTTGGCCGAAGAGACAGGTCTTATTATTCCGCTTGGTCAATGGGTTCTGGAAACCGCCTGCACCCAGCTCCGCAGTTGGGCTGACCGGACGGAAGCAGCCCAACTGACCCTGGCCGTTAATGTCAGCATCCGACAGTTTCGTCAGCCCGATTTTGTCAGCCAGGTGCTCGCCGTACTCGAGCGCACCGGCGCAAAACCCCAGCAGCTGAAAATTGAGCTAACTGAGAGCCTGCTGCTTACCGATGTACATGATGTGATAGACAAGATGATAGAGCTCAAGGCCCATGGCGTGTGTTTTTCTCTGGACGATTTTGGTACAGGCTATTCATCCTTGTCCTATTTGAAGCGCCTGCCGCTCGACCAGCTCAAAATCGACAAATCCTTTGTCGGCGATGTGATGGTCGACCCCAACGACAGTGCAATCGCCCAAACCATTGTCGCCTTGGGCCAGAGCATGGGTTTGGCGGTCATCGCCGAGGGCGTGGAGACCGAAGAACAGCATGGTTTCCTGGTCGGGCTCGGTTGCAACGCCTTCCAAGGCTATCTTTTCGGCAAGCCGATGCCGACTGAAAATTTCGAGGCGCTATTTGAGATAAACACCCGCCGTCATTCTGACATCGGCCAGCCCATTGAGGGGCAAGAGATGGCCTTGACCAACTCCAAAGCAATTCGCTTATAATCCTCTTAACGTAATAGCCATTTAAAAGACCATGCTCCGCGGGGGGCTAAGGTCTAAAATTCGGCGGAGCTTAAAAATCTCTAAACGCCAAAAGCGATTGAAACTTTCTGCCGTTCTTGTCGCTCTGGCCCTGTTTGGCCAAGCCATCGCGGCTGTGCTGCCCATGAGCGCCCTGGCACAAGGGGCCATACCTGTTTGTTCCCAACACGACGCGGGACAATCCCCGCTTTCTCCGCACCCCAACGGCAAAGCGCCGTTTGACGGTCAGTTCTGCCCCATTTGCCAAGCCGGATTTTTAACCGCCAGTCTGCTGCAACCGGTTTTGCCGGCGCTGGCTTTCGCCGATCCTCCCGGCGATTGGCATTTCGTCCCGCTGCCGCTGCGGGCGCCAAACGGCCAACACCGACTTCCGCAGCAAGCGCGCGCCCCGCCTTCCTTGGTCTGACCCGTCTCTGATATCGCCCATCCTTTCGTCGGGATGTGGCCCTTCGACATAAGCCAAGGATATTTTATAATGACCCTGTTTCGTCATGCTGCGCGGCCGGCCCGCGTTCCGACCCATTTTTTGGCGCTTGGCGCCATGCTTGCCCTTTCACCATCCCTCAGCTGGGCCTGCGCAACCTGCGGCTGCTCCCTCAGTTCGGATGCCGCCACCGGCTATACGACCGGCACCGGTTGGCGCCTTGACCTGCAATATAATTATATCGACCAAAGTCAGTTGCGCTTGGGGTCGCACCCAATATCGGCCGGACAGGTGGCCGTCATCAATAATAATGGCGGCAATCAGGAAGTCGAAAATAACACCACCAATAACTATTTGACCCTGGGGCTGACCTATAGCCCTTCTTCAGCCTGGAACATTAATCTGCAGATCCCGTACATCGACCGTAGCCACAGCACCTATAGCAGTGCCACGACCAGCGACCTTAACGCGGCAAATCTCAGCAGCCTGTCCTTCAATGATTTCGGCGATGCCAAACTGATCGCCAGCTATCAGGGGCTGCTGCCCACCAATAATCTTGGCTTTCAGTTCGGCATCAAGCTCCCGACCGGGCGTTATGGCGGGCAAAATACGCTGACGGGCGCCACGGTTGGCCGGGACCCGCTGTTTTTTTCCTCAGGCCCGAATGCAGCGGCCAGACAAGCCCTCGATAGCAGTCTTCAACCCGGAACCGGGACGACCGACATCATCCTTGGCGCCTATTATTACCAGCCGGTCAGCCAGGATTTTGACGCCTTTATCAATGGTCGTTTCCAGTCTTCGATGGATCAGGCGCTTGATGGACTCAACGCCAATTATCGTCCTGGGAACAATGAGCTCCTTAGTATTGGTCTCCGGTACGAGCATTCGCCGGTTTGGGTTCCGCAGCTCCAGATTAATCTATCCCATAAGAGCCCCGATCAGGGTGCCCTGGCCGATATAGCGGACTCAGCCGGCACGGTGGCTTACCTTAGCCCAGGCCTCACTATCGGACTTGGAAGCGGCGCCCAGTTCTATGGCTTTGTGCAAGTCCCTATATTCAGTTCCTTGGTGGGCTATCAGCTCTTTCCCCGCTGGACTGCCAATGCGGGGGTCAGTCTTGCCTTTTAAGCCAATCCGACGAGGCCTGAGAGCGTTCCTGACGCGTGCCTTGATTGTCTTGATGGCGATCGTCGGGTGCGGAACGGCCCTGGCCGACGGACTGACGATCGGAGCGCCGGCGCCGCCCTTAACCCTGCATAGTTTGGATGGGCGCACTATCGCCATCAGCGACCTTCGCGGAAAAGTGGTCATTTTGACCTTTTGGGCCAGTTGGTGTCCGTCTTGTCGTGCCGACCTGTCGCTTCTTTCCGCTTATGCCGCCGAGCATCGCGCGCAAGGATTGGAAGTTCTCGGCTTTTCCCTCGACAATGCAGACGAGCTGCCCATTGTCAGGCGCATTGCTGCGCCTTTAACCTTCCCGGTTGGGTTGTTGGGCAGCGCCTGGGCTGGTGACTATGGTCGGATCTGGCGTCTGCCGGTCAGCTTCGTTATCGATCGCGACGGGCTCTTGCGCTATGACGGGTGGCAGAATGACGATCAGGAACTGACTGAGAGGCAATTGAACCAAATCGTCGGACCGTTGCTTTGATGGCCTACTCTGTTGGTCCGCTCCTGACTCCCGGCGCCCCGTTCGGCCAGGGAGTCAGAATCCCGGTAGGGGCGCTCAGCAATGAGCGTCCCCGCCGCAATTCCTAAAAAAGAGCTATAAAGTCAACGCGCCCCCAATCCTTTTGAAAGCAACAAAGATGCGAAAAATCAGACTTTTTATGATGCTTACTTTAATTGTCGCCGGGGCTCCCCTGTTGGCTGCCGCTGAAGATTTTCCGGCAGGCGATCTGGTAATAAGCCAACCAATTGCCAGGCTCATCAGCGGCAACGGAACGGTGCATTTTACCATTACCAATCATGGGCAAAGGCCGGACCGGCTGATCAGCGCCTCAACGCCGATTGCGGAACAGTCTGTGCTGCACACGCACCGGCTTGACGAGGGAGTCATGAAGATGCGTGCCGTGGATGCCATCGAAATTGCCCCCGGGGCAACCGTCGAACTGAAATCCGGGGGCCTTCATCTCATGCTGATCGGCGTCACCTCGACAGCCCTGTCCGGCGACAATTTTCCGTTGACCCTGACCTTTGAGCGAACAGGAACCGTGACGCTACCCATGGCAGCCCAGGTGATTGGCGGCCATCACGATCATCCGGGCCAAATGGATCATATGGAGCATATGGAGCATATGGAGCATATGGATCGCATGGAAAAGGATGGACAGATGAACCATTAGGCCCGCACGCTTTCAACCAAACGTTACCATCTGAAACCAAAAAACAATTTTTCCGGACGCTGGCTTTGGTTAGCATAATTACAAATTGCATTGCCTGTGATTGGCGTCACTGCTGCAGATGGGGTAGCAGGATAGATCTCAGCAAGCAAACTTATCGGACCAAACTAGGAGTTAACCAATGATCGAGTTCGGCTTTTCAGAAAATCTGTTTTGCGGCTTTTCTAATGGCCCGTTTGGCGAGGGACCCGGCATTTTTGGCCCGGGGGGTGGGAATGCAACCTATTCCTTCGGCACGCCCACCGGAACAACGGTCGGCAGCACCCTGACCGAGACGATCACCAGCGGCACCCATACGACAACCATCGTCTATACCGAAACGCAGGCCGCGACCAGCACATCGCCCGCCCTTTACCAGATCACCCCCCCCGCTGCGGCTTCGGCCCATGAGGCTGCTGAACATGGCGGGGCCTCGACGACAGCGACCACGCCAACCTTCAGTTTCACTACGGGCTCGGCCGGACTGGTCGTAACCGAAACGATTAATCTGGCGAGTTCGACCGAGACTTTGACTTTTACCGGGGGAAGCCAATTGACCGAGAGCCTGGTCACCGTTACGACCCCCTCGGCTACGACCGCCAATGGCGGCACGCTGACCTATAGCTTCACGGCTGGGAGCAGCGGCACGACGGTAACTGAGACGGTTTCCAATGGCAGCATCAGCCATAGCTTTGTGTTGCCGACCAACCCCACGGCGGTCTTTGCCGCGACGACACTTGGCAGTACCGCTGTTGAAACGCAAACCTCGGCTGCGGGTAATACAGTCCAGACCATTACTTATATTAATACCAGCGGCACCAATTACGTCGTCGCCTCGACCGACACTCTCTATATACCCCAAGGGACGGCCACTACGGCTTTGAACATCAATGCCTTTGATCGTGCCGAAATCAGCATTTCCGGGTCCAGTACAACGGTAACCCCGGTCAATGCCAGCGGGACGGCACTGACCTCTTTTACCGCTCCCTCGTCAAACAGCTTCGCCGTGGTCACGCCGACCACCGTTCCGGCCGGATTGCCTGCTGCGGGATCCTTTGTTGAAGAAACCATCACGCATGGCACGCATGTCGACAATGTTCTGTTCTATAGCGCAACGGGAACATCTGGAATTTATACGGAAGTAGCACATGCTGCGACCATTGATGTCACCGGAGTGGCCGCGCAATTGTCGCATTTGCCATCGGCGGTGCTGGCCCTGTTGTAAATCTGTCCGCCGGCTGGTTTCAGCGGCTCTCGGTCAATTGACCCGAGAGCCGCTGTGGGCTGTAATCCTTCATTCCAAGAGTCTGCGTTTCGATCTCGGTGACCTCGCTCACAAAGCTGAGTGCCTGGGTAACATTTTCTTTCATCGCATCATCAAGGTTATTTACCCCACCAACCAGCTGGAGCAATCTTTCAATCTCATAGGCTTTCCGGGACATGAAAGTCCCCGCGCCCAGCGGCAAATTCTTTTTCCCAAGCACAATATGCGCGGCATAGTCGATCAAATCTTTTGCGGCGCTTCGCAGCAGCGCCTTGGCACTGGAATTCATCGCCCCTTGCATGCCGCGGAGCTTGGTCAGATCGCTATCCGAACAGCCAAAAATCTGCAGCCGCATTTCCGCAAGATTGAGAAGATTAATCAGCCGCTCTGAGGCATCTTTCAACTCCAAAGTAAGTATCTTCTGTTGCGCCGGCTTTTGGGCCACGCTAAGCCGTGCCGAAACCCGTTCAACCTCGCCGGCAACGATGAAGGCATCTTCAATGACGTTGCTGGTTTGCGCGGCAACTTCATGACTGGCGAAGACCTCCTGATGACGCCCACTTGATTTGGCAATCATCGTTCGATCAATGACGTTAATGTGCGAAATCAACCAGTTATAAATAAAGTCAATCAGCTTGCCATAGCTATCCGCCGAAGATTTTTTAAGACCGAGCGAACGATCAAGCGATTCAACATTTTTAATAAAAGCGGCATGCGCGGCTAGATGAGATGCCCGCTCGTCATAGTCAAAGCTGTTCATAAAGATTTCTTCAAATTCGAAATGAGTGGCCGCATAGGCCTTTAACCCATCGATTCCGGCTTTGATTGCTTTATTCTCCTTGAAATTACCTATGTTCTCTTTGAGGTCGCGCAAAAGTGCAAAAAGCTTTTGGTGTTGCCCATCAATATCGGCATGCCCAACTTCAATGGCTTTTGACCATTCGAAAGCACCATAGGTTTGCGCGGACTCGGTTTCAGAAGCCATGCTAATCTAAGTTGCCTTTACTGCTTTGGTTACGCCTTCCAGCAATTTTTTGAGAGAAAACGGCTTTTCCATAAAATAGGTAACGCCCGCTGCATAGGCTATCTTTTCCGCTTCTTGACCGGTCTTTCCGGTTAACAGGATGATGGGAACAGCCGGATCGATACCGCCGCTTCCCGAGCGAATTTTCCGGGTACATTCCAACCCATCCATGACATCCATCATCCAATCCATAATAACGATATCCGCACCCTGCGACTCCAGAGCGGCTATCGCTTCGGCCCCATCTTTTGCCACAACGATTTCTTCCGTTTGAAAAGCGCTCAAGGCAAGCGTTATCAGCTCTTGTGTCGTTATATTGTCCTCGACAATAACCGCACGCCTTAACTTTAACGTCATTTCGTTGCTCGTCGCAAAAAGGGCATCAGGGCTGACTTATATATTTTAATTTTTTAGCAAAATCGTCACTTTATTCACTAAACTCGCTCCCACACTCATCAACAAACCGCTGCTTAACCTGTAAAACCTCGTCCCATACGGACATGAAGGCATCGACACAAGCCGGATCAAAATGGCTGCCGGAATTTTCTAAAAGAAAGGCACGGGCCCGTTCCACATCCCAAGCCAGCTTGTAAGGTCGGTCGCTGGTCAGGGCGTCGAACACATCGGCAACCGCAACAATCCGTCCTGACAGGGCTATTTCGTTTCCTTTCAAGGCTTTGGGATAGCCTGTGCCGTCAAACTTTTCGTGATGACTTAAGGCAATTTCCGCACCCAATTTGATTAAGGCCGACTCACTGCCGTCCAAAATCGAGTGCCCAATGCTGGCATGACGCCGCATCACCTCTAGTTCGCTCGCATCAAGGCGTCCGGGCTTGAGCAAGATCCCGTCCGGAGTTCCAAGCTTGCCAACATCATGCATCGGCGCAGCGCGAAGGATCAGGTCACATTGGTCGCGGGGCAATCCAAGTTTCTGGGCAATTAACCAGGAGTAATGGGCCATACGGATGATATGGGCGCCGGTTTCCGGGTCACGAAATTCCGCCGCCCGCGACAGCTTGACGATCAGTTCCTCTTCCCGATCGGCGATTGTCTTGGTGGCCAGGCGGATTTCATCGGCCAACCAGGCGTTACGATCCTTGAGTTGAAGGTGATTCCGCCGCAACGCAATCAAATTGCTCAAACGGGCTTTGACTTCGCTGGCTTCGATGGGTTTGCCGACAAAATCCGTCGCCCCTAACTCCAACGCCTTCTGGCGGATGGACCGCTCATTTGCCGCCGTGACCATAACGATAGGAACATCGCGGGCCGCCGCCATGGATCTCAGACGCTGGATGACTTCATGACCATCCATTCCCGGCATCATAAAGTCCGTCAAAACCAGATCGGGCATCGATTCGACACATCGGGCCATCGCCACGATGGGATCGGCAAAGGTCTCGACGATCAAATCATCGGCCACGCGCAACACGATCTGTTCCATAAGAACCAGATTGTTGTCATTGTCATCAATGACGCAGACGCGCATAAAACTCTCCTTCATTGGCCTGAATTGAGGGCCGCCTTGA
>Ga0007854_10002554_pt1 | contig 11264 bp, 16 predicted proteins | sample CryBogCBH12Aug08_FD_60382 | JGI IMG/M metagenome (GOLD analysis project Ga0007854, IMG submission 60382) | Freshwater microbial communities from Crystal Bog, Wisconsin, USA - CBH12Aug08 | ecosystem: Environmental > Aquatic > Freshwater > Lake | place: Crystal Bog, Wisconsin, USA | collected... | reverse complement strand
CGTCCCCTCGGCCGCTAGCATCTCGGATCGTGGCTACTGAGAAGCGTGAACGTCAGAGGGCGGCCCGAGCGTCGAAGCGCGAGGCCGAGATGAAGAAGGCCAAGCGGGACAAGCTGGTCCGCCGCGTCGTGATCGTGGTCGTCGCCGCCGTGGTCGTCGTCGGCACCGTGGCCCTGCTGAGCGGAGGAGGCTCGAAGAGCTCGTCCTCGACGACGACGTCGGCGACAGGATCGACGACGTCGACCACCGCAGCGACGTCCGCCGCCGACCAGGCCGCCCAGAAGAAGGCCGACGCCGCCGCGGTCGCCGCCGGCTGCCCCGCCTCCCCTGCTACCCGGGTCAACACCAAGTCGTGGTCCACCGCCCCGGCGATGACCATCGACACCACGAAGGCCTACACGGCCACGGTGCTCACGGACCTCGGCCCCTTCACCATCGCCCTCGACGCCAAGAAGGCCCCCAACACGGTCAACAACTTCGTGTTCCTCGCCAACCAGGGCTTCTACCACTGCGTGATCTTCCACCGCGTCATCCCCGGCTTCATGGACCAGACCGGCGACCCCCAGGGCACCGGCACCGGCGGACCGGGCTACTCCTTCGCCGACGAGCTCCCGGCCACGGCCAGCCCGCAGTACCCGATCGGCTCGGTCGCCATGGCCAACTCGGGCGCCAACACCAACGGCAGCCAGTTCTTCATCGTGACCGGCACCCAGGGCGAGAGCCTGCCGCCGAGCTACTCGCTGTTCGGCGCCGTGACCTCCGGCATGGACGTCGTCCAGGCGATCAACAAGCAGGGCACCCCCCAGGGCGTCCCGCCGGCCGTCACCCACCGCATCTTGTCGGTCACCATCGCCACCAGCTGACCGGCCACGGCCGCGACGCCCCATCCAAGGAGACACCCATGTCCACCGAGTGCCCCAAGCCCGACGGCTCCTCGCCGCGCACCACGCAGTTCGCCGGCGAGCCGCCGATGTGCATCGACACGGCCAAGCGCTACACCGCCACCATGGTCACCTCGATGGGCGAGATCGTGATCGCCCTCGATCCGATCGCCGCGCCGAAGACCGTCAACAGCTTCGTGTTCCTCGCCCGCTACCACTTCTACGACGGCCTGACCTTCCACCGGGTCATCCAGGGCTTCGTGCTCCAGGGTGGCTGCCCGCTCGGCACCGGCACCGGCGGCCCCGGGTACCGCTACGAGGACGAGCTCCCCGCCCCCGGCCGGTACGAGATCGGCTCGTTGGCCATGGCCAACGCCGGACCCAACACCAACGGCAGCCAGTTCTTCATCATCTCCGGGCCCAGCGGCGTCAGCCTCCCGCCGTCCTACTCCCTCTTCGGCAAGGTCGTGAAGGGCCTCGAGGTCGTCGACGCCATCGAGAAGGTCGAGACCGGGCGCGGCGACAAGCCGGTGACCGACGTGGTCATCGAGTCCGTGACCATCGCCGAGGCCGACTGAACCTCACCCGTCGAGGCGGAGCCCCTCCGGGTCCACCGCGGCACCACCACGCAGCACGCTGACCACGCCGGCCCCGATCGTTCGGAGCCGGCGGTCTGCGTCCACGAGCACCGCCGCGTCGTTGGCCAGGCCCAACACGGGGAGCCCCTGCGGGACCAGCGCAGCGGTGCGCTCCAGCTTGTCCTTCGCCGTCTCCGGCGACTCCCCGGCGATGTGCGACACGACCGTGAGCCCGGCCAGCAGCCCAAGGCCGACCGTGGGAGCCCCGCCCCGGGGGTCGACCATCGGATCGCACAGGACGGTCGCCGACGAGCCCTCCGCCACGAGCACCCCGCCGCGGGCCAGCAGCGACGCGAGCTGGCCGAGCAGCGCGGTGGCCTTGAGCGCGGTGCGCAGGTGCATCGCCGAACCGTCGACCAGCAGCGCCAGGTCGGCATCCGCCACCCTGGCCGCCAGCTCCGGCGTGTCCGCCTCGGAGCGGTTCATGGCCATGATCCCCTCCACCTCGGCCCCGGCGCCGTGCAGCCAGGTCGCCGCCGCCACCACCTCGTGCTCAGGAGCGCCGAAGGCTGCAGCCAGCGGCACCACCGCCACGCGGGTGCCCGCGGCGAGCTCGAGCGCCTGGCGGGCCAGCCCGTCGGTGCGCGCCTCGGGGCCGCCGAGGAGGATGAAGCTGCCGGTCGTCGAGGTCATGGCACGAGCATCGCACAGCCCCTCGCCTCGCTCATCGGTACGTGACGTAGTTCCCCGGATCGATGGCTGCCTCGCCCTCGGACCAGCGGTAGGCGACCAGCGGGCCGCCCTTGCCCGCACTGAAGTCCACGCAGGCGGTGCGGGTGGTGCAGGCGAAGTCGAGGCCGTGCTCCGCCTTGCGCCAGTAGTGGCCATAGAAGATCGGCGATCCCTTGTGCCCGTCGAACTGGTGCTCGGCGCCGACCACCAGGTGGTCGGCGATCACGGGGTAGGGGTCGCCGTCGGGCGTCGTCGACCCCGGCGGGATCTCCACCAGGTCGGCCACCTTGTCCGTTCCCCAGGCCCACCACCGCAGCCGTGCCTCGTCCCGAGGCGTCCCGTCCTTGTCGCAGAACGAGGGGAGCCCATGGGGTGCCAGCGCGAGCTCCGGGCCCTTGAGCAGGATCTCGACCGCCGTGTGCAGCGGGTGGCCCTTCGTGGTGGCGTCGACCAGGTGGCGCACCTCGCGGAGCCGCCTCCCTCCGAGCTCGTCCTCGACGGTCTTCTGGGACTCCTCGTCCCAGCAGGCGTGGACCACCCGGATGCCTCCCAAGTCCAGCCAGAGCGGGAGCGTCCAGAACCATCGCAGGTAGTGGTCCCGCTGCCCCTTGCTCAGCTGGTCGAGGAAGGCCCGGTGCTGCTTGCGCTTGTGGTCCTCGTGGGGCCGCAGGAACGTGCCCGGCTGCTCCGGGTGCTCGGTGCTCCACGCCAGGGCGTTGAGCTCGTGGTTGCCCAGCGTGATCTGGGCGGCGCCGTCGTCGACCAGCCCCTTGGCGATCTCGAGGACGCGCAGCTGGTTGGGGCCCCGGTCGATCAGGTCGCCCACGAAGACGGCCTGGCGCCCCTCGGGGGCCGTCCACGTCCCGTCCACCCGGCGGTAGCCCAGGCGGTCGAGCAGTCCCTCGAGCTTCTCGCCCTGTCCGTGCACGTCGCCGATCACGTCGTAGCCCGCACCGATCGCCCTCGTCCTCGCTCGCGTCGCCTCCATGGCAGCTCCTCTCGACGCCCCCATCGTGGCAGGGCGCTGTGACACCGAGACCCCAGCAGCCCCAAGGGATCTGGCCCTCCCGGTCGTCACATCCGATCGGCACACTGTGGGCATGACCACCACACCACGATCCCACAGCAGCGAGGACGGTTGGGCACAGATCCCCATGCGGTCCCTGGTCGGCAACCTCCCCGAGCTGCTCCTGCACGACATCATGTCGCCGAGCCGCCGCGTCATCCTGATCGAGGACGCCACCCGATCGGCGCGCTACGTCCAGGTCCTCGCCGACAAGGAGGGCAAGCTGTTCGTCGAGTGCGTGTCCAACGTCTGGCTCGACGAGGAGGAGGACCACCTCAGCCTCGACGACGAGCTGCGCCTGCTCGAGCTCGGGTTCCAGCCTCCCGAGGGCATCGACTCGAGCCGGCCCAACTGGTGGTGGTACCCGGACGAGGACGGGCTCGCCCTCGAGGCCTGCACCAAGATGGTCACGGTGCTCTGCGAGATCTTCGCGGTGCGCCCGGACCACCACGTCTGGGTCCGCCAGTACACCTGATCCCACGAGGATCGCCCGCCCCGGTCCGCGGAGATGGCAGGCTCGCACGATGAGCAGCGAGCGGATGGAGGCCCGTCGGGCCATCGAGGCGACGCCAGCGGAGATCTTCGCCGTCCTGTGCGACCCGCAGGGGCACGTGGCCATCGACTCGTCCGGGATGCTCATGGCCGCCAGCGGTGACCCGGTGAGCGGCGTGGGCCAGCGCTTCACCGTGCACATGGACCGCGAGTCCCTCGGGGACTACCCGCTGGGCCGCTACGACGTCGAGGTGGTGATCACGGCGTTCGCGCAGGACGTCGAGATCGCCTGGACGGTGCGCGGCCAGCTCAAGCCGGACATCGGCCACGTCTACGGCTACCGCATCGAGGCCACCGAGGCCGGATCCCTCGTGACCTCCTACTACGACTGGTCCGCCATCGATCCCGTCTGGCGCGAGGCGGAGATCTTCCCGATCATGTCCGAGCAGGCGCTCCGCGCCACGCTCGGGATCCTCGCCCGCACCGTCCAGCCGACCTGAGCGACGGTCAGCAGACCGGGCCGTCGTCGGCGGCGGTGGCCGCCGCCAGGCGATGCACGAGGTCCAGGTCGACCGAGGCCGGCGTGGCGAACCGGACGCAGCCCTTGCCCACCGAGCGCCCCTCGAGCTCGTCCCGATGGGCGTCGAGCACCGCCGTGCGCATGACGTACACCGAGAGGTGGCGGCGTTGGACGGCGACGGCCAGCTCCGCGACCTCTCCGCGCGACCAGCAGGGCATCCCATAGCGGATGCCAGCACCGTCGCCGGGGAGCTCGTCGTCGCAGATGGACACGACGGCCCTCGCCACGTCCGCCCATCGGCCCTCCACCTCGTCGAGGTACTCGGCGATCGATGTGGCCTGCGAGCGCACCTCGACGGCCTCGGGGCGCTAGCCCGCCAGGACCTTGGCCTTGGCGGCCTCGAACTCCTCGTCGGTCAGGATCCCCTGGGCCTTGAGCTCGCCGAGCTTGGTGAGCTGGTCGACCACCGACTCCTCGACCGCGGGGGCCGGGGCCTGGGCGGGCGCCGGGGCGGCGGCCTGCTGCTGGGCGGCCCACTGCTGCTGCTGCTCCCACTGCTGCTGCTGTCCCTGCTCGGCGCGCTCCGCCTGGCGGCGCTGCACGCCGCCCGACACGGCGGTCGCCGTCCCGGCGATCACCGCGGTGCGGGCCATCGTGCCCACGAGTCCCGGTCGTCCCATTCGTCGCATGCTCTCTCCTTCATCGTTCCGGCCGCCGACGGCGGCCTGTGGCAGTCCGTGTGGTGTGGCTCAGGCCTCGAGGGCTGCGAGCACGTCGGCGTGGGCGAGGCGCTGGCTGGCGATGATCTCGCCACCGGCCCGGGCGATGGCGACCAGCAGCGGGTTGGCCCAGGCGTTCTCCCAGACCACCATGAGCGCCGCCGCGCCGGCGGGGAGCAGCTCGCCGGCCGCCAGCAGGTCCTCCTCGCCGACCAGCGGCGCGGTGACGGCACCGAAGGACGTCATCAGGCCCACCTGGGACTCGTCGAGCTCGTCGACCTCGATGGCGACCACGTCGCCGTCGGCGTCCTTCGAGATGAACACGAGGTCCATGATGCGCACGGTGCCCTCGGCCACCAGGCGGAGGAGCTCGTCGGCGATGCTCCCGTCGAATCGTCCGTCCACGAACTCCACCAGCGCGAAGTCGATTGGTCCCAGGTGCTCAGTGCTCATCGTTGCCCTTCTCGATCGGAGGCTCACCCTACCGCCACTTCCCCGGCGGACGTGGTCGGCGCCGCGGAGCGGGCGGGCGCCTCGGGACGGCAGCCGGCTGTCACACCCGCCTCGTAGCGTCGAAGGCCCGAGATCAGCAGAGGAGCACCATGAGCCACGCCCAGAACAACCGACCGGACTTCCAGTCCTGGATGCGCCTCATCCAGAAGTGGAACCACACCGACGCCGACTTCTGCGACGCGTTCAGCTGCTCGGACCCCACGGTCCTCACCCGCCTGGCGACCGACCCGAGCCTCAAGGTGATCAAGACCAACGTGTCGAGCTCCGGGCGCTCGACCCTCATGCTCTCGCTCCGGCCCTCCACGATCTCGCCGTCGGCCCCGAAGAAGAAGCGGCGCCGCCACCAGGCCCGCATCCTTGTCGACCTCTTCGAGCACGACGGCGACTACGAGGCCAACGTCTTCATCAAGGCCAGCTCGCTCAAGGCGCTCACGGCCGCCGTGCTCAAGGCCCAGCCGCTCGAGGACGGCGTCGCCGACCCGATGTGGCTCCACCCCTCTGCGGGCGACGAGCGCTGAGCGGCGGCGCCCTCAGCCGCCGCCCTCGAGGTGGGCCTTGAGGGCGGCGAGCGTCGTGGCCATGGAGGCGGCGTTGTAGGCCGCACGGTCGTCGATCCCCTCGATGGCGCCGAACCGCTTGATCAGGCGCCCTCGCTGGTCGGTCGTCGACTCCGTGACCCGACAGCCGTCGGGGGTGGGGGTGATGGCGAACTCCCATCGGGCGATCTTGAGGATCGCGTAGGTGACCTCGAAGGCGAAGCGGCGCGGGCGGTCGCAGGCCACCACCGTGGCCGTCGTCGACCACTCCTGCTTGCCTTGGGCGTTCGTCCCCTTGAACCGGGCCCCCACAGCGGGTCCCGTGCCCTTGGTCCAGCGGCCTCCCGTGTTCTCCGGCGAGTAGCGCCCCATGGACGGCAGGTCGCTGATCGCGTCGAAGGCGACCTCCGGGCTGACGGCGATGTCGATGGACTCCTCGATGCGGTGCATGGTGCCACCCTCCCACCGAGCCGGTGGCGGCGCAACGGGCTCAGTCGCCATCGTCGTCGCCGTCGTTCGCCGCGCGGCGTCGTCCTTGGCGGCGAGTCCGTCCCGCGGGCTCCCCGCGCGGCTCGGCGGCCTGCTCGCGGAGCGCCGTGCGGATGCGCCGCCAGCTCTCGAAGCGCCGCTCGTCGAGCGAGCCGTCGGCCACCGCGGCGAGCACCGCACAGCCCTCGTCGCCCCGATGGCGGCAGTCGGCGAAGCGGCAGGTCGACCCGAGGGCCTCGATGTCCGGGAAGGTCTCGGCGAGGCCCTCTGCGCTCACCACCAGGTCGAGGAGACGGATCCCGGGGATGTCGAGGAGCACGCCCCCGGAGGCCAGCCGGTGGAGCTTGCGGGTGGTGGTGGAGTGGCGGCCCTCGCCGTGGGGGCCGACGGGTCGGACGAACTCGTCGCGATCGTCGAGCACGTTGAGCAACGTGGTCTTGCCCACCCCGGACGCACCGAGCATCACCGCGGTGGTGCCCGGGCCCAGCAGGCGGGACAGCGCCGGGATCCCGAGGCCGGTCTCGGCGCTCGTCACCAGCTGGTCGATGCCCGGCAGCGTGGCGGCGGCCTCGGCGGCCTTCGCCGCCACGTCGTCCGCTCCGTCGGCCTTGGTCAGGACGACCACGGGCCGCGCCCCGGAGTCCCATGCCATCACCGAGAAGCTCTCGAGCATCTGGAGGTTCAGCGGGCGGTCGATGGGGATCACCACGAGGACCAGGTCGAGGTTGGCGGCGAGGACCTGCACCCGACGCTTCGAGGTCTCGGGGCGCCGCAGCTGGCTCGTCCGGGGCCGCACCCAGGCGATCGTTCCCTGCGAGACCCCCACCCAGTCGCCCGCCACCGGGTGCGGGGTGGTGGTGGCGGCGGGGAAGGTCTCGAGCCGCTCGATGCCGTCCGGGTCGGCATAGATGACGTCGACGAGGGCGCCGTGGACGATGCTGACCCGTCCCGGCAGGAGCCCGTCGGGGACGCCGAGGGCGACGCCGTCGGGCGCACCGAGGGAGGCGAGGACCGTGGTGGTGGGGTCAGCGGGCAAGGACCTGATCCTCCCAGACGCCCGACGTCCGACGCAGGCCGCGCCTCAGATCGTGGCCACGTCGATCACGAAGCGGTAGCGGACGTCGCTGGCCACGACCCGGTCATAGGCCTGATCGATCATCGAGGCGTCGATGACCTCGATCTCGGCGCCGATGCCATGGGCTGCGCAGAAGTCCAGCATCTCCTGGGTCTGCCGGATCCCGCCGATGCCCGAGCCGGCGAGGCTCCGGCGGTTCGTGGCCAAGGAGCCGAACCGGGCGTGGTAGCCCTCCGGGGCGATCCCGACGTTCACCAGGGTGCCGTTGAGGCGCAGCAGGCTCAGGTAGCGGTCGGTGTCGATGCCCGCCGAGACGGTGTTGACGATCAGGTCGTAGGTGCTGCGCAGGCCCTTGAGCACGGTCGGGTCCTCGGTGGCGTGGAAGTGGTGGGCGCCGAGGCGCTCGGCGTCGGCCCGCTTGGCGTCGGAGCGGGTGAGGATGGTGACCTCGGCCCCCATGGCCGCGGCGATCTTGACCCCCACGTGGCCGAGGCCGCCGAGGCCCACGATGGCCACGCGCCGACCGGGGCCGGCACCCCAGTGGCGCAGCGGCGAGTACATCGTGATGCCGGCGCACAGCAGCGGGGCCGCCTCGTCGAGGCCGATGCCGTCGGGGATCGAGAGGACGAAGTGGGCATCGACCACGATGTGGGTGGCGTAGCCGCCACGGGTGATGGTGCCGTCGACGTCGACCGCGTCGTAGGTGCCGACGTTGCCCTTGGCGCAGTACTGCTCCTCGCCCGCCCGGCAGTTCTCGCACTCCCTGCAGGAGTTGACCATGCAGCCGACGCCCACCCGGTCCCCGACGGCATGGGTCGTGACCGCGGAGCCGACCTCCTCGACGATCCCGGCGATCTCGTGGCCCGGCACCAGCGGGTAGTGGATCGATCCCCACTCCTCGCGCGCCGTGTGGATGTCGGAGTGGCAGATCCCGGCATAGGCGATGGCGATGCGCACGTCGGTGGGCCCGACCTCACGGCGCTCGATCGTGGTCGGGACGAACCCGCCGTCCTTCTCGTGCAGCGCGTAGGCGGCGACGTCTCCCATGGTGCCCTCCTTCAGGGTGGTGCCACCGACGGTGCGCCGGCGGGCTGGCTCAGTGCAGGCCGAAGCCGAGGTCGTTGATCAGCTTGTAGTGCGTGGGATCGTCCGGCAGCACCCACGCGACGCCCTCGAGCAGGATGATCAGCACCACGTTGATGGCGATCACGACCAGGAACCCGATCTCGACGGCGCGTGCGAGGGTCCGCGCCCATCCACCAGCCGGGGCCTCGGGGATCACCGAGGCCGAGCACATGAGGGCGACGCCGCAGAAGAGGATCACGATGACGAAGGTGATCAGCGCCCAGGTGTAGAGGTGGAGGCCGATCACGGCGCTGCCGTAGCCGGGGTCGGTGGTCGAGGCGATGTGCAGGAGGATCTGGCGGGTCGACTCGAAGGCACCGCAGGTGGCCGCCACGATGGACATGCCGAGCGCCGAGGCGTAGCGCGCCCGCGTCAGCTTGGCGCGCAGCGCGTCGGCGACGATCCACATGGCCGGGATGGTCGCCAGGATCATGGCGTAGCGCTGGAGCATGCACAGCGGGCAGGGCTTCTCGTTGCCGAAGACCTGCACGCCCATGGCGGCGAGCAGGACCCCGCAGTAGCCGACGACGAAGAGGATGATCCCCCAGAAGGCGATGCGGCTCCAGGTGCGGTCGAGGCCGGTCGCCTCGGCGGCGACCGTCTCGTCGACGGCGGTGATCGAGGTGGTCATCGGCTGGCCTCCTAGAAGTTGAGGTGGAGCGGGCTCGTCACGTGGTACTTGAACAGCCCGAGCATCAGCACCAGGCCGACCACCCACAGGGCCATGACCACCTTGCGCGAGAGGCCGCGCCAGGCACACACGGCCGTCGCCATCAGCACGATCATGATGATGATGTCCATCTCTGCTCCCTGCTCGGCGGTCGGACCTCGCCTCGAAGCGTACCGACGGCCTCCGGGCGGGCCGGGGATGGCCCCCGAGATGCAACACGCCCGTAACCGGCGGTAACGCCGGCGAAACACTGGCTCCGTAGTGTGGGGTCCGTGCTCGATGTGCTCAGCGGCTACGAGATCGACGTGGCCTTCGACGAGATGGTGCGACCGGACGGCTCGACGCGAGAGCTCTACGACCGCGTCGTCGAGGTCCTCCGGCCCCTCGAGCCCGCCGACCTGCGCTTCCGCTCCGACCAGCTGGCGCGGACGTTCACCGAGCGGGGGGTCACCTTCGCCTTCAAGGGCGTCGAGCGACCCTTCCCCCTCGACCTGATCCCGAGGATCATCGACGCCGAGGAGTGGCGCCACCTCGCCGCCGGCGTGCGCCAGCGCATCCGGGCGATCGAGGCCTTCCTCGCCGACGCCTACGGCGACGGGGTTGCCTTCGCCGAGGGCATCGTCCCCAAGCGCCTCGTGACCTCGTCGACCGAGTTCAACCGGGCCGCCCACGGGATCAGCGCGCCCAACGGGGTGCGGGTCCAGGTGGCCGGCATCGACGTCATCCGCGACGAGGAGGGTGGGCTCCGGGTCCTCGAGGACAACGTCCGGATCCCGTCCGGGGTCTCGTACGTGATGGAGAACCGTCGGGCCATGACGCGGACCTTCCCCTCGCTGTTCGCCGAGGATCGGATCCTGCCCGTCGACGACTACCCCCAGCAGCTCCTCGCCGCCCTGCGGGCCGCCGCGCCCATCGCCGTGGCCGACCCGACCGTGGTGGTGCTGACGCCGGGCGTCCACAACGCCGCCTACTTCGAGCACGCCCTGCTGGCCCGGCGCATGGGCATCGAGCTCGTCGAGGGCCGCGACCTGTTCTGCCGGGGCAGCCAGCTGTTCATGCGGACCACCAACGGCGACCTGCCGGTCCACGTGGTCTACCGCCGGGTCGACGACGAGTTCCTCGATCCGCTCCACGGTCGTCCCGGATCGCTCATCGGCGTCGCCGGCCTCCTCAACGCGGCCCGCTCCGGCTCGGTCACGATCGCCAACGCCGTGGGCAACGGCGTGGCCGACGACAAGCTGATCTACACCTACCTGCCGGACCTCATCACCTTCTACCTCGGCGAGGAGCCGATCCTGCGGAACGTCGAGACCCACCGCCTCGACGATCCTGACGTGCTCGAGGACGTCCTCGGCCGCATCGGGGACTTCGTGATCAAGCCGGTGGACGGTGCCGGCGGCGTGGGCATCGTGATCGGCCCCCAGGCGGACGAGGCGACCCTGGAGGAGGTGGCGGGCAAGGTGGCGAGGAACCCCCGAGGGTTCATCGCCCAGCGGCCCGTCGCGCTCTCGACCCACCCGACCCTGATCAGCGAGCGCCTCGCCCCGCGCCACATCGACCTCCGGCCCTTCGCCGTGAACGACGGCGAGGACATCTGGGTGCTGCCCGGCGGCCTCACCCGGGTGGCGCTGCCCGAGGGGGCACTGGTGGTCAACTCCTCGCAAGGTGGCGGCTCGAAGGACACCTGGGTGCTGCTCGACGAGGCGGCCGGCGAGGTCGCCGGCGACGTGCCCGTCGAGGTCCGCCAGCCGCCCGAGACCGCTCGACGGTCCGCCGGCCCCCTCCCGCTCGACCGGACGGACCAGCAGTGACGCGCACGGGGCTGCTCTCGCGGCTCGCCGAGGCCCTCTTCTGGATCGGTCGCTACG
>Ga0007854_10002551_pt1 | contig 11268 bp, 13 predicted proteins | sample CryBogCBH12Aug08_FD_60382 | JGI IMG/M metagenome (GOLD analysis project Ga0007854, IMG submission 60382) | Freshwater microbial communities from Crystal Bog, Wisconsin, USA - CBH12Aug08 | ecosystem: Environmental > Aquatic > Freshwater > Lake | place: Crystal Bog, Wisconsin, USA | collected... | reverse complement strand
GGAGGGCGAGGGGCGGGCGCAGCTTGGTGACGGTGACCTCGAGGCGGGCAATGGCGGGATCGACCGCCAGGCAGACCTCCCCGATGGCCTGGGCCAGGGCCTCGACCAACTGGAAGCGACTCGCCTCGACCACCTGGGCCGCCAGCGTCGCCAGGGTGCCGTAGTCGATGGTGTCGGCCAGCTGGTCGCTCGCCCCGGCAGCAGCCAGGTCCACCTCGGCCACCAGGTCGATGCGGAAGGGCTGGGCGCGCTCGCGCTCTTCGGGCAGGACGCCGCAGATCCCGACGGCCTCCAGACCGGTGACGTAGATGCGGTCCTTCACCGGGTCGGTGCGGGGAGCGTCAGCGTGGCCGCCACGAGCTCTCGTCCCCGTGGGCCGAGCGGGCGGCCCGACAGGTGCTCGATGACGGCGACGGCCTGGGGTCCCGAGTTCACCTTCGACGACCACAGGAGGTACCCCGCGGTCGCGCCGAGGACCCGATCGCCCAGCTCATCGTGGTGGAGGAGCACCCGACGACCGCTCTTGAGCGAGGCGTCGAGGTCGCGGTAGCAGGCCTCCAGCGTCGGGGCGGGGTCTCCGGCATTGGGCAGGGCGTAGGCCGATGCCTCGAGGTGCCGCTCCTCGTAGGCCGCCAGGTTGTGCGGGGTGCCGAGGAGGGAGATCACCTTGGTGAAGCCCTGCTCGGACAGCCAGATGATCTCCTCTTGGCGGCGGACCCGTCGGTGGTTCACGGTGAACCCGCCGGGGCGTTCGCTGATCGCCAGCTGGCCCTTGAGCACCCAGGTGAAGTGCTTCGGGGGGATGCCCTGGGCCCACTTGCCTCTCATCGGTCTCCCCCTCGTCCTGCGACTAGTTGGGCTGCTCGCACCGTGGCGAGTCCATCGTGCACCCGTACCATCGTCGCACCATTCGAGAGCGCCCAGGTTGCTGCCGCCAGGGACTGCTCGGCCCGCTCCTCCACCGACCAGTGCCGCCCGTCGAGGCCCTCGGACAAGAAGCCCTTCCGGCTGGCCCCGATGCACAGGCCGAAGCCCTCCCTCGCCGCGGACTCGGCCAGGCGGTCGGTGTGGGCCAGCAGGATCCGATTCTGCTCGAAGGTCTTGGCGAAGCCCAGGCCGGGGTCCACCCAGACCTCGGTGGCCCCGGCGGCGCGGGCCCGGGCCCCGATGTCGAGGATCGCCGCTTCGACCTCACCGACGAGGTCCTGGTAGTCGGTGAGGTCGGCCATGGTCTGCGGCGTGCCGCGCCGGTGCATGGCGACGTAGCCGACCCGCAGTTCGCCGGCCAGCTCAGCCAAGGACCCCGAGACGTCGTTCACGATGCTCGCCCCTGCGGCCACCGCGGCACGGGCGACAGCGGCCTTGGTGGTGTCGATCGAGACCCGACCATGGCGGGCGAGCTCTGCCACGACCGCCAGGACCCGCCGCAGCTCTTCGGCTTCGCTCACGTCGCTGGCGCCGGGACGGGTGGATTCGCCACCCACATCCACCACCGAGCAGCCCTCGGCGAAGAGCTGCCGGCCTCGGGCGATCGCCCCGGCATCGTCTCGAGCGGGGTCGCCGTCGGAGAAGGAGTCCGGGGTGCAGTTGCAGATGCCCATCACCTGGGCCGGGCCGTTCACGGCGAGGAGCCTACCGAGGACACCTGGTCGGGGAGTCGCTCAGCGGTTGTGGATGAAGGCCAGGGCCTCGTTGCGGGCGCCGACGTCGGTGCGGAACAGCCCCCGCACCGCCGAGGTCACCGTCTTGGCCCCTGGCTTCTTGATCCCGCGCATGGTCATGCAGAAGTGCTCGGCCTCGACCACCACCAGCGCCCCGCGCGGCGACAGCGCCCGGTCGAGGTCGTCGGCGATCTGGGTGGTCATGCGCTCTTGGACCTGGAGCCGACGGGCGTAGCCCTCGACCAGGCGGGCCAGTTTGGACAACCCGGTGATCCGGCCGTCATCTCCCGGGATGTAGGCCAGGTGCGCCACGCCCATGAAGGGCACCAGGTGGTGCTCGCACAACGAGGTGAAGCTGATGTCGCAGACCATGACCATCTCGTCGTGGCCCTCAGCGAAGGTCACGTTCAGGTGGTCACCGGGGTTCTCGTTGAGGCCCACCAGCAGCTCGTCGTACATCGTGGCCACCCGACGCGGCGTGTCGAGCAGGCCCTCGCGGTCGGGGTCCTCTCCAATGGCGGCCAGCAGCTCGCGCACCGCGGCCTTGGCTCGTTCGACGTCGACTGCCATCAGGCCTCCCCGGTGAAGGTGTAGATCCCATTCAGGTTTCGGTAGCGCTCGGCCACGTCCAAGCCGTAGCCCACGACGAAGGTCGGGGGGATGGCGAAGCCCACGTAGCGCAGGTCGAGCGGCACGCGCTGCTCGCCTTGCTTGATGAGCAGCGCGCAGACCTCAACCGAACGGGGCTTGCGGGCGAGGAGGTACTTGCGCAGGTAGTTGAGGGTCAGCCCGGAGTCCACGATGTCCTCAACCACCAGCACGTGGCGATCGGTGAGATCGGCCTCTAAGTCCTTGACGATGCGGACGATGCCCGAGGTCTGGGTGGCACTGCCGTAGGAGCTGACGGCCATGAAGTCGAGGTCGACCGGCAGCTCGATCTGGCGGCACAGGTCGGCCATGAACTGCATGGCCCCCTTGAGCACCCCCACCAGTAGCGGGGGATCGTCGTGGTAGTCCGCGGTGATCTGGGCGCCGAGCTCTGCCACCCGAGCGGCCAGCGCCGCCGGGCTCACCACCGCGTCGCCGAGCTCATGGGCTGCCCAGGCCGGAGGGGTGGGGTCATCGAGCACGCCCGGGAGCGTACCGGAGGATGGCCGTTCCACCATCAGGACCCCGCGGTGGCGGCCAACCCGGCGGCCACGCCCGAGCTCGGTGGCGACGACCTCGCCGGCGGCGACGGCCCGAACCCGGTCCACCTCCGCCAGGCTCGGGGGGTAGCCCCCGGCCTCGGTCAGCCAGCCCCGCAGGCGCCGTCGGGCCAGCGGGACCGGCGCGGCGCGCACCGCTGGTGCTGAGCTCGGATCGGGCACCACCTCTTCGGCCATGGCATCGAGGAGCGCGTCGTCATCGCCGAGGAGCGCCGCGCTGCGGGCCAGGAGGGGGACGACGTCGCGCTCGGCGACGGCGCCGAGCAGCGGCAGCACCTCATGGCGGATCCGATTGCGCACGAATCGTGGCGAGGTGTTGGTGGGGTCCTCGAACCAGGGGAGCCCGAGGGCGGCGCACAGCCCCCGGGTCTCGCTGCGGCGCAGCCCCAAGAGGGGATGGGCAGCTCCGGGGACCATGGCCTTGAGCCCGGTCGCGCCGGCTCCTCGCACCAGGTTGATGAGCAGGGTCTCGGCCTGATCGTCCATCGTGTGGCCGGTGGCCACCCCCCTCGGCAGCAGGGCTCGCCGGGCCGCACGGGCCCGCGCCTCGAGGTTCGGGCCCGCCTCGAGCTCGGCCTCGAGCGCCACGAAGCCCGCCCCGAGCGACGCGCAGCAGCGGGCGACCTGGGCGGCCTCGTCGGGGCCGCCCGGCCGCAGGCCGTGGTCGACGTGGTAGGCGGTGACGGGGCGACCGGTGGCGACGGCGAGGGCCAGCAGGGCGGTCGAGTCCGCACCGCCGGAGACCGCCACCTCGAGCGGACCGCTCGGGGCGAAGGTGCAGCGCTCGAGCAGGGCTGCGGCGACCTCGCGGAGCGACTCGCCGGTGGGGTTCAGCGGGCTGCTCCGGCCTCGCCGTCGAGCGCGGCCCGAATCCGCGCCGCCAGGTCCTGCGGGACCGAGGTCTGGCAGCGATCGGCGATGACCCGGCGGAGCTCGACCTCGAAGGAGGCGATCTGCTCACAGGGCGGGCAGCGGTGGAGGTGGTGCTCGATCGCTTGCCGGCGCTGCTCGGTGAGCTCACCATCGAGGTAGCTCGACAGCTCCTCGATCGCCTCGTGGCAGTACACGTGTGCGGGGATGCTCACCGTGCCCCTCCCGTTGGCTCAACTTCGGCGAAGACGCCCTCGGCGAGGGCGTGCTCGTACAACGCCTTCTTGAGCGCCTTTCTTCCCCGGTGCAGCCGGCTCATGACCGTGCCGATCGGCACGGCGGTGATCTCGGCGATCTCGGCGTAGCTGAAGCCCTCGACATCGGCCAGCACCACCGGGATCCGGAACTGCTCGGGCAAGTCGTCGAGGGCTTCGGTGACGACGGTGTCGGGGAGCCGGTTGAGGACGGCTTCTTCGGCGCTGGCGCTCGTGGGTGCGCCGAGCCGGTGGTACAGGTAGAGGTCATCGACCTCGTCGACGTCGGCGATCTTCGGCCGACGCTGGGCGGTGCGGTAGGTGTTGATGAAGGTGTTGTTCAAGATCTTGAACAACCAGGCCCGGAGGTTGGTGCCCTCGGTAAAGCCGGCGAATCCCCGGTAGGCCCGCAGGTAGGTCTCCTGGACCAGGTCCTCGGCATCCGCGGCGTTGGAGGTCAGCCGCAGCGCCGCACGGTAGAGCTGGTCCATGTAGGCCATGGCGTCGCGCTCGAAGTTCGCGAGGTCGGCCACCCCGTCAGCCTACCGACCGCCTGTGGAGGCCTCGGGACCGCTCCCCGCGCAGGGCGCGCAGCGCCCCACCAGGTCGATGCGATGCCCGGTCACGTCGTAGCCCAACTCCGCAGCGGCGGCCGACGCTTCGGCCAGCGCCTTCTCGAGGCGCGCCGAGGCGGCGACGTCGACGACCGCACCGCAGCACTGGCAGATGAGGTGGTGGTGGTGCCCGGCCAACTCTTCGGCCAACTCCATCCGGCTGTGCTCATCGGCCCCCGCCACCTTGTCGACCACGCCCGCCTCTGCCAGCACGGTCACGCTGCGGTAGGCGCTCGACTGCTTGAGCGCCGGAGCAGCGGCGAGCAACTCGGGCATGGTGAGGGGACGACCGGCTGCCGCCAGGGCTTCGACGACCTGGCGTCGAGCCGGGGTGTAGCGCTGGTCGAGATCTTGGAGCCGCTGGGCGACTGCCTCGTGGGTCGACGCAGCGAGGCTCATGACGCCGATCCTAGGAGTCGTCCCTGGCGGCGTCGCTGGGCGAGGAGCGCCGCGGCGGCGTAGCCCAGGGCGGCCACGGCCACGATGGCGGTCGAGGGCGGGATGGCCGGCTCCAAGAGGGACCAGGTGAGCCCAGCCCAGACCGAGCCCACTGCCAGCGCGGTCGAGACGAGCACCGCACGGTAGGGCGAGGTCACCACCTTGAGCGCAGCCCCCGCGGGCGCAGCCAGCAAGCCCAGGAGGAGCAGGGCGCCAACAGCTTCGGTGGTGGCGGCGGCGACGACCGCGGTCACCAGCGCGAAGCCCACCGAGAGGGACCGGATCGGCAGGCCCCGTCCCGCGGCGACCTCGGGATCGAGGCTCAGGAACAGCAGCGGTCGCAGCAGCACGACCAGGAGGACCAGCGCCACCGCACAGCACAGCGTGGTGCGCCAGGCCGCCGCGGGGGTGAGCGAGAACAGCGAGCCGAACAGCACCGCCACCCCGGCGGTGCCGCTCGGTGCGCTCGAGGACGACGCGTACTGCGCCAGCAGCAGGGCACCGATCCCGAGCACCCAGGCGAAGGCCGAACCGGTGCGCACGTCGTCGGGGGTGCCCCGTCGTCCGAGCAGCGCCAGGCCCACGGCGAACAGGGCGCAGGCTCCGTAGAGGCCGATCCCGAGGCTGAGGCCGAGCACCAACGCGGCCATGGCCCCGGTGAAGGCCACATGGCCCAGGGCATCGGCGCTGAACACCTCGCCGCGCAGCACCAGCAAGGTGCCGACGACCCCACAGGCGGCGGCGACCATGGTGCCCACCAGGTAGGCGTGGAGCACGGCGGCGTCGAGGCCGATCACCGCGCCGCCAGGGATCGACGTGCAGCGAAGAGCTGGGTGGAGAGGTAGAGCGCGAAGCCGATGCTCGTGACCCAGAACCCAATGGGGATCCCTGGGGCGTAGAACCCGGCGAAGAGCGAGGTCCACATGATCCCGATGCCGAGCACCACCGACAGCAGGAGGCCCCGAGCCGGCGACGCGGTCAGCGCTTGGGCCGACGCGGCGGGCATGACCAGCAGGGCGAAGACCAGCAGGGCCCCGGTGATCTGGCTGACCTCGGCCACCGCCACCCCGAGCAGGACCACGAAGATGGTCGACAGCGCCCGCACTGGCACCGCTCGGGCGGCAGCCACGACGGGGTCGACGCTCGTGAGGAGCAGCGGTCGGGCGATGAGCGTGATGGCCAGGACGGCGCCAGCAGCGATGAGGGCCAAGAGCACCACCTCGGTCGAGGTGATGCCCAAGAAGCTGCCGAACAGCAGCGCCGTCGCCGACTCGGCGTAGCCGTGGTACCAGGTGGTGGCCGCCAGGCCGAGGGCCAGGGCCAGAGCTTGGACCGTGCCGATGGCGGCCCCGGAGGTGCCCGGACCCTTGCCGACGAGCGCCACGGGGAGGCTGGCGAGGACCAGTGCGGCGATCACCGTCGCGACGAGCGCCCCCCAGGCGGCCGCCACGCCGAGGAGCACCGCGAAGGCGGCGCCAGGGAAGGACACCGTGGCCAAGGTGTGGGCGAGGAAGCTCTGCCGGCGCAGCACCACCCACCACCCGAGGACACCGGCCAGCACCGCCACCACCGTGCCCGCCTCGGCGGCCGAGACCATGAAGGGGAAGCTCAGCAGGACCCGGAGGTCGACCAGGAGGTTGAGCTGCAGGTGCGGGGTCAATGCTGGTGTCCCCCATGGGCACCAGGGGCGTCGGGTTGCCCGACCACCACCAGACGACCGCCGGCGGCTCGCAAGACCTCGACGGGGGTGCCGTAGAGCCGGGTCAAGCTCTCCGAGGTGATCACCTCGGCGGGAGGCCCCGCCATGGCGGCACCATGGGCGAGGTAGACCACCCGGTCCAGGTGGGCGAGCAGCGGGTTGACGTCGTGGGCCACCAACACCACGGCCACCTCCTGGGACTGGCTCAGTTTCGCCAGCAGTTCGGCCACGGCCACCTGGTTCGGCAGGTCCAAGCTGTCGAGCGGCTCGTCGAGCAGGAGCAGGCGGGGTCGGCGGACCAGGGCCTGGGCGATGAGCAGGCGTTGCTGCTCACCGCCGGAGAGCTCGCCGATCGGTCGGGTGGCGTACGCGCTCGCCCCCACCTCGGCGATGGCCGCCTCGACCTGGTCGACCCGAGCTCTGGCGGCAGCGGAGAATCGGGTGGCGAACGGGAGCGGTGCCCCGAAGCGGTCCCCGTCGAGCCCGAGGCGGACCAGGTCGACCCCCCGCAGGCGGGTCGTGGCATCGAAGCCATGGCGCTGGGGGAGGTAGCCCACCTCGCTGCGGGCCTCCCTCGGGGCGCGGCCGAGGACCGACAGACGCCCACTGGAGCAGCGCTGCAGGCCCAGGCTCGCCCGGATGAGGGTGGACTTGCCGACGCCGTTGGGCCCGAGCACCGCGGTGAAGGCGCCGGCCGGGATGGTGAGGTTGACCCCATCCAGAATGCGCCGGCCGCCGACCTCGACGACCAGGTCCTCGGCCGAGAGGGCGGCGACTGCCACGTGGTCGACGGTGGAGTGGGTCATCGGGTGCGGCTCCGGTCGAGGGCGCCTTGGAGGGCGCGGACCTCGCTGAGCAACCAGGTCTCGAGGCGTTGGTGCACCGGTTCCAAGGTCTCGGTCCAGGCGACGACCGGGATCCCGGCAGCTCGGGCGGTCTGCACTTGGCTGGTGACCGCCGGGGTCTCGTTCTGGCGGTTGAGGAGGTAGACCGCGACCCGGCGATCCCTGAGCTGCTGGTCGATCAGGGCGAGGTCGGCGCTCGCGGGGTCGCCGCCCTCGGCCACGGACTGCAGGAAGCGTGGCGGGGTGAGGAGGCGCAGCCCGAGGGACTGAACCAGCGGGACCACGATCGACTCGGAAGCCGCGATCGGCGTGGCCGGGTCGCGGCGACGCACCTCGGCGATGGCGGCGCGCAGCGGGGCGAGACCGGTGGTGGTGAAGGACGTGGCACGAGCCGAGAAGTAGGCCGAGTCGGTGGGGTCGGCCTTGCCGAGGAGGACAGCGAGCGCGTGGGCAACGGTCACCAGGTCCGCCACGTCGTACCAGCGATGGGGGTTGTCCCCGGCCACCAGCCCGACGACGGAGCCGACCTCGCAGACCTCCTGGGGCACCCCACTGGCGGCGGCCAACTGGCTGGCCCAGGGGTCGTAGCCGAGTCCGTTCACCACGACCACCTGGGCTTCGGCCACCGCGACGGCATCCGCGGCGGTCGGCTCGTAGCTGTGGGGGTCGGCATTGGGGTTGGAGATGAGCGAGGTCACCGACCCATGGACACCGGCGATCTCAGTGGCGAGCGCCCCCCAGGTGTTCTCCGCCGCCACGATCCGCACCACCCGGGGATCAGCCACGGTGCCCGCCAGCGAGGAGGTGCAGGCCGACAGCGATCCAGCCAGCACCGCCGCCGCCAAGGCGGGGAGGAGGCGACGGCGAAGGGTCATGGGCCGAGCCTAAATGGGAACGGTTCTCATTACAAGTCCACCCGGGGGCCCCCGGTACGATGGCCTCGTGGTCCAACGGCTCGGTCTGGGCGCCCTCGAGGTGCTGTCCTGGGAGGACCTCTCGGCCCTCGGGGTTTCGGCCATCGCCACGGCCACGGGAGGTGGGGTCTCGACCGGCCCGTACCAGAGCCTCAACCTGGGGCTCCACGTGGGCGACGACCCCGACGCGGTCCTCGAGAACCGCCGCCGTGCCGCCGCGGCCCTGGGCCTCGAACTCGACGACCTCGTGGTCGCCGACCAGGTCCACGGCGCTGGGGTGGCCCGCGTGGGTCTCGCAGAGCGGGGTCGGGGGGCGAGGACCCGCGCCGATGCGCTCGAGGCGTGTGATGCGATGGTCACCGCCGAGCCGGGCGTCGGCCTGCTGTTGCTGACCGCGGACTGCGTTGGGGTGCTCCTGGTCGACCCCGACACCCCGCAGATCGCCGTGCTCCACGCCGGGTGGCGAGGGGCTGCTGCTGGGGTGGTGGCGGCCACCGTCGCTGAGCTGGTCGCCGGCGGTGCGGCGCCGTCGCGACTGCGGGCCAAGTTCGGCCCTTCGGTCGATCCGGCGATCTACGAGGTCGGCGACGAGGTGTTGGAGGCGTTCTCCGACGAAGCGCTCGGCGGTGCGGTGGCGCGGCCTGGACCCCGGGCCCACCTCGACCTGGCGCAGGTGGTCGCCAACCAGCTCCTCCACGTTGGGCTCCTGGCCGAGCACCTCGAGGCGGCACCGTGCTCGACCGGTCCGGCCACAGGCTTCTTCAGCGATCGCGCCGCACGGCCCTGTGGGCGACTCGGATTGCTGGCGCTGCTCCACGGTGGTGCCACCTCCTAGATTGGGAGGCCCCGGACAAGGAGCGAGCGACGTGGGAACGAGGCGGGCGGACGCAGCCTTCACCTACTTGGGCTTCTCGCTCGAGGCTGATCCCGTGCGGGTGGTCGCCTCCTACCAACTCGGCGAGCACCGCTTCACCGAGGTGCTCGGGTTGGAGCTCGTGGCCGACGGATCGGATCCCGCACTGCTGGCGGCAGCCCGCTGGGTGGCGCTGCTGGCCGGGGTCTCGTACTACAAGACCGGTGCGCCGAGGACCATCGATCTAGGTCCGATCGCCACCACTGCGGCCGAACGGGCCTTCCTCGCCGAGTTCTACACCGAGGGCTTGGCCGAGTTCACCTACCGCAATGGGCTCGAGCGGGTCGAGCTCGAGTTCCTCGGACCCGAGGCCGATCCCGCACCACCGGTCTCGACCCAGCCGAGCACCGGTCGAGCCCTGGTCCCCTTCGGCGGCGGCATCGACTCCATCGTGACCCTTGAGTCCACGCTGGCTGCGGGCAGCGACGCCAGCCTCTTCATCTGCGGTCGCCCCGGGGATCGCTTCGCCGCCATCGAGGCGCCAGCCGCAGTGCGGGGACTGCCGATCCTGCGGGCCACCCGGGAGCTCGATCCGCAGCTGCACCGCAGTGCCGAGCTGGGATTTCTGAACGGCCATGTCCCGATCACCGGGGTGCTCTCGGCGCTGGCGGTGCTCGCCGCCGTCGCCTCGGGTCATGACCGGGTGGTGATGTCCAATGAGCACTCGGCGTCGGATCCCAACCTGGTCCACGAGGGTTGGGCCATCAACCACCAGTGGTCGAAATCGGCGGCCTTCGAGCAGGGCTTCGCGGCGGTCCTCGAGGCGAGCCTCGGCCCGCGGCCGCACTTCTCCTCCTTCCTCCGAGATCGCTCGGAGCTGTGGGTGGCGAAGCGCTTCGCCGAGCTGGCGGACTACCACCTGGTGTTCCGGAGTTGCAACCGGGCGTTCACCCAAGATCCCGCTCGGCGGGCGACCACCTGGTGTGGGGTCTGCGACAAGTGCTGCTTCATCGACCTGATCTGCTCCCCCTACCTCCCAGCCTCGACCCTGTCGGCGATCTTCGGGGGTGCTGAGCCGCTCGAGCAGCCTGAGCTGGCGCCGGTCTTCGAGCGCCTGGTGGGCCTGGTGCCGGAGCCCAAGCCCTTCGAGTGCGTCGGTGATGTCACCGAGTGCCGAGCGGCGGTCACGGTGGCCGCCCGCCGAGCCGATCGGTCCGAGACCACCCTGCTCCAACGCCTCGCAGGAGCGGTGGCGGTCGACGAGGCGACCATCGCCGCGCTCCTGCAGCCGATGCGGTCCGAGGAGCGGTCGAGTGGTGCCGACGAGCTTCGCTGACCTCGCTGGTCGTCGCGTCGGGGTCTGGGGTCTGGGCCTCGAGGGCCGGGCGAGTCAGGCCCGGCTCCGCCAGCTGGGCCTCGAGCCGGTGGTGGTCGACGACCAGCCACGCGACGCCTCGGTGCTGCGCACCGCCGAGGGGGGTCTCGAAGCCCTCGAGCGCTGCGACGTGGTGGTGAAGGCCCCGGGGATCTCCCCCTACCGCCGAGAAGCCGAGCACCTCCGCTCGAGCGGAGTCGAGTTGGTCGGAGGCCTGGGGCTCTGGCTGGCCGAGGTCGACCGCCGTCGGGTGCTCTGCGTGACCGGCACCAAGGGCAAGTCCACGACGTCATCGGTGGTGGCCCACCTCCTCTCCCGACTCGGAGAACGCGTCCTGCTCGCCGGCAACATCGGCGTCGCTCCCTTCGCCCCCGAGGCCCCGGCGGACTGGTCGGTGGCGGTGGTCGAGACCAGCTCCTTCCAGGCCCAAGCGCTCGAGGTGGTGCCACCGCTGAGCGCGGTGACCTCGCTGGGCCAGGACCACCTCGACTGGCATGGGGACCTCGAGACCTACGTCGCCGACAAGCTCTCGCTCGT
>Ga0007854_10002548_pt1 | contig 11274 bp, 11 predicted proteins | sample CryBogCBH12Aug08_FD_60382 | JGI IMG/M metagenome (GOLD analysis project Ga0007854, IMG submission 60382) | Freshwater microbial communities from Crystal Bog, Wisconsin, USA - CBH12Aug08 | ecosystem: Environmental > Aquatic > Freshwater > Lake | place: Crystal Bog, Wisconsin, USA | collected... | reverse complement strand
AGCCGTGATTGGTGTAGTATTATATGTTATTATGGTATTTGGACTAAAAGAACAACCAGAAATGGCAGAAAATAGAAGTATTTTAATTGCAGCAGCAGCTTTAATATACATGATATTATATGGTCATGGTATGCCAACTAGAATGAACATGAATATTTAAAATTGATTAATTTATTATTTATTTTAATAGATAGATAATAATTAAAATGCAGAAAAATCATTATATTTATATGTTATACGACGCAAACAATAAAGCTAGGTATTTATCAAAAGATACTAGTATTGAATGTAAAAAAATTGGTTCTACATGTGATATGAAAACAATGATGAAACAATATATAATTATTCATCCTGATAAAGTACCAGTTGAATGTTATTATCAAATTAAGAATCCAGAAAAATATTCTTGTTATGAAATTGATAATATGATTAAAGATAAATTTAATGAATATCGGTTAAAAGGAAGTGGAAGCAGTGATTTTTATGATGTAAAATATGTTACACAAGAAGTTATTGAAACATATTTTGATAATATGGGTATTGAATGGGAAAAATTATATGAAATTATGAATGATAATGTACATACATTTACAGATGAAGATGTTGCAAATTTTACGCATGATATGATTCAACGTAATAAACTAATGAAGAATATTCTTTAAAAAATTGATTATTTTATTATTTTAATAGATAGATAATAATTAACTAAAAAGGGTAATTTTGATATAAAAATATATATGTATATATTATAAAATATAAAATGGTAATATATACTTGTTCAGTATGTTTAAAAGATTTTAAGCAAAAATCACACTATGATAGACATATTATTAAAAAAATACCATGTAATAATCCTATTAAAAAAATAGAATTAGTTCTTGATAAAGTAATTGAAAATAAAATTAATAATATATTATCAGAAAAGTATGAGACTAATAATAATAAATTTTTAGATGAAAATAATATAAATAAATTATCAGAAAAATATGAAACCAATATTAATAAATTAATAAAACAAGAAAAAGGACTAAAGAGAAACACAATTGATAAATATTATACAAAACAAAGTATTGTAAAACAATGTATTGAATTAGTTAAAAAATATATTAATGTTACAAATAATGATATAATTATTGAACCAAGTGCAGGTAATGGATCATTTATAGAAAATATAAAAATATTATCAAAAAATTATAAATTTTATGATTTAGAACCAGAACATAATGAAGTATTAAAACAAGATTTTTTAATTTTTGATTATAAAGAACTAAAAGAAAAATATACGAATATTCATATCATAGGTAATCCACCATTTGGTCGTCAAGCATCATTGGCAATAAAATTTATAAAAAAATGTTGTTTATTTTCAAATAGCATATCTTTTATCCTTCCTAAAAGTTTTAAAAAAGATAGCATGAAAAAATTTTTCGAAATACATTATCATTTAATATATGAAATAGATTTACCAGAAAATTCATTTTTAGTTAATGGTATAGAATGTGATGTTCCTTGTATTTTTCAAATATGGCAATGTAAAGAAGAAATAAGAAATGAAATAGATAAGAAAAAACCATTAAATTTTAAATTTGTTAAAAAGGATGAAAATCCAGATATTTCATTTCGAAGAGTTGGTGTTAATGCAGGAACAATAACAAAACAAATAAAAGATAAAAGTTTTCAATCACACTATTTTATTAAATTTATAAATAATAATACAGTTGATGAAAATATTGAAAAAATAAAACCAATAAAATTTAATTTTAATAATACAGTTGGACCGAAATCCATATCAAAATCGGAATTGATAGATGAATTTAATAAATTATTAATTTAAATTAAAAAAATTATATATTATTAATTTTAAATTTTTAATATGACATAATGTATCATTTAAATATCCTATTTCGAACAATTTATATATTTTATTTTTATTACTATTAATTTTAATATCATTACATACAACACATAATAATTTACTTTTATCTGTATTATTTTTATTATTTAAATATTTAAAACCTCTATTTAATTGTTGTCCTCCACCCCATAAATCTAATTGATTCATTCCAATAATTACTTTATTAGTTAATTTTTCAAGAATATACCAATCAGGTATTTCAGATGTAATATAAATTTTACATTTTTTTTCAAAACAAATTTCAAATTTTTCATTATTTAAATTTAAATTATTAATTGTATTTTTAATAATACCATTAAACTTATTACCTCTTATTACTCCTTTTGTACCTGCTGGAATTAAGTCTAAAATATAATCATCAATAATTAATTTTTTTTTATTAATTTCAATATTATGTTTTTCTAATATTATTTCTAATTTTTTTATTTCTTTTTTAACAGAAATACATTCTTTATATTCATTTATTAAGTATTTATCGGTTAATTTATGTATAGTATCATGACAAATTTCTTTACTAATTCGACTATTGATATATTCTAAATTTATAGTATTTGTTATTTTTATATTTTCTAAAGATGTTAGAATATTACTTTTATCATCTAATTTTATATTTTCTAAAGCAGTTTGAATATTATCAATATCATCTAGATTTTTATTTTTGATATTACTATTCATTATTATAATAAAAATGTAATTTATTTTTATATAATTATTAATTCAATTTTATATTTTAAAAAATTTAATAATTTAAAAATTGATTAATTTATTATTTATTTTAATAGATAGATAATAAATAATAAATGCTTAACGATATAGAGATTGAAAACTTTTTTACTGAAATTAATAATGTTTTATATATAAATAATAATTTATGGAATTTTGAAAATATGATAAATAATTTAAAAAATAAATATGCTAATTTTAGTGATATTTTAAATGAACAAATTAAAATAGATAATAGATTTATAATATTGATAAATGATGTAAATCAAATAAATTCTGGTTGGTTAAATAATCAAGATAAATTAAAAAAACAAATAATTAAATTACTAATCGATGATGGTCTGGAATTAGATTAAGTATTTAAAATATTATCATTCATTTCCTCATCTGATTCTTCATCAGGAATACCTAAAAATCTTTTTAATGATTCAGATAACATATCATTTAATTCATTCATAAAATATTCTTTATTATCATATTCAGCTAAAATAGCATTTTTTTTCTTTTTATCTAATTGAATTTTAAATTTAATTTTATTTAGGAATTCATCAATATATGATGGAAATGGAGGGTTTTTACCTAAATAATCATTTTTAATTTTTGTATATTCATCTATTAAAAATGTTGGAAAATCTGAGTCAGTTGAATATTTTCTCCAATATTTATAAAAATAAAATATCCGGTTGTTTTCAGTGATAAATGTTTCTTTTAAATAATTAAAAGTAGTATTTTGTAATAATTCATCATCTATTAGATTCTTCCAATCAATATAATATGGTTCTTTTCTATCTAATGTAAATACTACACTAATAATTTTTTTACCATTAAATTTTTCATAATTATCAGATGTTTCTTCATTTTTAACATGACTAATTAAATACGTATCAAATATACTATTCATTAAAACTTCATTAAAATTTAATGTATTAAATTGTGGTTTAATATATCCAATAATTACGATATTATCATTATAGCCAATTAATTGATATCTTTCTCTCCATAATTTAAAATTATCATTTTTCCCATTATATGTAACTGAATGATTAATTAACCAACTAATATTTAAATATGTTTCATGAAATAATAATAATGAATTTTTAATATCTTTGACTTTATCAAAATGATTATGAAGATAATCTTTCATTTTATGAACATTTTTATTTATATTTTCATTAGTATTATTAAAAGATGTTTTACATTTACAATTATCATGACCAATTAATGATGAGTCAAATGAATTATTATATACATCTACTATATTATATATATCATTTATATTTGTATCAGCTTTTGTTCCATTTTGTTTTATTTGTAACATATAATGTAATATTATACATTCAAACGGACATAAAATAGGAATATCATTTAAATTTATTAATTTATTTTTTAAATTCTTTAATTTTTGTTGTATATTTTTCATATTATCATAAATAATATTATAATATTTTGTATAATCTCTACCTTTATCAGATAAACGAATAATAGTTAATTCTTTTTGACTAATTTTAGTATTATATAATTTCCATGTATATACACAATTAATATCACAATCAGATACTTCTCGCCATTTTTCTTTAATTTGTTTTTTAAATTCATTTTTATATTTTATTTCTTTATTCATTATTTCACATTGTATATTTATAGATAATGATGCAAATCTAATTAAATGATTTCCCATATCTATTATTTTCTTTTCTTCATTAGAATCTTCTAATTGAATTATATTTGTTTTATTTATTATTGTTTTATTAAATTCATCATAAGAAGAAGTACTGTGCTTTTTAATTAAACCATTATATTTAATAGTATTTGAAATATAAAAATCAGGTTTTACTGTATATTCGGAATCAATATTATTATGTATATATTTATTAATTTTTTTAGCAATATCATCATAATTATTTTCAATACGGATATATAATCTTTCTTTCATACGAGTTAATGCTACGTGAATTAATGAATCGTATATTAAATTATCTATTTCACCACTATATACATTAATTGCACGTTCAGTTAATCCTATTACAAAAACAACATTTCTTCCATCACCTTTAGATGAATGGATTGATACAATTCTTGTAGCATCTTTTGATTCTTCTAGATCGATAGAATTTCCTTCTTCAGATTTATGAAATACAGCATATCTAATATAATCTTCAGTTTCACAGCCAATTTTATTTTTCCAATACATATCAATTGCAAGTTGTAACGCATCTACAAGTGGATTTTTTGTAACAAAAGGAGTAATAATTAAAAAATCATTTGGTATTCTATTATTTTGTTCAACTTCATTTTTAAAATCATTCATAATAATATCAACTTCATTATTAATAGCATCTTTATTGGATTCATCTGCATAAATAGTCTTACCAAATATAAATTTACATGAATTATTATCAATGATATTATTTGTTTTATATGGTTGAATAGATGGTAGATTATATTTATCAAATGGTACAATTGTGTTAATAAATTTAATTAAATCATCATTAATAAATCTTCTACATATATTTTCAGGATTGAATATAGTAGTATTTATATTTGGAAATTCATTATCATATAAATAGGTAAATGAATTAAGATTATTTGAAATACTTTGTAACTTATCACCTACAATATAAGCATCAATATACTTATTTTTCATAATTTGAATAATAGCTTGAGCATAGTTAATTTCTAAATCTTGAGCTTCATCTAAAACTAATAATATTTCTTTATTTAATTTTGGATCTATACCTGCATATTTTATTTTACCAGATTTATCAGTTTTAATATAATCATCAATAATAGAATTTACTATACTTTGAAACTTATTACATCCTGATGATTTTTTATTTCCAATTGCATTCATAAGTGAATCAATTGTAGCAATAATTAATTGACATTCTTTATTAATTTTTGTATTATAGTAAGTAATAATATATTTTTTACTTTCATCTTTTACATTAACATTTTTAATATATTTTAATTGATTATTTTTTATTTGATTATCTAATTCTGTTTTAATTACATATTTAGCAGAATGTTGTTTTGTTACAAAAATAAAATATTCATAATGTAACATATTATCTGATTCTAACATTTGAATAATACCATATGTTTTACCATTACCAGCACCTTGTTGTTTAATAAATAAATTAGTTTGTTTAGGTTCTTCATTTAACCAAATATCAGTATTATTTTTTAATGAATTAATAAAATCATTTTTACTTTTAGGATATTCAACATCAATCATATAACTTTTAATTTTTTTTGGATTTACTTTATAAATTTCATTATTAATATCAAAATATATACAATCATATTCAATAAAACTTTCATGTTTCCAATGATCAGATATAAATTCTAAATAAACTCTATTAGAATATTCTAATGTATTTACAATAATAGAATTATTACCATGAATAACCCATTTTATATTTAATTCATTAATTTTATAATCATTTTTTCTATCATTTACTTCATCTTTTGTTATTTCACTATGTTGAAATTCAACAGTATTTTTATGTTCTTTTAATAATACATCTGCACGACGATTTTTAATTTGATCTGAATTTTTACGTTTAAATTCAACTTCAGTTACCGGAAATTCTCTTTGCCAATCTTTATGCCATTTTGTCATTGGATTTCCGTTAATATCTTCATTATGTTTATGTCTAAAATGTGATTTAATTATTATACCATTTACTAATATTAATTCATGATTATTATTACATTTAATTACCATATCTTGATATAAATTTAAATTTTTAAAATATTCTTCAATATGAATTTGTTTATTATTTATAAAAGCAAATTGTGATTGATAATCACTACACAGGTTGTATTTCATTTTCTATTTAAAAATAAATAACGTTTTATCTTTAAAACAAAAGATTAAATTAATATGCCATTAATACATCAGGTGAATCCCATTCTTTTAAAGTAGGATAAATATTAGTTTTACTAGTAATATTAAACATATAACGATGTAATTTCATTAAAAGAGCATAATAATTTGGCATGTTTTTTTCAACAGTAAATCCATCTAATTCAGATTCATTTTCATATATATATAAATTTACTGCATTTTCTACTGTTGATAATGGATTAGGTCCAGTCCTAGGTTTAGGATTTTTAATTCTAGTTAGATAAATTAGATGGTAAGAAAAATTATTTCCGAATATGTATTTAAGTGCTGTACATTGCTGTACAAATATAGTAACATCATGTGTATTTACTGATTCTTTCCTGTATTTACATTGAATAAAAAACCAATAATTACCAAAACGTGCAGCTACATCAATTGTGGTAATAGATACATTCTTTTCTTTGCCAATTTTTTCAATAGCTGATTCATCATATACTTCATCAGAATATCCTAATGAATCAAAAATAAAAATTCCAAATTTAGTTCCAATCATTGAACGAATTTTAGTCAATACATCGCTCATCGCATTTTTACACTATTCATTTATAGCCATTATAGTTAAAAAATCAATTTTTAATACTTTGAAAGACTAGATAAAATTGAAATTTTAATTATTATTTATTCAAATAGATAGATAATAACTAACAAAAATGTCTTTTACACCGATGTCAAAAGAATCAATGCAAAAGCTTCAAATAAAAACAGAAGAAGAAAAAAAAGAGCAAAATAAAATTAATAATGAAATACATAAAGTAGCATATATTGATAAAATGGTATCAAATATATATAACGAAACAATTAAATATATTAAAAATAATAAAGGTAAATCATATACATATATATTTGATAATTTAGAACAGAATAAATTAGATTATTTATGCAAAAAAACAGAAAGACAAATGATTTTAAATTACTTGGATAAGCAATTTAATAAAGATCTTATAATAGAAGGAGTAAATATTAATGAGATAGTAAATAAACTTAAATTACTCTTTACCGATTCTAATATTACATTTAAAATAGTTATATACGAAAAGACTCCTTATAATTGGATAGATCTTGGTGATATTTCAAATATAATTACTCAAGATGGTATCTCAGATATAGGATTATTTCGCAAAAAATGGGGACATTATATGGATATAAGAGGAACGCATTGTGTACATACTTATACTAATAATTGTAAAAGTAGTATAAAAATATCTATTACAGTAGATTGGTCTGAAGAAAAATTAAAACCTTGTCTATTATGTGGAAAATAAAATTTGAAAACTTAAACCTTTTACTTTATTATATAAGATAAAATAAAAATGTTTTACGTAGGATATCCAGTGTCATACAAAACGGCGTGTGAAATTTTAAATGAGCCATATGTTGTAAGGTTCGAAAAAATATATGATAGTATTAAAACTCGATTAGGAGAATATGGTCTTGAATTGTGTAGTTATGAAGATGACGTATGGATTCTTGGAACAGCAATTAGAGAATTAACCTTACATACTAATAAATACATGAACTTAGATGATGTATTAGAAATTCTAAAATTTTATAAAACAAAAGTTTCAAATGGTTTAAAAATGGTAGGTGCAGATTTATCAATGTTTGATATTCAGATGACACCAGGTGAACCTATAAAAGTTTATAAACCAAAACCATTTATAATTATTAAAAGTTAGATAAAATAATATTAACTATAAATATATAAATGACATATACAAACAAAAATTTATTAAAACCAAAATCACTAAAATTTAGTAAAGTAGCATCTCTCATTAATTTAATAGTACATGGTCAAGGTATATTTGTATTTGATGTTAAAGATATTACACAAAAATGCGTATTTAAAATACATAACAATAATGAATCTAATGGATTAAAAGTTATTTTAACACCGTCTTCTGTTGAAATTATTAAAAAACCAGAAAATAAACCATTAATTGATATTAAAAGTAGGGGATTATTAGATAAAAAAGGCGTTTACTATTGGATAAGTATTGATAGTCAAAATAGAAAATTATATGCTGGTATAGGAGAAGCCAGAATGGAGAATGTTATATATAGATATTATTTTGAAATCACCGAAGAAAATAAACAATTTTTAGAAAACTTAACACACATAACCATTTCTAAAAAATCAGCAATAAATCCAATCAGATTAATTAGAGATCCTGTCACAATGAATGTACCAATGAGAATAAAAGATACAGATGAATTGACAATGACTGATATTGCATCAAATAATTATTTACCAACTGCATATTTATCTCCAGTATCAAGAAAATTATATGATTGTATTGCAGGTAAGAATTTTATATTAAATACAAAAGATTTCGCTGATTTTTCAGATGCAATAGAATACAGCATTAAAACACCGGGATTATGGTGTTATGAAAGATTAAAACAAAAAAGTACTGAATTCAATCCTGATAAACCAAATCTATTAGAAACTTATCTAAGAATTACATTAGGACAAAATAATGGTGAATCACCAGGTATACCTTACGTGATGGAAATATGGCCACCTCATCATTATTCACCCATTCACAATCATGGTGGTGCAAGTGCAGTTATTCGAGTATTACATGGAAAGATTAATGTAAATTTGTATCCATTTTTATGTGATGAAAAATATACAATTAATCCATTTGGAGTAGAAATATTTAACAAAGATGAAATAACATGGATTAGTCAAACATTAAATCAAGTGCATAAATTAGAAAACACAGACGATAATACAACATGCATTACAATACAATGTTATATGTATGAAAATGAAGACAATGTACATTATGATTACTTTGATTATATAGATGATGATGGTCATAAACAACAATACGAACCAGATTCTGATATGGATTTCATTGCTTTTAAAGAAACAATAAAAGAAGAATGGTCTAAAGTACCAGAATCAATTAAATGCGAAAACTTGAAAAAATAATATTATTATATATAATGATGATAATAAATTAAATTAAAATATTAAATGGCACTGTTTCTTGATATAGAAACAACAGGCTTTCCAACCCGTGATAACTTGCCTTGGGGCACGTATTATCCATACACTAATATTGAAAAATATGATAACGCAAGAATTGTTCAAGTGAGTATGATGTTATGTAATGATAAATTTGAGAAATTACAGTTTAAAGATTTTATAATAAAACCAGAAGGATATGTAATTGAAAATTCAGATATTCATGGTATAACAACAGAACATGCAACAGAATCAGGATTTACAATGAAATCAGGAATGAGTTATGTATATCCATTAATTAAGAAAGCATCGCATATCTTTGCACACAATAGTAATTTTGATATGAATGTATTATTAAGTGAATTATATAGAAATAATTTAATAGTATATATAGAAGAATTACAAAAGAAGACAGTTATTTGTACAATGAAATTAACAAAGATGATAGTAAAAATACCGAATAAATATGGTGATGGAATAAAAGACCCATCATTATCAGAATTGTATAAAGCAGTTATGGGAAAAGAAATTGAGAATCACCATAATGCGATATATGATGTTAGTAATTTACAAGAGATAGTAAAGAAATTATATGATACAAAAAAATTAGTATTTGAAGAAAAGATTATTTTAGGAAATTAATTATAATAGTATAATATAGAGAATGGCAACTTGTCCATCAAATGCAGTTATATCAAAACAAAATGTAGCAACAGGAACATTAACATGTTATGATACAAATGGTGCTGTTATTCAAACTATTTCTGGTAATTCTCCTGTGCCAGTAGGAGCATCATATAAATGTGGTATTGGAACTATTAATATTAAAACAGTTCTATCAACTAATGATTATCAATGTGAAAATGGTATTGGAACTCAAATATCAACTAGTAATCCATGTACTACTGGATGGGCTAAAGATTTATTTACTATAGAAAATAATGGTATTTTATCATATCAATGTAGTAATCCTACTGGTACTTCAACACCCTTTTCATGTCCAAATGGTATAACTCCAACTACAAATACTTTAACTGGTCTTATGACAAAATGTATTATACCAGCTCGACAGTCAATACCAGAACCAACATCATCATCAGATGTATCATCATCAGATGTACCGCCGACAGATACGTCATCTTCAAATATATCATCTTCAAATATATCATCATCAGATGTACCGCCGACAGATACGTCATCTTCAAATATATCATCTTCAAATATATCATCATCTAATTCAACATCATCTAATTCATCATCATCTAATTCAACATCATCTAATTCATCATCATCTAATTCACCATCATCGTCAACTCCATCAACAAATAATATTGGATTTTATATAATAATTATAGGTATTTTAATTACTATTACAGTAATTGGTGTTATTTCATATTTTGTATTTTTTAATAATCATTTGAATAAATCTATTGATATTACAAATAAAGGTGGTTATTATTATTTAAAATAAAAATATTATTTTAGGAAATTAGTAATATTAAAAATTGAAAAATTAATTATTATATATATCAATATGATAATTAAAACAAAATGCACTGGTTTATAACTAGCGTAGAAAAGAACAATAATAAGTGGATAATTCAAGGTATTCAAGAAGAGCATGGTGTTTTAGATTGTATAATAACTCGAACTAATCTACAAGATGAATTAGCACTAAATTTAGAATATAATGAAGGACGTGGTCTTTGTGTTATTTCTCATCAAGAGGTATATCGAATTGAAATAGAAATT
>Ga0007854_10002547_pt1 | contig 11277 bp, 12 predicted proteins | sample CryBogCBH12Aug08_FD_60382 | JGI IMG/M metagenome (GOLD analysis project Ga0007854, IMG submission 60382) | Freshwater microbial communities from Crystal Bog, Wisconsin, USA - CBH12Aug08 | ecosystem: Environmental > Aquatic > Freshwater > Lake | place: Crystal Bog, Wisconsin, USA | collected... | reverse complement strand
GCAGCGTGGCGCGCGGTGTGTCGAGATGCAGCGGGGCGGAGGGCGCGAGCCAGTTTTCCAGTTCGCGGACGAGGCGGAGTTCCTGTTCGGCTTCCTCGGCGCGGGCGAACCGTTCCGGGCTGGCGTGCGGCTGCAATTCCGGCGGCACGGAGCGCTTGGCGCGCAGAAACAGAAACGCGAGTTCTTCCAGCCGCGCCTTGCCGGTGGCGGCGAGCATTTTCGGCCACCAGTCGTTCGCGGGAAAATCGCGGCGCGAGAGCGAGAGCTTCTCGAAATAATCCTCGAGCGCCAGCCACGCGCGCTGCGAGTCGGGGCAGGCGGCGAAGGTGCGCAGGATGTCCTCGCGCTCGTTGACGGTGGTTTTGGAGTCGGAAAGTTCGCGGCGCAGGTCGGCAAACGCGCCGTAAGTCTGCGACAAAACCTTGTGGTGTGCGTCGTATTTGCTCGCGCCCGTGCGCGGCGTTCCGTTCCCGTTTCTGATTGGCGTTCTCGGCATCTGGGCAAAATTACTATGTTCTATCATTTCGACACAACCCGCGTTGGCGGTCAATCGTAAAGCAAAAGTTTTTTGGTCGGGAAGGCGGCGGGCGATTGACGGTTGGATGAATTTTGTTAAGCTGTCCGGCCATTTATGAACCGCAATCCACACGTTGCAATTGTCGGTGCCACCGGCGCGGTCGGCATCGAGATGATCAAGACCCTTGAAAAGCGGAATTTTCCCGTGGGCAAGCTCACGCTGCTCGCGTCCGCCCGCTCGGTCGGCAAGAAACTCAAGTTCAAGGGGCAGGACATCACCGTGACGGAACTGACGAAGGATTCGTTTGCGGGCATTGACATCGCTCTCTTCAGCGCGGGCGGCGGCATCTCGAAGGAATTTGCCCCCATCGCCGCCAAGGCCGGCTGTGTGGTCGTGGACAACTCCAGCGCGTTCCGCCAGGACCCGAACGTGCCGCTCGTCGTGCCGGAAATCAACGCCGCCGACGTGAAGAAACACAAGGGCATCATCGCCAATCCGAATTGCACCACGGCCATCACGCTGATGGCGCTGTATCCGCTGCACCAGGCGTTCGGCGTGAAGCGCATTTTTGCCTCCAGCTACCAGGCTGTTTCCGGCACGGGCGCGAAGGCTTTGGAAGAGCTGGAAAAACAGGTTGACCAAATCGTCCACAAGCAGCCGGTGACGAAGGAAGTCTATCCGCACCAGATCGCGTTCAACGTGATTCCGCATGTGGACTCGTTTTTGGCCACCGGCTACACCAAGGAAGAGATGAAGATGGAAAACGAAGGCCGCAAGATCATGCACCACGACAAGTTCCGCGCCAGCGTGACCTGCGTGCGCGTGCCGGTCTATCGGTCGCACTCCATTGCTGTGAGCGCAGAATTCGAGAAACCGGTGTCGCTCGACGCGGCGCGCGCGGTCTTGAAAAAGGCGCCCGGCCTTGACGTCGTGGACGAGCCGGAGAACAAGAAATATCCGATGCCGCTGTTCACCTCCGAGAAATACAACTGCGAGGTCGGCCGCCTGCGCCTCGATTGCGCGCTGGATAACGGCCTGTGCTTCTGGGTCAGCGGCGATCAGTTGCTCAAGGGTGCCGCGCTCAACGCGGTGCAGATCGCGGAAGAGTTGGTGAAATAAATCACTGGAGCGGTCATTGGCTTAGGCAAAGCGTTTCACGGGCGGGAATTCCTTCAGGGATTCCCGCCCGCTTGCTTTTCCCCGCCGGCGGCGGGAGTTGCCGGCTTCAAGTAACTGATCAGTTACTTGGTGGTTGATTTTCCCGAAACCTCTGCGAACATAACTGCGTCCTTTTGGGACAAACATGACGTATCCTCAGTCTTTCCCCCGACATGCTGCCGGCTGGCCCGGTGTTTTACCATGAGCCGGCCACGCAAGCCGGAGTCCGGCGCGGCGGCCAATGTGTTCCAGTTCTCGCTCACGGGGCTGATTATCTTCAGTCTGGCGTTGCTCGCGGGCACGGCATTCGTCACCTCCCGGCTGGTGGCCGTCACCCGCCCGAAACTGGCGGAGACCTTTGCGATTGATCCCAAGGACAAATCGCGTTCGGTTCACGTCGGCCCGTGGGGGGAATTGATCACGCGCAACATCTCGCTGGAACGGCCCGTGGAGTATCTCACCGAGGAAGTCGCCAAGCCGACGCCGCAAATCTGGGTCTTCAACGGCCTCAAGCCGGACGGCATCCGCTCGTTTCTGGTGCAACACGGACTCACCGCCGCGCAAGCCGCCGCCGCCGTGGTGCCGTCCGCCGTGCAGGAAACTTCCTCCGGCACGCAAGTTACGCCCACCGCCGACTTCCTGTTCTCGCTCACGCCGGCGAACCGGCAGCAGCTTTATCCCGCGCTCGCGGGCTTTGGCATCAATCTCTACCTCGACTACCCCTACATCTTTCCCGCCCAGACCATCCAGACCATCTATGCGGATGACCGGTTGAATCCCGACGATGTGGCCCTGCTCAAACGGCTCGTGTATGCGAACGGCAGCGCGCAGCAGTTGGCCGACTATCCGTTTCTGCTCAACCAGATTCCCACGCTCGAACGCCGCGTGGCGTTGACGCACGCCATGTCGCGCCAGTCTGCCATCCTGGCCAGTCTGGCCATCAAGCCGGACACGGACATCGACAAGATTGCCGCTTATTGGGGCAACATGCCCAACGTCCGCTTCACCGACATCCGTCCGCTGATGGAAGCCCTCAAGCGGCTGCCGGAAGGTGGCACGCTGCCCTTGTTGTATTTGCTGCCGAAGTTTGCCCGCGACCGCCTTTACACCTTCCCGCTGCCGCCGCTACCGGGCGACCCGACGATGGACTGCCACTGGACGACGTTCAATTTCAGCAGCGAGACGCCGGACAACCGGTTCAACGATCCGAAGTTTGCCATCGAATACATCCAGAAGAATTATTACCAGATTGCCGCGCCCTCCCAATACGGGGACATCCTGCTGCTGATGAATGACAAGAACGAGATCAAACATTCCGCCACCTTTCTGGCCGATGATTTGGTCTTCACCAAAAATGGGAACAACTTCCGCCAGCCGTGGATGCTCATGCGGATTCCGGATTTGCTGGCCACCTACCCGAACACGCCCCCGATGCGCGCGATCTATATGCGGATGAAGACGGAATGAACGGCGCTCCGCGCGGAGTGCAGTGATTTGAAAAAATTCAAACGCCGGTCGCAAAAATATTTGCGGCCGGCGTTTTCGGTTGCGCCTGAACCTTACGGGACAATCTTCGTGACGGGCTGGCTCCACGCCCCGTCGTTCTCCTCCTTGGGCGCCTTGGCGCGGACGCGCACCCAGACGCGGGTGCCGCTGACCAGGCCGGCGAGGGTGGCGGAACTTTTGCGGCTGGAGGCGGCCAGATGCCAGTTGGCCTCGACCGTGGGGTCGGTGAGGCAGAGTTGAATCTCAAAGGTGGAGCGCCCGGCGACCGGGTCCCAATGCGCGTCCACGCTGCCGGCATTGTCGCCCTCGGTGAGGGAGAGGTTTTGCACCTGGCCCAGCAACCCGCCGGGCGTGGGGCTGCTCTTCACGCCCAGGTTGGTGGAGCTGATGATGGTGGGGTTGCCCAAGCTTTCCTTCTGCACCTGCGCGCACCATTGGGTGAGGGCATTGGCGACGAGGGTGATGGCCGCGTCCTTGTCCTGGTTGGCTTTTTGCGCGGCGGCATCGGCTGTCTTGGCGGCGGCCATGGCGGTCTCCGCATTGGTGATGAGGAGTCCCACGGCGGCCACGGTGGGGTCGGGATTGGGGATGTGGACGTTGCCGGTCATGCCGGCCTTGACTTCATAGGCGCGTTTGATGAAGTCCGGGTCCGACAACTTGCTGATGTTTAATACGGCGATGCTCATTTTGTATTGCTCCGGTTTGACCCGGACCCCGTTCCACACAGCCCCGCTGTTCCATTTCGTTCCGTCATTCCAGCGCAATGGTTCCGTGGCCATAAGTTCGGGTTTGGGTCGGTTTATTTTTTAGTTTCACCATAAATCCTAGCAGAATTTCAAAAGCTGACAATCGGTGGAAATTGCTATTTTCATGGCAAAAAAGGGTAAATCGGTGCCGCCGGGACGCTCCCGGCTGGCGGGGGAATTGACCACCGCAAACGGGGAGTTGAGCGCCTGCTGTCGGGAGTTGACCCCGGCGAGTGGGAAGTTGAGCCAAAGGGGCCGGGAGTTGACCCCGCTCGCCGGGGAGTTGAGCGAACGGGTTGGGGAGTTGACCAAACCCGGTTTGGAGTTGAGCCAAGGGTCTTTGGAGTCGAGAAAATGACCTTTGGAGTTGAGAAAATCGGGTTTGGAGTTGAGCAAATTGAATTTTCCGAGACTCCCAACGGGGGCGCTCAAATCCATTTTCAGCCGGAAGTTAAACAGAATCAGCAGGTTGAGCCGAAAAATGGCCAGGGAGACCCCCGGACGGGGTAAAAGCACCGGAAAAGCCCCCCGCCGGCTGACCGCCGCCGCCGGTGGCCACTCCGCCTACGGCTTGGCGGTGTCCTTGGTGACCGCGCTCAAGGACTTGATCTTGGCGGCGCGCGCGATATCCATCACCTTCACGATGCTGTCCCACGGGGCTTTCTTGTCCGCGCGGATGGAGAGCTTCAAGTCCGGCTCCCGGGCGGCCCGCTCCAGCAATTGCCCGCGCAATTGATCCACGGTCAGCGGATTCTGCTCCCGGTCGAACCGGTAATTGCCCTCGGTATCAATGCTCACTTCCAGGGGCGGATGCTCCTCGGCGCCGGTCTTTTCCGCCGCCGAAGAGGCCGGCAGCGCCAGCTTGAGGGACGGCTGCTGCTTGAACGTGGTCGTCACCATCAGGAAAATCAGCAGCACCACCAGCACGTCAATCAGCGCGACGATGATGACGGCGGGCGCCGTGCGGCGTTTGCGGACGGAGAAGCGCATGGTTCAGTTAACCTTGTCCCGATACTGCTTGCGGATGAAGTCATCGCACAACGTCTCCATCTCCACGGCGAGCACCTCGACCTTTTTGCTGAAGTAGCTCCAGAAAATGAGTGAGGGAATGGCGATGAGCAAGCCGGCCAATGTCGCGCGGAGAATGAGCGCGATGCCCTGGGCCAGCTTCTGCGCGTCGTTGAGGCCGGTCACGCCGAGGTCCCCGAAGACGCTCATCATGCCGGCGATGGTCCCGACCAGCCCGAGCAGCGGCGCAATGCCTACGATGACTTCCAACACGACGAGGCCGCGTTCCAGGTGCACCACCTCGTGCCGCGCGGCGGTTTCGAGGGCATCCATGTTGTCGGCCTTCGGCCACTCCACGCGTTCGGCCGCGAGCGCGATGAGCCGGCCGAGCGGGGAAGGGTGCTGGTCGCAGACCGCGCGGACCGTTTTCAAGTCCTCGCGCGTGCGGCAGTTTTCCAACGCGGTGACAATCTTCGGCGGCACGACCGCGCTCCAGCGCAGCGACCACGCGCGCCAGAGGATGACGCCGACACACACGACCGAGGTGACGGCAAGGAGGAGATAAACGGCATTTTCCATAAATTTTCGGCGGACAAACTTAATTCAATAGTAATAGAAGGTGAAGGTGATTTCGCGGTAATTCGTCCCGATCATGCGCCGCATGTCCGTGCTCCACGCGCCAAACGGCGCGGCCTGTTGGATGGCTTCCTGACAGACGTAACCCAGCAGCTCGCCCACGGTGTTGACGGTAATCTTGAGCTCGGTCACGGACCCGTCGGGATTGAGGCGGAAATAAACCGTCGCCCGGCCAGTGCGGTCGAGCGCGAACTGCTGGCTGTCGAGCAAGTCATACCACCGCGAGCGGATGGCGTCCACAATCCGGCGGTCGTAGTCACCAAACGGCGTGGCCATCGCATCCAACGAGGAGGCGAGTGCGCGCCGCTTGACGCCGCCTTCCTGCTGCAGCTCCAAGCCTGGCGGTTTGTTCTGTTGGGCCAGCGCCTCGCGCACCGTGCGCGGTCGCGGCTTGGGCTGGGAGTCGGGATTGCTCTGGTCGGCGGGTTTCCCCGGTTGCAAGGTGCCGGGATTGAGACCGGCGGGCTTCGGCTCGGCGGGTTGGGAATCAACCTGCTTTTGCGGGGGTGTGGGCGTGGCGGATTTGGTCTTCACCGGTCGCGGCGCGTCCTCAGTCTTCGGCACGTCGCGCTGATGGCCGTTGAGCTTGGGCTGATTCGATTCGATGACGGCATCAGGATTGGCCGCGCGGGAGTTCTTGTCGGAATAATACTTCGCCTGTTTCGGCGCCACGGTGTCCGCCTGTTCCACGTCGAGGTAAATGGTCGGGTCGGTTTTCGGCACCATCGGCGGCGGGGTTTGCGCCCCGAGCGGATGCCGCACGGGCCAGTGCAGTTGCTGCCACCACCCGGCCTTTTTACCCGCCTCATAGCCGCCCCAGACGCCGAGATGCGCGAGCAAAGAGATGAGCAACGCCAGCAACAGGCGGGTTTTATCCAACCGGTTGAAGCGCAGGGAAGCCAGTCCTTTGCGGGGGCGAACCATAAACTTTAATTTTGCCGCACGGATGCAGACGGGGCAACAGCTAGATTTTCCATTTGGCAAACTTGGTGTTGGTGCTACATTATTTCCACACCCTATGTTTCAAACCGCTCACGCGGCAACTGCGTCCGCGCAAAATGTGGCCGACTATATCATTGTCGTCAGCAACGAGGATGATTACCACGGCAGCTTCCATCACTTCGCCGAAAAGGTGAACCGCAAACTTAAGGCCGGTTACCAACTGCACGGGCCGCCGTTCAATATCAACCTCACGCTATGTCAGGCCATGGTGCGCCCCGGTGGTGCCGCGGCCAGCGGGGACACGACGATGTTCTTAAATTCGCCGGGCAATCATCACAGCTGATTGCCGCTTGCGGTTCCGCCGCGATTTGGTTTCATCGGCGTCATGACAAAGGTTCCGCTGAAAAAAATCGCCGCGCATTGCGACAAAATTCTCCGCACCGCCGCCATTGGCGATTACGACGGCGCGGTGAACGGATTGCAGGTGGAAAACTCCGGCTCCGTCACGCGCCTCGCCGCCGCCGTGGACGCCAGCCTCGCCACCGTGAAGCTTGCCATCGCGGCGAAAGCGGATTTGCTCATCGTGCACCACGGCTTGTTCTGGTCGAAACCGCAGCCGTGGACCGGCAAAAAGTATGAGCTGATAAAATTGCTCGTCGAAAACAACCTCGCGATTTACAGCTCCCACCTGCCGCTCGACGCGCATCCCAAGCTTGGCAACAACGCCCAACTTGCCACCGCGCTTGGCTTGAAAAATCTGCAGCCGTTTTTCTCCAGTCACGGTCAGAGCATCGGTTTGAAAACGTTCGCCAAAATTTCACGGACTGAATTGGCGCAGCGATTGGAGCGTGCCACCGGCGCAAAACTCAAAATAATTCCCGGCGGGAAAGAGACCTGCCAACGCATCGGCATCGTCACCGGCGGCGCGGGTGGTGAACTGAAACAGGCGGTGGCGGAAGGCGTGGACACGTTCATCACCGGTGAAGGCCCGCACTGGACTTATGCGCTGGCGGAAGAATTGGGCCTGAATGTTTTCTACGCCGGCCACTACGCGACCGAGACTTTTGGCGTGCAGGCGCTGGCCGCAGAGCTTGCCAATAAATTCAAGTTGCCGTGGGCTTTTTTGGATCATCCGACTGGATTGTGATGGCGGATTTTCAACATGATTTTTCGAACCCGGCAGATAAATTCCATCTGAACGCGGCTTCCGGCTGGATAGGTTTGGGCGACTTGGATTCCGCGCGTGCCGAATTGGATCAGGTCTCGCCCGAAATCCGTAGTCACCCTGCGGTGCTCATGGTTCAAAGCGAATTGTTGTTCGCGGAAAAAAACTGGGAGCGGCTGTTGCCGCTCAACGAAACTTTGCTGGGGCAGTTTCCCAAGCTGGAATTTCTTTGGATCAACCGCAGCTATGCGCTGCATGAGTTAAAGCGGACGCAGGATGCCTTTGATGCTTTGCTACCCGCTGTCAAAAAGTTTCCAAAACGCTGGCTCATTCGTTACAACCTCGCCTGTTATTGTTCACAGCTCGGCGCGTTGAAAGAAGCGATCCAGTGGCTGCAAAAGGCGATTGAACTCGCGGGCAAAAAGGAAATCAAATCCATGGCGCTGGATGATCCCGACTTGCAGCCGCTTTGGAAAGAAATCCGGGAATTCTGACCGTCACGTCAACCGAGCCGCTGCAAAACCCGTTGGCAAATCGTCTGCCCGATGGCCAGCGACGCGGTCGCGGCCGGTGACGGCGCGTTGATGACGTGCAACATGCCCGGCGCTTCCACGAAATGAAAATCTTCGACCAGCTTACCATCCGGCGTCATTGCTTGCGCCCGCACGCCAGCGCCGCCCGGTTCGATGTCTTCCGTGCGGATTTCCGGCACCAGCTTTTGCAGCGAGCGCGTGAACTCGGCGCGTGAAAGCGAGCGGCGAATTTCATAGCCACAGAGACTTGGATATTTCGCCAGGAATTTCCACAGGCCGGGAAAGGACAGTGACTCCACAAAATCTCGCAGATTAAAATCCGTCCATTTGTAGCCTTCGCGCGCGAAGGCCAGCACCGCGTTCGGCCCGGCCTCGATGCCACCGTGGATGAGTCGAGTAAAATGCACGCCGAGAAACGGGAACTTCGGATCAGGCACCGGATAAATCAAATTGCGGACGAGGTGCTGCCGCTCCTTTTTGATGACATAATACTCGCCGCGAAACGGGACGATTTTGGCCGTCGGCTTTTGCCCGGATATTTTGACCACCCGGTCGGCATGCAATCCGCCGCACGCGACCACAAATTTCGCGCCGAAATTTCCGGCGGAAGACTCCACTACTTTCTTAACGCCGGCGGAAATTATTTTTTCAACGCATGAGTTAAGCTTGATTTCTCCGCCCGCTTTGCGGATGAGTTCGCCGAGCTTTTCGCAGACGGCGGGATAATCCACGATGCCTTCCTGTGGCACATGAATCGCCGCGAGGCCGGCGGCATGCGGTTCGATTTCTTTGATTTGCTTCGGATTCAATTTGCGCAGCCCTTGCAAGCCGTTGGCGTTGCCACGCGTCCAAAGGTTTTCCAAACGCTCCAGCTCGTTTTGCTCCGTGGCGACGACAATTTTTCCACACTGCTCATGCGCGATGCCATGTTCGCGGCAAAACGCTACCATCTGTTGCAAGCCTTGCACGGCGCAGCGCGCTTTTTCTGAGCCGGGTTTGTAATAAAGTCCCGCGTGCAACACACCGCTATTGTTGCCGGTCTGATGTGCGGCGAGCTTGGATTCTTTTTCGAGCAGCAGAATTTTCAATTGCGGCCTCGCTTCCAAAAGCCGATACGCCGTCGCCAAACCAACAATCCCGCCACCCACAATGACCGCGTCGTATTTCATTTATTCTTGCCGTCTTTGGACAGGAAGCCGACGGCCATCGCCTTGCCGTCACTGGCGACCATGCCGAGAAAACGAAATAGCCGGCGGAAGAAATTCATCTCAGGCCACGCTATCAGGACTTCTTTTGCGAGTTTGTCTGCTTCGGAATTTTTACCAAGCGCGCGGAGGCATTGCACCTTCATGTCCTGCGCCTGCCGCACGCGCAGATTCGACATCAGCGTGGCATCAATAAATTTCAACGCCGCTTCGTATTTCTTGTCGGCGATACGCTGCTGCGCGTAGCCGAGCATCTGCGCGACGGCGGCAGCCTCTTTTTGGAAATATGCCGGGTTAAATGCGCGCCGTTCTTCCGGCGTGTGCAGCGTGAAGCGCTCCTCCTGAAACACCGCGTAGAGGTCGGAAAACTTATCTTGGGATTTTTCCAGTTCGGCGGCGCGCTGCTCCATTTTTTCCAAAGCGGTCTTTTTGCTGTCCGGGTCAAGGTTCATGGCATTAATCAATTTTTTGGCGGAGTCCTTACGCTCGTCCAGCGCGAGTTGAAAAAATCGCGCCCAGAAAGGCAGGTCGCGCATCCGGCGGGTTTTGCCCTTGCCCCGAATCGGTTCCATGACAATCGGCAGCCACGCAAAGCGCCCGGTCATTTCGCCGATCTGATGCACCCAGCGGTCGTCATACCAAAACGGAAAATGGCCGGGGAAAATGGTCTGCAGCGTTTCCAGCCAGCGCCAGCCGAAAATCGGATATGTGCAGGTGTCTGCTGTCATCGGGTCGTGCGGGCTGGCGAGAAAAATTCCGTCGGGAAATTTTGCCGAGGTGGTGCGCAACACAATATCCCAGCCGGGCGAGCTGAAGCATGCGTCGTCGCAGGTAATCATGTAAATTTCCGACGTGCGGCCGGAATTTTTCCACAGCGTATGCTGCGTTTCGCACAGCCCGGCAGTCTGCCCGCCAAAATGCCAGTTGATTTTAATGCCTGCGTCACTAAGTTTCCCCGCGTCAATCGCTTCGCGGGTTACCGCATCATCCACGTCCACATAGAGCCAGATGGAAACTTTGTCTTTTTGCGCGGTGCTGGCCTTGAGCGAGGCGAAAACCTGCGCCAGCATGTCTGGCCGGCCACGCGTGGCCATGATGATCGTGATTTCGCCGGGATGAATTTGCGGGGCGCTCATGCTTCGCCAAATTTGCGCCGGTCTTTCACCGTCTCATAATTTTTCGCATACCACGCCACCGTCCGGCGGATGCCGGGCGCGAGTTCGTGGTTCATCACGAGGCCGTATTTATCGCGGAGCTTGGTGGCGTCCACAAATTTTTCCTTTGCGCCGGTATAACGGCTGGAGTTGAAAACAACCTTGCCCTGATAGCCCGCCGCTTCGCACACGGTCAACGCCAGCTCGCGAATCGTTTTACCGCGACCAGGCGCGAGATTGACGATGTCGCGCTCCAATTTCGGCGCAAGCTCCAGCAGGCTGCCAACAAAATCTTTCACGTCGGCCAAGTCGCGGACCTGTGTGCCGTCGCCCCAGATTTCCACTTCCGATAGATTTGTTTTCACCGCTTTGACGAAGCGGCCGATGAGCGCTGACGGAACATGCGCGGTGGCTTCGTTGAAATCATCGTCCTCGCCATACATCGCGGGTGGGATGAGATAATTTCCATTCAGTTTGAACTGGTCGTTGTAAGCGAGGATGCCGGTGTAAAGCATCCGCTTGGTCGCGCCGTAGGAATAAACGCTGCCGTGAATAGCCCCGTCAAAAATTTTGTCTTCCGTCATCGCCTGCGCCGAGCTGGGATACGCACACGATGCCCCGAGTGCGATGAACTTTGCCTGCGGAATAGATTGCCGCCACGCTTCGAGCGTGTGGTTGTGGATGAGATTGTTGATGTAAAACTGCTC
>Ga0007854_10002545_pt1 | contig 11280 bp, 10 predicted proteins | sample CryBogCBH12Aug08_FD_60382 | JGI IMG/M metagenome (GOLD analysis project Ga0007854, IMG submission 60382) | Freshwater microbial communities from Crystal Bog, Wisconsin, USA - CBH12Aug08 | ecosystem: Environmental > Aquatic > Freshwater > Lake | place: Crystal Bog, Wisconsin, USA | collected... | reverse complement strand
TGTTTTAACTGAGCAATTGTACCTCTATATGGGGCGGGTGTCAAGAATGGAGCATCGGTTTCGAGCAACATTTTAGACAATGGAACCGCTTTTGCAGCATCGAGTTGTGACTGATTTTTCGTAAATGTCATAATGCCGTTTAGACCAACATAAAGATCTCTAGACAATATTTCTTTCAATACTCCCTCGGATGCCGTAAAGCTATGAATGACACCTCTTACATTTGGATACTTATCTATTATCGGCCAGAAATCATCAAAAGCATCTCTAACATGAAATATCATAGGCAAATTATGCTTTTGAGCTAATTCTATTTGAAATTCTAATATTTTTTTCTGATCATCCTTTGGCGAGTGATTGTAGTAATAATCTAAGCCACATTCACCAACAGCAACTACTCTCTTTTCTGTGGCCAACTTTGCAAAATCTTCTAGTTTCTCTGCCGCATTCACGTAATCCTTGGCTTCATGAGGATGAATACCAATTGATGAGTATATATTCTCATGACTCTGTGCAAATTTTACTGCCAGTTTGGAATCTTCTAGATCAGTTCCGACGACGATTGCGTCACTTACTCCAGCATTAATGCCGTCCTTAATTACAGTTTCAGGATTTAGTCCATAATCTTTTGAATGTATGTGACAATGAGTGTCAATAAAATTCATAGCTATTTATGCTTTGCTATATTTTTCAGGCAAATCTTTTTTCGGGAACAGCATAGTTTTAAGGGGGCGAATTACTCCGTCTTTAAAGACATATCTAATTTTTGTTGCAGCATCTGGAAGAAATGGTTCTAAAAGATCTGCTATCTGCACTAAGCTACTTGATTGATAGGCCAGGACTTCTCTTAGGTGATCTGCATCATTATTTTTGGCAAGCTCCCAAGGCTTTTCCTCATCAATATATTGATTAAGCCCCTTGATCTGTTGAAAGACTTCATCAAGAGCTCTATCAAATTGACAACTTTCAATTGCATCGATATATGGCCCAATGTCGTGATGAGCTTCTGGCATTTCTCCGATTAATCCCTTTTGATATTTCATAACCATTGCAGCGGTTCTTTGGACGGCGTTACCAAGTTGATTTGCAAGCTCATTATTGTAGGCTGCATCAATAATTTGCCAACTAAAATCTCCATCATTATATGATGGGATGTGCCTCAACATGAAATACCTGAATCCATCAACTCCGTAGTGTTCTATGACTTCGTTCGGATCAACTCCATTACCTAAGCTCTTACTCATAGTCTGGCCATTAATTTTTATAAATCCATGGACATATAGAATTTTAGGTAGTGGCAAGCCCAAGCTCATAAGCATAGCTGGCCATATTGCAGCATGAAACCTGATAATATCTTTGCCTATAACCTGAACATTGGCTGGCCAAAAATTCTTGAAATCATCATTTTCGGGATATCCCAGAACTGTTAAATAGTTCATGAGTGCTTCGAACCATACATACATAACCTGCGTATTGTCGCCAGGGACTTCAATTCCCCAGTCCAGCTTATTTTTTGGCCTAGATATACTTATGTCCTGCAAACCGCTTTTAAGAAGCGAAACAATTTCATTCTTTCTTGTTTCTGGGATAATTTTCATCTCGTCTTTTTCTATGGCTTCTAGAATCTGTTTCGAATATTTCGAAAGCTTGAAGAAATAGTTATTCTCTTCGAGTCGTTTATACGCCTGAGGATGATTAGGATCGGTTCTTTCTTTTTCCACCTGTGCTTCTGGCACAAACTCTTCCTGCTTAACATCGTACCAACCGGAATACTTTCCCTTGAACATATCATGGGATAATTTCTGCCAAATTATATCTGCTCTTTGGATATGTCCTTTATCTGTAGTTCTTATAAATCTGTCATTACTGATCTGGAGTTTTTTCTGGAGATCCTTGAATTTGTTAGCGATAGATTCCGTAAATTCTTTAGGCGTCATCTTGAGTTCGGCAGCTTTTTGAGCATTTTTATCGCCATGCTCGTCAGTACCAGTACTAAAAATTACAGTTTTACCGGATTGTCTTGCATATCTAGCCAAGACATCAGCCATCAAAAATTCAAGTGCATGACCAAGATGTGGTGCTCCATTAGCGTATGGGATTGATGTAGTTACGTAATAATTTTCTGACTTTTTTTCCATGCTGAATAATATTTTCTACTTAATTTACTTCTCTAGTATAACTTAAGCCCCTCAATTTTATATACAGAAATTAAGAGGTGGTTTTGAGATCTCTAAGATTAAAGAAAAGTATTCCAACAACTATACAGAAAATACCAATTGATCCAATGACAATTAAATTGAAAGTATTAAATGATGCCTGTGCCTGATAGTAATGGAATAGTGAAAACTTATCTGGAATTCTTAAGTACGATACTGTCGAAACCATTGATGATACTAAATAGCTAGTGAATATATATGCTGAAGACATGCCTATGGCAAGTCCGTTGTTGCCTGAAATACAGCCAATCAGGAATGCAATTAATCCAAAATCCAAACATAGTACTGAGGCATTGAGCGTAACCTTAGCAAGACTAATGTAATCATAGTGATAATTAATTAATTTTAGTCCTGTTAAAACTCCAGCATATGCGGCTAATGCGACCAAGATCAAGATTATAATCGAAGCAATAATCTTGTTAATCAAAACGCGAGTTCTTCCATTTGTAAAAGATAATTGAGTCTCTAATAAGCCTTTTTTCTCATCACCAGTAAAAAGACTACTAAATAGATACACAGATAGGACAGAAAGGCCGATAGGCACCCTAAGAGCAAATATTTGCTGGGTTATATATCCACCAACCGTATTCCATGATGCACTGTCTCCTAATATTTTCTGCAAAGACGTTGGCAGTGAACCAAGTGAGCTACTCAAACTGCCATTCTTGAATGCTGGAAAGAAATACATAGTTATTATCGTTAGAGACATAACACCAATGAACCACCAGAAAATTAACATTTTTTTCTGAAATAATATCTTTGTAGCTAAGGTTCTCATATTTGACCACCATCCTTATATAAATCTAGAAATATTTCATCAAGTTCAGGTTCTAGTATGTTAAGATCTTTTATTTTTTTATTGGATAAGTATTCTAATAACTTATTAATGTCTCCGGAATATCCAAATGTCATAGAGTCTTGGGATTCACTTATGAAATGGAGCCCAGGTAAACTTTTGTGCTGAAATTTAATTTTCTCAAGAACATTCGATTCAGCTGCAATTGTAATCTTTTTTCTTGCCGAAGATCTTAGTTCAGACACGGACTTCAACCCAACAATACTTCCATCTTTAATAAAGCCAACTCGGTCACAAAGCTCTTGAACTTCAGCCAATATATGAGAAGACATAAATACTGTGCCGCCTTTTCTCCTAAATTGCTGGATGAGCTTTACAAATGTCTGCTGTATCAATGGATCGAATCCTTGAGTGGGTTCATCTAGGATTAATAGTTTGGGGTTATGCATTAGGGCGGAAATCAATCCTATCTTCTGCCTATTACCCGTAGATAATTTCCCAATTTTTCGACCTAAATTAACTTTCAGAATATTAGCTAGAACTTCTGCATTGGCCATATATTTGCCACCATATCTAGAATTGACGTATTCGAGATACTGTTTACCAGTCAGGTCTTTATCTAGAACCATATCGCTAGATAGATACCCAAACATTGAATGGCTTTTTTTAATCTTCTGATTTGAGATGCCAAATATTTCTACAAAACCTTTATCGGCTCTAAAAATATCTAGTATCACCCTAATAGTAGTAGTCTTACCTGCACCGTTAGGACCTAAAAATCCAAAAATCTCACCCTGTCTAATATCTAAATCTATACCTTTTAGAACATTATTTTTGCCGAATGATTTATAAACATCTGTAATTTTTATTGCGCTTACGTCTTTAGACATATAAATAGCCTAGCACATAAGTACTAGGCTATAAATGTTATTAACAGTTTATAAAACTAATTAATATCTTCGGTCACGGCCTGAGCTGTAACCACCACCGTTGCCGCCACCGTTACCACCACGGTAAGAATCACGTGGCTTGTCTTCACGAGGTCGAGCTTCACTTACGTTGATAGCCCTTCCTGAAAGATCTTTACCATTTAATTCTTTAATAGCTTTAGCAGCTTCGTCGTCGTTTGACATTTCAACGAAACCAAAACCTTTAGACTGGCCACTTGCTCGGTCCATGATGACGTTTGCAGAAACTACAGAACCTGCAGCTTCGAAGAATTCCTTCAACTCGTCATCGTTTACTGAATAAGCTAAAGAGCCTATAAAGAGTTTATTTGCCATTAATTTCTCCTTCTTATAGCGCGAGAGGGAAACTGGCAAACAGTTAGCTGCTTCTCGAAACACTTGCTTTTATTAATTCTAGAACCTAACCTTTTATTGTTTAAGCAGCTTTATCTAGTAAGCAAACTATAACATAAAAAGATTAAAATACGAAATTAATTGGGGCTTAAGCGAATCTACTCACAATGAATATAAATATGGTTCCGAGAACTGTTAGGCCAATGATCGTTTTAGTACTTCCATCTTCATGGGCCTGTGGCAAAATATCGCTAGCACCTATATATAGAAGGAAGCCACAAAAGAATCCAAGATATATAACTAAATTAGTAGTTGAAAGATGAAAAAGCCGAGTTGATAGCACTCCAATTACAGGTGCAACTGCATCTAGGATCAAAAACTTTAGAGCCTTATTATCTTTATTCTTGTTAACTAGCATAAGATTAACTGTATTTAGACCATCGGCAAAATCGTGACCAATTACCGCAATTGCAACAGCGATTCCAACAGTGGTATTAACCTGAAAACCTAGTCCAATACCGACACCATCCAGAAAGCTATGACCAGACAGTGCTAAGGCTGACAGGACACCCACTTTTGGATGATGATGTGTTCCATATTTATTTTCTTCGCCATGATGCATAAGGAGGAATTTTTCTGTAATATGAAAGACCAAAAAACCAACAACTAAAGCAACCATTGGCACAGTAGAACTTATTTTATTTTCAGAAATAAGCCTAAATATTTCTGGAAGCAAATCAAAAGCAACAACTCCAATGATAACTCCTGCAGTAAAGCCCATTATTTTCTTTATCCACTTTTTATTTTTAAGTGCAAAAATACCTCCTGCCAGAGTTGAGATAAATGTCGCTATGGATAAAATAATTGGTGTCATAATTAAGCTCTATTGTATGTTAAATAATCATAAATCAAAATACCGGCATTGATATGCCGGTAAATGATTGACTAGGTTCTGGGCTAGTTTTGGCCCCAGAGCTGAGTTTGAATGTGGTCACTTATATAGACCAATGGGTTTGTTGAGCCAATTTGGTCGCTGTTAAGACTGTTGGGGGTAAAACTATTGAATGGTACGTAAGATATGTTTTTGATTGAGTTACTAGTTTTTCCAGGCAAACCCAATTCATAAATTACACTGCCATATGTCGGGAAAGCATTTGGCTTTGGAAAGTACTGATTATTGACTAGGGCGTAAAGTGTGCCTTTCATTGGATTGTAGGAAAGTGAGACTACGTCTGAATTTACCAAATACGGAGATGCTGGCTGGGAAGGCCAAATATTTGATCGAAATATTCCATTTTGAGTCAAGACTGAGCCATTATTTTGAATCCTGTATACGGCACCTTGCTCTCCTCCTACATAAACATCTGAACCAACCGCAACAAGACTTTCTATGGGCAAATTACCTGTGACCTTTATATTTGCTAAGGTGACTTTAGATGAAGCAACAAAGCTTATCTTGGATTCATCGGATATATTAAAAGCCAAGACTTTTCCGGTAGGTCCCGTCTTACTAAATGGAGTTATTTGGTTAACGCCTTCATAAAGATACTTTCCTGATGCGCTTAAGCAGTTGCTAGAACAATTACTCCAATATTGACTTGTAGGGTAGTCAGCTGGATCTGTGGTTGTATATGCTAGAGTTTGGAAAACATAGCTCTTACTATTTGGAATCAGCTTAAATGACATCAAGCTATTTGATGTATTCAATGGATTATCCTTTGATTCGGAGTAATACGATACATAAATATAGTTGCCCTGGCCTGTTATTCCAGTAATTGTTGACCCATTAGGCAAATCTGCTAACGTAGCTATCTCTTGAGGCAATGCACCATTTGGATATAACTGATATGCAGTTACTAAGCTGGTTTTATATGGACTCCATCCACTAGGAGTAGATACATATAAGATATTTTTTACTGAATCAAAATAGTACGAATTATAAGTTGTGACGCCCTGACTACCCGAACCTACCCAATATCCTCTATTGAAACCCTTGATGCCATTGACCAAAGTTGGAGTCTTGCCAGCGATATTATAGATACTTAGCGCCGGTGGGTTATCTAACTTTCCATTGCCACCAGTCTCGGCATAAATAAAATCACCATATCTAGCTAAAATGTTATTTACGCCTGGAATTGTCTTTGAGAGAAATAAACTATTGGATCCAGCATGAGCAACCTGCTTAGTGCTTTTATTTTTATTTACCACAAAGAAACCTATTCCGACTATAGCCACAACGACTATTACTAGCATAAATGCTTCGACATGTGAGAAACCATTACTGTTTAACTTTTTAATTTTCATTTTCTCTTATCCTATTTATTTTTTAAAGCTTAAGTAGATTGTAGTACGAATTTGATTAAAAGCAATGTTCGAAAACAAAAAAGACTTTCGAAAATATGAAAGTCTTTCATGGTGGAGCTGGTGAGCACTGCCCTCACGTCCGAAGGTTTATTGATTGCCGATCTTCTACAGGCATAGATAGTTTGAAGGTTTGTCTTGGAATAAGAACGAGAAACTATCAAAATTCAAATCCCAATATATCTATGAAGTCTTATTATGTATTCTAGATCAAAAATACATAGGCATCCAGATGATATGACATCACAAGAAATTATCTGGCGTCATTAGTTGCGACGGCTATAGCTATTAGGCTACAGCTGGTGCGAAAGCACTTACAGCAAAAGGATTAAATCCTCTTACAGCAGTTGCTACGCGGTTCAAAACTTTTGCAGTTATTGAATTTTGCCGTATAACGCTCAGCAAGCGACCTGCCAATCAAGCCAATAAAGTCCTACGTCAAGCTTAAATTCAGCCCCGTGACAATAGATTATAACATATTTTGTATAAATTGCCTATGCTTTTAAGGATACTGAGTCAATTGCTTTATTGAGGCGATCAATGTCTTTGGAAGACAAATCTTCTATGAGGCTTTTGTATAACTTATCTAATGATTCAGTTGCAGCTTCTTTTATTCTAGCTCCCTTTGGAGTCAATGTTGTAATGTGTTCTCTTTTATTGCTGGGATTAATTGAAGTTATCATCAATCTATCTACTCTCATTATCTTTACCTGACGACTAATGCTAGCTTCAGTTTGGCCTAAAGCTCTGGCTAATTGATTTTGTTTGGCTTTAGGATTTCTTTCTAGCTCGTGAATTATTCTAAACTGCGAAAAACCTATACCAAGCTTTTCCAGCAATATCTGATCGGCGTGTCTTTCAATACGGCAGGCGAGTCTCTGAATCTTGGTAATTACATCAAGTTCTTTAGATGATTCAATCATGAATTGAATATATTCTTAGTAGCTTAACATGTCAAGTATTGTTATCTATCTACTCAGAGCTAGAGTGATATCTCTCCACTGACTTAGATTTAAAGCCTGAGCTCTAGTTCCTGGCTCTATGTTCACACTAGCTAATATTGATTCAATATCTTCTTTACTAATCCCCAGTCCCGCACTTAATGAATTTGAGAGCTTCTTCCTTTTTTGTCCGAAACCAGCTTTGACAGTTTTGAAGTACTGTTCAGTGTCAATCTCTGAGAATAATGGTTTTTCTCTTCTTTTAAGTATCACAACTTGTGAATCAACTTTCGGTGGTGGATCGAATAGTAATGCTGGAACCACAAGACCAAGTGATACGTGGTTATAATATTGAACGCTGACACTAAGAATACTCATTGAGCCTGGCTTAGAAGCAACTCGTTCGGCAACTTCTTTTTGAACAAGAATTGCAGCTTCAGAAAATGGATTAGTGGCTTCGGATAATTTGCGAAATAGTTTACTTGTTAAGTAATAAGGAATGTTGGCTACGACTTTATAGTTTTTGGGCAAGCTTTCTAGATCAAATTTTAATATGTCTTGATCAACAATAGTAAGATTTGAGGCTTTAATATTCTTCTTGAGATATTCTATAAGCTCCCTGTCCACCTCTACTGTTGTTACATGATTAGCAACCTCTACCAATAATCTAGTTAGTGGACCGAGACCTGGCCCAACTTCAAGCACATGGTCATCTTTACTCAAATGAACAGCTTCAAGCATAGATTCGAGACTGTAGTTATCGTTTAACCAGTGTTGACCTAGAGATTTATTCTGCATGAATTACCAATTACTATTATTTAACCAATGGACATACGCATTGTACCATCCACCGTATCTACTATTAGCATATCCACTGCACCATCTGAGTTGTGTTATAGGATTCGTGGCCCAATCTGCACCAGCACTTTGCATCTTATAGCCTGGAGTTGATTGGCATAGGCCATATCCATTAGGTGTTCCAGAATTATCCGGAATTGCTGGGCAGTAATGTTCGCCCTGAGCCTTAGTGGGACACCAGCCAGACTCATGGGAAATTATATAATCTGCATACTGATAATCCGATGGTGAGATTCCTGCTAATGCCATGTCTCCTTTAATTCCTGAAAGACTCGTTCCCTGTACTACGATTTGAGTAACAGGATTTACGGTTGTAATTCTTTGAAGTTCTGTTCGACTAGCTTCCTTGCCATTAACAAGATTTATCTGGTAAGTCACTGTTTGAGTTCCAGGGCTACCCTGCTGTCTTATAGAGGATGTTCCATAAGCAAGTGTAGCGTCCTGAATGATTTGAGTTGACATCGGAATCTGTTCTGTCGTATTTAAAATACTCGTTCCCTTATGGACTAGAAAAACAGAAAGGTTGGGTGTTACGGGGGTGCTGCCTAAAGGAGTCAGAGTATCACCTTTAGCTATCTTAATATTTGCTTGTTTCTCTAGTTCGGCTACGGTTTTGGCATGTGTCCTAATCTGCGTTTGGGTTCCATATATATTTATATTTACAGGCGTAGCTCTATCGACGACTATTCGATCAGCAATAGCCGTATCGGTCAAAAAGTTCGTGGTCGGTAGTACTGATAAATTATCTTCTGGATAAATCTGAATACCCAATTGATCTGCTACAGCTCTTGAAGTTTTTGCAGCACTATATGAAAAAGTTTTGTTTTGACCATCAACAACTTCAATTGGTCTGGCTCTATATACATTAATCCTAAAATCATCCTGGTTGATTTGTGTTGTGATGCTAGGCTCAACAACATCACCTTTATTAAGAGGAATACCTAAGTTATTTAAAATACCTCCGACTGTAGAAATTTTAGTTGGCACGGTAATAGTTTGGCCATCATGGTTAATAATAACTATTTTTGAATTTACAGGAGCAGTGATCGACTTACTTGAATATATCCAGAAGCCAATAAACCCAATAACGCATATCACAAATAATATTATTGGGTAAAGAAATGGGTGGTTAGCTAATCCAAATTCTTGCGAATCTGAGTTATTTGGATTTTTATCATTAGGAATATTCTTAGTCATTAAAAATAGAATTCTAGTTCTTTATCTCTTAATTTTACCATGTTAGAGGCTAATAAGTTTGATTGCTATACTAACTTCTTTTGATAGATTTCCTAATTGACCGGTATCAATGAACTTAAATTCTTTGATTTCAGAACCTGGCTTTAGGCTTTTAATGTCTATTCCGTTAACTCTGAAGAAATCACATTTGTACTTAATTTTATTATCAACAATCTGCTCACTGCCTATCAACTTCATTTGTTCCGGGTAAAGTTGTAAATTAACTTCTTCTTTAACTTCACGGATAGTAGCTTCTAGTGATGACTCATTGGACTTAATACCTCCACCGGGTAATTGCCATTTGCCATCATTAATCCAGCCCCTTACAACCAATAGTTCATTATTCTTATTGAAGATTATGGCTCTAGTTCGTTCTGTGTTATTGACCAATAGATAAAGTACTGGCCATGATATCCAGAATAATATTTTATTTAATAAGTTGGCCATGATGCTTATATCTTTTTAAGTGGAGCAAATGATATGTTGAGTTTTTTCGAACCCTTGCCATTGAAATATATTACAGCATTTTCACCTTCTAGCTCCATAACGCTACCCTCGCCAAATAAAGAATGAGAAACCCTGTCACCAATCTCTAATTCAGGAACATAATGAGGCTCGTTACTGGGTTTTGTGCCGTAACCATGGCTACTTTGTATTTCATCAAAATAACTACCCTCAGAGACACTCTCTGAATCGATTTCACTCAAAAAACGGCTAGGTGGATTGTGCTGCAAGCCACCGTAAAGCAGTCTCGTGCTGGCTGATGTTAGGTAAAGTTCTTCTCGAGCTCTTGTCATACCAACATAACAAAGCCTACGTTCTTCTTCCATCTCACTCTGATCATATAAGGCGCGTGAATGAGGGAATATAGTTTCTTCCATCCCGGTCATAAATACTACCGGGAATTCTAACCCCTTTGCTGCGTGCAATGTCATTAGCGTGACAGAATCATCTGTCATATTTGCCTGGTCTAAGTCACTAATAAGACTTATTTCTTCAAGAAATCCCGATAGGCCGAGATCAGCATATTCTTCAGTTACGCTTAGAAGTTCTTTGACGTTTTCCTGCCTAGATTCACCCATCAGAGTCTTGTCGTTGAGGTAATCCATGTAACCAATTCGCCTAATTAAGGTATCCAATAAGGATGATGGAGTAAGATTTTCTATATTCTCATGCAATGTAATGATTACGCTACCTAGCTCTGCTAATCCTTTCCTGGCTTTTTCAGTTAGTTCCTTGCATTCGCTAACTCTTCCAAGCCCAGCCGATAGACTAAGCCCTTCGCTTATCATCCAGTCATTAAATGTCGAGACTGATTTAGCGCCGATTCCTCGCGCAGGTAGATTAATAATTCGATCGAAACTAACTCTATCTTCTGGTTGATATATTAGTCTCATATATGCAATTAAATCTCTAATTTCCTTACGATCATAAAATCTAGTACCGCCAACAATTTTGTATGGAATTCCGTAGTGAACAAATGCTTCTTCGATTGATCGTGATTGAGCGTTAGTTCTATATAAAACTGCAAAGTCCTGATATTTTCTAAGACCGGTATCAATTGAATTTCT
>Ga0007854_10002544_pt1 | contig 11281 bp, 9 predicted proteins | sample CryBogCBH12Aug08_FD_60382 | JGI IMG/M metagenome (GOLD analysis project Ga0007854, IMG submission 60382) | Freshwater microbial communities from Crystal Bog, Wisconsin, USA - CBH12Aug08 | ecosystem: Environmental > Aquatic > Freshwater > Lake | place: Crystal Bog, Wisconsin, USA | collected... | reverse complement strand
CGCGCCGGCGCGACCCGCCAACCAAGTCGTCACATTGCGGAAAGGTCCTCTCCGTAGATTTCTGGTGTGCGCCATCGAAGGTTTCAAGGGCTGAGAATCGGGGCGGTGCTCGCCCTCGTTATCAGCACCTTTGCCGGCTTCGCCACGGCGGCGCAGGGGGCCGGATTCTCCTACAGCGGAGGGTCGGGCGGGACCAATGTGCCCATCACGAGCCTCAAGATCCTGACCGCTCGGCCGCTGACGTCGAACTCCCTCATCTTGACCCTGTCGCCGCCCGCGAAGCCCACGTCGAGCAATCCCGCGCGGGTGCGCATCCAACTGAGGATCCCCAAGGGGACCTTCTCCCGTGGCTACACCCTGGTCGTCGCCGCTCCACCGGCCATCTTGCCCGCGCTGTACTTCGTCAACGGCCACGACTCCTTCGCGTCGTCGTCGCCGCCCTCGAGGGCCAACGTTCGCCCGGTGCGTCCGGGCGTGCGCGCGGCCGCGCTCTCGGTGCACTCGCTCGTGTCGGTCTACATCGGTGTGTACTACAAGAAGAAGGAATTGACGAAGAAGTTCCGTCACCCCGTCACGCTCATCTTCACCTCGACCGCGATCACGACGGCGGACACCCTCTTCGAAACGAAGGCCCTCCGGTGGACGAGCGCCACCGGTTACCGGCTTCGAGCCGGTTCTCTCACGACGACCCTGAGCACCAACCACGCCTTCGACCTGGTGCGGGTCCTGCGCAGCCTCGACACCGTCACCTTCAACGACAACGGTGGCCAGGGGACGATCAAGCCGGTGACCGTCTCGCAAGGCTCGAGCGTCTCGCTCCCGTCGCGGGGGGTCACCCGCCGGGGATACCGCTTGCTGGGCTGGAGCCTCAAGGGCGTGGCGCCCGTCCTCAAGAGTCCCTACCGGGTCAGCGCGAGCGTCGACTTGAGGGCGGTGTGGGCCAAGGGCTCCGCCGCCAGCGCCACGGTCCGTTTCGACCTCGACGGCGGCCAGGGGCACGTGTCGGCGATCGACGAAGTGCCGGGCCGCAGCGTGGTCTTGCCCGGGGCGGCGGTCGTCTCGCGCCGCGGTTATCACTTGGTGGGCTGGGGTCTCAGCGCGACGTCGCCCATCGCCACGTCGATCTATCGAGTCACGAAGTCGGTGACCTTGGTGGCGGTGTGGGCGCCCGGCAGTCCCACGACCGACACCCTCATCTTCTTGGCGAACGGCGGCGAGGGCGTGGTGGCCAGTCGGCGAGTCCTCGAAGGAAGCGTGGAGTCCTTACCGCGCACCGGTCTCACCCGGGTGGGCTACCGATTCCTCGGCTGGAGCCCGGACGGTCACGCGCCGCTGGTGGCGAATCCCTATTTCGTCACCCACTCGGTGGTCCTGTTGGCCGCGTGGGCGCAAGCGACATCGGCCAAGTACGTGGTGGAGTTCCTCGTCAACGGTGGTCAGGGTCTGGTGCAGAACGCGAGTGGCAGCATCGGCACCCTGGTCACCCTGCCGACCGGGGCCGGACTGACCCGACCGGGATTCACCTTCATGGGATGGAGTCGCAGCGGCCGTGGGGCCGCGCTGAGGGGAACCATCGTCATTCGCGGGAACCTCGTTCTCAAAGCCGTGTGGAGGGCCTAGCGACACGATCCGGAAAACCCTTCTCCCGCGCACAGTTCTTTCCCAAACCCTCTGAATCCGAAAGGTTCACCCATGCCTCAGTTCAATCGCACAATCAAGACGGCGGTGGTCGTCATCGTGGTCCTCGTCATCGCGGCCGCGGTGGTCGTCGTGGTCCACAAGAAGTCCGCCTCGGCGGTCTCGGCCAAGCCCCTCTCCATCACCTCGGCGCCCGCCGGGTTGATCGGCGCGTCATCTCCCAACGCCAGCGGCCAGATCTGGCTCCTCGTGAACTCGGCCGGTCACGCCAACGTCCAGCTGCAGAACATCTCGAGTCCGAAACCCGTGCTGGCCTTCCCGGTGTCGAATTCGGCGACGTCCATCGCCTCACGCTTCGCCTCGAACGTCGCGGTGGGCCTGGGGGCGCAAGGCACCGGCGCGGTGGTCTTCTACTCGACGGTGAATCTGCGCGTCATCGCCACGACGCCCGTGTCGGGCCCCGTCGTGACCGTGGTGCCCAGCGGCAGCTCGGACTACGACGCGCTGGTGCGCACGGGCTCCGTGGCGAGCGTCGCCGTCATCAACGCGGCGCACCAGGTAATCGACACCGTCCCCATGCCCTCGGGGACCGTGTCGATCGCGGTGAGCTCGGACGGCAACACCGTCTACGCCCTGCAGGACTCGGGCACCGTGTCGGTGGTGGACGTGCCCTCCACGCACCTCACCCAGAGCTTCGCGACCTCGTCGGGCGCCCGAGAGTTGGCGCTGAGCCCGGACGGCACGCTGCTCTACGAACTCAAGGGTCCGAGCGTGAGCGACAACGTCGGCGTGATCGACGTGGCGACCAAGACGCAGAAGTACGTGCTGCCCGCGCCCGCTTCGTGCGTGGCGATCGAGGTCTCGGTGAGCGGGAACGCGCTGTACGACGTCGTGGGGAACGCGCAATTCGGGAATATCCAGGTGTTCTCGAGCAGTCGCTGATTGTGCGCGGCGACGAGGGCGCGACCAACTACACGCACCGGGCGGGGTCGATCCTCGTCGGCGGCGTCATCATCGCGTGGGCCTTTCTCCTCTTCGGCTACAACGACTCCTACCCCTGGATGTCGCTGGTCGAGGTGGCGCTGGGCCTCGGGGGAATCGTGGTGGTGGCGACCGCGCTCGCGCGCACCGACGACGACGTCCCCACCTGGCTCGGCGCCCTCGCCCTCGTCCTCAGCTGCGCCGCCTTCTTCACCTGGTGCTGGATCCAGATCCGCGTCGCGCCGTCCTACGGAACCGACGAATCGGCCTTCGACCAGTACGCGGCCTACCTCTTCACCCACGGCCACAACCCCTACACCTCCTCCATGGCGCCGGCCTTCCCGATGTTCCACGTGTCCCCCGACGGCTTCACCTTTCGCCTCGACGGCACCGCGGTGACCCAGCTGAGCTATCCGGCGCTGAGCTTCCTCATCTACGTGCCCTTCTTGTTGTTGGGTTTCACGACGCAGACCGCCATCGTGGTGAACGTAGCGGCCTGGGGGGCCACCATCGTGCTGTCCTACCTCTACCTCCCGCGCAGTCTCAAGCCACTGGCCATCGTCCTCGGCTCCTACGCCATCTACACCGGCTTCGCCGTCGGCGGCGTGACCGACGCGATCTACGTGCCCCTACTCATCGTGGCCGTCCACGCCTGGGACCGCTGGCCGAGGTCGCGCGGCTGGCGCCGGTGGCTCTCGCCCACGATGATGGCCCTCGCCATGTGCGTCAAGCAGACGCCCTGGTTCGTCCTCCCCTTCCTGCTCGCCGGCTTCGTCCTGGAGACCCGCGCCGAGGGGAGGACGTGGAAGGGGTCCCTGCGACCCGCGCTGGACTACGTGGGACGCTTGGCCCTCGTCGCCCTGTTCGTCAACGGATACTTCATCGCCATCGACCCGCGCGCCTGGCTCGCGGGGGTCTTCACCCCCTTCGTCGACCACCTGGTCCCGGCGGGCGAGGGCCTGGTGGCGATCTCGGACTTCATGAGCGTGGGGGGTGGATCGCTCAGCGCGTACACCTTCTTGGTCTTCGCCATGGCGCTGGCGTCGATGGTCGTCTTCGTGGTGGCCTACCGGAGGGTCAAGGGCCTGATGGTCTTCTTCCCGACGATCATCTTGTTCTTCGCGTCGCGCTCGTACTCGAACTATCTGGTCATGCTCCTCGCCCCCGCCTTGGTGGCGGCCTGTTCGATGACGACCGCGTCCTGGACGTCACGGCCGGGGTTCCTGGGGCGGGGGGCGCGTGCTCCGCGCATCGCTCTCGCGGTCTCGCTGTCCTTGGTGGCCGCCGGCGTGGTCGCCGTGGTGGTGATCGCCCAACCGGTGAGCATCCAGATCCGCTCGGTCTCGACGACGGGCCAATTGGCGACGGTGATCGACGCGCAGGTCTCGGTGACCAATCGCACCTCGCACTCGCTGACGCCCGTCTTCAGCGCGCAGACCGGCGGCGCCCTCACCGTGCCGTGGAACGTCGTGAGTGGCCCCGCCACCCTCGTGGCGCACGAGACCGCCTATTACGACTTGCAGGCTCCCAACTTCTTCGCCCAGCCCTCCTTGACGGGGGGCTTTCAAATCGTGGCCCTCACGACCTCTCCCGACGCCATGAGCGTCTCGGCCCCCTTCACCCCCACGGTCTGGCACCTCAGCATCGACCCCGCGGCGGTCAACTCCCCGGTGGCCACCGGTGACGTGGTGACCATCCACGCCGAAGTACTGGGACCCGACGACAACCCCATTCAGGTGGCGGGCATCCCGGTCTACCTGGGTCAGGTCAGCTACACCCAGCAGGGACTCATCTTCTCCGAAGCGGTCATCAACAACAGCGCCGAGGGCGCGACGCCGGTGGAGGCCCAGACCAACTCGCAGGGTATCGCCACCTTCGCGGTGTCGAGCTCCGTCGCGTCGATCAACCCGGTGTACTTCGAGGCCAATCTGGTGAACGGATCGTCGCAGTATCCCTACGGCTACTCCAACATCGTGCCGATCCGCTTCCACTGAGCACCGGGCGTCGCCCCCTACAGCGAGGCGCTGACCGCGGAGACGCCGCTGGTCAAGGTGATGCGCGTGATGGCGGCGAAGGCGATGGACTGCAGCGCGACGGGTAGGGGAACGTCGCCCTGCGCACTGGCGAGGTTCTGGCCGAAGGTGGTGTTGGCCGAGGCCCGCGTTCCCGACTGCGTCAGGAATTCGAGGAATTTCGCGATGGCGACGGCGGTGGCGTTCGTGCCCGGTGAACGCGCGACGAGGGCCAGGCTGACGCCGGCGATCGGGTAGGCCGTCGCGGCGCCGGGAGCGTTGGAGAGGGAGAAGCACTCGGTGCTGGGGGCGCCCGAGTAGGTGGAGGGCAATTGCGCGTTGAAGCCCCCCGGGCAATGCGGATTCGCCTTGATGGCCGCCAGGGCCGCCAGGGCCTCGACGCTGACGAACTTCTTCGCCAGGGGAACGACCTTGCCGTCGGCGTTCTTCAACCGGGCCGTCGCCAGGGAGTTCTGGAAGGCGTAGGAGGCGTCGACGTAGCCCAGCGCCCCGGCGAGGTTCGAGACGGCCGCCGCCATCGCCGACGGGGAACTCTCGACCGCGGTGGCGGCGGGAAAGGGGTCGTCGCTGGCGGCGGGCACCACGCTCGGATCGACCTGGTTGAGGTAGTCGCGAAGAATGAAGGTGGGCCCGACGTCGGCCGACAGGTCGAAGAGGGAGATGGTCGGCGTGGTCAACATGGCGCTGCTCAGGCAGCTGATGGGCTTGAGTTTGTTCCTCTGGGCGACGGCCCGCCTCTTGGGGGTCGCGCTGATGGCGGCGGCCACGGGCGTCGCCACCCTCACCTCGAGCTTGGGGTTCTGGGCCACGATGGCCGGATTGGTCCACTGCGTGATGATGCCCGAGAACATCTGGGCCAGGGTCACGCCGTCGAGGGCGAGGGGGTGGGCGCTCAGGAGTTGCGTGCAGGTCTTACCGCCGGCTCCGCGGGGGTTGGACGTGGTCGCCGAACCGAACGAGTTGGTGACGGTGTCGCTGGTGGCGAAGCCCAGGTGGAAGAGGACCGCCACGCTGTCGAGGGTCGCGGGGACCTGGGTGAAGGAACCGGGCGCCGCGGTGTCTTGACCGGTGTCGTTGAGGGGGGCGTCGGAGAAGGCGATGTCGAGGCTTCCGACGGCGGCGCCGGCTCGGGCCGCGCTGGCCGCGCTCGGCTGGTACGACGCGAAGGAACTGGCGTTGGCCGGCGCCAGGCTCTTGTAGGCGCTGGCGACCGCGCCGATGACCCCCGCATCGAGGCTCCAGCCTCCCATGGTCACCGGCGACGACGGCACCGCCTTGATACGCAACGCGTTGGCCAGGTCCTGGGCGAGGCTCGGCGTCTTCGCCCCCGCGCCCGAGGTGGTGATCCCCAACAGCGTTACGAGCGCCAGCGCACAGGCGACGGGGGTTCGCAGTGCCTGCTTCACTCTCTTCTCCTGGGAAATGTGTCTCACGTGGTCGGTGAAGTGCTGGCCGGGGCCTGGCAGCAGGTTAGGGAGGGCAGGTGAATGAGGCGTGAAGGGTCCGTGGTGGGGGCGAAAATCCTTCGACGCCGTCACGTCACGCACGACTCCTTATATATTCATAACTAATATGTTGACTTCGAGCGGCTCCCCTGTCGAATTGTCGCGACGTCGGCGCGTGGGCGTGCTGTTGATCTGCTCCATGAGTCTGCTGATCGTGAGCCTGGACGTCACGATCGTCAACGTCGCCCTACCGGCCATCGGCCATCAATTCCACTCGCGACTCTCGGGTCTGCAGTGGACGGTCGACGCCTACACCCTCGTCCTGGCCAGTCTGTTGATGCTCTCGGGTTCCACGGCCGACCGTTTGGGCCGTCGGCGAACCTTCGTCCTGGGCCTGGGCATCTTCACCCTCGGCTCGCTCCTTTGCAGCGTCGCCCCGTCGCTGACCCTCTTAGTGGTCTTTCGAATGCTGCAGGCGGTGGGCGGCTCGATGCTCAATCCGGTGGCGATGTCCATCGTCACCAACACCTTCCACGACCCCCGTGAGAGAGCCCAGGCAATCGGCGTGTGGGCGTCGGTGGTCGGACTGGCGATGGCTCTCGGTCCCGTCGTCGGGGGAGTCCTGGTGTCGAGCGTCGGGTGGTCGTCGATCTTCTGGATCAACGTGCCCATCGGCCTCGCGGCCATCGTGTTGACCCTGCGCTTCGTCCCCGAATCGCGCGCCCCGGTGGCGCGGCGCATCGACGGCGTGGGACAGGCCCTGGTCATCGTGATCATGTCCTGCGTGACCTACGCGATCATCGAGGCGCCCAATCGCGGTTGGGGTTCGCCGATCATCTGGGGTCCCCTGGCCCTCTCGGGCAGCTCGCTCATCGCCTTCCTCCGGTGGGAGCGCCGACGCCACGAGCCGCTAGTCGACCTGCGCTTCTTTCGTTCGCTCCCCTTCGCCGCGGCGACCCTGGCCGCGGTGGCGGCCTTCGCGTCGTTGGGCGGGTTCCTCTTCCTCAACACCCTGTACCTGCAGGACGTGCGCGGCCTGTCGGCCCTGGGCGCCGGGGTCGACACCCTGCCCATGGCGGCGATGACCTTGTTGATCCCGCCGCTGTCGGGTCGCATCGTCGGCCGTCGCGGGAGTCGCCTACCGCTGATGGTCGCGGGCACCGCCATCATGGCCAGCTGCCTCTTGTTGACCCGCTTGACGTCGACGACGCCCTTCAGTCTGCTCTTCGTCGCCTACGTGGTCTTCGGCGTGGGCTTCGGCTTCGTGAACGCGCCCATCACCCACGCGGCGGTCTCGGGCATGCCCCGAGCGCAGGCCGGGGTGGCCTCGGCGGTGGCCTCGACGTCGCGACAGACGGGCCAGACGCTGGGCGTCGCCGTGACCGGCGTCCTAGTGGCCTCGTCCTTGCGCGGCGCGGGACACGGAGCCTTCGCCGCCGCCAGTCACGCCGGGTGGTGGGTCATCGCCGGCTGCGGCGCGACCATCTTGCTGCTCGGCTTCGTGTCGACGACACCCTTCGCCCACGCCAGCGCCCGTCGGACCGCCGAGGCGCTCAACCCGGAGTTCCTCGTCGGCCTGCGCGAGGGCTGAGGATGGGACCTCGTGATGAGCTCGCGCGCGACGTCTGGCGCGCCATGACCCAGTTGGTCCTGAGCAACGAGCGGCGACGCGACGTCGTGCGGGCCACCGGGCTCAGTTTCGCCAAGGTGCGCGTCGTTCGTCGTCTGGCCGCTGGCGAGCTCTCGATGGGGGAGCTCGCCGAGCAGCTCAACGTCGATCGGCCCAATTTGACGACCTTGATCGATGACCTGGAAGGGGCGCAGCTGGTCGCTCGCGAGCGCAACCCGAGCGACGGCCGGGTGGTCATGGTGCGCCTGACCCCCGGGGGAGAGCGTGCGGCGGCCAGCGCCGAGGAGATCCTGAGCGCCCCACCCGAGCAACTCACGGCTCTGAGCCCCGAAGAACTCGCGACGATGGGCCGCCTCTTGGGCCGGGGCTGAGCGACGCGGGGTCATCGGGCCCCTTGCCCCACGGGTCTATATTGACGTCAATGTTTCTTTCAGCGAAATGGCGTTGATGACCCCTCGACCCCGATCCCAGGCCGCCCGCGACGGCGAGGATGTCCTCGACGATGCGCCGGGGGGCGACGAGCTGCGACCCAAGGCGCTGCCGCGCTCGTCGTCGGTCGATCTGCTCGTCCTGCTCGAGGAACTCGCTAGCTTCGATCGCGTCGGAGTCACGCGCCTGAGCCGCCACATGGGCATTCCGGCCGCCAACGCCTATCGTTCCCTGCGCATCTTGGAGCGCACGGGCTTCGTCGAACAGCTCGCCGACACCAAGGAATACCGGTTGACGCTCAAGCTCTTCGAACTGGGCAGCCAGGTGGCCAGTCGCACGACCATGCGCGACGTCGCCGCGGTGGAGATCGAGCGGCTGGCCCAACAGGCCGGCACGTCGGTCAATCTCGGTGTCTTGATCGATGACGCGGTGCTCTACGTGGCCAAGGTCGAGACGGACGAGCTGATCTCCATGAACATTCGCCCGGGCAGTCGCGCTCCGGCGACCTGCACCGGCATGGGGAAGGCGATGCTGGCGGCGGAGAGCCGGCCGCTGGCGTCCATCGTGGGCGAGGGGCCCTACGTCGCCATGACCCCCTATTCGATCACGAGCCTGCCTGAGCTGGAGTCGGAGATCGCCGAGATCCGCCGCGCGGGCTACGCGAAGGACCGCCAGGAGTTGCACCTCGGCCACTGGTGCGTCGCCGTGGCGATCCCCGGGACCCGACACGCCCAGAACGGGGCATTATCGATCGCCCTCTACGGATCCGAGCCCGATCAAGAGACCTACGATCGCTACGCGCGCATGGCGATGGAATCGGCGGCGCGCATCGCGCGGCGGATCGGGGGGCTCGATGACATGCAGTCCTGGGAGTTCCGGCGGACCACCTATAACGAGTTGTAGTGCGCCGAATGCCTTGCGGTGACGCAAGACAGGTGGTATGGTTTTCCTTATCGAAATCGTATTTTGTTAATCAAAATACTTATTTCGTTTAACGAAATATCGGGTGGGGAGGGACATGAGTCAGCACGCGCGCTGGTCGCTCTCGGCCCTCGTGTCGGCGAGCGGGGATCGGTGACGACGCCTTCGGCCGCCGCCAACGCCCTTCGCGAGGCCATCCTCAGCGAACCGCGGCTCTCGTCCCCCGAATTCTCGATTCGCGGTCGTTCGCTCTATGGCGAGACGCCGCCGTCGCAGTCGATCCCCTGTACGCGCGAGAGCGCACTGAGCCCCGACGAGGTGGCACGGGTCGTCGCCCTCATCGCCGAGGGCCGTCGGCAGCGTCACGCGGTAGACCTGCCCGAGGAATTGCGCACTCGCGACTGGCCGTCGGTCGAACAGGTCATCTTGGGTCTCGACGACGCCGTGGGGCGCGAGGGCGCGGGATGGAAGATCGGGGCGGCGAGCGAGGAGATCCGCCGAGCGGAAGGGCTCCCCAGTCCGTCGCCCGGGCGCATCTATCGCGACACGATCTTCACCACCGGCGCCCAGTTGGGCCCGGAGTACTTCATCAATTTCCGTAACGTCGAATGCGAGTTCGCCTTCCGTCTCGGCGAGACTTACCCGGTGCGCGACGAACCCTACGGCGAGGACGAGGTGGCCGCGGGCATCGAGGTCATGTTCCCCGCCCTGGAGCTCGGCGACACGGTCTTCCTCGACTGGTACGGGGCGAGCGGCTATTTCGGGTCCTGCCTCGACAACGGCGGCGGGGCCGCCTTCGTCTACGGCAGCGAAGTCGCCGAGTGGCGCCACGTCGACATGGTCGAGGGCGGCATGGACCTCTACCTCAACGAGTTCTACATCAAGTCGGGTCAGGGTCGCGCCGCCATGGGCCACCCCCTGACCAGCCTCACCTGGATGGTCAACTGGGCCCGACGTCACGGTCGACCAGTGGCCGCCGGCGAGGTCATCTCCACCGGCACCTGCACCGGACATCTCTTCGCCCAACCCGGCGACATCGTCAGTGCGAACTTCGGCCCGTTGGGTATCGTGCAGGTGGAATTCACGTGAGGGGAGACGCAGTGCAGAACGAACTGATGAAGAATGGCGTGACGGTGGTGGCCGGCGGTGGCTCGGGCATCGGACGCGCCGCGGTGGAGGTCTTCGCCGAGAGCGGCTCGGCGGTGGAGTTCTGCTCCATCGACGCGGCCGCCAACGCGGCCCTCGAGCAGGAGTTGACCGCCCGCGGCTTCGACGTGAAGGGCACCACCCTTGACGCATCGTCGTCCGCGGCCGTCGAGGCCTACCTCGCCGAGGTCGGACAGCGCCGCGGCCGCGTGAGCGCCCTGGTCAACTCCATCGGGATCCAGCGCTACGGCACCTCCGAGACCACCAGCGACGAGACCTGGGACGAGGTGCTCGACGTCAACCTGAAGAGCCTCTTCTTGATGGTCAAATACACCGTTCCCCTGATCCGGGCTAACGGCGGCGGGGCCATCGTCAACGTGTCCTCCGGCCAGGCGCTCGCCAGCCAGCGCAACGTCGTGGCCTACACGGCCTCCAAGGGCGCCATCGTCGCGATGACGCGCGCCATGGCGGTGGACTACGCCCCCGAGGGGATTCGCGTGAATTCGGTCTGCCCGGGATCGATCGACACCCCCATGCTGCGCGCGAGCGCGCGGGCGATGAACCCCGAGGACCCCGACGCCGTCATCGCCGACTGGGGTCGCTCCCACCCCATCGGTCGGGTCGGCCAGCCGAGGGAGGTGGCCAACGCCTGCTTGTTCCTCGCGAGTTCGCTCTCCTCCTTCGTGACCGGCTCCGACCTGCGCGTCGACGGCGGGGCGCTCGCGGCCCAGCCACTGCCCGCCCCCGAGGACTGAGCGTTCCCCCATCAACCCGCAGTGACGAAGAAAGGCGACAACACATGACGAACGAACAGGAGACCTTCCTCGTCACCGGGGCGGCCGGGTGCATCGGCGCCTGGGCCATCCGCCTCTTGTTGGACGAGGGAGTCTCGGTGGTGGCGACCGACCTCAGCGACGACTTGAAGCGCCTAGAGCTGATCTCGGAGGGCCGCGACAACTCGAAGCTGGAGTTCGCGACCTTGGACGTGACCCAGACCGAGGACGTGGCGACGATCATCGCCGAGCGCGGCATCACCCACGTGGTGCACCTGGCCGGCC
>Ga0007854_10002543_pt1 | contig 11284 bp, 10 predicted proteins | sample CryBogCBH12Aug08_FD_60382 | JGI IMG/M metagenome (GOLD analysis project Ga0007854, IMG submission 60382) | Freshwater microbial communities from Crystal Bog, Wisconsin, USA - CBH12Aug08 | ecosystem: Environmental > Aquatic > Freshwater > Lake | place: Crystal Bog, Wisconsin, USA | collected... | reverse complement strand
CGCAGGTTGGCCGCAGCGGTTCCGGCGAGGCCAGCAAGCCCACCAAGCGCGTGGGCGTGGTGAGCGTGACGATTCTGGAAGGGTAAACGGGTTTTAGGGGCCGGGGTCTGGGGTTTGCGAAGTTTGTTGAACAATCCTTCACCCCGGCCTTCCTCCCAACATAGGGGGAAACGTTCGCTGCTGATATGAATATCCGAGCCTCCGAATGGGGCGGACGCGGGAACGAATGGTCAGAAAACCGACTGGATGCTCTCCCTCTCCGGGGGGGCGCAATGGGGTAAGGGCGGGCGTTGAACCAACCGAATATCTAGACCAACTCGTACACTAAACCGCCATGAAACCTGCCGAACTCCAGCAACTCGCCCAAGTGCTTACCCTGCTCGGCTGTCCCGCCGACCGTTCGACGGAAATGGCAGCGCAATTGGACAAGCGCGCCGGCCAACTCGCCGCCGAACGCGGCCAGACCCGCGAGGAGACTTTGAAACATCTCATCGGCCTCATGAAACAAGGCTGGGCCGCCAAAGAACGGGGACTTTGAAGGGGGAATCGGGAAAGCTCCAACTACGAACCACCAACACCCCGGCCCCTTCCCCCCATCTGTATTTCATCTGTGGGCATCTGTGTCTAATAATCAAATGAAACCCTGGCTAAAACTCGCCTCCAAACCCATCGCGGACTTTCGCATCTTCAAGATCCGGCAGGACACGTGTGTCAATCCGCGCACCAGCCGCGAGCATGACTTTTACATCGCCGACAGTGTGGACTGGGTAAATGTCGTCGCCCTCACCACCGACGGCCGCATGGTGCTGGTGGAACAATACCGGCACGGATCGCAAACGGTCGAACTGGAGATTCCCGGCGGCATGATGGACCCGCACGACAACGACCCGGTGGCCGCGGGCGTGCGCGAATTGCGCGAGGAGACCGGCTACGCCGGCGGCCCGGCAAAGTCCCTCGGCAAACTGCCTTCCAATCCCGCTATCTTCGGCAATTATTGCCACACCGTGCTGGTGGAAAACTGTACCTTGCAACACTCGGTGGAATTCGATTCGGGCGAGGACCTGGCAACGCATCTGGTGCCGGTGGCGGACGTGGCCCGGCTGGTGGCTGAAGAAAAAATCCGCCATCCGCTGGTGGTGGCGGCGCTGTATCACTTTGAGTTGTGGCAGCGGGGGTTGAAGAAGTAGCGGCCGAAGGAAGCCGCACCGGACTGCTCACGAACAGGGCATCCGCCGGCTGGCAGCTCACGGGAATTGGCCGGATGCCCGCGCCGATGGCGGCAACGGGAGCGCGCCGCGGAAAAAGCTGAAAAAACTTTTCCACCCGCCGTCACCCCCACTGCGTGCCAACAACATTTGTGCATCAACCACTTGCAAAAACGGGAACCCTCGGCGGCCTCACGGCATTCACGGGCGACTCGAGAAATAACTTGCATCCCGGTTTGGGGGAAAGAAAATCAGTGAAATCCACGGCGTTCGCGGAGCATGCACCGCAGGGGAAACACCGGCGCAGTGGCCAGCATTCATCATGAAACGGACAACTTTGAATTCACGAACCACCGGGGCGGCCTTTACGCTGATTGAACTCCTGGTGGTGATTGCCATCATTGCCATTCTGGCGGCGATGCTTCTGCCGGCTTTGGCGCGGGCCAAGGAACATGCCAAGCGCACCTCGTGCCTGAACAATCTCCGGCAGATTGGCGTGGGGATGACCATCTATGCGGGAGACAACAACGACGTGGTGTTGCCGGCCCGCAACGAAAACGAATCCGGCGCGCCCATCCCCGGTCAGTATGTGCAAATTTGCCTGAACCCGCCGGAGGCGTCCGCTGCGTCGAAGATTCTCAATCTGAGTTCCAACGCCTCCACGTGCTGGACTTGTTCTGAAATCCCGCAACTGCCGGTCTATGAGCCGGCTTATCCCCAGTGGGACATCGGCTACCAATATTTTGGCGGCATTGCGCAGTGGACCAATCCGAAGGGCACGTTCACGGGCGCGAGTCCGGTCAAACTGGCAACTTCGATGCCCTCGTGGTGTCTGGCGGCGGATCCGGTGGTCAAGATCGACGGGCAGTGGGGCACGGTGGAAGCGGCGCGGCCGTGGGTTTACAAGAACATGCCCGGCCATCACACGACCGGCGCGATCCCCGACGGCGGGAACGAACTGTTCGCCGACGGATCGTCCGCTTGGTACAAGGCGGCGATGATGTATTACCTGACCACGTGGAACACGGACGGAACGCGGATTTGCTATTTTTACCAAGGGACCCAAGGCATGGACACCTCGCTGATTCCGCAGCTCAATTCGCTGCTGTTTCAAAAGTAGCCAATAAACAGGTTGGCCCGGATCGCAAACTTCTCCGCGCACGAAAAAATCGCCGGTCACTTCCGCTTCTTCCACCGCAACAACCGCAGGGCATTCCCGATCACGATGAGGTCGGAGAACCCCATCGCGGCTGCGCACACCACGGGGCTGATGAATCCCAGCGCGGCCAAGGGCACGGCGAGGGCGTTGTAAAAGAAGGCCCAAAACAAATTCTGTTTGATGATCCGCAACGTGGCGCGGGCCAGACCGAGCGCCTCGGGGACGGCGGCAATCTCGGACTTCAACAGGATGAGGTCCGCCGCCTCGCGCGCGATGTCGCTGGCGCGACTGACGGCGACGCCGAGGTCGGCTTGGGTGAGCGCGGGCGCGTCGTTGATGCCGTCGCCGACGAAAGCGACCCGTTGGCCGCGGGCTTGCAATTCCTTCACGAGTTCCGCTTTCCGTTCCGGGCGGACTCCGGCAAAAACATTTTCCGGCGCGATGCCCGCTTGCCGGGCGATGCCCGCCGCCGTGCGGGCGTGGTCGCCGGTGACCAGATAGACTTTCAGCCCGTGCGCCTGCAAGTCGCGCACCACGCGGTCGGCGCCGGGTTTCAAGGGGTCGCGCAAGGCGAACACGGCGAGTAATTTTTCCCCGGCCACCAACCCCACCAGACTGGCCCCCTGCCCTGCCCATTCGGCGACGAAGGTTTCTCCCACGGTCAGGTCCACCGGGGATTCGGCCAGCCAGGTCAGCGAACCGAGTTTGACCGGGACCGCGCCCGCGAGCGCCTCGACGCCGGAGCCGCGCACTTCGCGCCATTGCGCCAATGAAATTTCATCCGCCGCCAGACTGGCGACCGCCTGGCTTAACGGATGATTGGACCGGCGTGCCAGGGCTGAGGCCAGGACTTTGGGCGCGGGAAAATCCGATGGCAACAGCGCCGCCGCGCCGGGCACGACGAATGCTGCGGCGACCACGGGTTTGCCGGCGGTGAGCGTGCCGGTCTTGTCAAAGAGGATGGCGGTGATATTCCCGGCTTTTTCCAAGGCGATGCCGTCGCGGATGAGCAAGCCGCGGCGGGCGGCGGTGTTGGCCGCGGCCATGAGGGCGGCGGGGGTGGCGAGGCCCATCGCACAGGGGCAGGCCACGATGAGCACGGCGGCGGCGATGATGAAACCCAGCGCCGCATCCGGCGGCAGAGGCGCGTGCCATAGATATGGCATCAACGCGTCGTGCAACGCCCGGGCGGAGGCGGGAGCGAGTCCCCACCACAACGCCGCTCCGAGGGCGATCAGGGTGATAATGGGGACGAAGACGTTGCTCACGCGGTCGCCCAGCCGCTGGATGTCGGCGCGACTCGTTTGGGCGCGCTGGACGGCGGCGATGATGTGGGCGAGGGCGGTTTCCTGGCCGATGGCTTCGACCCGAAACACCAGCCGGCCGTTCAGGTTCACGGTGCCGGCGAACAGTTCGGTGCCCGGCCGTTTATCGACCGGCTGGGATTCTCCGGTGAGCATGGCTTCGTCCACGGCGGATTCGCCGGAAAGGACGCGGCCGTCCACGGGAACGCGGTCGCCGGGTTTGAGCACAACGTGGTCGCCGGGTTTGAGACTGGCCACGGGAACTTCGGTTTCCTTGGATTCGGCAACGGCGGGCGGAGCGGACAACCCGGCGCGAAGATTGAAGGAAAACGGCCCCGAACGCGGGGGTGCGGGCGGCGGACTGGCGGGAAGCAGTTTGCGCGCGGTCGCCGGAGCGAGGGTCATCAGCCCGCGCAGGGTGTTCCCGGCGCGGTCGCTCACGCGGGCCTCGATCCAGTGGCCGGCGCTGATGAGCGAAATGATGGCGGCGGCCTCCATGAAATAGAGATGCCCGCCGGCACCGTCCAGCAAGGCCCACAGGCTGTAACCATAGGCGGTGCTGGAACCGAGGGCGACGAGGGTGTCCATGTTTGAGGCGCCCACCTGCAACTGCCGCCAGGCGCCGCGATAAAATTCGGCGCCCGCCCAGAATTGCACGAGCGATGCCAGGGCGAAGGAGGTCCAGCGGAACCAGAGCGCATCGGAGAAACCCGCCAGCCATTCGCCGGCCATCAGGAGCGCGGTGACGGTGAGTCCGGCGAGCAAGGGCCATTGCCAGCGGGCGCGGCGCGGCGGGGCTGAACCGGCTTCCGCCGCCAGTTCCCGCCCGGGAAATCCGGCCCGGTCCAGCGCGGCCAGCACCGCGGTCAAATCGGCGTTGGCATCAGGGTTCCAGCGCACGGTGGCGCAGCCGGTGACGGGGTCGGCGGTGGCGCTGTGAACGCCGGGGAGGGACTGGAGGGCGGTGGTGACCTTGCGCGCGCAATTGCCGCAGGTCATGCCGCTGACGTGCAGGCGGAGCGGAGACGGGTTCATGCGACAATCCGCCCCGGAGGGCTTATTTGACCGTCAACTCGCGGGTGATGCCGAACTTCTCGATGCGTTTGCGCAGCGTGGCGCGCGTGATGCCCAGAAGTTTGGCGGCGTTCACCTGGTTGTCGTTGGTCTCTTTGAGCGCCTGGATGACGAGTTCGCGCTCGACGGCGGGGATGATTTTCAACTTGGGATCGCGCCGGGCCCATTGGAAAAGCTGGCGGGCCAGCGACGCGGTGTCGGCGGAGGCGTCTTCCGCCGGGGCGGTGGGCAGGCTGGCGGCCGGGGGCGCGGAGGCGCCGGGGGCGAGCCCGGAAATTTCGGGCGGCAAATCGCTGGGCAGGATGGCGTCGCTTTTGGCGAGGACGTGGGCGCGGCGGATGGAATTTTCCAGTTCGCGCACATTGCCGGGCCAGTGATATTTCTCGAGCAGCTTGACGGCGGCGTTGGCGATGGACTTCGGCGCGCGACCCTGTTCGCGGGCGATTTTTTCCAGGAAATAATTCACCAACAGCGGGATGTCCTCCCGGCGTTCGCGCAGGGGCGGGAGGTGGATGCGCACGACGTTGAGCCGGTAGAAGAGGTCTTCGCGGAACTGGCGGGCGGCGACGGCGGCTTCGAGGGGCTTGTTGGTGGCGGCTACGACGCGGACATCGACGTGGATGGGCTGATTGCCGCCGACGCGCTCGAAGGTGCCGGACTGGAGCACCCGGAGGATCTTGGTCTGCGTGGCGGGGGTCATGTCGCCGATTTCGTCCAGGAAGATGGTGCCGTGGTTGCACTGCTCGAATTTGCCGATGCGCTGGACGGTGGCGCCGGTGAAGGCGCCTTTTTCATGGCCGAAGAGTTCGCTTTCGAGCAGTTGCTCGGGGATGGCGGCGCAATTGACAGCGAGGAAGGGCTGGGTGGTGCGTTCGCTGTGGTGATAGATGGCGCGGGCGGCGAGTTCCTTGCCGGTGCCGCTTTCGCCGGTGATGAGGGCGGTGGCATCGGTGGCGGCCACCTGGCCGACGAGTTTAAAGACCTGCTGCATGGGACCGCTGCGGCCGATGATGCCGAGTTCGTAATCTTCGGACTGGAGGAGGGGTTCGTAGGAGACGACCTGCCGCATGTCGCGGGCGGCCTTGAAAGCGGCGGCGACGAGTTCCTTGAGCTTGGGGATGTCGAAGGGCTTCAGGAGATAATCATACGCGCCCAACTTCATGGCTTCGATGGCGGTCTGGGTGGTGCCGTAGGCGGTCATGAGGATGACCAGGAGCTTGGGGTCGTTGGCGCGGATTTTGCGGAGGGTTTCCAACCCGGTCATGCCGCCCATCCGGACGTCCATGAGCACGAGGTCGGGTTTGAACCGGGGGATGAGTTTGAGGCCCTCTTCGCCGGAGGCGGCGGTGGCGAGTTCGAGATCCGGGGCGTCGAAGATGCGCTGGAGCGAATACCGCACGTCTTCTTCATCGTCTATCAACAACAGCCTGCTCATTTTGGGCCATAATAACCGGTTTTTGTCCGGCGCATAGCGATTTTTACATTCCCAAAACTGATTTCGCTGTTTGACCCCGTCCCCGGGGGAAGCTAAACTGTCCCTCCATTTAGAGCCAACCATGAAAATCGTCATCTGTGACCCCGTTTCTCCCAAAGGTATCGCGCTGCTCCAGCAACGCTCGGAATTCCAAGTCGTCGTCCTGCCCAAGCGTCTGAGCGAGGCGGAACTGCTGCCCGTCGTGGCCGATGCCACGGCCTTGGTGGTGCGATCTGAAACGAAGGTCACCGCCAAGGTGATTGAGGCGGCCAAGCAACTCCGCGTGGTCGGCCGCGCCGGGGTGGGCGTGGACAATGTGGACATCGAAGCCGCCACCCAGCACGGGGTCGTGGTCATGAACACCCCCGGCGGCAACACGATCACCACTGCGGAATTGAGTTTCACCATGCTGCTCTGTCTGGCCCGGAAAGTGCCCCAGGCCCACGCGACCATGGTCGCGGGCAAATGGGACCGCAAATTGTTCCAAGGTGTGGAACTCCAGGGCAAGACCCTCGGCGTGCTCGGCTTCGGCCGCATCGGCACGGAAGTCGCGCGCCGCGCCCTGGCCTTTGGCATGCGCGTCATCGCGTATGACCCGTATCTCACCGAAGACCGCGCGAAAGCCGTCGGCGCCGAATTCGCGCCCGAGTTGGACCATGTTTACCGCGAGGCGGATTTCCTCACCGTGCACATGCCGGTGACCAAGGAGACAAAGGAGATGTTGAACACCGCGGCGTTCGCGAAGATGAAGCCGGGCGTTAAAATCGTGAACTGCGCGCGCGGCGAGATCATCTGCGAGGCGGACCTCATCGCGGCCCTCGATTCGAACAAGGTGGCGGGCGCGGCGCTGGACGTCTTCGCGGTAGAACCGCTGCCGGCGGACCATCCGTATCGCAAGCACCCCGGTCTCATTCTCACCCCGCACTTGGGCGCGAGCACCGAGGAAGCCCAGGAAAAATGCGGCATCGAAGTGGCTGAAGTCATCGCCGGCTATCTGCTGACGGGTGAGGTCCGCAACGCCGTGAACCTGCCGTATCTCGACGCCAAAACCTACGAACAGGTGAAACCCTATCTGCCGCTGGGCGAGGCCCTGGGCAAATTGCTGGCGCAGCTTTCCCCCGGGCCCGCCGACCGGTTGCACATCACTTACGGCGGTCATGCCCGCCAACTGCCGAACATTGACCCGGTGACCCGCGCGGTCCTGCGCGGCTGGTTCTCCACGAGCAGCATCAAGGACGTGAACAACGTGAACGTGCGCACCGTCGCCCAGAGCGTCGGCCTCACGGTCGAGGAAAAGAAGTCGGACGAACCGGTGACCTTCAACGAATGGGTCCATGTGCAGGTGTTCAGCGGGACCAACAAGCTGGTCTCCGCCGGCGGAACGTTCTTTGGCTCGCCCAACAATCCGCGCATCGTCCGGCTCTTCAGCCAGCCGGTGGAACTGCCGGTCACCGGCACGCTACTCCTGCTCAACAACGCGGACAAGCCAGGCATCGTCGGTTTGCTGGGCACCCTGCTCGGCCAGCACCGGGTCAATATCGCCAGCATGAGCCTGGGCCGCGACACTGCGGGCGGTCAGGCGCTCACGGTCCTCAGCCTGGACAGCGTTCCGCCGCAGGAAGTGCTGGACGAACTGGCCCTTGATGCCGATATCAGCAATGTCAAAGTGGTCACCCTGTGACCGCGCCGAAATCAATCGCAATCAACCCCTTTATTAATCCATGAAAACCCTCACCCTTTTGGGCGTCCTCCTGGCGTCCGCCACCCAGATTCTTCACGCGCAGAACGCCTCCCTCCCGACTCCGGCCGCCGGCGCCCCCGCCGCCGGGATGAAATTGGATGCGCCGCTGGCAGCGTCCAACACGGCCGGGACCGGCATTTCGGAATCAGCCCTGTTCGGCGACCCGACCGTGGTCAAGGGCAAGGGCTTTGAGATCAAGCGGAGTGACTTGGACCAGTTGGTCACCCGCGCCCGCGGCGCGGCCGCCGCGCAGGGTCAAGCGTTGCCGCCGGACCGGGAAGCCCAGATTGAGGTGCAGTTTCTGGAAGAACTCATCACCATTCAGGTTTTGCAGCAAAAGGTGACGGACGCCGACCGCATCGCCGGCCAGCAGCAGGCGGCCGAGTTGTATACGAACATCATCCGCCGGGCGGGTTCCGAGGCGAAACTGCAGCAGCAGTTGAAGCTGGTGAACATGACCGTGCCGGAATTGATGGCCAAAAACACGCAGGAAAGCACGGCCATGGCCGCCTTGCAGCGGATGGCCGGCGTGTTTGTCACGGACGCCGAAGTGCACGACTATTACAGCAACCATGCGTCGGATTTTGAGCAACCCGAGACGGTGCAAGCCCGCCAGATTGTGCTCCTGACGATCGACACCAACACCCCGACGCTCGCGCCGCTGGGGACCAACACGATTGCGGCCAAGCGCCAGCAGATTGAAGCGTTGCTGAAGCGCGCCCGTGCGGGCGAGGATTTCAACCAATTGGCCCGGCAAAATTCGGAAGATTTGAGCACCCGGGAAAACGGCGGGGAACTGCCGCGGTTCGCGCGCGGCCGGCTCCCGGCGGACTTTGCCGGGGTGGAAGCGGCGGCGTTTTCCATGACCAACGGGCAGATCAGCGATGTGGTCGTTTCCTCCTATGGCTTCACCCTGGTCCAGACCGAACAGAAATTCCCGGCGAAGCTGGTGGAATTCAGCAAGGTGGCTTCGGACATCAAGGATCAACTGCTGCATTTCAAGCTGGAACAGCAAGCCCCCGCGATTGTGGAAAAGCTCAAAAAAGAGCTGCAGGTGGAGATTCTGGACGGCAAGCTGAAGGCGCTCGTGGATCTGTTCGGTCCTTCCACCAACGCCCCGGCGGCGGCCGCGCCGGCCGCCCCCTGACGGTGGACTTGCCAAATGTCCGGCGGCGGGGCATCATGCTTCCATGAACACAAAAGTCATCAGCGTGGTTCTGGCTGTGGCCGTGGTGGCCTTGGGCATCACCCTGTACGTCGTCAAAAACCAGGATGACCAGCGGCATGCCGAGGATGTGACCGCCTATGGGACGCTTTCCAATCAACTGGCCAGCACCAGCATGGCCTTGGATGATGCGAAGCAAGCCAATCTGAGCCTCACCAACAATCTGCTCACCGCCTGGCAGCAGAAGGCGGACCTCTCGAACGCGATCATCGGCGTCCAACAACAACTGGCCGACCAGAAGCACACCACCGAAGGCGTCCGCACCGAACTCGCCTCCGCCCAGGATCATATTTCCGGATTGAACAAGCGGGTGACGGAATTGGAAGCCGACAACAATGCGCTGGACCGCCGGGCAGCCGAACTGACCAACGCCATCAACACGCTCAACAGCCAGATCACCGACCTTCAGGGGCAACTGGCCACCACCCGGAACGACAAAAGCTATCTGGAACAGCAACTGGCGCAGTTGCGCGCCCAGAAGGCGGAACTGGAACGCCGGTTCAACGACTTGGCCATCGTGCGCGACCAGTATCGCAAGTTGAAGACGGAGTCCTTCATCACCAACCACATCCGCTTGGAACGGGAAAATCCGAACGCCTTCAAAAAGGGCGCCCAAGTCCTGAAAGAAACCCGGCCGGCCAATTCTTCGGCCCCGGCGCATCCGGCGTCATCGTCCCATTACGACCTGAATGTGGAGGTGAATTCGGACGGTTCGGTGCATGTCTTGCCGCCGCCCACCAATTCACCCGCCCGCTAGTTCGGCCCGGCTTTTCAACTGTCTGGTTGTTCCCCCATGCCCACGTACGAATATCGTTGCACCAAGTGCGGTCACACCTTTGAGGCCCGGCAGTCCATCTCGGCCAACCCGTTGAAGGTGTGCCCGGAAGATCAATGCGGCCGCAAAAAATGGGGTAAGGGACCGGTGACCCGCCAGATTGGAGCGGGGGGCGGATTGTTGTTCAAGGGAACCGGCTTTTACCTCACCGACTACCGGAGCGAAGGTTACAAGCAGGCGGCCAAAAAGGAAGCGGCCCCGAAAAAAGAGTCCCCCGCCGCCGAGTCCAAACCGGCACCGAAGCCAGCTCCCAAGGCGGAAAAAAAATGAAACCGGCCCGGCTGGGGGCGTTGATTCTGGCGGTCCTGTCCGGGTTGACAGCGGCGGCGGATAACGTTCTGCTACCCGGGACCATGGTCCAGAATGGCAGCGGCCAAATCATGGTCCATGGCGCACCGGATTCCAGCCCGCTGCTCCGCCGCTATCCCGGTCTCAAAAACGAACCGGCGCTCATTTTGTGGGACGCCCCCACTTTGGCGGTCGCCGCCGATCGCGCCCGCGTCCATGTCTGGCGCCGGCTGGGTTGCATTCCCAACGCCCCTTGGACCGGGCGGATTTATTTCAATCTCCGGCCGGCCCGAACCGTCGATGAACCGGTCCAAATCATCGCCCATGCCTTTGGCGGCGGATGGGATTACCGGGTGGAATTGCCGGACCTTGCGGACCGGTTGCGGAGTGCCCGGGCCCTGGCGGGCGTGGTGCTTCAGGAAATGGCGAATCGCGGATCGCCGGTGGACGCCGGCACGGCGACCGTTCCTGCGTGGCTGGTCGACGGGTTCTCGCAGGATTTGCTGGCGGACGATTCCGGCGGGGTGCTGCTGGGGGTGGCGGAAAACTTCACCGAAGTTCGGAAACGCGGCCGGGACCTGCTGGCGGCCGCGCGACCGGTCCTGCAACAGAATGAACCGCTGACCTTCGCCCAATTGAGCTGGCCGACCGAACATCAGGAGGCGATGGGCGACGGCGGGGTCTATTTCGCCAGCGCCCAAGTGCTGGTCAGCGAAGTGTTGGCCTTGCCCAACGGCCCGGCCCGGATGCGCTCTTTTCTGGCCCAACTCCCGTCCTGCATGAACTGGCAGACCGCATTTCTGGCCGCATTTCACGACGAATTTCGCACTCCTCTGGACGTCGAAAAATGGTGGTCCTTGCGGTTGGTGACCTTCACCGCCCGGAATCCGGGCCCCGGTTGGACACTGGCCACCAGCCGGAACGCCCTGGACGCCCTGCTGCATCTCCCTGCGGAATCCCGCTCGGATACCAATGCCCT
>Ga0007854_10002542_pt1 | contig 11286 bp, 6 predicted proteins | sample CryBogCBH12Aug08_FD_60382 | JGI IMG/M metagenome (GOLD analysis project Ga0007854, IMG submission 60382) | Freshwater microbial communities from Crystal Bog, Wisconsin, USA - CBH12Aug08 | ecosystem: Environmental > Aquatic > Freshwater > Lake | place: Crystal Bog, Wisconsin, USA | collected... | reverse complement strand
GCCATGTCGCACGAATATGTCCTCAAGCCGTTCGCGCCGGAGATCCGGTTGAACATTGACTATCCGCGCGAACTGAACGAGCAGCAGCTCGCCGCCGTCACCGCGCCGCCGGGGCCCGCGCTCGTCATCGCCGGGGCCGGCTCCGGCAAGACGCGCACGCTCACCTACCGCGTGGCTTATCTGCTGGAACAGGGCATTCCTGCCGACCGCATCCTGCTGCTGACTTTCACCAACAAAGCCGCCGCGGAGATGATGCGCCGCGTGGCGGATCTGTTGGGGCACGAACTGCATGCGCTCTGGGGCGGGACGTTTCACAGCATCGGCGCGCGCGTCCTCCGCCTGCACGCGGAAACGCTCGGCTACCAGAAGGATTTCACCATTCTCGACCGCGATGATGCGAAGGATTTGATCAAGGCCTGCCTGGCGGATGCGAAGATTGAAACAAAAGATACCCACTTCCCAAAACCAGAAGTGCTCAATGAGATTTTTTCTTTCGCCGCAAACACGCACAAAACAGTCGAGGATATTTTGGTAGAAAAATACGAATATTTGCTTGATCTATACGAAGGCGAAAACGAACTCGACGAAGATATTTCGAAGATATTTAATAGCTACAAAGCCCGCAAACGCGCATCTAACGCGATGGATTTTGATGATTTGCTCTCACTTTGGTTAAAGTTGTTGCGGGAAAACGCCGACATTTGTGAAAATTACCAGCGCCGTTTCCAATTCATCCTTGTGGATGAATATCAGGACACGAACAAACTACAAGGCGACTTGATTGACCTGCTGGCCGCACGACACAAGAATGTCATGGTCGTTGGCGATGACGCACAAAGTATTTATGCGTGGCGTGGCGCGAACTTCGCAAACATATTGGATTTCCCGAAACGGTATCCCGGCGCGAAGGTGTTCAAGATTGAAACGAATTATCGCAGCACCCCTGAAATCCTTGCGGTTGCGAACGCTGCGATTGCTGAAAACGTAAATCAATTTGCAAAGCAGCTTTCGCCAGCACGAAAATCCGGCGTAAAACCGGCGCTAGTTCAATGTGAAACCGCAGGTCAACAAGCAGAATTTATCGCGCAACGTCTAATGGATTTACGCGACGAAGGCACGAGTTTGAATAATATTGCGGTGCTTTATCGTTCACACTTTCACACACTGGAATTGCAGTTTGAATTAACGCGGAGACAGATTCCATTTTCCATGACCAGTGGCATTCGATTTTACGAACAGGCTCACATGAAGGACGCGCTAGCCTATTTGAAACTCGTTGCCAATCCGCGCGACGAGGTGTCCTTCAAGCGGCTGGTGCAGTTAATCCCCGGCATCGGCGGCAAGGGCGCGGAAAAGTTGTTCAACAGCTTCACGGCGAAAATGGCGGAGAGCGGATTGAAAATGGAAACCGAGCCGAAAATTGCCGTCGCGCTCCAAACCTGCGTCAAAGCCGTGCCGAAAAAAGCCGCCGTAGCGTGGACGCAATTCGTCGCCACCGTGGCGCAATTGGAAGCGCCGGAGACGCGCCGGCAGGCGGCCAAGATGCTGCGTCTCGTGATGGACGCGGGCTACGATGATTATCTCAAGGAGACTTACGACAACTACGAGCGCCGGCTGGACGAAATCCAGCAACTCGCGGAGTTTGCCTTTCAATTCGGCAGCGTGGAGGAATTTCTCACGCAGCTCGCCTTGCTCACGAACGTCGAAGCCGAGGAAGACCCGACGGACGACACCGAGAAGATCAAGCTCTCCACCATTCATCAGGCCAAGGGACTGGAATTCGCGGTGGTGTTCGTCATCATGCTCTGCGACGGGCTGTTTCCGTCCGCGCGCTCGACGGAGAGCAACGACGGCGAGGAAGAGGAGCGCCGCCTGTTCTACGTTTCCATCACGCGCGCGAAGAACGAGCTTTACCTGTGTTACCCAAACATGCGCGGCGGGTTTGGGGCCAGCGGCGTAGATACCTATCAGTCGCCGTCGCGGTTTCTTTCGGAGATTCCCAAGGGCTTGCTGAACGAGTGGAATCTGCGCTAATCGTGGCACGAAAACCGCTAGTGCAACTTGACTTTTACCGTGGTCAGAAGCACGGTTAGACCATTGCCAATCTGTCGCTAATGAATGCGCGTCATGCCCGCCGCCGCCGGAAGTTTTTCTCCGGATTTAAATCTGTCCAGCTATTCCACGCCGGTGTCCTGCTTCTGGCCTTGTTTGGTGCCGCCGCCGCGCGGGCACAGATGATTGACCTGAATGGCAACGGCATGAGCGACATTTGGGAATGGGTTTATTCCGCGACGAATCTCAATCCCAACGCGGATGCGGATGGCGACGGCGCTTCCAATTTGCAGGAGGCCGGTGCGGGCACAAATCCGTTCAACACCAACTCCGTCGCGAGAATTTCCACTTTCAATGTCGCCGGCACCAACAGCACGGTCACGATGCCGGTGCAATTAGGCAAATTTTATCAACTGCAAAGCGTCACCAATCTTGGCAGCACAAATTGGTTGACGGAAACCGGCCTGGTCGTGCGCGCCGGAACCAGTTTCAACTTTCCGTCGCCGGCCAGCGCGACTCGGAAATTTTATCGCATCGTGATTTCCGACACGAACACCGACGGCAGCCAGATGAACGACTGGGAAAAATACCAGCTCGGCCTCGACCCCAGCAATGCGTGGAGCAACGCCACGCTCGACGGCAACGGCATTCCGCTGACGGATTATCAATATGCCGTTGGCAAGCTCGCCTCACAAAATGTCATTACGATTGCCGCGACGGATCCGGTCACGACGCAGCCGGATCCGGGTTCGTCGGCGACGGATTTGGGACAGTTCACCGTCACGCGCGGCGGATTTCCGCTGAACGCCATCACAATCAATCTCGCGGCCAGCAGCAATGGCATCGGCTTCGGCACTTCGGGAACAGATTTCACGGCGCTGCCCAACTCGGTCACGCTGGCATCCGGCGTCAGTTCGCAAACCATCAACGTCACGCCACTGGCAAATACCAATTTAGTTTTGCCCGTCCTCGCGCAGTTAAGATTGCTGCCGGGCACAAATTATCTGGTTGGCAGCCCGGCGAGCGCGAGCGTGGTGATTTATCCGTCACCGACGGCGAAGGGATTTGGTCTGACGGGATACTATTTCACAAATTCCAGCACGACTTACACGAACGCGGCGAATTTTAACCCCACGAACCTTTTTCTGACGCGCGTTGACCCGACGATAGATTTCACTTGGACGAACGGCGCGTCGCCGAACTTGAGCAATGGCCTTTATTCCGTGCGCTGGACGGGCCAGGTGCAGCCGCAGTATTCGGAAACTTATTTTTTTGATGTGCGCAGTGATGACGGCGCGCGGCTGTGGATCAATGACCAGTTGCTCATTGACAAATGGCAAAGCCAAGGCGTGACCGACTGGACCAATGCCATCACGCTGCAGGCGGGCACGCGCTACGACTTGAAATTGGAATATCTCCAAACCGGCGGTGCCGGGCAGGTGCATCTTTCGTGGTATAGCGCCGACCAGTCGCAGCAAATCATCCCCAGCAGCCAGCTTTATCCGACGAACAGTTTTGGCAGCGGCAGTTCCAACGCGCCCGCCGCCATCACCAGCGCGTTGAGCGCGGTCGGGTTTGTCGGCCAGCCGTTCAGCTTCACCGTCACGGCGGCCAACACGCCACTCGCGTTCACGGCCACGAATCTGCCGCCCGGCCTTGGATTCAACACCACGAATGGACTCATCAGCGGCACGCCCACGCTGGCGGGAAATTTTCAGGCGGCGCTGACGGCAAGCAACCTCGTCGGCACGGGCGCGTCGGTGCTGAACATCACCATTTTTAACAACAGCAATTCCGTCGTGCGCGAAGTGTGGACGAATGTTCCCGGCACGAACATCGCTGATATTCCGGTCAGCACGCCGGCGAATTTGACAAACGCCTTCGGCGCGCTCGAAGGCATCACCAATTTCGGCGACAACTACGGCGAACGGCTGCGCGGCTATTTCACCGCGCCGGCCACGGGCAATTATTATTTCTGGATCGCCGGCAGCGACTCGGCACAGTTGTGGCTTTCTGACGACAGCGAACCGGTCAATAAAGTTTTGCGCGCCTACGTCACGCCGACGAACAATCCAACGGCGTCCGGCCAAAACGGCACTTCGCCGCGCCAATGGAATTTGCAGACAAGCCAGCAATCCAAATGGCTCACGCTCACCGTCGGACAAAAATATTATCTGGAAATTTTGCACAAGGCCGGCACGGCCACGAATGACAACTGGTCGGTCGCGTGGCTGCTCGATCCGACCGGCACGAACACCACGCCCGCCAGCGTCGTGCCGAGCTACCTGCTCTCGCGTTATTATCCGCCGCTGCCCGCGACGATTTCCGGCACGCTCTATTCCGCCAACCTGCTCGCGCTGCCCGGCGTGAACAGTCCCGGCGTCGGCTCCGCGACCTTGCGCGTGAATTCGAGCGGCACGCAGGCCATTTTGAATTATTCCATCAACAATCTTTCCGGCACGCACATTGACCATATTTATTCCGACCCGTATCTGAACAATCCTTCGACGTTGATGTTCGACATCGCCGCCGCGCATCCGCAGGCCGACGGCAGCTATGTCTGGAACATAAAAAATGTCGGCACGCTCCAGACGAACGACATCATTGAAATCATCAATGAAAACAAGGCTTACATCACGGCGCTCACCACGGCGTATCCGAATGGCGAAGTGAGCGGCCACTTCACTGTCGCCGCCGGCGCGCAAAATTTCACAGCGCCGCCCGCGCCGCCAACGTGGACAGATGATTCGGCAAACGCCAACGCCGCCGTGCGTTTTCTGACGCAAGCAACTTTCGGCGCGAGTTCCAATGACACCGCACTCGTCCAAGCCATCGGCTACACGAATTGGATTAACAATCAACTAGCCCTCTCCGCCACGCATCATTTGCCCGTCGTGCTGGCCAACGCCAGTTCCGACCCGACCGACCCGTATCCAAGCACGGACTGGTTCAACGCGTGGTGGCAAAATTCCGTGACCGCGCCCGACCAATTGCGGCAGCGCGTCGCGTTTGCGTTGAGCGAAATTCTTGTCGTCTCGGAAAATGGCACGTTGCAAAACAACGCCACTTGCCTCGCGTCGTATTACGACACGCTGCTGGACAATGCCTTCGGCAATTTTCGCGCGCTGCTCAAAGCCGTTACGTTGCATCCAGCGATGGGTTTGTATTTGAATATGCAGGGTAACGCCAAGGGCAGCCTCATCACCGGCATCCATGCGAATGAAAATTACGCACGCGAAATCAACCAGTTGTTTTCCATCGGTCTGAACCGGCTGTGGCCGGACGGAACTTTGATTTTGAATTCGGCCGGGAACCTCGTGCCGACTTACGGACAGAGCACGGTCAGTGGTTTTGCGCAGGTGTTCACCGGCTGGACTTATTATCAGACCAATCAGGCCAACGGCCGGCTGCCCACCAGTTTTTATCCACCGGGAAATTACACCAACCCGATGGTGCTCGTGCCGAATTATCATGACCTGACCACCAAGCTGCTGCTCGACAACGTCGTGCTGCCCGCCGCGCAAGGCAACGCGGCCAATTCTGCGCTGACGAATTATGATTACTATTGCTCGCAGGATTTGGAGCAGGCGATTGATTCGATTTTCAACAACCAAAATGTCGGGCCGTTCATCTGCCGCCAGTTAATCCAGCGGCTCGTCACGAGCAATCCCAGCCGTGGTTACGTTTATCGCGTCACGCAAGTTTTCAACGACAACGGCAGCGGCGTGCGCGGCGATTTATCCGCGGTGATCAAAGCCATTTTGCTCGACTACGAAGCGCGTAGTTCCGATTTGATTTCCCAGCCGAGTTACGGCAAGCAACGGGAAGCACTCCTGCGCGTGACTGCCACAGCACGCGCCTTTCCCGCGCCGCCGAGCCAGACCGGAACTTACTCGGAAAATGGTTCGCAAATCATCACCGTGAATCTGCCCAACGCCCATCGCATGAACACCGGAGACACGGTGGCGTTGACTTTCACCGACACTTCCGGCAATCCCGCGCCGCCGAATCAGAATTACAGCGCCACAGTAACGAATGCCAATCTGTTCAACATCAGTGCGCCGAATCTTTCCACCGGCACTTACGGCCAGACGAACAATGTCATTACCGTAAACGTCTCCGGCAACGGCCTCGCGCCCGGCAACGCAGTGTATCTCGCGTTCACCACCGGCGGCGCCGTCAGCGGTCTTTATCTTGTGACCGCAACCAACTCGACATCGCAATTCCTTGTGTCCACGCCGGATTTTGCGACGCGTTCGGGCAGTTGCCTGTTGCCAAAAATTGCCGCGAGCGGGTTTGTGCAAACGACCACAAATATCACGGTGAGTTGCGCCGGGCCACACGCGCTGGTCACGAATGAAACCATTTACATTCCGCCAAGCGCGCTGTTCATCCCGTCCGGACAATATCAGGTAGCGAGCATTCCTGACGCGACGCACTTCACCATTTTCACGACCAACTCGACCAGCCAGACGCAAAGCGGCTTCAACGTTTATCCGCTCGGGCCGCCGCCGCTCACGCGTTCCGGCAATGTGACCGTGACGTGGAGCACCTGGAATCTCGGCTACACCGATCCCGGCTCCGTCGGCGTCACCGCCAGCCTGTTGCAATCGCCGCTGCGCGCGCCGACCGTGTTCAACTTTTATTATCCGAATTACGAATTTCCCGGCGCGCTCGCGTCCGCCGGTTTGACGACGCCGGAATTCCAACTCACTTCGGACACCGGCGTTGCGTTGCAGATGAATTTCCTCGAAGGCGGCATTTTGAACAACACTGCCAACACGAACGGCCTATCCAGCTTCACCGGCGGCGACGGCGACATCGTGCTGGACATCGGCCCGTGGATGTCGACGAATTACACGCTCAACGCCGGCATCCCGAATCTGGTGAGCAATTTGAACACTGCGCTGCTGGCCGGCCAATTGTCCGCCGCCGCGCAAACGAACATCATCAATTACGTCACGAACACGGCCAACTTCGCCTCGCCGACCAATCAAATTCAAATGCGCGATCGCATCCGTGCCGTCGTCCATTTGATTATCAATTCCCCGGACTTCACGATTCAAAAATAATTTATGAACGAGAAAAATATTTCCGTCATCACTCGCCGGCAATTTCTCCGCCGCGTCGGTTGCGCCGCGATGGGCACGGCCGCGATGACCGCCGCCATCCGCGATTTGCGTTTCATGAACGCCGCCGTTGCGCAGTCAAACATTTCCGACTACAAGGCGCTCGTCTGCATTTTTTTGCAGGGCGGCAACGACTCGAACAATCTCATCGTTCCCACCGTCACGTCGGAATATAATAATTACGCCTCCATTCGCACACCCATCCTCGCGCTGCCGGCCGGCGCACTGCAAACACTCGACGGCTATACCGATCCCGCCGGCCACACGTTCGGATTGCATCCGGCGTGCCCTGAACTCAAGACGCTTTTCTCCGAAGGCAAACTGGCGGTTTTGTTCAACACCGGAACGCTCGTTTATCCGATTACGCGCACGACATATCTGAACGGCAGCGGTTCCAAGCCGCCGCAACTTTTCTCCCACGCCGACCAGCAGACGCAATGGCAGACTTCCGTGCCCGACCAGCCGCCGACGACCGGTTGGGGCGGTCGCTGCGCGGATTTGCTGAACTCGGTGAACGGCAGTGCGCCAATCTCACTGTCCGTTTCGCTCGCCGGTGCGAACACGTTTGAAATCGGGAACATCGTCTCGCAGTATTCCGTTTCCAGCAGCGGCGCGATTTCCCTCGCCGGCGTCAGCGGCGCGCGACTGGCGGCGCTGACGAACCTGCTCGGGCTTTCCTATCCGAATATGCAGGCGAACGCTTACGCCGGCGTCGCCGCGCACAGCATCAACACCGGCGCGCTGCTCAACAACGCCATCACCAATTCCGCGCCAACAAATTTTTTCAACGCTGCCTTTCCCACCACCATCACCACGCCAAATGGCGGCGGCTCATTCACGTCGAGTCTGAGTTCACAATTGAAAATGGTCGCGCGGCTCATCGAGGCCGGCAACCGCGCCGCCGGCAGCCCGACGAATGGCTTCGGCATGAAGCGCCAGATTTTTTTCTGCCAGGTCGGCGGCTACGATTTGCACACCGGCCAGACCAGTTACACGACCAACAATCCGAACAATGTCATTCTCGGCGCGCACGCCAATTTATTTGCGGACTTGAGTCAGTCGCTGCTGGTGTTTCAACGCGCGATGGAGCAGCTCGGTTTGCAAAACAAGGTCACGGCGTTCACCGCCAGCGATTTTGGCCGCACGTTTCCGAGCAATGGCCAGGGCAGCGACCACGGCTGGGGCAGCCATCATCTCATCGTCGGCGGCGCGGGCGCAACCAATGGCGGTTCCGTCGCCGGCGGCAAGACTTACGGCACGTTTCCGACGCTCACAGTCAACGGCCCGGACGATACCGGCACGGGCCGCTGGATTCCGACCACGGCGATTGACCAGTATTTTGCCACCATCGCGACGTGGTTTGGCGTGGACAGCAGCAACCTCAATACGGTTTTCCCCAACCTCGGCCGTTTCGCCAAGTCCAATCTGGGCTTCATGAATCCTTCGTGAGATGAAAAAATTCTGGGTCGCCATCGTCATTCTCGCCATCGCGGCGGGCATTTATTTTTGGGCGAATAAAAATGCGGCACCAAAATACATTTTGGCTGACGGTGCAGCCGCTTCGTCCAACCAAAACAACGCACCCGGCGGTGCCGGAAAAACTGCCGGCAGTTCCACGTCGTTGATTAATTCCGGGCAGAATCCGAATGCCGCCACCGATTTATCGTCACGCGCCGCCTCGCCGAATTCGTCCAATGAAACGAATGCCAACCCAGCGCTGCCGGCGGCGACGGTTTTGGACAATGCGCGCGTGGCCATTCACAATTACGCCGCCGCGTTTGGCGAAAATCCCGTGGGCAACAACGCCGAAATCACCGCCGCACTCACGGGAAAAAATCCGAAGCAGATCAATTTCATCAACGCCGAGGCCGGCCTGCGCGTGAACGCCGACGGTGAATTGCTGGACGCCTACGGCACGCCGTTTTTCTTCCACCAGCTTTCCGGAAAGGTCATGGAAATTCACTCCGCAGGTGAAGACCGTAAGATGTGGACGTTCGACGACTTGGTGACTAAGTAAGATTATTTGCAGATGCCGCGTTCGCTGGCGCGAATGAAGTCGATGAGGTATTTCACTTCCGGCAACGCAGGCAGTTCCGCCTCAATCTTCAACAGAGCGTTGATGATGTGGCTGCCGAGCGGCAATCATGCGCGATGTGGCTATAGGCGAGCACGCGGTTGTGCGAGCCGACCACGGTAACGCCGCCGTCGCTGGTGGCGCTGTGGATGGAAACGTATTCGCGAAACGTATTGTGGTCGCCAATCTCGGTGCGCATGGCGCCTCCCTGCCATTTCAAATCCTGCGTCAAGACCGCGCCGAAGAAGACGGCGGCGGCGTGGACGCAATTCGTCGCCACCGTGGCGCAATTGGAAGCGCCCGAGACGCGCCGGTAAGCGGCCAAGATGCTGCGCCTCGCGATGGACGCGGGCTACGATGATTATCTCAAGGAGACTCACGGTAACTACGAGCGTCGGCTGGACGAGATTCAGCAGTTGGCGGAGTTTGCCTTTCAGTTTGGCAGCTGGAGGAATTTCACACGCAGCTCGCTTTGCTTACGAACGTCGAGGCCGAGGAAGACACCACGGACGACACCGAGAAGATCAAACTCTCCACCATCCATCAGACCAAGAGGCTGGAGTTCGCGGTGGTGTTCGTCATCATGCTCTGCGACGAGCTGTTTCCGTCACGCGCGCGAAGAACGAGCTTTACCTGTGCTACCCGAATATGCGCAGCGGCTTTGGCGCCAGCGGCGTGGATACCTACCAGTCGCCGTCGCGGTTTCTGTCGGAGATTCCCAAGGGATTGTTAAACGAGTGGAACCTGAGGTGAAGGTTATTGCACTTTTTTCCACCGCACTTTTTGGCTGACCCAATCTTGAAGACGGATAAGAGTGAGGTTTTCCAGCATTGCCACTTTGCACAAGGTAAACGGGTTGCACATCTTAAACTTCTACTCCACGTGTGACCACCCTTATTATAAACCAATTCGCATTGCGATGAGGAAATCTCACGGACTGGCAAGCCGGTAAAAGTTACTACCGTTAGTCGCCTGTAAGACCATTTGGTTAACGACGACGGGAATATTTGTCACCGGAATCCAATTCGACGAAGCGAGGCTGGAACTTTGTTACAGGACAAAATCTGAAGACGGCCACGGCCAGGTCACGAAACTATTCCCGCCGGACAGGGCGAGATTCAATATCGGGGTCGTAGGTGCGGAATAGGTATAAATGAATCCATTTGTAAAGTATGGATAGCTTGGAAGCGGTGTGATCGAAATGGTCACTAATTTGCTGGCATCGGCGGAGGCAGCGATGCCGACCCAATGCTGGTATGGATTGGCCAGGGAATTCCAAGTCAACCCGGCGTCGGCGGAGTTGAAGATCACGCCGTCATCACCGACGGCCATGATCCGGTTGCCACTCGCGGAGCAGACCACTTGCCGCCAGAGCGCTGGCGGGGTCGCCGTTTGATTCCAGCTCACGCCAAAATTCGTGGAGAGGAACACAGGCGTTCCCGACGCGGCCATTACCAGTTTGGAACCGTCCGCCGAGCCGGCCAACGAAGCATTCATAAGTGCCGTGGAAAAATTATTTGAGAACCAATTTCCGGCGGCGTTCGTGCTGACAAAAACATATCCATTAGTGCTGGCCGCCGCCATGACGTTGCCGTTGCTGGAGATGGCGACCGCAGTCCAAACCGAGAAATTTGGAAAACTGTTGGAATGCCACGTCAACCCGGCATCGGTGGAATTGAACAGACTGCCACGACCGCCATAAGCATAATCCCATTTGGCCGCCAGCAGTTTGCCGCCGTCGGCTGAAACGGCGACCGTCTGCCAATAGGCATTGATAGGTGCGCCGCTGACAAACCATGAGCTGCCCGTATTGGTGGACAGGTAAATTTGTCCGGACGATCCATAAAAGTAATATGAAACGGCGGCCAGCATTTTACCATCGCTGGAACTGGCCACGCCAAGCCACGCGTTGTAGTTGGGCGCGCCCGTCAACTGCCAGGTCGAACCCGCGTTGGTAGAAATGTAAATGGCCCCTGGGAAATTGGTATCCCCTGCCACCATGACGAGACCATCGGCCGAGCAGGCAACATG
>Ga0007854_10002539_pt1 | contig 11288 bp, 9 predicted proteins | sample CryBogCBH12Aug08_FD_60382 | JGI IMG/M metagenome (GOLD analysis project Ga0007854, IMG submission 60382) | Freshwater microbial communities from Crystal Bog, Wisconsin, USA - CBH12Aug08 | ecosystem: Environmental > Aquatic > Freshwater > Lake | place: Crystal Bog, Wisconsin, USA | collected... | reverse complement strand
AGGGGCGTCTGGATGGGGCCAGGCGCCACGGCGTTCAGTCGTACACCTGCCTGGCCCCACGGCATTGCCCGTTCACGCATCGCACAAGTGATGGCGTACTTGGTTATGCAGTAGGCCAGCAAAGGCGTCTGTGCCTGCGCAGCAATCGTGCGGGCTGTGCCTTCGTCGCCGGCGCGCAGGGCCTCATTCAGTGTGTGCTGCGCGGCGTCCATCTGCACGGCACCAGTGGACGAAACCACCACGGCCGCCGGCTGATTGCCGCCTTGCAAAGCGGTAAACATGCCGTCCATAAAAGCCAGCGCCCCAAAGTAGTTGACCGAAACGATGGCAGCAGGATCGGCGGCGGGCCCCAGGCCCGCACAACACACCAGTCCATCAATGCTGCCGGCGCAACGCGCCAGCGCCTGCGCAACACCCTGTTCGCGTCCTGAAGCGGTACTGAGGTCGACCTCAATATCGGCATCGCGAAGATCCACGCCGATGACCTGATGTTGCAATGACAGAAGCCGTTGCCGAAGCGCAGCGCCAATGCCGGAGGCCGACCCGGTAATCAAATATCTAGACATGTATAGCTGGCTCCTTCGAGGGGTTGTTTAATGTTTGCAGCTGGTTCAAAAACTGCACCGGCTGTATAGCGACGTAGGGTTCGGCGGGCAGGTCCGGCAAGTGCTGGTACAGCGTCCCGCGCCGCCAGGCCGGACGGTCCACGCCTGCCGCGAGCGATTTCAATGCACTGACGGAAAATTCCTGTCCATGCGCGCCACCCGCCGCCCGCGTAATGGATTCGTTCATCAGCACACCGCCCAGATCGTTGGCACCGGCCTGCAGGCACAGAGCGGCCCCATCGGGTCCCATCTTGACCCACGACGTCTGAATATTGGTAATCAGCGGATGAAGCACCAGACGCGCCACGGCATGCATCAACACGGCCTCGCGCAGGGTAGGTCCTGGTCGCGAGAGGCCTCGCCGGGCCATGGGAGCCTCCATGTGCACAAAGGGCAGCGGCACAAATTCAGTGAATCCCCCGGTCTCCTGCTGCAAAGCACGAATATGCAAAAGGTGGCGGGCCCAGTGCACAGTTTTTTCCATATGCCCAAACATGATGGTGGCCGTGCTGCGCAGGCCTACGGCATGCGCATTGCGCATCACATCCAGCCACTCCCGGGTGCTCAGCTTGTCGGGGCAGATGTGGGCACGCACCTCGTCGTCCAGGATCTCCGCGGCCGTTCCCGGCAGACTGGCCAGACCAGCACCCTTGAGCCGCCCCAGATACTCACGCAGGGGCAGGCCCAGAGTGGCTGCGCCCTGACTGACTTCGAGTGGTGAAAATGCATGCACATGCATGCCGGGCACGGCTTGTTTGACTGCCTTTACGATGTCCAGATAGGTTTGTCCGGTATAGCGCGGGTGGATACCTCCCTGAAGGCACACTTCCGTTGCTCCGCGCTCCCATGCCTGCAAACAGCGGTTGGCAATTTCGTCATAGTCCATCCGGTAGGCAGGCCCGCGCAGGTCGCGCGCAGAACTGTTTTTGGCAAAAGCACAGAACGTACAGTGGTAACCGCAGATATTGGTGTAATTGATATTGCGGTTGACCACATACGAAACGCCCTCTCCCACCACTCGGGAGCGCAGCGCGTTGGCCGCATGCAGCACCGCCTGCAGTTCCTCACCGCGTGCATCAAACAGGCGCACCACATTTTCTTCGCTCAGGGACGCGCCTGCTTGTGCAAGCGCCAGGATGTCTTCGAGTTCGGCAAACCCGCGTGCCGAGGCGCTGGCACGCGGCGGATTCGCAGGCAGCGCATCGCCGGCACCGGCGCGCCAGTCATCGGTTCGCGCCAGTCCGCTGGTGTCGGCCAAAGCGCGCACTGCGCCCTGCAACGCTGGATCAACCCACGGCGCGCAATCCTGCACATAAGCAGGTGCCAGTGCCAACCGCTCAACCAGCACCCGCTCAGCTGCCCTCGTCTGTTCAGCGAGCGATTGCAGATGCGGCCATGGCGCTTCCGGGTTGACGTGGTCGGGGGTAACCGGCGAAACGCCACCCCAGTCGTTGACACCAGCAGCAATCAGAGCGTTGAGGTTGCCCTCCTGCAGGTTTGGCGGCGCCTGTATCGACATATTGGCGCCAAAGATCATTCGTGCTGCCGCAATCGTCCACTGATGGTCACACAGCGTGGGTTCAGGAGCCTGCGCCATGCGAGTATCAGCCTTGGCGCGGAAGTTCTGCACGATGATTTCCTGCAAGTGCCCGTGCCGATCATGCAGATTGCGCAGGTCAAGCAACGACTCAATGCGTTCGCGGCGTGTTTCGCCCAACCCAATCAGGATGCCGCTGGTAAAAGGCACGGCCTGAGCACCGGCGGCATCAATAGCCGCCAGTCGGGTGGCTGGCTGTTTGTCTGGCGATCCCCAATGCGGCATGCCCCGCTCGCACAAACGCGATGAACTCGACTCCAGCATCAGACCCATGGAGACACTGACCCGGCGCAATCGCTGGAGTTCGTCCGAAGTCATGATGCCGGGATTGAGATGTGGCAGCAGCCCGGTCTCCTCCCAAACCAGTCGGGCCATTGCCTCCACGTATTCGAGCGTGCTGGCGTAGCCCATATTCCGCAGTGCGTCCCTTGCTGCCTGATAACGCAACTCGGGCTTGTCACCCAGCGTAAAAAGTGCTTCCTTACAGCCCGCCGCCTGGCCGCGCCTGGCAATGTCCAGCACCTGAGCGGGTGACAGATAAGGCTGTTCCACATTGCGCGGTGGCTGGGCAAACGTGCAGTAATGGCAGACGTTGCGGCACAACTTTGTCAGCGGAATGAAAACCTTGCGCGAATAGCTGACGTTGCGCCCGAAACCCTTTAACGTAAGTTGCTGAGCCGCTTGCAGCAGGGTTGCAAGGTCATTTGGATCATTCAGCTCGGCGAGTGCAAGGGCCTGTTCATGTGTCGGGCGCAGACCCGCCAGCGCGGCCTCGATGACCCCAAACGGGTTTGCAGCGTTTACAGGCATGCATGTCTCCTTGAAAATGGCATGGGGGTTGACACCGCGTGCGGTTGATGGACGGCCCCAGAGGGCTCGATCGGGCTGCTTCCATGCACGCAGCCGTATGAGGCACGCCAGAGTGCGAGTTCAGCCGGCGCGTCAATGTCGCAGGCAAAGCCGTTCCTATGCACCAGCGCCGGGTGATAACCACGCTCGGCAGCCTGCTGCAAATGACGCTGACAACTACCCGGGCCAAAGCTGAAGGTCCAGTCACATCCGCGTTGCACGTACAAAGCGTTGGTTCCCTGCCCATACCGGTCAGGGGCCAGGGCCAGACCATTGTTCTGGCCGGCTGCACGCAAGGCCTGCAGATCTGCGCTACAAAGCTGGGGCAGGTCGCCGTGCAGAACGATGAGCTCGGTGGCGCCGCGTTGCCAGATCTCCTCTGCCGCCTGCGCCACGGCGCCATTGAGTTCACCCGCATGGTCAGGCAGCCATTGCACGCCCGCCTGAGCCCATTGCGTGCAGGGAGGCGGGCTGGTAACCACGACCTGGTCGATGACACGGGTCTGCTGCAGCGTACCCAGCACATGCTGCAGCATGTCGGCGGCCAGTCGCTGACGTTGCGAAGCGCGCAACACCGGGGCCAGGCGTTGCTTGGCCAGATGGAGCGCTTTAAAGGGAACCAGTGCCCAGCAAGTCATGGCGTCCTCCGGCGTTTGGAGCATTGGCGCGCAAACGCCAGAGCGCTGCGGGCCACACGCAGGCGGTCATCCAACGTGTGCATCAGCGTGTCTTCCAGACAGACCGGCATTTCCAGCTCAGATTGCACCGCCGCATCGCGCGTATCCAGCACAAAGCCATCCAGAAAGTCGGCGTACATTTGTGCCACAGGCAGGGCAGATGCTGGCAATCCCAGTTCAGCCATGACCTTGTCAGTAGGACCCTTAACAGCCTTGCCCCCTACCAGCGGAGAGACCGCCACTACGGGTGCATGGCAGTCGCGCAGGGCCTGTCGCAAGGCAGGCAAGGCCAGCATCGGGGCCAGACTAAGCCACGGATTGGAGGGACATAGAAGTACCGCTTCAAGCCCGGGGTCTCGCAGCGCCTGCACGACGGCGGCTGAGGGTTGCGCCTGCTCCGCCCCTTCGTAGCGGATACGCTGTACGGCCGGCTGGCAGCGGTGCGCAACAAAATAATCCTGAAAATCGAGTTCTCCGATTTCCGTCTGAAGTCGAGTCGCAACAATATCGTCGGTCATGGGCAGCACAGAGGCGTGCAAACCCAGTCGCCTCCCAAAGTCGAGCGTAATCTCCGTCAGGCTTTCGCCATGGGACAAACGCTGCGTGCGCAATACATGCATGGCCAGATCTGCATCGCCGAGGCGAAACCAGTCGGTTCCTCCCAGTGCCGGCAGTGCCTGCATGAACGACCAGGTTTCGTTCTGGCGACCCCAGCCGGTCTGTGTATTGACCAACCCGGCCAGCGTATAGATCAGGGTGTCAATGTCGGGCGAAACGCACAGGCCCAGATGACGCATGTCGTCTGCGGTATTCACCACCAGGCTGAGCTGCGCAGGCGGCAATACGTGGTACAGGCCGAGTGCAAGCTTGGCGCCGCCGACACCACCGGTCAGTGCAAGCACGCTCATACAAATAGGTCCTCATTCGCAGGCCTCAGCAGCGACTGCCCGTTGCACTCAGGCGCGCTGTGGGTCCAGCCCCGGATCAACACCATCGGAACCCCTTCTGCACCCTCGCCCATGGCCAGTCCGGCGGCACCTGCAAGCGCGTCGGCTGCAGCAACCTGTGTCACGTGCAGTATTCGACCAAAACGGTCAGCCTCACCCCGACGGTCTATCAGTGCGGCCAGCCCTGCTGTACCCAGTGCGATATTGGTGCTGCCCATGCGCCAGGGACGGCCAAAGCTGTCGCTCACAATGACCGCCGGACTTACGCCATACAGCATTCCGAGCCGCGCTCGCAGTTGCTGCGCGCTACGGTCCGGGTTCTCGGGCAGCAGCAAGGCGCATTCCCCGCTACTGCCTTGTTCCACATTGGACTGATCAATTCCTGCATTGGCCATAACGTAGCCCAGGCGGTGACGCACAATAAGTACGCCCGGGCGCTGGCGCAATACGGCACTCGATTCGCGCAACACCAACTCCACCATGCGCGGGTCCTTTGCGGTCTGCCTGGCCAGTTCCAGTGCCTCAGCACCAGGCTCCACGCTGGAAAGTGGCACGCAGCGGCCCTCAGCCTTCGAGACAATTTTTTGCGCCAGCACAAGCACATCACCTGCAGCGGGCACCAGTCCGGCACACTGCAGGGCAGTGTCGGCAATGGCCGCAAGATCGTCACCTGCGCGCACCTCCGCAACGCCGGGTAACGCGTACAGGACCAGGGAGGGCGTCATATTCAAGCCGCAGATTCGGTCAGCGCACCGCTGATGAGCAGACCGGCGCCATCGACCGCATAGGTCTTATTGAGAAATATCAGCACCGAGGTCATGGCCTCGGCTGCCGCAGAATTGCACAGTGCTCCGCCATGCAATCCGCGCATGCCTGCATCCCGGGCCAGTCCCACTACCGTGCCACGCGCCTCTCTGTCGTCGCCAAATACCAGCACGTCGCACTGTACATCCTGGTCGGTTACCAACTTGTGCGCGGCCACACTATGGAATGCGGAAACCACCTGCACCGCCTCGCCCACCAGCGCCTTTGCGCGCACTGCAGCGCTACCCTCCGGCGGCAGTTGGACCCGCATGACCTTTGGCGGCACCAACGGTACGGTTGTGTCCACCAGCAATTTGCCAGCCAGCAGGTCACACACATCGCCAAGGACTGAGGCCTGTGAGGCAAACGGCACGGTCAGTACCGCAATGTCGGCGTTTTCCACTACATCGCGGTTTGTGCCCGATGCAATCACAGCACCGGTGTCCTGAGCCAGTTTTGTTGCGGACGCCTGTGCGCGTTCCGCGTCGCGGGAACCCAGAGATATCTGGTGCCCGGCCAGCGCCCAGCGGCGTGCAAGCGCGTAGCCAAGGTGGCCGGTGCCACCAAGCACCGCGATGCGCCGGGGATGATCGGTTGCGGCTTTATTCATACAAATACTCCTTGACACGCCTGCAGAGAAGTCGGGGGCCTTTTGCCTGCAGATGGTTTTAATAGTTCGAGACACTGCATCAATTGACGCCTTGCAAATCCGCCGTCAAAGCCAAAGCGCTGTGCGTCCAGAATCAGTTGCAGCGCACCGCGACCCTGATATACCCTGCGACGCCACAACGCTTCACCTTTCAACGCATCGGTAGACAGGTTTTTTCCATAACCTCGCCAGAACGCGGCTGGTATTTCCAGAAAACCAAAAATCCACTCGGCGGCAGGTTCTCCCCAAAATGCACGTTCGGCATCCAGCAAAGCCGAAATCCGGGGGCCTTCAGGACCCTCGCCAATCAGCACGTTGCGCTGCCACAGGTCGCCATGGACCAGACGCGGCTGCCTGACGGCGTCAAAGCGCTCAATCTGCTCACATACAAGGCGCACAAACTGTCGTGTACTGTCCGAGTCCACACCCCGATCCTGCAGGTCGGCTTGTAAACTGAGCAAAAGGGAAACCATGTGCTCGCTATAACTGGCCTGAGGGGCGAGCACAAAGCCAAAATCCGTTCCCGGCAGGGCGTGCAAGCGCGCAACCAGCACGCCGTACTGTTGCCAGAGGCTGGCCTGCTGATCCGGGCCGAGGCGGGGCGCCAGCAAGTCCCAACGCATTCCTCCGGCGTAGGAAAAAAATGCTACGTCGCGGTCCACATGGCGCCGACTGAAGTCGTGCGTCAGCAAGGCAGGCACCACCTCACCCAGTGGTTCCAGCCGCGTCTGAATATGACATTGACGGCGCAACAGCGTCTGTTCATGGCGCAGCAACGGGGCATAGTCGCCCGGCGCCGCGCGTAGCACGACCTGCGGTCCGGAGCGAAGCTGTATGCGGTAGAGCGTATTGAAATTTCCACCTTGCAGGGGCTGCACGGCAACCGGTTCGTCGTCCAGCAATTCTTTGCACAGGCGCGCGATCGTCTCCGGCTCCAAAGGAGCCTGCATCACGTGGGCCGGGCGCTGCAGTTCGACAAATTCCATGATTGCGGCACTGTTATGCGATCAGACCCGCACCACGTTGTCACCGCGCGCAAACGCTTCGATCAAAAAGCGCTCCTGTGGCTTTTCAGACGCGGTCTTGGGAATCTCGCTCAGAATTTGCAGATAGCTGGGCATGAAGTTGGCTTCCAGCTGCGCACGGCAGCGCTCCAGCAAGGCACGCGTGTCTACGTCGGGCTCAACCGGAACAATGGCAGCCACCAGGTCGCGTTCGCCGGGTGCACCGGAGGCAGCGGGCACGCCATAGACATAGGTATCGCTAACCTGAGGATCTTCCGCAAACACGCGCTCCACAACCGAGGGGTTGATAAAGTCGCCATTGCGCCGGATTCCACCGCCTTTGCGATAGTCGTAGTAAAGCCAGCCGTTTTCATCGCTGTGCCCCATATCTCCGCTGCGATTCCAGCCATCGGTTATTTTTTTTCGAGAGGCTTCAGGGTTGTTGTGGTACTCGACCTGGGCCGCGCTCCCATCTCCGGGACGGCAGCAAATTTCACCCACCACACCCGGTGGGCAGACGTTGCCTGCCTCATCCAGGATGCACATCTGCACACCAAAAACCGGCTTGCCAAACGAGCCCACCGGCCCTTGGCCCGGGGGGTTGCAGGCCATTCCACCGCCATCGCTGGCACCGTAGATTTCAAATATCTGCACGCCATATCGCTCTTCGAATGCACGCCAGATGTTGGCCGGCATACCTGAGCTGAGAACCAGGCGAACCGGGTTATCAGCATCGTTCGGCGTTCTGGGCTCGCTGTAGATGGCGGTGGTCATTCCGCCGAGTACGGCGAAGCTGGTGCAGCCGTAGCGGCGGCAGATATCCCACAGGCGCGACTTGCTAAAACGGCGGCTGATCACCGCGCGATAGCCAAATGCGAGCGCTGGCAACAGTGCCGAGGTTTGTGCATTGTTGTGCGTGAGCGAGAGTCCGGTATATGGACGCTCATCCGCCTGGTATCCGAACAGCTGTGCAACATACGGCGTGTAACCCATACGCTGATGACTGCCGACGATGCCTTTGGGGTCACCCGTGGTGCCGGAGGTGTAGATTATCTGAATCGGATCTGCGGGCGTTACATCCGCTGACTCTATTGCTTCGCAGGGAGTGTCCAGTATCAGTGCAACCGGCATCACGTCGGCCGGCGCGTTGAATACCGCTCCAACGCTTAACACCCAGTCGAGTGCAGCTCCAAGCGCGCGTGCCGCTGCCAGTTCTTCGTAGGCGTAGTCGCCCACGATGGCACCGCGGCAACCGGAATCCCGCAACATGTAGGCCAGTCGCGCCGCAGGCGTACGCGGGTCTACCGGTACGAACACGGTGCCCGTCAGCGATGCCGCCAGCATGGCTTCTACAAATTCCGGATGGTTGCGCATCATGATGGCAAAACGGTCACCCTTGCGCATGCCCAGACGCAGAAAAGCCGCCGCCAGCCGATTGGAGCGCTGCCACAAGTCAGCATACGTACGAACCTCATCCGGTGTGGTACCACCATCCAGACTGAAGTGTTCGAAGGTGAGTACGTCAAGGTCCGGGTGCGTTTCAGCCTTGCTGGCGACCAGGTCGGAAATAATGAGTGGGTTGCGCTGGCGCATAGGTTTACCGTTGGACAGATGCGCCTCAGCGCACCAGAATGTTGACGTTCATGGCGGCAACCTCGGCACGAATGCTGCCGCCGCCGTTGTGACACAGCCCGACGCGTGCGCCGGCAACCTGACGATCGCCAGCCCGCCCCTGCAACTGGCGGGTTATTTCGAAAATCTGGGCCAGGCCGGTGGCTCCTACCGGATGACCCTTGCGCAGCAGGCCGCCCGAAACATTGACCGGAATGCGGCCGCCGAGCTGCGTGGCTCCGCTGCGCAGCAGTTCAATGCAGTCCTCCGGTGTGGCAAGGCCGAGGTGGTCGTATGTCAAAAGCTCGGTGATGGAGGAGGAGTCATGCAGCTCCACCAGACTCAGGTCTTGCGGTCCAAGACCGGCATCGTGGTAGGCCTGGGCAATGCACAGCGAGGTGACATTGTCGGGCGCATCGGCGGGGTGGTCAAAATACGACTGGACAACGCTCGACACCAACCGTACCGGCTTGTGCATACCCAATTGCCGCGCCTTGCGTTCGCTCACCACAATGGCGGCTGCACCACCGTCGGCCAGCGGACAGACCATGGGCCGTGTTAACGGGTCGGACACCACGGGTTGCGCCAGCACTTCCTCAACGCTGGTGGTCTGGCGAAACTGCGCGTTGGGATTCAAGCTGGCATGCAACGCATTTTTCACCGTCACGCGTGCAAAATCTTCCAGCGTTGAGCCATATTTCTGCATATGGGCCCGTGCCAGATCACCATAAAAGTCCACAAACATGGACCGGTCGGTTCCAGATCCGGCGCTGTGCTCAGCCATGAAGCGGTCGCGCTCTTCCACGTCGACGGCACCTCCAAGCGCGGCGTAACTCACCGCCTTGTTGACGTGGTAGAGCTTTTCGAATCCCATCGCCAGCACCACATCGTAATAGCCGGCAGATACCATCATGCAGGCCTGATTGAGTGCGGTGGATCCGCTTCCACAGGCATTCTCGATGTTGATAATGGGCACCTTGCCCAGACCAATATCGAGCAGCGCCACCTGACCACGGATCGACTCCTGTCCGGTCAGCAAGCCGGCAGCACAATTACCGCTGTATACGGCCTCGATATCACCCAGCGTCAGTCCGGCGTCCTGCAAGGCGGCAAGCACGGGTTGGCCGGCCAGCCACTTCAGGCCTTTGTCGAGGTGTTTTGCAAATGGCGTCATCCCGACGCCAGCGATCACTGCATTCAGTCGCATGGTGTGTTACCGGGTGGCTTCAGAGCATGCCGTTTCGCGGCAGGTTATAGCGAGTGCGTATGGTCTCAAGCTCCGCTTCGCGGCCGGGCTGTGGCGCAGCTGCCTGCAGCATGCCCTCTGCTTCGAGTTCCGTGACAACCTTCGGGTCACGTGGAAAGGGCTGGTCGTATGCGTTAAGCTGAAACAGTTGCTCAAACGGCAGGCGTGGCCGTTGGCCTCCGGCATCCTGGCTTTCAACTGGATAGCCCAGGGTCTGCACGGCTGCGATGCGGCAGCTGTCCGGGAGACCAAACGCCTTGCGTGTGCGGTTCCAGTTGGGCGAGCCCTGTAGGCACATACCCAGACCCAGACTGATACCCACCAGAGTGGACTGTGCAATCGCCTGCCCCAGATCCATATCGACCAGCCCGGGTGCCTTCATAGGTTCAGCACCTTTTGCAAACAGAGGCACCAGGGTGCGCTCCAGTTCATCCTGTCGCCCTTCGCCGTAACCCAGTGCGCCAACACCCACCAGTTCACGCAGTCGCTGCCCTGCGTCGTCCATTGCGTTGGTTTCGATGTACCAAAGGATGACCACCGGGGCCTGCTGAATCTGGAATCCACCCACCGGCGAGGGCAGACATTCGAGTTGCTCGGCGTTGGCGGTGGCGCGGTGCACTACGAGCGCACGTGCTGCGTTGTTGTTGCCAAAATGCGAGGCCAGGCGTGCCGCTTCCAGCATCTTCTGGATCTTCCAGATTTCGACCGGACGATCCGGGTCGAGGTAGCGAAATGAGCGGCGGCTGCCAATGGCTTGAATCAGGTCCATGTTACGTCCTTCAGAATTGGTTTGTCGTGGGGTTTTTTATAGAAAGCTGGCGCCCATAAGGCTCAGCACATAGTTTTCGCCGTCTTCAATCATCGACGTGCGGGCATCGCGGAACAATTTTTCGGCCGGATAGGCGTGGGTCAGTCCATTGCCTCCCAGCATCTGCATTGCTTCACTCGCTACCTCAAAGGCGGTTTGGGTGACAAACACCTTGACCGTTGCCGCCTGCGGATACGAGATTCCGCCCGGGCGGGTTGCATTTGCAACCGACATCCGACGCACGTGCGAGCGCGCTACTTCCACCTTTTGAAACATATTGAAGAGGCGCAACTTGACCGACTGGTGCTCAATCAGGGGGCGTCCACCCTGCACCCATTGACGCGCATAGTTCAATGCTTCCTCGTAGGCGGCGCGCGCCACGCCAATGAACTGCGCGCCCATGTGCAAGTTCGCGCCGGTGAATACGCCACCCCAGACGGCGGGGTATGCCTGGGGGCCCTCGGCAAGCAGGAATTTGCGCGGCACCCGCA
>Ga0007854_10002537_pt1 | contig 11294 bp, 7 predicted proteins | sample CryBogCBH12Aug08_FD_60382 | JGI IMG/M metagenome (GOLD analysis project Ga0007854, IMG submission 60382) | Freshwater microbial communities from Crystal Bog, Wisconsin, USA - CBH12Aug08 | ecosystem: Environmental > Aquatic > Freshwater > Lake | place: Crystal Bog, Wisconsin, USA | collected... | reverse complement strand
TGACCGATGATTACAACACCATCCTCATGGCCAATCACGGCGTCGTAACGTGGAGCCATAACAACATCGAGGAAGCTTACTGGCGCATGGAGATCATCGAAGCCTACTGCCGCACCATCGTCGTCGCGGGGCAGCTCGGCAAGCCCATCCAGACGTTCACCGGGCCGCAGATGAAGGAGATTCTCAACATCAAGCAAAGTCTCGGCTTTGTGGATCCGCGCATCGGCATGAAGGAATGTGAATTGTGCGACAGCGGCGAATGGCGTCCCGGCGCGACCTGTCAGGCACCGCAGTCCACTGAACCCACCATCGGCCTCGATCCCGAAGCCGAAGCGGCAGTGAAAGCCATCACGGATCAGATTTTGTCGCAGATGAAGTGACCGCTAATTCAGTTTATCAAGAAACCGCCGCCGTTAAAAAATGGCGGCGTTTTTATTTTGAGCGGATGAGCCGGTCAATTCACAAAAGAAGTCTCGTTGGCCTGCAACAGCGCCTGCGCATATTCCTGCCAGGAAGTCAGCGGCGCACGCAGCTTGTTGTTTGGCGGCACCGGACGGTTCTTCTTGAAACCTTTATTCCCGTCGGTTGACGCAAGCATTGGCGACGGCGAGTTGTCACCGCGCAGCGGCGTCTGGTTCACGAATTCCAAACCGAGCTGGACTTCTTCCGCCTCCGGCTCGCGCTGGTAAATGCGTGAGTAGAGAAATTGCAGCCGCGCGCCGTCGTCGTCGAGCGCCACAAATTCCGGCAGCGCCACGAGCCGGCGCGCGAGGTCAATGACCAGCGGGCTGTTCATCAGGAACAACGCCTGTTGCGGCACGGTGGTCGTGTGGCGGAGGCCGGTGACCATGTCCGGCGTGGCAAAATCAAAATTAATCAGCACATCGGAAATGTTCGCGCGATCCACAAAATCATAAATCGTGCGGCGGCTGGATTCGGGATGCTGCCGCAAGTCCACCGGCTTGCCGTAAAGATTCGTGTCCAGCATTCCACCGATGGCGAGCAGCGAATCGCGCAGCGGCTCGAACTCCAGCCGGCGCAAGTTCATGCGCCAAAGCAGACGGTTGCCGGGGTCAATTGTCGCGTAGCGCGCGTTGTCGGCGCTGCTTTCCTGATACACGCTCGACAGCATGATGAGCCGGTGAATTTTTTTCACACTCCAGCCGTTCGTCATGAAATTCAGCGCCAGATAATCAATCAATTCCGGATGGCTCGGCGGCTCGGACATCATGCCAAAATCATCCGGCGTCGGCACAAAGCCCGCGCCAAAATGATGCTCCCAGATGCGGTTGATCATCACGCGCGGCGTCAGCGGATTATTCGGACTGGCAATGCCCAGCGCCAGTTCCAACCGGCCACTGCCGTTGGTATAAACCGGCCGCACCGGCGCGGACAACATCTGCAAAAACCGGCGCGGCACGATTTCGCCACGGTTGCCGGCCTCGCCGCGAATGAAAACCGGCGAATCGTGTCCCTTCATCGCGTCCTCCAAAACCATCGCGCGCGGCGGCGCGGCGGGATTGGTCAATTCCAGTTGCGTGATGGCGTGCTCGGTGTCGCGCAAATCGCGTTGCGCCATTTTGAAAGCGTCATTTTTGCCGGCCTTGCGCAGTTGCGGCAGGCTGGACTCCAGTTCAAATTCCCTGTTCGCCAGTTGTTCACGCTGGCGGACGTAGTTTTGATAGGCCGGCGAATCTTTTATTTTCGTGATGACCGGTTCAACTTTTGGCTCGGTGCAACTGTCAAAAATTCCGCGCAGCGAATAATAATCCTTCTGCGGAATCGGATCGAACTTGTGGTCGTGGCAGCGCGCGCATGTCACCGTCAGCGCCAGAAAACCCTTGGTCACTACGTCAATCCGGTCGTTCAGAATGTCGTTCTGCATGCCCATGAAATGATCGCCGGCGGTGAGAAAACCGAGCGCGGCGAGATTTGAGGGATTGTATTTGGTCGCGGGCAGCCGGTCGGCGGCGATTTGCTCTAGGATGAACTTGTTGTAAGGCTTGTCGTCGTTGAAACTGCGGATGACGTAATCGCGATACGTCCACGCGAACGGATTCACATTGTCCTCGGTGTTGCGGCGCGGCTGGCCTTTCGTATCACTGTAACGCGCCACGTCGAGCCAGTGCCGGCCCCAGCGCTCGCCGTAATGCGGCGACGCGAGCAGCCGGTCAACGACCTTCGCAAACGCGTCCGGCGAATTGTCGTTGATGAAATCTTCAACCTCCGCCGGCGTCGGCGGCAGACCAATCAAATCAAACGTCGCGCGGCGAATCAGCGTCCGCTTGTCCGCCGGCGGATTGGGCTTCAAACCATTTTCGTCCAGCTTCGCGAGAATAAAATTATCCACCGGCGTCTGGCACCAGCCCGGATCGCTGGGTTCGGGAATCGCCACGCGCTTGATGGGCTGCCACGCCCAGTGGTTCGTTTTATTGTCGGTCCATTTGCGCTGGTCGGCGGTGGCGGTGCGCGGATCGGGCGCGCCCATCCTCACCCATTTTTCCAAATCCGCGATTTCGTCGTCATCGAGTTTTTTGTCCTTCGGCATCTGCAAATCCGGATCGGTGTAGCGCACGGCCTTGATGAGCAAACTGTTTTCGGGATCGCCGGGAACAAGGACTTTGCCGCTGTCGCCGCCCTTGAGCAACGCCTCGCGACTGTCGAGGAGCAAACCACCTTTGATGCGCTCGGCCAGCGTGCTGTGGCACTTGTAACATTTGTCCGCGAGAATTGGCCGGACATGATTTTCAAAAAAATCCTGTTGATCCGGCGTCAAATCGGCGGCGAACGCGCGGCTGAAATTCGCGAACAGCCAAATTGTCAGCAGCGGAATTTTTTTCATGCGATCACTGGCTTGAGAATTTCGCCCGCCGTTTCCGTCAGCCGGAAATCGCGACCGTTGTAGCGGTAGGTCAATTTTTTATGGTCGAAACCGAGCAGCGCCAAAATCGTCGCGTGCAGGTCGTGGACGTGGACTTTGTTTTCAATCGCCGCGTTGCCGAATTCATCCGTCGCGCCGTAAGTCATGCCGCCGCGCACGCCGCCGCCGGCGAGAATTGTGGAGAACGCCTTCGCGTTGTGGTCGCGGCCGGGATTGTCGCCGCCATTGCGGTCGCGCGTCGGCTTGCGGCCAAATTCGCCGCCCCAGACGATGAGCGTTTCGTCGAACAGCCCGCGCGATTTCAAATCCTTGATGAACGCCGCGAGCGGCTGGTCAATGTCCTTCGCGCGTTCCGGCAGCCGATCTTCCAAATCCTGATGATGATCCCAGCCGCCCGCCCAAACTTGCACGAACCGCACGCCGCGTTCGATGAGTCGGCGCGTGATGAGCATCTGATTTCCCTGCGCGCTGCGGCCATAAAGCTCGCGAATACTTTGTGGTTCCTTGCTCAAATCAAATGCGTCGGTCGCCTCGGTCTGCATCTTGAACGCCATTTCAAACGCCTGCAGCCGCGATTCGAGCTGCGCTTCCTTCTGCAAATTCTGCGAATGAATTTCGTTCAGCTTGTGAACCAAATCGAGTTGCCGGCGCTGTTCAACGAGCGGCGTGACCGGGTTGCGAATGTTTTCGATCAACTGATTTAAGGTCGGAACTTTCGTGTTGATGCTGACGCCCTGATACACGCCCGGCAGAAAAGCCGATTGCCAATTCGAGGTGCCGCCGGGCGGCGCGCCGCCGGGACGCAGCGAAATGAAGCCGGGCATATTTTGATTTTCTGAACCGAGGCCGTAAAGCACCCACGAGCCGAGGCTGGGCCGCACGAGGCGCGAACCGGTATTCATCATGATGGTCGCCACTTCGTGCGCTGGAATGTCGGTGTAGCACGAGCGGATGACGGCGAGGTCGTCCACCATATCGCCCATCTGCGGAAATACTTCGCTAACTTCGATGCCGGCTTTGCCACGTTTTGTGAATTTGAATGGCGACCCATACGCCACGCCGTTCATGTTGGGGATTTCCTTGCCGTCCATCCGCGTCAGCGCCGGCTTCGGATCCCAGGTGTCCACGTGCGACGGCGCGCCCTGCGCAAAAACGTGGACGACGTGCTTGGCCTTGGCCGGAAACGGCGGCACCTTGGGCAGCAGCGTCGCCTCGGCCTCCGCGTGCGCGATGCTGGAAAACAGGCCTTCGCCAAACAGCGCCGCGAGGCTCAACGCGCCAAAACCCATGCCGGCGCGCTGGAGAAACTGCCGGCGGGTGAGAAAGTGATCCTCCAGATGAATGGAGTGTTCCGACTTGAAATTTTCGTCCAGGTTCATAGCTTTGACTGATATGACGATTTAGGTGAACTGTTGGTTTCGCATAATTTGTCGTCCCAAACACAACCAATGTCCACCGATATTTTTGTCAAAGGCGAATGTGGCCACTGCGCCGGCCATCTGGAATTTCCCGCCGCCGCCGCCGGCGAGACCATCGAATGTCCGCACTGTGGCCAATCCACCAAACTGGCTGCCCGCCGCCTGCTAGATAAATCAAGGCTCTGGCGAGGTCTGTTTATCACCGCCATCATTGCGATTGTTTTGGCGGCGGTCTTTGCCGTCACGCTGGGAAAGCGGCATAAAAAAATCCCCATTTTGCCAGCAACGGCCAAAACCAATCTCGTTGCCGCGCCGATTATTGCCACCCATCCGACCGATGAAATAATCACCAATGAATTTTCCATCAGCGGCATCCGGTTGGAGAAAACCACGAACAGCTCGTTGGTGTATGTCACCGGCAAAGTGCGCAACCTGACCGACCGCCAGCGTTTTGGCGTCAAGCTGGAGTGTAGTTTGTTTGATGCCAACCAGCTTGCCGCCGGCACGGCCACCGATTATCAACGCCTGCTGAATCCCCACGAAGAATGGGTATTTCAAGCGCTGGTCATCAATTCAAAAGCCGCTTCCGCGCGATTGCTCACCATTGCGGAAACCCAGTGACGCCGCGCGAGCACCAGCGCATCAATGGCTTTCATCCGTGCGAAACGAACAGCTTTCGGCCTCGCCCCGAAGCCGAAGCGGCGGTGAAGTCATCACAGATCAGATTTTAGCGCAGAAGAAATAGTCCGTCAGTCATCTAACCAAATTACTTTGACCAACTGGGCGAGTAAGACGTGTAACCGTCCTGATTGAACGTCACCTGACGTTGACTCGTCCCATCGCTTTTCATAATCCAAATATCCATCGCTTCCTGACCAGAAGCGTCTTTTGCCGTCCGGGTGAACGCAATCCACTGGCCATCCGGCGACCAGACCGGTTCCGAATCACGCGTCTTGCCGTGGCTAATATTTTGCTTGGCCGAACCGTCGGCATTCATGACCCAGACACCACCGTGCGCCATATATGCAATGAACTTCCCATCCGGCGACCACGAAGGATGATGACCGTATGCGTTGACAGTGAGATTGGTCTGGTTCGTTCCGTTGCTGTCCATCACATAAACATCGCGGTGTCCGCCGTTCTGCACATGGTTGGTGGGACTTTCATTGCGCATGGTCTCAAACATCAGCTTGGTGCCATCAGGCGACCAGCGGGGAAGCCAGTTGTAAGACTGACCCTGAGTCAACTGCTTCTTTTCGGTTCCGTCTAAATTTGCGGTGTAAATGTCGGAGCCTTTGCGCCCTTCCTGATACAACTCAAAAGCAATCTTCCTGCCGTCCGGCGACACGCAAGGAGCTTCTGCACCCGGGATGTTCGTCAACACCGCCGTGCTGGTATGCTGCTTCAGGTCATAAATGAAAACCCCATTCGTATGAACATCATTGGCGGAATAAATTATTCGGTTTCCGTCTGGCAAAAATTCCAGTTCCCGCGTCGTGTAAGCCAGCGTCGTCGTGCGATGCGCACCCGTTATGACATAGATTTTCCCGGCCGTGCCAAAATTCTTGCTCGTCACAAACGCCAGTTTTCCGGTCGGGATGACCACTGGTGTGTTGCTTTGCGCTTGGGCGTTGAGAGCGAAAACGGCTACAACCAGCACGAGGTGAGAAAATTTTCCCATAACTGATCGCTGATCGTAAAATGTTACGGAACAGCAACTCACTTCACCGGCTCATCCGTGCGGAACGGTTCGGCGGGAAGGCCGGCGGCGTTGCACAGGTTTGGTTGCGCAGTTTCATCCCACGCAAAGCGGACGGCCTTCGGTGCTTTCACATTCGCCGAAGAAACTTCCACGGTCTTGCCGACAATTTTTGCCTCGGCGGGAACAAATTTTCCATCCGCGCCAGCAATCGTGAACCACGTCAACGGCTGGCCGTCGCGGCTCTTCAAACCGTCGTGCGCGTGCTCAAAGGTAACGATGATTTTGTCGCCGGCGATTTTCATTTTCTCGAACACCGGACTTTCGCTGGCAACTTCCCGGTCATAGGTCTCGTCCAGCGCGAGCAACGCGAGGCGGTGGCCGACGGTGGCCTTGTCGCGCGGATGGATGTCGTCGAGATTGTCCACGAGGTCGGTGGTCACCACCATGCCGGTCTGCTTGATGGTGCGCGCGGCGCGGGACTGGACGGTCCAAAACTCGGGCAGCATCTCGGCGGAAACCGCGCGGACGGTTTTGCCGGTAAAATATTTGAACGGCGCGATCTGCACGAAGTAAAAGGGAAAGCTGCCTTCGCCCCAGACCTTGCGCCAGCCGCCGACCAGCGCCTGCATCTTCGCATCGTAGTGCTGATAGCCGGTGGCGGGGTTGGTGTCGTTAAGGTTGGATTCGCCTTGATACCACAGCGCACCGCGCAGAGCGAAGCCAGTGATGGGCGCAATCATCGCATTGTAAAGCACGGTGGGCGCGGTGGTGGGAATCTTGTTGGTGCTGACGAGGGGCACGGCGAATTTCGCCAGCGACGGCACGGATTGAAAACCGACCGGCGGCGTCCACGGCTCGATCTTGGTGCCGCCCCACGAGGATTCGATGAGGCCGACCGGCACGTTGAGATTCGTCTGGATTTCGCGGCCGAAGAAATACGCGGCGGCAGAAAACTTCGTGCCATCAAGCGTGGCGGATGAACATTCAACCCAGCCCTGATGCTTTCCAAGGTCGGCGAGCGGCGCGGCGGCGAGCGCCTTCTCGACCTTGAACAGGCGGATATTCTGATAATTCGCGGCGGCGATTTCCGCCTCGGCGTTGAGACAGGGTTTCTGGCCGGGCTGCGTGCCCACGGGCTTCTCCATGTTCGACTGGCCGGAGCCGAGCCAGACTTCGCCGACAAGAATATTGGTGAACGTTTTGGTTTCGTCCGCCGCAATCATCAGCGTCTGCGGCGTGAACGTGGCTTTCAACTTGCCCAGTTTGACGAGCCATTTGCCATTCTTGTCGGCACGGGTGGATTTGGACTGGCCAGCGAACGTGACAGTGACCTTCGCGTCCGGCGCGGCCCAACCCCAGACCGGCACGGCCATCTGCTGCTGCAAAACCATGTTGTCGCCAAAAATGGCGGCAACTTTTAATTCCGCGCGGGCGGAAAAACTGAACGCCAACAAAGCGGTGGCAAGAACGGCCAGAGGACGGGTGGATTTCATCCGCTTATTCTGCGCAATCACGGCGGCTTGGCAAAACTATTTTGCCGCCATCCAAGTCTTTGTTACGCTGTCCTTCATGCGAATGCTTAACTGGATCCTACTGCCGGCGCTGGTCATCACCGCCGCCGCAGCCGAAATCCATTTCAATTTCAACGACATTCCTGAAGGCACCACGCCGGCGAAGTTTCAATCCGTGCTCGCCGGCACCGGCCAGCCTGGCGACTGGAAAATTGTCACGGACGCGGTGCCGCCGTTGCTGGCTCCATTATCAGACAAGGCGCCGGTGGTCGCCCGCCATGGTGTGCTGGCGCAGACGAACGCCGACCCGACGGATGAACGTTTTCCCATGCTGGTGTTCACCGGCGAGAAGTTCCGCAACTTCACGTTCACGACGCGGTTCAAGATCGTCAGCGGCGTGGCCGAGCAGATGGCGGGCGTGGTGTTCCGTTACCAGAATTCCTCGAACTACTACGTCGTCCGCGTCAACGCGCTGACCAAGAACCTCCGGTTTTACAAGATGGTGGACGGCCAGCAATCCGAACCCATTGGCGCAGACGTGGCCATCGCCGCCGGCGCGTGGCATTCACTCGGTATCCAATGCGAGGGCAACCAGATCAGCCTCACCTACGACAACCAGCCAGTCATTCCCATGCTCGGCGACAACACATTTGAGGAAGGCCTGCTCGGGTTCCGCACCAAATCCGACACCGTGGCTTGTTTCACCGATGCCGGTGTGGATTACACGCCCATTATTCCCGCCGCGCAGGTGCTCGTAAACCGTGTCATGGCACAGGAACCGCGCGTCCTAGGTCTGCAGATTTATACCGCCACCACCAACGGACTGCCGCGCATCATCGCCAGTAAAGACCCGACGGAAACCGGCAGGGAAGGCACTGACGCGGAGGCTGGCGCCATCAAGGACGGCACGGTTTTCTTTGGCCGGGACAAAGGCACTGTGATTACCACGCTGCCGTTGCACGACCGCAACGGCGATTTCATCGCCGCCGTGCGCGTGAAATTAAAATCCTTCTTCGGTGAGACGCAGGACAACGCCATCTCCCGCGCCCGCACCATCGTGAGCTTGATTCAGGGTCAGATCTCCTCGGCAAAAGATTTAGAATAATTTCAACCGGCAACGTCCACGCTGACAATTTCGCCATTCTCGCATTCCGCGCGCACCTCGAACGGCCGGCAACAGACTTCGCAATCGGTCGTGAAGCATTGCGACGCGATGCCCGTATCAATCGCCACGCCAAAAGTCTGGCCGCAAAACGGGCATTGAATGTCGGCCATTTCTTCCATGCGAGAAATCTAACCGCGCGCGGGCAAAGTGCAAATGTTCAAACTAACAATCGTTACTGGACAATCAGAAAATGGATGTTTAGCGTCCAATCGAAAATGAAAAGTGAATCGGATTATCGCAATCTGTTCAACGAGCGTTTGCAGCGTTCTCCCGCCGGCTTGCTGTATGCCAAAACAACGCTTCGGCATTTTGCCTTGATCAACTACGCGGTTTCTCCCGAACGGCTTGCCGATTTTATTCCGGTCAACCATTTTGAAGTTGCGCGCTTTGAAACGAGCAAGGGAACAAAAGCTATTTTCAGTGTCGTCGCTTTCCTTGATGTTGATTTTAATTTTTCACGGCTGGCATCTGGAATCAAATTTACTTTTTACCAAACAAATCACCGCGCCTACGTCATTGAGAGAAAAACCGGGCAACCAGTCGTCTGGTTTTTTGGAACAAATCTCGGTTCGCGGTTGGTTCAAATTCCACGCAGCCTTTGGAAGATTCCGTGGCATTACACGAAATACAATGTGGATTGCCAACTCAACCAAACCTCAAACCGATACGAAAAATACTGCTATAATTTTGAATCAGACTGGTGTTCCGGCCAAATAAAAACTCGCGACACGGGCGAACCAATTTCCGTCACGGAAGGATTTGGCTCTTTGGATGAAATGAAATTGATTCTTACCCAGCCGGTTCGTGGATTTTATCGGCGATTAGACGGACAACTTGGCACTTATCAAGTCTGGCACAAGGAAATGATTTGCACAAAAGGCGTTTCGGAAAATTTATATTTTAGTCTTTATGAGAAGCTAGGGTTGTTGTCTAAAGACGAAATGCAAAAGCCCCATTCAATCTTTTTGTGCCCGGAAGTGGAGTTCGATGTTCACCTGCCACCTAAAGTTGTTGGCTAAAATCTCGTTTGTTTCCGGTTTGCCACTTCTGCCGATTTAAGAGATAGTGTGCGTCCGCTTTTTGCGGACACTTTATGAAACCCCAAGTCGAAATCTACGACACGACCTTGCGCGACGGTTCGCAGGGCGAAGGCATCAATTTCTCGGTCGCGGACAAACTCCGCATCGCCGAGAAGCTCGATGCTTTTGGCGTTCATTATATTGAAGGCGGCTGGCCGGGCAGCAATCCCAAGGACATCGAGTTTTTCGCGCAGGCCAAGAAAAAGAAATTCAAGAACGCGCGCCTCGCGGCCTTTGGCTCGACGCGCAAAAAAGGCGTGGCCGTCGAAAGCGACGACCAAGTGCGTCTGCTGATCGAAGCGGAAACGCCCGTCGTCACGATCTACGGCAAGACCTCCATGTTGCACGTCAAAGAAGTTTTGCGCTGCACGCCGGAAGAAAATCTCGCGATGATCGGCGACACCGTGCGCTTCCTAAAAGATCACGGCAAGTTTGTCATCTACGATTGCGAACACGCTTTTGACGGCTACAAATTAAATGCCGAATACGCGCTCGCGACATGGCAAGCCGCCGAAAAAGCGGGCGCAGATTTTGTCGTTTTATGCGACACAAACGGCGGTTGCTTGCCGCAGGAAATTGCAACGATAACAAAATTTGCGGCGGGCAAATTGAATTGCAAAATCGGCATCCACACGCACGACGACATTGGTCTCGGCGTCGCAAACGCATTGGCAGCATTGGACGCGGGCGCGGTTCACGTTCAAGGCACAATCAACGGTTACGGCGAACGCACGGGTAATTGCAATCTCACGAGCGTGATTCCTTGCGTCGCGCTCAAGATGAAAAAAACGTGCGTGCCACCGAAGTCGCTGGCTAAATTGAAAGAGCTTTCCGGCTTCGTGGATGAGGTCGCCAACTTGCGTCACAATTCACGTTTGCCGTGGGTCGGTTCGTCGGCGTTCGCGCACAAAGGCGGCGCGCACGTCAACGCCGTGCAGAAGTTGGCTTCGAGCTACGAGCACGTGGACCCGTCGCTCGTCGGCAATGAGCGCAACATTCTCATCAGCGATCTCGCCGGTCGCAGCAACATCGTCATCAAGGCGCAGGAACTGGGCTTCAAGCTCACGAACGACACGCCGGAGCTGAAGCCGATTCTCAACCGCGTCAAGGAACTGGAAAACCAAGGCTACGAATACGAAGCTGCTGAAGGTTCCATGGCGTTGCTCATCAGCAAGACGCTCAAGCATCGCGAACTGCCGTTCACGGTGGACACCTATCACGTCTCCATGCGCCGCGACGAAAAAGGTTCGGTGTGCGAGGCGACCGTCAAAGTTCGCGTCGGCACAAAGCGCGCCCAGACCGTGGCGGAAGGCGACGGCCCGGTGAATGCGCTCGATGCTGCATTACGTCTCGCGCTCGCGAAGTTTTTCCCGCAGCTCAAGAAGATCACGCTCACGGATTACAAAGTGCGCATCCTCGACGGCGTGGCCGGCACGGCGGCGAAGACGCGTGTGCTCATCGAATCCACCGACGGCAAGCGCGAATGGGGCACCGTCGGCGTGAGCGAAAACATCATCGAAGCCAGCCTCGAAGCGCTC
>Ga0007854_10002536_pt1 | contig 11295 bp, 8 predicted proteins | sample CryBogCBH12Aug08_FD_60382 | JGI IMG/M metagenome (GOLD analysis project Ga0007854, IMG submission 60382) | Freshwater microbial communities from Crystal Bog, Wisconsin, USA - CBH12Aug08 | ecosystem: Environmental > Aquatic > Freshwater > Lake | place: Crystal Bog, Wisconsin, USA | collected... | reverse complement strand
ATCGGCAGCTCGAATCTGCGCGCCCACTTCAGATTCAGCCTTGCTCAACTCTGCCAGAGGAACCGCCGCCATGGGAAAACGGTGTGCGGGCGCCGGGTGCGCCCGCAAGGTGAAGCGCAGGCGCACAGTCCCGGCAAAATCCGGTGTCACGCTCAGGCTGGTAACCCCGATGTGCAATGCGGCTTGACTCACAAAAGTCGTCACCTCTACGCGCGTCGCATGGTTGGTGCTGGCAAAAAGATATTCCGTGGAGAGCACGCCGTCGTGCATTTGTAGCGTCTGGCGATAATTCCGAAAGTTGCCAGCCGTGACCGGAGTGGCGTTCAGCCACGCACCGCCGTCGAAATAATCTATCTCCGCCCAGCTCGGGACTGCCGCGAGACGCGGCACGTCGCCCGGCGTGTAGTCCATGACTCCGACCATGTAGCTCGCGGTCGGGTCGGTGCCGCGCAACGAAGTCGTCGTGGTGAAGAAACCGTTGGCCAGATAGCTAGGGTAGTAAAGACCAAAATTCGTCTCAGTGGCGGTAAAATCGAATTCGGGCTCGGAGGCGGCCCAAATTCCCGGAGCGGCGAAAAGAAGAAACAAGCAAGCGATGAAAAAGCTGAGCTCGCTCAGGGAAACTATTGATAGGAATTTGTTTTTTGCGCACGGGGCGTGCTCGGCGTTGCGCGGTTCAGTTGTTGTAAGGGCAACACGCCTCAGCACCAAATCGCAAACCACCCCTTCAAACGAGTCATCATTGGTAAACATGGTAACATTCTACCTGCTGCATGAGTCCGCGGTAACTATCCCAAGGGAGGGGTGGTTTCGACTGGCGCGGCATTCGGCTGGAGCGACTTTTCCAAGGCACGGTCGCCCCATTGAAAATCCTCCTTCGCGGCGGATCACCTTGGCGCGCTTTCTGGAACGCCGGGGGAAGATTCTTCGGGTTGCTTGCAACTTAAGGGTTCGTCGGCGATGGATATCTTTTGGCCGCGGTGCCCCGCCCATCACCGGCCGCCTCCTGGACTCACCAACGCGGTCACGGAAGGCTTGAACTCCAAAATCCAAAGCATCAAATCCGCCGCCCGTGGCTTCCGCAACTTTCAAAACTTCCGCACGCGCATTCCATCCTTTTCTTCTGCGGCACACTTGATCTCCACCCACTATGAATCTTCATGGAGCTAATTTAATTTCCGTTAGATGCCAGCGGCCAAAATTTGCCGCCATAAGTCTATTTTGGTTTTTCCCAAAAAGCACGACGTTGGTAGGATTGGATAAGGTGTGGCCAAACCAATCATCCATTAAAACCCTGATGCGCCCCTCGCGACTGATTTGGTAAATTCGATTAGGAGTATAACATGGCAATAACATAGTGCCATTTTGCAGGATAGCGATTCCATCTGGAACTGTTTTTGGAATTTGGATTTTTGCAAGTTTTCTCCCAGCCTTCATTTGCGCATCTACTTGGATGGTCTCAACCCCGGGAAGGTGACTGCATACGACCCGAACCAATGAATTCACCTGGTCATAACCGATACCGTTGGCAAAAGCGAACGGACCGGGATGCCAGATTCCGAATTTATTATGATCAAGCAGGTCAAACCAAAGAATTCGCCCGGTTGGTTTCTGTGAAGATCCGCTGTCGGTGACCAAAAGAGTCCGACCACCCAAAAAACAGAGATGATTCGGAATTTGTAAGTTCAGCTTGAGCGAACCGGGAAGAGGGCGGAGCGAGGATTTGCACGCATTGAGATTGAGCATCCAAACACATTTTTTCTTGAGGTCGCATGCATAGAGGATTTTCCCGTCCGAAGAAATACGGATTCCAAGAATGAATCCGCCGCTGCGGGCGATCTCCGTGATAGTTTTGCCTTTGGCGTCAATCCGGTAAATCTGCCCTGCCTCGCCTCCCGCAAACCATTCCCCATTGGGATGAAGCGCGATACATTCGGGATGATCGAGGCCATCGCAAAATATCCGGGCGCGCTTAATCGAAAGAAGCGGTTTAGGTGATATGTTTATCATAGGAGGAGGCTCTATTTGATCTCAGAAATTCATTTCAAATCTCCAGATTTTCCGGAGGTATATGATTCAAAAGTCTCTGAAGATATACTAGAGGTTATCTCATAAATGCGAATTTTGGCCAATTTTCTGTGTTTTCGGGTATTTATGAGATAGCTTTTACTATTGCATTCCTGAAATCACTTTTTGTTCGTCGGTGAAATAGTAAAAATCAAAGTCACCTTCAGTCAAAGGAAGTTGCGTATTATCATATCTTCCGGCAGTGGACGATCAACCACCATTGGGCCGCCCTCAACGACGCCCTGCGCACGCTTGTGCGGCGCACCCACGACAAGCGCAGTCGGCCCACCGCCGCGATTCTGGACAGTCAAAGTGTGAAGTCGGCGGGGCACGGCAGCCCCGTGGGTTATGTCGCCGGCAAACGGATCAAAGGCCGCAAGCGCCATCTGCTGGTGGATACGTTGGGGCTGGTGCTCGGCGTGGTCGTGACCCCAGCCAGCACAACGGAACGCGCCGGCGCGCAAATCCTGTTGGGCCAAGTCTTGGGATGGTTCACTTGGCTGCGGATCTTGTGGGTGGATGGTGGCTACAGCGGCAAGACGTTTGCCCACCGGGTCAAAGGTCTTCGCCGCAAGCTGGTGGCCACGGTGGTCAAACGCTCGGACCACCTCGCTGGCTTCAAAGTCCTGCCCCGCCATTGGATCGTGGAACGCACCTTCGGCTGGTTGATGCACCAGCGGCGACTCGTGCGTGATTATGAAACCACCGAAGCCAGCGCTGCAGCTTGGATCTATATCGCTATGATCCAAATCCAACTCCGCCGACTGGCTTGATTCCTTATCCTTCATGATTTTCAGACGTGTTCTTAGAGCTTTTTAAATGCTTTAGCTTCGAGGCAGGACACTCAAACCACCATCCACCAACAAATCAATGCCCGTAACAAATGCGGATTCATCGGAGGCGAGAAAGATGGCGGCACCGTTGACCTCATTGGCCTCACCCATGCGACCCAGGGCATGCATGCGGGAGTAGCTTTCATAAAGATCTTCTCCTTCAGATTCACGGCGGGCTTCATTCATGGGAGTCTTCATGGCCCCCGGCGAAATGCAATTGAAGCGAACTCCTTGCGAGCCGTATTGACCGGCCAACTGCCGGGTCATGGCCTTCATCGCGCCTTTGGCGGCGGCATAAGTTGTCCAATGATCCCACGAGCGGTCGCCTTGGATGGAGGCCACGTTGATGATGCTGCCGGATTTTCGGGCGAGCATGGACGGGAGGGCATACTTAATGCCGCGAAAAATGCCCAGCAGATTGATGTTGAGCAAGTGGTTCCAATCGTCGTCTGACTGGTCGGTAATGTCGCCAGGAATGGCCACGGCGGCATTGTTGACGAGCACGTCCAAACGGCCAAATTGTTCAATCGCGGCCTGAACCGCGCGTTGCACGTCCGCCGTGCAGCCCACGTCGCCGGGGATGGGCAGAACCTTGAGGCTGCGATCCTGAAGCTGTTTGGCCTTGGCCTTGAGCTTGTCGGGATTGCGGGCGACCATGACGACCGCCGCCGATTCTCCGGCGAAGGCCTTGGCAACTTCAAAGCCGATACCGTCGGAAGCGCCGGTGACCAGTGTTATTTTGTCTTTGAGCCGGTTCATAGGATTAACGTTTGCACTTTTTGGGCGGTTCAATCGTTCACGCCAAAATGCTTTTGGAGATCTTCGAGCGATGCGCCCTTGGTCTCCGGCAGAAATTTCAGCACCAGCACAAACATCACGGACATCATTGCTCCAAAGAATATAAACGCAAGCGCGCCATGATTGGCCGCCACCACGGGAAAGAGCCAGCCGACCGCCGTGCAGGAGACCCAATTGAGAAAACATGCCAGGGCGGAACCGGAGGCGCGCACGGCATTGGGCAGCAGCTCGTTGATGACCACCCAAATCACTCCACCGAGTGAATAGGCGTGGGATCCGACAATTCCCATCATCGCGACAAGCGCCAGCCAGCCGTGGACATGAAAGGCAAACACCCAGGCCGCCAGTGCATGGGAGATGATAAAGGTCACTGCGCCCGCCAGCAGCAATGGCTTTCGCCCAAGCCGGTCAATCAATGCCATCGCCACCAACGTCATCACCAAATTGGTGACGCCAACGATGACCGATTGCATCAGGGCATTGGCCTTGTCGGCACCGGCCATCCGGAAAATATCGGCGGTGTAGTAAATGACCGCATTAATGCCATCCAACTGGCTGAACACCCCGATCATGCAGACCAGCAGCAGGGGGCGGAGGTGTTTTTTTTGAAAAACACTTTGGTGTTGTCCGGTCATTTCCAACCGCAGCGAGCTTTCAATGCTGTCCAATTCCTCATCCGGCGAGGGATGTCCGAAAAGGATAAGAACCCGCCGCGCCTCTTCGGGCCGGTTCTTGATCACCAGCCAGCGGGGGCTTTCGGGGATGAAGGCAGCCGTCAGAAGGAACACCACCGACGGGAGCAGCATCACGCCAAACATCCAGCGCCAGGCATTCGAGCTTTCGGCACCAACAAAATGCGCGACGAGGTAGTTGGACAAATAGGCCGCGAGGATTCCGACCACGATGTTAAACTGGCTGATGGCGACCAAAAAACCGCGCTGCTTTGCCGGCGCGATTTCCGTGATATACATGGGGCATACCACGGAGGCCGCGCCCACCGCCACGCCGCCGAGCCAGCGGGAAAAAAGTAAAACATACCAATTCCATGCCAACGAACATCCGATAGCCGCGATGATGAACAAAACCGCTAGAAGCCAGAGTAATTTGCGGCGCCCCCACCAGTCCACCGGGCGCCCCACAAACAGCGACCCAATCATCGTGCCGATAAGCGCGCTCGACACGGTGAAGCCGAGAAGGTTTTCATTCAGCCCGAAGGCGTGGCGCAATGCATCCGTCGTGCCGGAGATGACGGCGGTGTCAAACCCGAACAGAAATGATCCCAGCGCCGCAACGACGGAACTGAGCAGGAGAAGTTTTTGATTGCCGCCCGCTGATTGCAGCGGCGCTTGGGTATCCGGCTTCGACATGATAGTCATTTGGTTTGATTAATTGATTAAGTTTCGTCGACGTATGAGCACTGGTTTTTGCGTTGCGGACAGTCATTTCGAGTGATGTTTAGTCATGCTGGCCAGAAGCGATTTCCCGATAAGTGGCGGCCAAATGGTTCAAAGTTTGTTCTGCTGTGGTTTTATCGCGAAGAAAATCATGAACAATTCTAGCCACGGCGTCCTGAACTTCGATGTAACCGTTGAACGTCGGCCGCAAATAACTGTGATCAAGTGTTGGCAAGGTGTCGCGAAAGAACTGGTGGCAGGCGCCGTTCACGGATGCGTCCAGCCAGGCGCTTCGGTGGCCGGGTTGGCCGCCAGAGTTGAAATAGAGGCTGCGCTGCACTGCGGAATCGGCCACATAGGCTGTATACGCGCAGGCTTCTTTGGGCCAGCGGGTTTGCCGTGAAATGGCCAGACCCGCGCCGCCCAAAAGCGCACCAGACGGTTTTCCGTCCGCGCCCAGCGGGATGTTGGTGAAGCAGACTAGATGGCGGCGAAAAGCGTTGCGGGCGTAGTTTGAATACCCAAACAGCAGCGGGCAGTAGGCGATTTCATCAGTTTCGGCCATGCGATCCAAAAGTTGGGGCGGATTCCAATTCAACGACTCCGGATGGCTTAGATCCCGCAACATCCGCAGCATCTCCAAAACCCTTTGCCCGGTGCTCCGGCTGATCATGTGCTCGTGCGTGCGCATCGGCGGCTCGCCCAGATTGGCGCACAGAGAGAGAAACGCACAACTGCTGTCAACCACCATGAGCGGCATTGCCAACATCGTTTTACCGCCCTGCAATCGGCGTCCCAGCGCAATGACTTCAGACCAGGTGCGCGGCACGTCCAGCTTTCGCGCCGCCAACAAATCCGGGCGATAAGCGCTGACATGGCTGGCCGTGTCAATCGCCAGCGCCCACTGGTGGCCATCGCGCTGATAACTGGCGTGACTCGGTCCCACACTGTTGGCGCCTTGGTCCGCCAGGAAACCGGCGTCTAAATGCTGATCCAATGGCAGGAGGGATTTTCGTTTCACGGCGGCGCCAATCCAGGGATGATCGAGCACCACAAAATCATAACGCTCAGCCAGGTCCAGCACCGACAGTTCGGCAAACTCCTGCAAGGTCCGCCGATCCCAGGTGATATGGATGTCGGGATGCTCCCGCATGAATTGCTGCGCGGTGGCCTGCACCGGATCAAACCCGCGGACATGATCCCACGTGCTGCCGCGCAACTCTATTTTTTGATGGCTCATTTCGTTGCGGAATAATTTTTTCAGCCGGCTTTCGACTTCGGCTTTTCCACCGAAATCACGCCATCTTTGAGCAGCCGGGCAATTGCTTCATCGTTGTAACCCAGCTCCTTCAGGATTTCTGACCCGTGTTCGCCGACCATCGGCGGCGGTAGGCGGATCAAGCCAGGCGTTTCACTGAATTGCAAGGGCATGTTCACCGTTTGGATGCGTCCCGCTTTCGGATGATCCATCGTTGTGAATAAATTCAGATGCCGCACCTGCGGGTCTTCCGGCACCTGACGCTGGGTTTTCACCTCGCCCACCCACAGGTCGAGTTCGAGCATGATGTCCAGCCATTCGGCGGTGGTTTTCTTGGAGATAATATTCTGCATCTCCTGCCAGATGGCGTCGCGCTGTTCAAACAGCACCTGCGGATTATTGTAACGCATCAGTTCCGGCACCCCCAACGCCTCGACCACGACCGGCCAGGGATTCATGGCGATGCTGATATGGCCGTCCCGGGTCGCGTAAACTCCAAATGGCGCGCCGTTGCCTGCGTGGCCGATGCCCGAATGCGGACGCTCAAAACTGCGGCCAAGATTCAGGATGGTCATGTAATCCTGCATTTGCAGAGCCACCGCCGAGGCCAATAGATTGACCTGGATTTCCTGGCCGTGCCCTGATTTTTCCCGATGGTAGAGTGCCGACAAAACGCCATAGACCACATGCAAAGCGCCAAGCTGGTCGCATAAGCCGGTGCCCACGATGACCGGGCCTGCTTCCGCGCGACCGCTGGTGAACGCCACGCCGCTCAAGCCTTGCACCAGCATATCCTGCCCCGGTCGCGACACATAAGGGCCGTCTTTGCCCCAGCCGGAGGCGGAGCAATAGATGAGGCGTGGATTGATCTTGCGCAGCTCTTCGTAGCCGAAACCCAGCCGCGCCAGCACGCCGGGGCGAAAATTTTCAACTAGCACGTCCGCCTCGCGGGCGAGTTTCAAAATGATTTCCTTGCCCGCTGCGGACTTGATGTCGAGCGCGATCGAACGCTTGTTACGGTTCCATGCCAGAAAGCAAGGGGATTCGCCGTCGCCAATCCAGGAGTTGAAAAATGTCAGCTGGCGGTAGATGTCACCGCTGCCCAGCTTTTCGATTTTAATTACGTCAGCGCCAAGGTCCCCGAGCATTTGGGTTGCATAAGGTCCCTGAAGGAGCTGCGTGAAGTCGAGAATTTTGACGCCTTCGAGTGCTTGTGCCATAAGTGTGTTTTTATTTGCGCGTGAATTTTTTGTTAAATAGCTACGGTGTCTGTATCGGAATACTTGAAACAGTTTTTTTTGTTCAAATCGGCGGAAGCGGTGAGCATCTCGGCCAGCGCCGCTTCTTCCGCTTCCACCAGTTCATTGATCAGTTCCTGCCGCTGGCGGCTGGGAATGAATTCCAAGCGCCGGAAACCAAGCGGATCGATTTCCTGTCGGATGCGACGGAGTTGTTCGGCATCCGGCACTTGAGTCACGGGAATGCCAACCGGCACGGATATGGGAAATCCGGTGGCCTGACGCAATTGCTCCGGGGTCACGCCGGGATGAAGCGATACCGCTTCCCACTCGCGCGTGGCGGAATTTAATTCACACACGCAAAGGTCGGTGATCAGCGAAACCTTGCCGTTCGCCCAGCCATGCGCGGCGCGCTCTTCGGGAGCGAAGACCCCTCGCGACGCGCTGCAACGATAAGTTTTTTCCACCAAGGACTGCGGCGAATGGCGCGTCAGATAAAGTGTGAAATTGGCGTGCATATTGGCCACGTCCGCCATGCCGCCCTGACCCGGCAGACGCACGGGGCTTCCATCCGGTTTGAGCAGCCATTGATTATTGGTGCGACCGTGCCGGTCAATTTGCGCGGCGCTGACCACCTCGTGGGTGACCAGTCCGCGCTGGTAATACCAGTGGTAGGTGTCTTCACCGCCACAAACGATGGAGGCCGTCTGGTTGTCCATCACGTCAGCACCAATCATGAGCATAGGACGCGCTCCGATGTCCACATACCCGCCGCTGCAAGTCATGATGCTCAAGTCCGGCGCATGGGTCTGTTTGGCCAGCAGATAAGAAACAATCGCCAGCGGCGAAACCGCGCCGGCGGAACAAGAACTCCCGTTGCCGTATTCCTGCGCCAGCCGGTAAATCATGATTTCGGCGGCGGTCGCCGGCGCATTGTCCTCGACACGATAAACGCTGTGCTTGCGCAGAATGGCGGTGGAAAGTTGAGCCGGTTGGAGCTGCGCGGCGGCTTTCAAGAATTCCTGGCGCTCCGGGTTCGGGTTCGGAATCTCCAATGGTGTCGAGTTAAACGCACGCCCCAAGGCACGAAAGTCCGCCACATAATGCGTCGGCGAACTCGTCGGCCAAGCACCGCCGGGCACCACGGCAATGGCGGTGATGATGTCCCGAGGCAACACGCCCCGGCCTTTGGATGAAAGCTTGCCAGCCGGCACCACCTCCTCAACCGTCACCAGAATTTTCCGCGCCGCCCAAGCCATGCTGATGTCCAAACCCAGCGCTCCCGCGATTTCCACATTGCCGGCGGTGTCCGCGCGTGTGGCGTGCAGCAGCAAAACATCAATGGTCAACGGCGCGGCCACACCGACGGATTCTTTCGTTAAAGGATCGCTCGTCGTCACGCCGCCAAAATCCGATCCCGCCGGCGCCTGGCACGGCATCGAAGGAAGCTGCTGCTGCGCGGCATGAAGCCCCTGAATGAAAGCCAGGGCGTTCAATTCGCACACTTCAATTTCCTTCCGTTCACACGCGCGGCGAAATAGCGGAGCCATGCCAAACACATCCAGACTGGAAAAGCAGAACGTCAGTTTGTCCAGACAGCCACCTGCCAGCAGCATCTCCAGCGGCAGCCCGCCGCCCCAACTGGCATAATGCAGATGCCGCGTTTGGCGGGCAATCACTGCGCGCAACAGCACCACTGGAATCCGGCAAAAATGCATGCCAGCGATGCCGACGGTGTCTCCGTCTTTGACCAGTTCAGCCAACGCCGCAATGTCCGTGAAAGCGGGCCGGCGAGATTTTTTCCCCATCTCGTGATTCGTTTTCATCGCATGATTATTTTCCAATGTTCTTGCAGATTGTGCGGTCTGCAATGATTGTTGTATTCTAACATTAGAAACCTGATAAATGCGCCGTGTCACCCTACAATCTGTCGCGGATGCGCTTTGCCTGCATATAACCACCGTGTCCAAGGCGCTCCAAGGACATCCGCACATCGCCGCCGCCACCCGGGAACGGGTTAGGCGACAGGCCGCGAGGATGGGTTATGTCCCGGATCCGCTGCTCACGGCTTTGTCGGCTTATCGCACCGCGCTTCGCCCTGAAAAATTCCACGCGGAGCTCGCTTGGGTTCACCCTCATCCGGCAGCAGAACAGCAAAACCTGCTGCGCTTTGCCGGCCATGCTGATATATCGCTGGTGCCGAAGCGCGCGCCTCCGCGCTGGGCTACCGGATCGAACAATTCTGGCTAGGCGATAGCCGAACGGATCGGCTGGCCGGCATACTTCGCGCCCGCGGCATCGAAGGCATTGTGGTTGCGCCTTTCGCGCACGAGCGGTGCGAACTCCGGGGATTTCCCTGGGACAATTTTTCCGCCGTGACCATCGGCTTCTCGCTTCGCTGGCCGCGGTTGAACATGGTGACCAACGACCACTTCCGCACTTTTCTCGACATTCACTGCTCTGGCGGTGAATACCGGTGAAAACTCGGACGAGTTCGTGAACGAACGGTTCTGTTGCGTGCAAGAAAAACCGCGTCAATAAAAGCAAAGGCCGATCTGCGGTGAGAGGCAGCCTGCCGTTTGGGTCATGAGCGATCAGTTTTTTCATGGCAAAATTTACAGTAATGATTTCAGGCGAACATTCGGGCTGTCGTCGACCGGCGCAAATTTAGTTTTTTTTCATCGTTGAATGTATGCAGAAATGTAGCCACCCCCTTGCTCTCTGCCTACTATCCCAAAGGCGGGGCATTTTCGGCTGGCGCGGCCTTATCAAGGATATCGAACTGTCCCGTTTGGTCGGGAATTTGTATTTTGTGCACGCCCGTGTATTGGACATTGCCCGGGTAATTGCTGGTGCCTTTCTCCCTGCTATTTCGGCCCCCTTTTTCGTTGCCACCGTCATTTGGAGGGCAATGTCCCGGCAGCCTTGGTGTGGATGGAAGCCTCGCGCGAATACGGACCGCGCTGACCAGCCGTATTGATAGCGCAAACCCGATAATAGTATGTGGTCGAAGGCTGGACGCTGTCGTCGGCGAACATCATGTGGTCATATAGCCCGGCGTGGTGTTGGACGGTTGGACGCTCCGAGACCGGAACCCCGTGAACGGGACCAACCTTCGAAGTGATGATCGTATCCGTGTCTGCGGTCCCGAGCCTCGTGGATGCATTCGGCTCGAACCCGGCCGTAGTCGAGCGGTGGATCTCGTATTTCTTCACGTCCGATTCGCAATCGGTGCGAAACAGGAGGTTCACATAGTTGTGGTCGGTCAACGGGCTGACGAGGACTGCATGTAAGGCCTGCACCTGCAAGGGGACTGCGTTTTTTTCAGCCGTGGTGAGCGTCTTCGCTCGCACGGGCGTCGAGAGCGGGCCTTCGTTGCTCCAACGGTCCACTGCGGCGATCTTGTAGTAATACACGGTATCGGGTTCAAACCGGTTGTTGATCCAGCCGCCATAATTGAGTTGTGGCCGGTCGGTGTAAACTGGCTGTGCCGGCCTTGCGACTAGATTCAGGAGCGACGGATGGAAGTCAGGCTTTGTGCTGCGGTAAACATTATAGTGACTAACGCTTCCGGCTTGGCTTGGGTCGGCCGACCACGACAACTCGACCTCCCTATCGGAGAGAGCCTTCGCCTGCACACCGGCGACGGGTGACGCAGCGCCGCCTTCCATCACTACGCGCACGGTCTTTACGCCGAAAGGCTTTAA
>Ga0007854_10002534_pt1 | contig 11296 bp, 11 predicted proteins | sample CryBogCBH12Aug08_FD_60382 | JGI IMG/M metagenome (GOLD analysis project Ga0007854, IMG submission 60382) | Freshwater microbial communities from Crystal Bog, Wisconsin, USA - CBH12Aug08 | ecosystem: Environmental > Aquatic > Freshwater > Lake | place: Crystal Bog, Wisconsin, USA | collected... | reverse complement strand
TCCAGAAGCGCCTCGGCTACCGTTCTCCAGCCGACTTCGAATCAGCTGCCGTCGCTTAGAAAAACGTGCGCGGGAGAGTGGGTCAACTCCAAAGGTTCTGATGAAGACCACCATGGTCGGCCCAACGGCTGGCCATGGTGGTTTCTCTGTTTCGCCTGGAGCAGGTCCGGCCCCAATCCACCTCAGGTCGATGAATCGCCGGGAGGTGGGACGCTCGCTCGGAATCAGATCCCCTGAACCTCCACCGAGGGAGGGTGTGCAGAACCCGGCGGACGTCGAGCGGCAGGCGGAGCACCGAGCAGGTCGAGCAGCTCCGCCGCAGGTCTGAGTGACCTCAGCTCACCGGAACCGGCTGCGGGAAGACCCAGGTGCCGTCGAGCACTTCCGGCCGCGGTCGGTAGAGCCGGGCGACGTAGTTCCACCCCCGGGTGATGGGGAGCCAGTTCGGCGAGGAGGGATCACCACCGAAGCTGACGATGACCCGACCGTCGGTCTCGGCCGCCGCGGTCAGGTTGTTGACCGAGTACCGGTTGGCGGCATTGGGCTCGAAGAACCCCTCGGCGTTGTAGACGCTGATCGACCAGAACCCATCGACGGGCACGTCGGCCAGCTCGAGGCGGTAGGCCTGCTGGCCATCCCCATTGCTCGGGAATCCCGGGACGTACATCGCGTCGGCGACCGGGTTCCCACCCCAACCAACCGCCGTGGCGATCAGGTGGGCCACCGGATCGACCCCGCCACGGGGGCCGAAGCCCCGGTCGAAGCTGCCGAGGCCCGCCGCCACCGCCGACAAGGTGCCACGGATCGCGTCCAAGGTGACCGAGTCCCAATTGGGCAGCTCGAGGGAACCCTTGTCGACCTGTACCACCGTGGCGGTGTCCTGCAGCGCCTGCACCGCGGCGATGTCGGTTGGATCTTCGGCATCGACCAAGATCCGCAACAGGGCTGCGCCGTAGCGGGTTTCAACGGTGCTGTGGTCCACGACGACCTCTCCGGGGCCATAGTGCACGAAGGGGGTGAAGTGGTCCTGGTCGATGATCTGGAGCGAGCAGAACCGCTCCCCCGTGTCGGGCACGACGATCGTGGCCGGTGCCGCATCGAGGTCCAGGACCGCCAAGGAGTAGAGGGTGTCCCGGTTCATCCGGACCACCCCCTGGGCGTCGACTGGTGTGGGTTGGCGGATGTGGAAGAACTTCGCCAATCCAACCCCGGTGCTGAGCTGGGTGAAGTACCGGTCGGTCTCGGCTCGCACGAAGGTCTTGGCACTGACGATGATCGGCTCATCCATGACGGATCCCCTCTCTCCGACGACCTCGGCCGCCACCGAGGGCAGCGTAGGGCGAAACTCGCTCAGGTGGCGTCGAGCTCGGCGCGGAGTTCGAGGGCGCGCTGTGGTCGGTTGGTGGTCACCACGTCGACGCCACTGCGCAACCAGCGCCGGAGCGCATCATCGCGATCGACGGTCCACACGCAGATCCCCAGCCCTCGAGCCGCGCAGGCATGTTGCAGGAGCGCCGTGCAGAGCCGCTCGTGGACGGCGACGCCGGTCGCCCCGCTCGAGCGCAGATCGGCGAAGGGGAGGAGCTCCCGGCCGAGCAACGCCGCGCGACCCAGGAGGGAACGCCCCTCCCTTGAGGTCCCGATGGTGAGGTAGGCCTCGAGGGTGGGGTCGAGTGACCGCAGCGTACGAATCGACGCCACCGATGGGGTCGTCACGAAGAAGGGTCGGTTCCGCGCTCGGAGGGCAGCCACGGCCGCCCGTTCGTCGCCTTCGGACTTGAGGTCCAAGTGCACCCCGGTCGCCGCGTCCGGGTCGACCCCGTCGAGCCCACTGAGGAACTGCTCCAAGGTGCACAGGTCCTCAGGCAGCTGTGCGAGTTGCATCAGGTCGAGCTCGGCGATCGCCCCGAGGCCCGGCAGTTCCGGGTCGTGGACGCAGACCAGCACCCCATCGGCCGTTGCGCGCACGTCGACCTCGATCACCTCCGCACCGGCAGCCGCCGCAGCGACGAAGGCCGCCAGCGTGGCCGAGGGCGCGAGCTCACCGCCGCCGCGGTGCCAGGAGATCTGAGGTCCGTGCGGAGCGCGGCGACCGACGCCTCCTGAAGGAGTCATGGCGACTCGACCGGTTGCCAACGAGCACGGCTGAGGTCAACCTTCCCGTTGGAGATCGGCACGGCTTCGGCCCGCAGCCGAGCCAGTTGCTCGCTGGCCAGATGAGGTGCCACCCGCCCGCCCGCCAGCACCACCCGGTGCCAGGGAACCTCGAATCCCCGACGGCGCAGCACTGCACCGACGAGTCGCGGCGTGGACAACTCCGCCAACTCGGCGACATCGCCGTAGGTGAGCACCCGACCTCGGGGGATCGCATCGACGAGGTCGAGGACCCTCCGTTCGCGCTCCTCTGGCCCCACCGAGGCGGTCACCTCGCCTCGCGGTCTAGCCACTTGTCCCCGGCGACCGGGGCAGCCCGGTCGAGCGCGTCGAGGAGCAGGACCGGATCGGCGTCGACCACGATCGCCTCGAGGTGGGTGCTCCGCAGGAAGCGCTCGGCCACTGCATGGTCGAAGAACTCGAGGAGGCGGTCGTAGTAGCCGTCGACATTCAAGATGCCGCAGGGCTTGACGTCGATCCCCAGTTGGGACCAGGTCAGCGCTTCGACGAACTCCTCGACGGTCCCAATCCCCCCAGGCGCCATCACCACCGCATCGGCGAGATCAGCCATGCGCGCCTTGCGCTCGTGCATGGTCGCCACGACTTCGAGCGAGGTCAAGCCCTCATGGGCGAGCTCGTGGTCGGCGAGGGCTTCGGTCAAGACCCCGACCACCTCCCCTCCGGCCGCGAGCGCGGCATCGGCGACGACCCCCATCAGCCCGACCCGGGCCCCGCCGTAGACGAGGCGGATGCCGCGTCGACCCAGCTCGGTGCCGAGACGGCCAACGGCCTCGGTGTAGTGCGGCGTCGCACCCGGCGACGAGCCGCAGTACACCGCAACAGCGTTGATCCCCAGGAGCGCATCCATTGCTGCAGTTTTGCCGCGCCGCACCCTCTAGGTTGGCAGCGATGCCTCTCCCCTCTGCCCGACCGGCTGCTCTGGGCTACTTCGATAGCCCCTGGCCGGCCGAAGATGGCGGGCCGAGCCGTCCTGGTCGCGCCCCGACGCATCCGGGACTCCTGGGCTCCCCGGCACCCCTCGAGGTCACCAGCCGACTCGAGATCGCCTGCACCATGGCGGTGCTGCGCGAGCCCGGAGAGGTCTACCTCCTCACCCACGGCATCGGCGGCGACGCCGCCTGTGCGGTCGAACGCATCGACCCACAGACCCTCGAGCGGCGCCACCGTTCGGCCGACCTTCCCGGTGGCCCCATCTGGCCTGGAGGGCTCGGGGTGCACCGAAATGGCGACCTCTACGTCGTCTTCGGCCGGCACGCGCATCGCCTGACCCCGGACCTCGAGATCTCCGCCAGTGCGACGCTCCCCCGTGAGCGCCCCTACAACTCCTTCGTAGTCCTCGACGATGGCCACCTCGTCACCAAGGACTTCGGCGGGCGACTCCCCGATGGGCGCGAGCCGCACCACGACACCGAGCTGCTCGTCCTCGACCCAGAGCGGCTCGACGTCTGCTCGTCCTACCGCCTCGACGAGCCCTCGGTGGCCCGCCTCTCGGCGCTCGGCCAGCAGGTCATCGTGGTGGGCACCACGCACCTCTTCGTCCTCGAGGTCGACCCGTTGACCCAGCAGATCACCGAGGTGCTCCGGGTGCGGTACCGCACCCTTGAGGGCCAGACCTACGGCTGGGATGCCACGGTCGTCGACCACGTGGCCTGGTTCTTGGACAACGGCGAGGGCAGCGAGGGCTTCGATGGCAGCTTCACCGGCAAGGGCCGCTCCGCAGCGCCGCTCCACCTGGTTCGGGTCGACCTGCGCACCGGGATGTGCTCGCTGACCGAGATCTGTGGGCGGCCGGAGGGGTTGATCGCCAACCCTCCCCTCATCGACCCGAGCCGGGGGCTCGCGATCGGCTACGACAGCGCCAACGCCGTCCTCGCCTGCTTCGCCCTCGATGACGAGGGGCAGGTGACCCCGCGCTGGGAGCGAGCGCAGGCCCATGGGAGCCACCTACTCCTCCTCGACGGTCCCGGTGAGCTGATCACCGGGGACTACCGAGACGGGGTCGGCGACGAACTCGTCGTGCTCGACGTCGGCAGTGGCCAAGAGTTCACCCGGGTCGCGACCGGGAGTCCCGTGCAGTCGGTCCTATTCCCCGCTGCCGGCTTCGGGGCCGATCTCTACTACTGCTCCTTCACCACCATCGCCCGGGTCGCAGCCGGCGACGCCACCTAGTCGAGTTCGGTCAACTTGGCCCGGTCGAGGGTCGCGAGCTGGTGGCGACGGAGGATCCCGTCGTCATCGGTGGTGCCGTAGCGGAACTCGTGACCGAAGCGCCGCCCTCGACCCACCCCCGTCCGCAAGGTGGCCTTCATGATGTACTCGAGTTGGTTGGAGTCCGTCGGCACCCAGACATCTCGGCACAGCGCTACCCCAGCTTCCACTGCTTCGATCTGCCCATCGGGACGGATCGAGGGACAGTCGAGGAACAGTCCCGCCACCGCGTTGCGCCGGGTCATGGCCTCGCCCTCGTTGAGCTGGCAGATCAACTCCGCGGTGCCTCGCGACGCCTCGCCGACCACCAAGGCATCGGAGTAGCGGTCCACCGGCTCGAGGCGGGCCTGGCTCCCCGACGGGGCCAGCATGATGAGCTGCCCCCCTCGGGTCGTCATCTGGACGAGGTGATCGCGGGTGCGCTGGTTGAGGTTGGCGACCTTCTCACGCCCGAGGACGCGCCGGGTCAACCGAGCTGAACCATTGGCCGAGATGGTGGTGACAATGTCGGCCAGCGGCATCATCAGCCCCTCCATCACCGGCAGGCCGGTGAGGGCCTCGAACGCCTCGTGCTGGAGCATGGCCAGGACCCGGTTGGCGACGATGGTCTGGTCACGTCCGGGGTCGTCGGGGGCGGCGAAGGGGTTGTCCTTCGGGAGCGACGCCCGCACCTCCAAGGACTTCGCCGCCACGATGCCGAGGTCGTGGAACTGCACATGCGGGGTGACCACGAAGAGGTTGCCTCGCCGCTCCTCCATGAAGGCGCAGAGCTCGGGGTTCGTGTAGAGGCGGGTGATCTCAGCTTCGAGGGTCTCCCAACTGGCCTCGTCGATGAAGAACGGCCGCACGACCTCGAACAGCAGTTGGCGCAGCTCGGTCACCTTGGAGCGGCGATCCCCCGGGGTGGCGAAGCTCACCCGGTCGGGATTGAAGACGCCGAGCTCCCAGGGATCGTCATGGAGGTCCCGGAGCGAGAAGCCTCTGGTCCAATCCCCCTCCTGGGCCTGCTGGCTGAGAGTGTGGAAGAGCTCCTGTTCGGCATCTGAGAGGTGGTGCCTGCTGTCGTCGTCCATGATCCCCCCAACTCGTCCGGCACCGGCGGCGGTGCCAGGAGGCCAGCCTAGGACCGACCGCCGCCGGCGCCCCGGTTCGCTGGTGTCAGCGCATGCTGATGGCCACGTCAGCGCCCCGCTGACCTCGGCGGGTGCCTCGCGGGGAGTAGAACGTGGCGGGAGGTCTCATGCGCACCCCACGAATCTTCCTCGCAGCAGCGAGCGGCGCCACCGCCATGCTCGTCGGGATCCTCGGCAGCCCGAGTCCCCTGGCGGCGACGGCGTCGGTGACCGTCGTCGTCAGCCCCTCGCTCGGTCGCCACGCCATCTCCCCACTCATCTACGGGCTCAACGCCACCGCGACCGAGCCAGGCTTCGCGGCGCTGCAGGCTACGGCGCGCCCCACCCTGCTCCGCCTCGGGGGGAACCGCTGGAGCGCGTACAACTGGGAGAACAACGATTCCAATGCCGGCAGCGACTGGTACTACGAGAACGACGATTTCCTGAGCAGCTCGACCTCGCCAGCCGATGCCGTGCTGTCGACCCTGCGGCCCGACGCTGCGGCAGGCCGATCGACCTTGCTCACCCTCCCCATCACCGACTCGGTGGCGGCAGATCGCCTCGGGACCAATGTCGAGGACACCCCGAACTGGCTCAGCACGAGGTTCCTCCCCAACCTGCTCCAGACCCCAGGGGTGCAGCCCGCCAACCTGCCGATGCGTCCCTCGCTCACCGACGGCAAGGTCTACCAAGATCAATTCCTCGAGTACCTGCGTCGGCAGGTCCCTCGTGCGTCGGTGCTGGTAGACCTCGACAATGAGCCCGACCTGTGGTCGAGCACCCATGCCGAGATCCACCCGGTCGCGGTGACCTACGGCGAGCTGCTGCGCCGGGACCTGGCGGCGGCGGCCATGGTCAAGGCCGTCTGGCCCGGAGCGACGGTCGCGGGACCGGTCAACTACGGCTGGGAGGGCATGGCGACCCTGCAGCAGGCGAGCGACGCGCCACCCGCCCCTGGTGGCGAGGTGTGGTCGTTCCTCCCGTGGTGGTTGCAGCACCTCCACGGCGCCGAAGCGGCTGCGCACCATCGCCTGGTCGACCTCCTCGACGTGCACTGGTACCCCGAAGCAGAGGGAGGTGGCGTCCGGATCACCGGCACCGACACCACTGCCGCAGTGGTGGCGGCTCGAGAGCAGGCACCGCGGTCGCTGTACGACCCGAGCTACGTCGAGCAGAGCTGGATCACCCAGTGGTCCACCGCCGGTCGTGGCATCGACCTCCTCGACCGCCTGGCCACCGAGGTGCGCACCCACAACCCCGGCATGGGACTCTCGATCTCGGAGTGGGACTACGGCGCTGGCGGTTCCATCTCCGGGGCGATCGCGGACGCCGACGTCCTCGGCGCCTTCGGCACCCATGGGGTGACCGCCGCGGCCTACTGGCCACTCTCGGACCATGAGGCCTTCTCGACGGCAGCCTTCGCGCTCTTCCGCAACTTCGACGGCCACGGCGGCGCGTTCGGGTCGACCTCGATCCGGGCGACCTCGTCGTCGATCCCGACCGTGACCGCCTACGCCTCGCTGACGAGCGGTGCCCATCCCTCAACGGTGGTGGTGTTGATCAACAAGGCCACCGCGCCTTCAGCCACTACCCTCACCGTCTCGGGGGCAACCCGGCAGCACCACCCGCTGCGCTACCAGCTCACCGCTGCCACCCCTCGGGTACTGCCTGCTGGATCGGTCGCCGAGCATGGAGCAGGCAAGCTCGCCCTCGTGCTCCCCGCGCAGTCGATCACCGTGCTGGCCGGGGTCTGAGGGAGCGCCTCAGGCCATCGTCACGCGCAGCGGCAGGCGGGCGGGTCCCCAGATTCCGAAGGTCGCAGGCTTCCAGGTGACCTCACCGTCCAACTCGATCGCCGACCACCGCTCGGTCAGCACCCCGAGCGCCTCTTGGAGTTCTGCTCGGGCGAGCGCTGCCCCGAGGCAGTGGTGGATTCCTGAGCCGAAGGTCAGCTGCTGGGCGGTTCTCGTCGTCGTCACATCGAGGACCTCGGGGTCGGTGAACACCGCGGGGTCGACGTTGGCCGTGGCCAAACTGACCGACACCAGCGTTCCCTGCGGGAACACGACGTCGTTGAACTCGACGTCGCAGCTCGCGATCCGGATGGTGCCGCGCACCGCACCGAGGTAGCGCATCAACTCCTCAACTGCCCCGGGCAGGAGTGAGGGGTCCGCCCGAAGCGCCGCCCACTGCGCAGGCCGCGTGGCCAGCACCGCCAAGCAGCAGGCCAGCTGGTTGCGGGTGGTATCGGTGCCTGCCATCAGCACGGCCTCGGCCAGCATGCACAGTTCGTCGGTGCTCAACCGATCGCCCGCTTCCTCAGCGGCGATGAGATCGGACAGCAGGTCAGGGCGAGGGTCGAGCCGGCGAGCCTCCACCAAGTTGGCGACGTAGGCCGCGATGGCCTCGGCGGCAGCCTTGATGTCGGGGAGGTCCTCGCTCAGGTTCCCGTTGAAGATCTTGAAGATGCCCACCGCCCACTGGGAGAACAGCCGCCAGTCCTCCTTCGGCGCCCCGAGCACCTCGCAGATCACCGGGATGGGGTAGGGCTCGCAGATCTCGGCAACCGCCTCGACGACCCCGTCGCCGCCCAAGGGGTCGAGGAGACCCGACAGCACCTCCCGCATCACGGGGCGGTGTCGATCGGCGGCGGCGGGGGTGAAGGCCCGAGACACGAGCCGCCGAAGCCGGAGGTGCTCATCACCTTCGGTGGCGAGGATCGACCGTCGTCGCCCCCCGAAGAACTCCCCCACCTCCCCGTCATCCATGGCGTTCATCCGGGGGATTTGGCTCAAGGCGTTGTGGAAGCGACGCTCTCGCAGTACCGCCACCACCTCGTCGTAGCGCAGGACGGCGTAGCCGAGGTCGCTCTTGGCGATCCAACTCTGCGCAGCTACCTGCCGGGTTCTGGCCGACGCCACGTCGCGCTCGAGACCGAAGGTGTCGAGCACCGGCAGGTCCAACGCAGTCACCACGGTCGCCATGAGTTCCCCCTCGCTCTCGTCGCAGGCTACCGAGGCCAGCCCACCAGCCGCCAACGAGCCGGGGAGAGCCCCAGGCCAGTGGCCGCTAGGTTCGGCTGGACCACGGAGCGAGGGGGCGACGATGTTCGCAGCGGTGATCCATGAGACCGGAGGACCTGAGGTCCTCACCTACGAAGAGCTGCCGGACCCGACCCCGAGCGCGCACGAGCTGCTCATCGACGTGGTGGCCATCAGCCTCGAGGGCGGGGACCTGCTCCACCGCCAGGGTGCGAGCAGGGCTCCCGTGCCCGGCGGCACCCATGTGGTGGGCTACCAATGCGCCGGCATCGTCACCGAGGTGGGTGCGGCGGTCGAAGGCTTCGCGGTGGGCGACCGGGTCACGACGGTCGGCCTGGACGGGAGCCATGCCACCAAGCGGGCCGTGCTCGCGGCGGCGACCTGGAAGGTGCCCGAGGCGCTCAGCTTGGAGGACGCCGCGGCCGTGCCGGTGCCGTTCGGGACCGCCCATGACGGGCTGTTCGAATTCGGTCGGCTGCAGGCCGGAGAGACCGTGCTCATCCAGGCCGGGGCCAGCGGGGTGGGGATCGCCGCCATCCAACTGGCGGCCCAGGCCGGGGCGAGGGTGCTCGCCACCGCTTCCTCGCCACAGCGGCTGGAGCCGCTGTACGCCCTCGGACTCGATGAGGGCATCGACTACGTCGCCAGCGCCTTCCCCGACGTGGTGCGCCAACTCACCGAGGGTCGAGGGGTTGACCTCGTCCTCGACACGGTCGGGGGACCGGTGCTGGCGGGCAGCTTGGCCAGCCTCGCCTACCGGGGTCGCTGCGTGTCCATCGGCGACGCCGGTCGCCATGGTGGCGACCTCCAGGACCTCTCGGTGCTGCGGGGGCAGAACCAGACCCTGATCGGGTACTTCATGGGTGCCGAGCTGTTCATGAGCCCCCGGGTCCACGGTGTGGTTGCTGACTGCCTCGACGCGCTCGCGGCGGGCACGCTGCAGGTGGTGCTCGACCGGCGCTTCCCCCTCGCCGAGGCCGCGGCGGCCCATGCCTACGTCGAATCGCGCCAGGCGATTGGTCGGGTCCTCCTCGTCCCCGAGACCTGAGCGGTCCCCACTACGATCGGGACGCCCCGCGGCCAGGTGGGCCGGGGCTCGAGGATGGAGCAGCTATGGACGCCATCGACGTCGTCGTCGAAATCCCCCGCGGGAGCCAGAACAAGTACGAGTACGACCATGAGCTGCACCAGATTCGCCTCGACCGGCACCTGATCGTGGCCATGACCTACCCCGCCGAGTACGGCTTCGTCCCCGACACCCTCGGCGGCGATGGGGATCCGCTCGACGTGCTGGTGCTGACCGAGTACCCGACCTTCCCCGGCTGCGTGATCGAGGTCAAGTTGCTCGGCGTGTGCTCGATGACCGACGAGAAGGGTGACGACGCCAAGTTGATTGCCGTCCCCACCTACGACCCAGCCTGGAAGTCCGCCACCGACATCGGCGATGTGCCGGCCCAGGTGCTCGACCGCATCCGGCAGTTCTTCACCGTCTACAAGGACCTCGATGAGGGTAAGTGGGTCAAGGTCACCGGCTACCACGGCCGCGACGCTGCCTACCAAGAGCTCGCCGACGCCCGGGCGCGCTTCGCCGAGCAGGGCTGAGTCCGATGGCCACCCCCGACCCGACGGCGCCGCTGTCGACCAGCACCGAAGGCCCCATCGGGACCATCTGGCTCAACCGTCCCGCCAAGCGCAACGCCGTCAGCCTCGAGATGTGGGGGCAACTCCCAGAGCTCGTCCACCAGCTCGAAGCCGACGACGCCGTCCGGGTGATCGTCTTCCGGGGCGTCGGTGACCACTTCTGCGCCGGTGCGGACATCGCCACCATCGGCGCGCAGCTCACCGACGGCGAGGGCGACACCAGTTACCGCCGGGTGAACGAGGTCGCCGAAGAGACCATCGCCGCCGCCACCAAGCCCACCATCGCCATGCTGCGGGGCTCCTGCGTTGGAGGCGGCTGCCAGATCAGCCTGGCCTGTGACCTCCGCCTGGCCGACTCCACCACCCGACTCGGGATCACCGTGGCGAAGCTGGGCTTCACCTACCCGAGCTTCGCCCTCGAGCGCTGCGCCCGCCTGATCGGGTCGAGCCGGACCAAGTGGCTGCTCTACAGCGGTGATCTTGTCGACGCCGTCACCGCTGAGCGCTGGGGCATGGTCGATGAGGTCCTCGCGCCCGAGGCTCTCGAAGCTCGGGTCGAAGCCCTGGCGCAGATGATCGCCTCGCGTTCACTGCTCACCATCCGGGGCACGAAGGAGATGCTGGCCAGCTTTGACGCCTCGGCCACGATCGACGACTCGGTCACCGAGTTCTGGGAGCGAGAAGCACGCCAGGGTCCCGACATCGTTGAAGGGGTCGAGGCCTTCACCACCAAGCGCCAGGCGTCGTTCACCTGGCTGCGGCCCGAGGGCCGCTGAGGCGGCTCAGCGAGCCGAAGCCTCGAGGGTTGGTGCCTGGGCGACCCGCTCGCGCGCCTCGGCGTAGGTGAGCCAGGTGCCCGCGTCGAAGTCGTAGAGCTTGCAGGCCTTGGTGTTGGACCGGAAGTCCTTGAAGCGCAGCGGCGCGTCGTGGACGGTGTCGGGATAGCTGGCCTCGATCGCCTCGGCCGCCTGCTCCAAGTGGTACATCGGGATCCGCACGTCGACGTGGTGGGGCGTGTGGATCATGATCCAGTGGAAGAAGAAGTTGACGCCCTTGGGCACCCGCAGCACGGTGGTGCCCTCCATCTGGCCCTTGAATTTCGTCCACTCGCCCTTCTTC
>Ga0007854_10002533_pt1 | contig 11298 bp, 11 predicted proteins | sample CryBogCBH12Aug08_FD_60382 | JGI IMG/M metagenome (GOLD analysis project Ga0007854, IMG submission 60382) | Freshwater microbial communities from Crystal Bog, Wisconsin, USA - CBH12Aug08 | ecosystem: Environmental > Aquatic > Freshwater > Lake | place: Crystal Bog, Wisconsin, USA | collected... | reverse complement strand
CTTGGCCGCCGTGGTGATGGTCTCACCCGAGCGAGCACCGCCGACGTCCTTAATACCGGCCACGATGTAGCCGACCTCGCCGGGTCCGAGCGCGTCGACGGAAATCATGTCGGGCGTGCGCACACCAATCTCTTCGATCTCGTGGTTCTCCCCCACCTGCATCATGCGGATGCGGTCGTTGGAGCGAAGTGTTCCGTCCTTGACACGAATCGAGGAGATCACGCCGCGGTACTGGTCGTAGTGCGAGTCGAAGATGAGGGCGCGCAGTGGATCGTCGGGGTTGCCACTGGGTGCGGGAATCCGTTCGATAATGGCGCGAAGGAGCTCGGCGACACCCTCACCCGTTTTAGCCGAAATGGTCAGCACCGACTCTGGTGGGAGACCGAGCACGCGGTCCAACTCTTCCTTGCACCGATCGGGGTCGGCAGCGGGCAGGTCGATCTTGTTCAGGACGGGGACAATCTCGAGGTTGTTCTCGATGGCCTGGTAACAGTTGGCCAGGGTCTGGGCCTGAATGCCCTGAGAGGCGTCGACCAGCAAGATGGCCCCTTCGCACGCCGCGAGGGAACGTGAGACTTCGTAGCCGAAGTCCACGTGTCCGGGGGTGTCGATCAATTGGAGGATGTGGTCCTCAAAATGGACGCGCACGTTCTGAGCCTTGATGGTGATGCCGCGTTCACGTTCAATGTCCATGGAGTCGAGGTACTGCGCCCGCATCAGGCGCGGGTCGACCGCACCGGTGATTTCGAGAATGCGGTCCGACAGGGTCGACTTGCCGTGGTCAACGTTCGCAATGATAGAAAAATTACGGATTTTCGACGGGTCGACGGGGAGAAGTGAGTGGGCCACGGTGCCCTCAAGGCTACCCGCCCCACACCACTGGGGTCGCACTTCGCATAGTTGGCAGTATTCCTGCTAGCCTTATCAAGCCCGCCGGGACGTCGGCGAACTACGAACGAGGTACTTTCATGGCAAATATCAAGAGCCAGATTAAGCGCAACAAGCAGAACGAGGTCGCTCGCGACCGCAACCGTGCCGTGAAGTCAGAACTTCGCACCCGCACCAAGACTGCCGTGACCGCTGTTGGCACCGAAAACGAAGCCGCTGCCCTCAAGGCTGCCGTCAAGCGCATCGACACTGCCGCAGCCAAGGGTGTCATCCACAAGAACACCGCCGCGAACAAGAAGTCGGGTTTGATGAAGCGCATCAACGCCCTGCGCGTCAAGGCCGACGCCTAAGTCACTGCTTTTCTCCTAACAAAACACGGCGCCCGCGAGGGCGCCGTTTTTTGTTGTCTACCGGCGAACGACGCTGAGTCGAGCCAGTCGTGCCACCAGGACCTCAATGACGGTGAGTTCCGTGACGTCCTGGTCGCTCTCGAGGTCCTTGCCACCAAAGCTCACCGCACCCTTGAGGTCGAGGTCGGCTTGGGCCAGCATGGCCATGGCGTCGCCTAAGCGATCCGTGCCGAGTCGCCGGGCGTTGCCGATTGCCTTCTTGCCGACGAAGGCGCTCTTCGAGCCGAGCAGCTTGGCGGCGTCGGCGTCGGACAGACTCAAGCCATCCAACCGCACCGCGCGCATGAAGTGTCGCTGCAGCAAGTTGATGATCTGCAGACCCACTCGGCCACGGGAGTCGAGCATGCGTCGCGCAATCACAATGGCGGTGGTGACGTCACCCTTGTCGATGGCGTCTGTGAGATCCCACTCGGGCACGCTCCCGGCGTCACCGATGTAGGGCTCAATGTCGGCGACATTCAGTTTGGTGGTGCCGTAGATGCTGGCCAGCGTGCGGGCGATGGCGTCGACGCGTTCGATTTCGTCACCCACGCGACTAATGAGTTCATTCAGGGCCCCTGCATCGAGGTGCACGCCGTAGTTCGCCAGGGTGGTTCGAACATAGGTGGGTTTCTCGTCTCGACCGGTGCCGACCGAAAGGGTGACGAGTTCACCCGCACCCTTGGCGATCTTGTGGGTCGGCGTTCCCACCAGACCAATGAGCAAGATAATGTCGGGCGCAGGGTTCGCCATCCAGCGCACCACCACGTCTGCTTCGTCAGTCGTGAGGTTCTGGGCGTCGCGGAGCACCACCACCCGTCGGTCCACGAGAAAGGGTGGCGTTTCGAGGGCTTCGCGCAGTGCGCCAATCATCGGTTCAGTACTGAGTGAACCGGCATCCTTGGCCGTGAAGTCTTGCAGCGCGAACGACGGATCACGTCCATCGAGGGCTGCCACAATCTGCTGGTGCAGCGCGTCGTAGACGAGGGTGGGCTCGTTGGCGACGAGGCACAGGGAACTACTCATACTGCCTCCAGCACCCGCGCAATGGCGTCACGCACCCGCACCGTTCCCACCACGTCGTGCACGCGCAGAATACGACACCCGCCGATAATGCCCAGTCCGGCGGCGGCCAGCGAGGGTTCGCGACGCTCGAGCACGTCGAGGTCGAACATCTTCCCGAGGAAGGTCTTATTGGACGCCGAGAGCAACAGCGGACCGAGTTCGGCGAGTACCGCCGAGTCACGAAGCAGTTGCAGGCTCTGTTGCGACGTCTTGCCGAGGTCAAGACCCGCATCGACGATGATTCGGTCAGCAGCGACCCCGGCGTCGAGGGCCCACTGTTGGCGTTGCGCCAAGAACTCACGCACCGTTGCGGTGACGTCGTCGTAATGCGGGGTGGGGTCAGCCACGCGTGGGCGCAAGCGAATGTGCGTCGCCACCACCGTTGCACCGGCGGCGGCAGCCACGGGCAGGTAGCGCTCATCGGCGAAACCACTGATGTCGTTGCCCACCACGGCACCGGCGGCGAAAGACGCCTCGGCAACACTGGCACGCCACGTGTCCACGCTCAAGGGCACGTCGAAGCGGGCGTGTAGCGCTTCAATGGCGGGGATAACGCGATCGAGCTCCTCGGCTTCGGTGACCTCATCACCGGGGCCGGCCTTCACGCCACCAACGTCGAGGAGGTCGGCGCCGCCGTCTACCAGCTCGGCCGCTCGGCGCAAGAATACGTCGAGATCAAACGTTGCTGCGGGGGCGAAAAACGAGTCCTTGGTTCGGTTCAAAATGCCCATGACCAGGGCCCGTTCCGAAACGTCGTAGGCGCAGTCACCGAGACGAAGGCGAATGGGGGCTGAGGGAAGGAAGGTCGTCATGGGAGCTGCGCTAGACACGCCATCAGCCTAACGTTCGGCCCTGACTCGACTCGTTGAGGACTGCACTAACCTAGTTTTCTGCCTCGCAGTGGCGACGCACGACGACGAAAAGGAGAGCGAAATGGATGACGAAATCTTCAGCCGCATGATGCCGCTCTCAGAACCAGAACTCAATCAGCCGGTCCTGGTCTACGCCCTCGAAGGCTGGATTGACGCAGGTCTCGGATCATCGAACGCCATCAACGCGCTCCTCGACTCCATCCACACCGAGCCCCTCGCGACGTTCGACACCGACTACTTCATCGACCAGCGCGCTCGCCGTCCCATGGTGCGCATTGTCGACGGCGTCACGACCGAACTCACCTGGCCCGAAATCACCTTGCGCTGGGGCCGCGACCGTGACGGCGCCGACATCTTGTTTCTGGTGGGTCCAGAACCTGACTTTCACTGGAGTGACTTCGTCGAGGCGGTGACCGACGCGGCCCTCACCTACAACGTCCGTATGGCAGTTGGTCTCGGGGCCTTCCCCGCCCCAACCCCACACACGCGTCCGATTCGCGTCATTGGTACAGCACCCGAGCAGAGTGCGCACTTGCTGAGCGCCATTGGCACGGTCTCGGGCGAACTCGAAGTTCCTGCTGGCATTAACTCGGCACTCGAACTCGGCTTCGCCGACGTTGACATTGACGTCGTCACCCTGTGGGCACGCGTCCCTCACTACGTGGCCTCCATGACGTACCCCCAGGCCGCCGCCGCACTTATCGAAGGTCTGGCGCGTATGGGTGGCCTGACTCTCGACGGCAGCAGCCTGCTCCTGCAGGCCGAAGAAGCCCGTAGTCGCGTGGACGATCTCGTCCACAACAACCCCGACCACGCCACCATGGTGACGCAGTTGGAGCAAGTGGCTGACGAAGATGAGGGTACGTCACTGGGTGATCAGTTGCCGAGTGGGGATGAGCTCGCTGCCGAACTCGAACGCTTCTTGCGCGGCGAAGGGCTCTAGACCAGGTCGCCGGCCACGATGTCGGCGTCATTCATGCGCAATCCCAGACCGAGGGCGTACCCCTCGAGGAAGAGAGCGCACTCCCCCTGTCGTGGGTGTCGATTGGCCAACTCGTGAAAGGCCGGCGAGTGATCAGCCTCGTGCAGGTGCGCCAACTCGTGGACCAGCACCGCATCAATAACCCACTCGGGACACTGCTGCAGTCGACTCGAGACCCGAATGGTGCGAGTGTCGGGTGAACACGACGCCCAGCGGCGCTGCTGAGAGTTACTCCAACGAACTGAGGCGGCGGCGACACCGTCCAGGTAGAGCTCCGCGAGCACGCGGGCCCGCTCTTCGAGACCCGCGTCGCCACTGGCGGTGACCGGACGTTGCGTCAGCAGCCGTTCGACCAACGTGTCAACGAACATGGCCCGGTCACGGCCTTTGAGGCGAGCGGGAATCTGCACCACGATGCGATTACCCGACCAGTGCGCGGCGCCCGTCTTCTTCCGTCGGGCCGACGCACGAATCTCCACTTCAGGTCGGTCAAAGCGAGGGGGCTCAATAACGACGTTGGAGTCTTTCGCCGAGCTCGCCATTACCGGATGATGTTGACCAACCGTGGTGGCACACTCACCACACGCGTTGGTGCGGCACCAGCCATCAGTTCGACAATCGTGGGGTCCGCCAGCGCCGCCGACGTAGCGTCGTCGCCACTCACGTCCGGCGACACCTCGATGCGAGACTTCACCTTGCCGTTGACCTGGATCACCATGGTCACCAACTGGTGCGCCACCAGCGACTCGTCCGCCACCGGCCACGTCTGTTCGTGGACTGAGGGCTCGCCGGGGTGACGTTCTTCCCACATTTCGGCAGTGATGTGCGGAGCCATGGGCGCCAAGAGGCGCAGCATGATGTCGAGACACTCGTCCATCGTGGCGTGGTGTGCGCCTTCCTTCGCCCTCGCCCACTTGGAGATGGTATTCAAGAGCTCCATGAGTGCGGCGACCGCAGTGTTGTAGCTCCACTTCTCCAGGCCCTCACTTACGCGCACGATGGTGCGGTGCGTTTCACGCAGGACTTCCTCGTCGGCCGCAGTGCGCTCGTCGTGGAAGAAGCACTCTTCGTAGGCGGCGAGTCGGTAGAGGCGGTCGATGAAGCGGGCGCAGCCTTCAATGACGTCTTCAGTCTGACTCGTCCAGTCAACATCGTCGGCTGGTGGGCCTACGAAGAGGTGGAACAGGCGCAGTCCGTCGGCACCCACCGTCTCGTAGTACTTCTCGGGTGCGATCAGGTTGCCCTTGGACTTGGACATCTTCGACCCGTCGAGACGAATCATGCCCTGGGTGAAGAGTCGCTTAAATGGCTCACGTGGCAGACCTGGGGCCACCCCAACGTCCACCAACGCCTTGAGGTAGAAGCGGGCGTAGAGCAGGTGCAAGATGGCGTGCTCGATGCCACCGATGTATTGATCGACTGGCATCCACTTCGCCGCTTCGGCGGGGTCGAACGCCTTGCCGTCGGTGAAGGGGTCCGCGTAGCGCAGGTAGTACCAAGACGAGTCGGTGAACGTGTCCATGGTGTCGGCCTCGCGACGGGCCGGCTTGGCACACGTCGGGCAGGTGGTGTTGCGAAAGCCCTCGTGCGTCGCCAGTGGTGACTGACCAGAGGCGTCCATGACGACGTCATCTGGTGCCAGTACCGGCAGTTGCTCAAAGGGCACGGGTACGATGCCACAGTCGTCGCAGTAGACGATGGGAATCGGGCAGCCCCAGAAGCGCTGACGCGAGACCAGCCAGTCACGGAGGCGGAAGTTCACCTTGCGCAGACCATTGGCTTCATGCTCGAGGAAGGCGGCCGCTTGCTCCTTCGCCGTAGGGATGTCGAGTCCGTCGAGGAAGCCTGAGTTGATGTGCACGCCTTCGCCGGCGTAGGCACCACCTTCAAATCCTTCAGGGGTCGCCACGGTGCGCACAATGGGCAAACCGTGCACCTGGGCAAAGGCGTAGTCGCGCTCGTCCTCGGCCGGCACCGCCATGATGGCGCCCGTGCCGTAATTTCCCAGCACGTAGTCAGCGACGTAGACCGGAACGGGCTGTCCGTTGTAAGGGTTGATCACGTAGGAACCGGTGAACGCCCCGCGCTTGTCGAGGCCCGTGCCAGCGTCCGACGATGCGGTGCGCTCGAGTTCGCTGGCCTGCGACGCACGATCGACGAGGATACGGACGTTGTCGCGCTGGTCGTCGGTCGTCAACACATCGAGCAGTGGGTGTTCGGGGGCCACCACGGCGTAGGTAACGCCGAAGCCGGTGTCGGGTCGGGTGGTAAAGACGCGCAGCGCCTTCGAGGGGTCAGACTGCAGGGGCAGGTCGAACTCCACGCCCTCGCTGCGACCGATCCAGTTTCGCTGCATAGTCTTCACGCGGTCGGGCCAGTCGAGGGTGTCGACGTCCGTCAGCAACTCGTCGGCGTACTTGGTGATGCGGAAGAACCACTGCTCGAGGTTCTTGCGCTCGACGAGGTCGCCTGAACGGTCACACGTGCCGTCAGCGTTAACCTGCTCGTTTGCGAGCACAGTGGCGCAGCCAGGGCACCAGTTCACGGGTGCCATGGCACGGTAGGCCAAACCGGCTTCGTAAAACTTCAAGAAGATGGCCTGCGCCCACTTCATGTAGTTGGGGTCATGACTAAAGACTTCACGGCGCCAGTCGTAGACCGCACCCAAGCGGCGCACGGAGTTTTTCAGTTCCGCCATGCGGGTGTCCGTGAAGATACGAGGGTGGCTGCCGGCCTTAATGGCGGCGTTTTCGGCGGGTAGGCCAAAGGAGTCAAAACCAAAGGGTGACAGGACGGCTTTGCCCTTCATCGTTTGGTATCGCACGACCAGGTCACCGAAGGTGTAGTTGCGGACGTGGCCCTGGTGGGCGGCCCCTGAGGGGTAGGGATACATGCACAGCGCGTAGAAACGCTCGCGGGAATCGTCATTGTCGACCTCGTACGTCCCGTCCAAGAGCCAGCGCTCCTGCCACTTCTGTTCAATTGCCGTTACGTCAAAGGGCCGTGCCATTTGACCATTCTAGGTTCCGCAGAAAATCCAGCTTGTCGTCGCGAACGATGACCCGTTCGCAAGAACTGCTAACATTGAACTCCCACGGGGGTATAGCTCAGCTGGCAGAGCACTTGCATGGCATGCAAGGGGTCATGGGTTCAAATCCCATTACCTCCACCAACAGTCAAATACCGAATTGGCTGAAAATGGATACCGAAATCCGAGGGTGACGACAAGTTGCCCTCGGATTTTGCTTTTGGTGGGTTGACTGGGTGATCTGGTGAGGTCCGAACACGAAGAAGCCCTCTCGAAAGAGAGGGCGACGTGTAGGCAGATACGACAAAGCACCCCGACTAAAGCGGGGCCTTTTTGGCTAGAAGGCCAGGGGTTTAGCTCGGCGGAGAGCTGGCGGCCATAACGGCCTTGACGAAGGCCTCTTGGCGGATCCCGCTCATATTGATCTGCTCTTTGTAGCGGTGGAGGTTGGTCTTTAGAGGGCGACCTCGACGGACGCGCTTGGGAGCTTGAGGGTTGCGAGCTCGGAAGCTCTCGACGTGGCGGAGGTTGGCAGCAGCGGTGGCCACGGCGATGAAGAGGCCGTGCTTGACCAGACCACGCATACGGACGTTGCCTGGGCGAACCCCTTCTACCCCATTGTTTTTAAGGGATCCAAAGAACCCCTCGACGAGGTTGCGGCGGGTGTAGCTCTGGTACCAAGCAGAGGTGCCGAACAGGTCACGTTGTGAAAGGGGCATGTCGGTGGCGTCGAACTTGACGAACTTTTGGGAACAGACCTTGCCCGATGGTGACTTGGTGGCGGGACCTTGCGCTAGGCGTGTGCCCACGGGCCAGGCCTTCGAGGCGGGAACGAGCGGGCACTTGATGTTGCCTACTTGGGCGGGGCACTGGAAGTTGTGGGCGCCGTTGGCATCACGGCGACCGTGTGGCACGAGGGCGAACATCGCGCGCTTGTTGACCTCGGCTTGGTAGGCGAGTTTTACGGCGTTGGTCGCATTAACGGGCGGAGGCGTGATGTTGTGCCACTTGGTGGGCGTGGCCGGTGAGAAGGGGTTGCCGTCAATCATCAGCGCGCCATTGATCGGAGCGCGTGAGCCAACGAGGGCCGGGGTGAGATCGAAGACCGGCTCTCGTGTGCCATGAGCGAGGTGGCCAGGAGATCGCCGAAGTAGCCGTCATGACAGAGACTGGTAGGAGTGACAACCAACATGTCGCCAGGTTGTGCTTGCTCGACCGCGAGGTGAATGGACCAGTTGTCACCAGGCGCCACTTCGCACGTCAAGGCGTTGCCAGCGATGCGCACCGGGCCCCACACGGGGCGCAGTCGGTGGTCGAGGAGGCCGGTGCGACCTTGGGCCTCATGAATCGTGGCCACGCCGTAGGTGGCGAGCTGATCAACGATCTCCAAGGGAGTTCGAGGTGTTCCGCGAACGACAATCGACATGTGGCCTCCACGACGTTGGCACGTCAGTTAAATAACTAACTAAAAAGTACATCGAATTGACACCTCGGGCGAGTTTTCGTTCTGCCCGTTTGCCGCTTACTCATTTGACCTGATCAAGAGGTCAAATATGCCACCACCATGTCACCAATGAGTGCCTGGTGCTTGTCGCGCGTGGCCGGATCGAGCAGATCGCGACCGAAGTTGGCTCGGTAGGTGAATCGGTTGTTGATGCGAAAGAAGCAGAAAGAACTAATCATGAAGTGCACGTCGATGGCGTCCACATCCTGTCGGAAGAGCCCTTGCTGACGGCCTTCGTCGAGCACTCGCTCGATCAGACCAATGACCGGGCGCTCGATTGCGGTAATGCCCGTGTCGACGATCATGGAGGCCTCCCCCATGTTCTCTGAACTCACCAGGCGCGCCCATTCGGGAGCGTCTTCGTGCAGATTGCATGTAACGGCGGCAATTTTGCGCAGGGCCTCCAGCGGCGAGAGCCCCTCAATGGAATAGGCACTTTCGGCGGCAATGACTTTGCCAAACACCTCGGCGAGGGCGGCACGATACAACCCTTCCTTCGAGGTGAAGTAGTAGTAAATCATCCGCTTGGTGACGTGGGTCAGCTCGGAGATCTGGTCAATCCGGGCTCCGAAGTAGCCGCGGCTGGCGAACTCGGTAATGGCGACGTCCAGGATGTGTTGGCGCGTTCGTTCTGCGTCGCGCTTTTTTCCCACCTCCGTCGTCATCACTTCATTCGTCATTGCCCACATTCCTTCGCACCGTGGTGCGCCACTAATTCCCCCACACCCTTCGGCGAGGGCGGTGCCTATTTCACGTCTCGTGTTTATCGTATTCCCCGCACGACCCGTGAACAGAGTCTGCACCGCTATCCAGACATTCCTATCGGCGCCTCACTACGCTCGGTAGGTACAAGATAAAGGGGCAGAAATGCGCGTACTTATTATCGGTGCCGGTGGCGTAGGTTCATCGGTCGTCAAGACGGTGAACAAGTGGGGGCTCTTCGAGCGAGTCGTTATTGCCGACTACGACCTGGCGAAGGCCCAGCGGGTGATTGCCGGTTTCCCCGATCGCTTTGCGGCCTGCCAATTGAACGCCACGGACAGCGACGCCATTGAGCAGCTCATCGCGCACGAGCGCATCGAAGCCGTGCTGAACGTCCTCGACCCCCGCTTCGTGATGAACATCTTTCAAGCGTGCCTACGCGCCGGTGTCACCTACCTCGACACGGCCATGTCGCTATCCAAGGCCCACCCGGAGCAGCCCTTCTCGCTGCCGGCACTCAAGTTGGGTGACGAACAGTTCGAACTGGCCGACCAGTGGGCGCAGCGCGGCCAACTCGCCCTCGTGGGCATGGGCATTGAGCCGGGCATGAGCGACGTCTTCGCTCGCTACGCCGCCGACGAACTCTTCTCCAGCATCGACGAGATTGGTGTTCGCGATGGGTCCAACATGTCCATCCGTGGATACGACTTCGCCCCCACCTTCTCCATCTGGACGACGATCGAAGAGTGTCTGAACCCACCGATTATTTTTGAACGCGACCGCGGCTGGTTCACCACGGAGCCCTTCAGTGAACCCGAAGTCTTCAACTTCCCCGGTGGCATTGGCCCGGTCTCCTGCGTCAACGTGGAGCACGAGGAAGTGCTCCTCATCCCCCGCTGGATTGACGCGGGTCGCGTGACCTTTAAGTTCGGTCTCGACGAGCAGTTCCTGAACGTCTTGCGCACCCTGCACACCATTGGCCTCGACAAGACCGAACCCGTCACCGTTGATGGGGTGTCGGTCTCGCCGCGCGACGTGGTTGCCGCCTGCCTTCCTGACCCCGCGCAGCTGGGCGACCACATTGTGGGCGCGACCTGTGCCGGCACCTGGGTGAAGGGTAAGGGTAAGGACGGGCTCGACCGAGAGGTCTACCTGTACCACGTGGTTGACAACGAATGGTCCATGCGCGAATTCGATGCTCAAGCGGTCGTGTGGCAGACGGCCCTCAATCCCGTCGTGGCGCTCGAGCTCATCGACGAAGGCATCTGGGGTGGATCGGGCGTACTCGGACCCGAGGCCCTACCGCCGCGGCCCTTCCTCGACCGTGTGAACGACCACGGCTGCAACTGGGGCATCGAAGAACGCTAGAAGCCCCCTACAGTGGTAGCGGTACCGTTCGCACCTGGTGAACGCACCAGAAAGGACTGTGCCATGGCCACCGTTACCGTCACTACCGAGAATCTCGAAACCCTCATTGAGGAAAACGACCTCGTCCTGCTCGACTTCTGGGCGTCCTGGTGCGGACCGTGCATGACCTTCGGACCCATCTTCGAGACGATCTCCAACGAATACCCGCAGGGTGTCTTCGGTAAGATTGACACCGACGACCAGCAGGCCTTGGCCGCGAGCTTCAACATTCAGTCGATCCCCACGCTCATGATTATTCGCGAGCAAGTCGTTATTTTCTCGCAGGCCGGTGCGCTGCCCGAGACCGCACTGCGCGACATCATGGAGCAGGCGCTGGCCCTCGACATGGCTGAGGTCCACGCCGACATCGCCGCGCAGGCCTCTTCCGCCGAATAGGTCTTAGTCGATGGCGTAGGACGTCATCGAGAGTGAACCGAGTTCGCACCCCTCGACGATCGTCG
>Ga0007854_10002532_pt1 | contig 11313 bp, 7 predicted proteins | sample CryBogCBH12Aug08_FD_60382 | JGI IMG/M metagenome (GOLD analysis project Ga0007854, IMG submission 60382) | Freshwater microbial communities from Crystal Bog, Wisconsin, USA - CBH12Aug08 | ecosystem: Environmental > Aquatic > Freshwater > Lake | place: Crystal Bog, Wisconsin, USA | collected... | reverse complement strand
AAAGCCCGACCACGCCGGGGGCTAGTCCCGCATACTGCACGACGGCGGGGGAGTTTCCGATGTTCATCGCAAAAGTGCCGGCAAGTTTGGCGGCCGAGGCGGCAATCCCGCCGGCCACCGGCGCTCCGGAAACGGGCCCGAAGCCGATCCCGTAGAACACGAGGGTCTCGCCAGCCGCGGCCGGGGCGGCCGTCGTATTCGGAATGCTCCCGTTGCTGACGAATGCACCGGTGGAACTGTGGACCGCCGCCACGAACTGTTTGCCGGAGACACTGAAACTCGGCGGAGCGAGCAGGCCCGGCTGCTGGGCGGTGATCGTTAGCGGCACGGGCTTGCCGGAGACGCCCGCATAGGTTGCAACAACAGGCACGGAGCCGACGGGAAGGGAGTCCGGCAACTGAATATTGACCTGTGAAGGGCTGATGTAGCTGATGTAGGCAGGGATGCCGTTCACAGTGACACCCACCGAATCAAGAGATGATGGGGCGGCGGCTCCCTTGAAGTCCGCCGCGCTCCATGTTCTGGTTGTTCCCGCCAAACCGGAGCCGTAGATCTCCACCCAGGAGCCCGGCGAGGCGACGCCGGCATAGGCACCAAAACCGCTGGCCGTCACCATGTGGTCGATCACGGGCACCGGGGCCGTCTGGCAGAAGGCGGAGACTCCCGCTGCAACCATCAGCAAGAAGGGGCGGCGAACACTTGGGGACGGTCTCATGGCACTTGCTTAATGATTACCATCCGAATGTAAAGCTGGGTTGTGGGAGGGGAGCGGAATATAAGCGCCCTGTGAGTTTGCGGAATGCAAAAAGGCCGGTCGGAGACTCCGACCGGCCTTTTTGCAGGTTGTGGCTGGAATTAAGCTCCCGGAGCCTTGTCCGGAAGCGTGAACAGGTACTGAAGCAGATCGTCCATCTCCGTCTTGTTGAAGTTGTAGACCGGCATCGGCGTGCCGGGAGACATCTTCTGCGGATTGATGAAGTGTTCGGCGCTCCAGGCTTCCGTCCGGCGGCCGGCGAGACCGTTCATCGGCGGACCCATTTCACCGCCAACGCCGTTCAGCTTATGGCACGCAGCGCAGTTGTTCTGCTGATACAGAGCCGCACCATGTGTGGCAAATTGGGGCGTGTTGGCCACCAGATCGCCGTTGTCCACGGTCAGGGCTGCCATACCCGCAGCCAGATCATTCATCTGGTCCGCATTCAGGTTGACCGCAGGCATTGCCGAGGTCGGATTACCCTTCTGGGGATTCTTGAAGTGATCCAGCATCCAGGCCTGGTCATGACGTCCTCCGGTGCCGAGGAGGTTCGGGCCGTTCTTGGCCTCGCCGCCCGCGGTCACGTTGTGGCAGACATCGCACTTCTGCTCCTTGAAGTAGTGGATGCCGGAAAGCTCGGACGACTTCAGTTGCATCCACTGGACGGGACCGGAGAAGTCGATCTCCGCGGCAGCCGACTGCGGCGGGGTGCTCTTGACGGCGGCCAGGGTGAGACCGCCCCAGCCGATGGCGGCCAGCAGCACTATGCCGATGGCAACGGTCCGCTGCCGGACCTGCACCATCTTGGCCCGGTCCACAAACGGGGCCGAAAGCATGGCGAGAATCGCGAGCGACGGGAAGACGACCGTGCCGAGGACTTCGAGAGGCCCGTCAAACATCTTGAGGGTCTGGAAGAGGAACAGGAAGTACCATTCCGGCCGGGGGACATACTTGGTGTCGGTGGGATCGGCCATCCGTTCGAGCGGCACCTTCACGGCGATCGCGAGAGTGAACAGGATCGCGAAGGCCACGAAAATCGCGACGGTGTCCTTGAACACCTGCTCGGGATAAAACTTCTTCTTGGGCTTGGATTCGTCACCGGGCAGCGGCGCCACGCCGTGGCGGCGGACGAGGATCACGTGGAACGCGATCAGCATCATGGTGAGCGGCGGCAGTGCCAGCACGTGCAACGAGTAGAAGCGGGCGAAGGTTACCACGCCGATGTCCCCTGTCGAGGCCAGCAGGCGGCTGATGTACGGCCCAACTCCCGGAACCGTCGCGCCGATCTGTGTGGTCACAACAGTGCCCCAATAGGCGCGGTTGTCCCATGCCAGGAGGTAGCCCGTCAGACCGTAGGCCAGAGTCAGCAACAGGAGGATTACACCGACCATCCAGGTGGCTTCCCGCGGCTTCTTGTAGGCACCGTAAATGAAGACCTGAAGCATGTGCAGGACGACGATGACGATGATCATGCTCGCACCCCAGTGGTGCAGGCCCCGCATCAGGCGGCCGCCGGTGACTTCGGTCATGATGTAGCGGAGGCTGTCATAAGCCAGACCGGGCGTCGGCGCATAGTTGAACGCCATCATGATGCCTGTAAAGAATTGAACCAGGATCATGAACAGCGCGACGCTGCCGAAAATCTGGTGCCAGCCGCTGGACGCCGGAATCTCCTCGCCCATGAAGTGGCTGATGGCACCCGGAATGCCGGTGCGGTCTTCGAGGACGTCGATGAACTCTTGAAGTTTTGTCTTTTGCACGGCGGTTCTCCTAGGCCTGCGACCCGTCGGAAGGCTTCAGCACGCCCACCATCAGCCGGTTGTTTTCGATCCGTGTCTGGTAGCGGTCCAAGGCACGCGGGGCCGGACCGGACAGAACCGCACCTTGAATCGAAAAATACGAGGTGTGGCAGGGACAGATGAATTTCTTGGTCGATTCCTCGTAGTGGTAGGCGCATCCGAGGTGCGTGCACTGCGGGCCGTACGCCACCACGGAGTTGTCGGCGTTCTTGACCACCCATGCGGTCTTCTTTTCGGTGATAGCGCGCCAGCCGTCGACACGGCTCTGCTGGAAGCTCATCTCAACAGGAACGCCAACGGTCAGTTGGCTGACATCTCCGGCGTCCACATAGGCCGAGGGCTTGCGGCCTTTGGGCGGAACCAGGAGATAGATGAGCGTGGGAACTGCCAGGGCCGCCCCCATAAGGGCGTTGAGTGCATAGATCACCGTCTGATAAAAACCACGGCGGTGCATGCCGGGAGGAGTTGGGTTGGTGTCGGACATACTCTGCCATTGATTCTATACATCAGGAATCGGCGGGTTGCCCAACGGACCGGCACTAGCGGCCCGGCTGGTCCATTTTTACGGGTGGAGCGGCCCCTGTCCGGACTTTAGATGCATCAAAAATCCTTTGGTCGGGAGTCTGAGTCAAATAGGGCGAGTAGTCCGGATCGGACGTAAAGACGTCTCGCAGGCTGGGAGCAGTGGCGTCCATGAGATTGAGCGCCGGAATCCTAAGTACCTCAAAAATAGTCCTCAGCAGGCCGGGAAAGCTGGAATTCGTGTGGGTGACGTAGTTGCGCTTCACATAGGGGCCGGCTGCCATGAACACCGTGCGGTGGGCATCGATGTGGTCCTGCCCGCCCTGGGCGTCGTCCTCCGTCACGAAAACAGTCATCTCCTTCCACCAGGGGCTGTGCGACAGGTAGTCCATGATGCGTCCGAGTGCCAGGTCGTTGTCCTCCACAAAGGAGGCCCGGTAGGGATACCCGTCAGCGGGGCGCTCCGTGGTCATGTGGTCGTTGGGCAGGTGGATGAAAAGGAACTGCGGCAGGGGCTGACCGGTTTTGCCGTAGCGGGCCTCGATCTCGGCGATGAAATGATCGGCCCGGTACTGGTCCGGAATGTTCATATTGAAGCCCGGATAGTCGCGTGAGGTGTTCCGGTAGAGCGGATCGGGCATGGGCACGTTGGTCAGAAACCGGGAGCCGGTCGGCTCCTCGTCCTTGTCCTCAACGATGCCGGCGAGCTCAAAACCTTCTCCGAAATTGCGAAAAGAGATCTTGTTGCGCTCGAGATGGTGCCAGAGGGTACCGGCCTCCGGCTGTTCGTCGGGATGGGCCGACGAATCCGACCCGGCAAACAGCAGCCGGCCGGGCGAGGAGGAATCGAGGACAAAGTTGCGCTGCCCGCCATAGGCGGCAAGCAGGCCGCTTTCCGTGAGCAGATCGGGATAGGCGCCTACCAGCCAGTGGTGACCGTCCACACTCACATCGGAATCGGCATAGAAGTTGTCACCCAGCGCCCATTTCTTGGCCAAAGCGTGGTGGTTGGGGGTGACAGCCGCATCCTTGATGCTGAACTGGTTGCGGGCCCCCTCCGCCCAGCCCTTCATGCCAAAACGGGCCATGGAGGCGAGCCCTGCCAGGCTGCCGTTGGAAGCCTGCTGGACGTCGCCAAACACTTCGTCGTAGGTGCGGTTCTCTTTCACGATCAGAACGACATGCCGGATCGCGGCCGGGGGCTTGGGCGGATCGGGCACCCGGGCCGCAAGACCGGCGTTGTTGAAGACGGTCGCGGTCAGTTTGGCGAGTTCGGCGGCGGCTGGAAGAACAAACGTGGAAACGGTGCCCTGGTGCAGGGTCGGACGCTCGCCGCGTTCCACAAGAGGCTTCCGCAGATTCGGGCCGGTTCCCCGCCCCCTTGCATTGGTCACAAAGACCCGGTCCCCGTCCACGGCGACACGGGTCGGCAGCCAGCCAACGGGCAGATGGCCGACGAGCCTGCCCTGCACGGTGTCCACGACCCCCACCGCGTTGATCCCCGCCTCCGCCACCAGCAGCCACTTTGTGACCGGATCAAACGCCATGCCCGCGGGCATCACGCCGCGCAAAGTCTCCAGCCCGGGAATCCGCAGGGCAATTTCCGCCACCACCTTGCGGTCCGCCTGCGAAATTACGGTAATCGAGTCATCGTGCGCGTTGGAAACGTAGACGCGTTCCCCGACCGCGAGGACGCCCGCCGGAGCGCTGCCGCCGAACGTCCTCGCGTCAAACGGCGTCCCGGTGCGGACCCAGTCCACAACAACAGGTTTTTCGGCATCACGGACATCGATCACGCATACGGAATTCGATTCCCGGACATTGGGATCGCCCAACCCCGGCACATCCACCGGTCCGGCCTCCGTTTCGCGGCGCGCGCCGCTCCGGCTTTCCTCGGACGGGAAGCCGAAGGCGGGAAACGGCAGTCCGGTCCGTTTGGACTCCTTCCTGCTGGCTCCCGGAATCACCTGGTATTGAAACACCCCGGCATTGGTGACATAAGCCGTGCCTCCGTCGCCGGACAGTGCAATGGCATACGGCATCCGGCCCACCTTTACCGAAGAAACGACCCTGCCCTTCGCGGTGTCGACAACAGCGACCCGGAAGTTCGCCTGATCCACCACATACAGCCGATGCCGCGGCGCATCGAGTACCAGATCGGCGGCAAAACTGTTGTGCCACTCGGCGTCATTCAGGTCGACACCCTTCCGTTTGCCCCCCGAACCGGTGTCGACCAGGCGGAGCTTGCCGGAATCGCCCTCGGAGACCCAGACTGCCTTTTCGCCCTCGAACGCGATTCCGTAGAACACGCCCTTCCATTCGGGATCAGTTTCCTCGGGCTCCTTGTTGCCCGGCGTCCGGGTCCAGAGATTGCGGACTTCCCAGGGCCCCCCGGGACCTTTGGGGTTCTTCGCCGGACTGATGACTGTAACTCCGAGCCGCTCATAGCCGATATTGGCCGTGGCGACTACGCCCCCGGATCCGACAGCGAGACCGAAAGGTCCGGGTCCGGTCAGGATCTGTGCGCCAAGCGGTTGGAGGAAGCGGCCGCCGGGAAGGATGGTGCCCCGGGCCGTAATGTTGGCGTACTGTTTCCCCGCCGGTGCGGAGTAGTCGGCAGCGCAGAGGAGGCTGCCGAAAGCGCAGCAGAGAAATCCAAGTGTTCGCGGTGACAAGATCGAGCTCCCGAACCATTATCGGGGCTGATCAAGGCGTCCGGATGAAAAGTTGATGAAGAAGACTAACAGCGGCGCAAGAGGACGACGGTCACGTTGTCGGGACTGCCCTTGGCATGTGCCGCGGAGATGAGCCGGGCGCACTTTTCGTCGAGCGGGCCCGCGTTCGACAGAACGGCCTCAATGTCGGCCACAGGGACAACGCCGTGGAGTCCGTCGCTGGACAAGAGCATGGTCTCGCCCTGCGCCAGTTCCAGCGCGTAATAGCGGTAGCGCAGGGCAGCACCGACGCCCACAGCCATAGTCAGCACGTGGCGCATCGGATGGGTGCGCAGACTTTCCTCGTCCAAGCCGAGAGGGCGTCCCACTTCCTGCACCCAGGTTTGATCTTCGGTGATTGCCTTCAGCCGCCCACTACGGAGCACGTAGGCACGGCTGTCGCCCACGCTGACAATGGCAAGGTCCTGGGCTCCGGTCTCAAGGACGGCCACCAGGGTGGTGCCCATCCCCTCCAGGCGGGGATCGGCACAGGCCTCAGCGAAGACGCGGGCGTTGGCCTCTTCGACGGCGCCGGTGAGAGCGGAAGCGTCCCGGTGGGGCACGCGGCCGAGAGCTTCGGCGACGGAATCAACGGCGAGCCTCGATGCGCGTTCGCCACCCCGTGCGCCGCCCATGCCGTCGGCCAGCAGGTACAGGCCCAGGTCACGGAAGATCCGGAAGGCGTCTTGATTCGATGTTCGGACTTTTCCGGCGTCCGTCTGCCCTATCGCTTCGAGCATTTACGCAATGTTTCACTATAGAACAAGAGCCGTGGAATTCGTCGAACTGGTCGCGATAAACTGAACAGTTTGGAACTAGTACTCGCCGGCCCGCAAGTGGATAACCGCTCTGTTTTGGAGAAAGGGAACATTCTTTTCCTCCCGAACGGCGGCTTCACGATCCCGCAGGAGTTGATTGGGGCTTTGAACGGAGCGACGCAGGACGCCCGCGCAATCCACAAGAACATCGCCTACAAGCCGAACGTGGACCGGGTTTCCGGCCTGATCGACAAAGCTGCCGCCGCACAGACGCGCGATGCCATGCGCGAATACTCCCGGCTGGCGCTGCGCTTCATGAGCGGCATCCTGCCGGACTATGCGAAGAGCTGGAGGGTGGATTACGCCAGCTACCGCTCCATTGAGGAACGCGGCCGCACGCTTCCGCTGACCAAACGGAATGATCTGCTGCATGTGGATGCCTTCCCTACGCGGCCCGTTTTTGGAGACCTGATTCTGCGCTGTTTCACCAACGTAAGCCCCTCCCAGCAGCGCGAATGGCTGGTTTCCGACCCGTTCGTGCAATTGGCAGCCCGTGAGGCGCGAAACGCCGGGTTGGAGAAGTACGCGGCGATGGCCGGCTCCCCTCTTGAGGCCTTGCGCCGTTCCGCCGTGCGGACGCTTCGGACGATGGGCATCCCTTTGGTGGACCGCTCCCCGTACGACGCTTTCATGCTGCACTTCCATGACTGGATGAAGGCCAACACGGACTACCAGAAGAACTCGCCGCACTACCGCTTTGACCTGCCGCCGGGCTCAACCTGGCTGGTGTTTACCGATGTGGTCCCGCACGCGGTGCTGAGCGGACGCTTGGCCATGGAACAAACGGTGATCATTTCGCGGGACAGCATGGCGGACCCGTCGCTGGCACCCGCTTCCATCCTGGAAAAGATGTCCGGCAGGACACTCACAGTCTAGGGACAGAAGAGCTTCCCTTCCGGACCAGCGGCCGGGGCTCGACATAAGCCGCCAGAACGGTGGCGACCAGACTGAACAGCCCAATAATTCCCAGACCGGCGCGGAGGGAAAATGCCTGTGCCGTGAACCCGATCAGCGGCGGGCCGAGCAGAAAGCCGACGTAGCCGATGCCGGTCACTGTGGCAACACCGGCCCCCGGACTCACACCCGGAACGCGTCCTCCGGCGCCGTAAGCCAGGGGAACGATCACCGAGAAGCCCGCGCCGGCGGCTGCAAATCCGGGGAGCGCCCAGCCGACAGACCGCGCGCCAATCGCCAGCAGCACGCCGGCCGCTGCCAGAAGACTTGCGTAACGGACGGTCCGCACCGGTCCCAGTCTGTGCGTGATCGAATCCCCGATGAGCCGGAAGGTGCACATCGCGGCGGAAAAGACGGTGTAACCCGACGCTGCCATGCCGGGGCCGGCCTTCATCACATCGCGCAGATAAATGGCGACCCAGTCCGCCATCGCGCCCTCTGAAACCAAAAGACAAAAGCAGATCGCGCAAATCGCGAGCAGCGCGGGAGGAATGTCGCGGAACGGGAGGCGGCTGCCCGGCTGCGATACGCCGCCATGGGTGTCCAGCATACCCGGCGCCCAAAAGGCGCACAATACCGCAAGCGACACCGCAATGACCGCAAAGTGCAGCACCGGTGCCACCGACCGCGCCGCAACAGCACCGCCCAAAGCCGCGCCCATCATCCCCCCGAGGCTCCACATGGCGTGAAACCGCGACATCGTGGGCCGACCCAGGGCTTTCTCCACCTCAACGGCCTGAACGTTCATGGCAACGTCCGTCGTGCCCGCCATGGCTCCAAAGAAAAACAAAGCCACCGACAGCGTGGGTGCACCGGTTGCCAGACCCATGGGAATCAGAGCCGCGCAAAACCCCACGCAGCCGGCCAGCGTGATGCGGGCGCTGCCGAACTTTGTCACCAGGAACCCGCACAGCGGTATCGCGAGGACTGAGCCGAGAGAAGACCCGAGGAGCGCGAGACCGAACGCGGCGCTGTTCAGACCCGTGCGGGACTGAATGGCGGGAATGCGCGCCACCCAGGTCGCCACGATCAGCCCGTGGAGCAGGAAGTTGGCAACAGTGGTGAACCAGGCCCTGCGGACAGCCGTCATCCCGGCCTTACCGCATACCCGCCTTGGTCAGATTCTCCGCCCAGAACAGCCCCGCCTTGCCGCCGCTGACGATATCGAGATCGCCGTCGCCATCCAGATCCTTCACCGCGATCTGCATGCCGCCGCCCATCCTGCCGCCGTAATCCACGATGTGGCGGATCCACTCCACTGCGCCTTTGGCATCCTTCCGGTATTCGTACCAATAGATCCCGACCGGCTCGCGCTCGCCCGGATCATTCCCGTTGTGCGCCATGTAGCGTTTTCCGGTAACCAGGTCCGGCTTCCCGTCACCGTTGAGATCCACCAGGACCGAGGCGTGGGACTGGGACCAGGTTGTGTCGATCACGTGCTTGGTCCAGGCTCCGTCCGCCTTTTGCTCAAACCAGCAGATGCCGTAATCGTGAGCTGCGGTGGTCAAAACGTCGTTCCTGCCGTCGCCGTTGATGTCCAGCACATACATGAAGCCGAATTGGGCGGGCTTCGCCAGCGGGGCCGGACCGGGTGCCGGCGCGGACACCGGGTAGGTGTCCCAGTCTGTGGGATGGAAGACCCATTCCGCGGTGGAATTCAGATCGGCCGGGGCTTCGAGCCACCCTTTGGGCGTCAGAATGTCATTGCGGCCGTCGCCATTGATGTCGCCGACGCCGATCCCGTGCCCGTAACTGCCTTTGGCAACCACATGTTTCACGAACCTGCCGCCCTTCAGTTCGAACCATGCGAGCGGGACGTCGCGGCGGTCGAACTCCGGCAGCAGTTCCTGAGCCTTGCCGTCATTGTTCAGATCGACCAGAAACGCAAATTCTGTCGGGCCGCTCGAATCGACTTCGTGCTCCTCCCACTTGCCGCCCTTTTTGCCGGGATTCTTCAGCCAGACAATCTTCCGGGAGAAGTAGCCGAACTGCACGATGTCGGTGTAGCCGTCGCCGTCCACGTCCAGGGCCAGATCGCTGAAATTATCGACGTAGCTGTTGGCGAAATCGATCTCCCGCAGCGGGTGTTTGACCCAGTTGGGAGCCTCATACCAGGCCTCGCTTGAGACAAGGTCGGGCTTGCCGTCGTTGTTCAGATCGGCCACTGCCAGGGTTTCACTGAAACCGGGGTCGATCATGCGTGTGCGAAACGCGATATCCGCCGGACGGCTGGCCGCGGCCAGCAGGACTGCGGACCCGAACCAGCAACCGGTCTTGAAACTGAGTCTCATGCCACCTTCCTGAACCGGACTGCCAGATAGGGCTCGCCCGGGAGCTTTACCTTCGTTCTGCCGGTGACGGTGCCCGCCACGGGCGAAACCGTCATCTTCCAAGGGTCAATGATATCCGCTTGAAACCGCGTCCCCTCAGGAAGTGTGAAATCGGCTTCGACAGGCTGGTGGTAGTCGAGGTAATGCAGGTAGTACTCGCCGGTCCTGGCTGCACCGGAATAGTAAGGATTGGGGAGCGGATTGAGGCCGCCGGCCGGCCCCTCCTCAAGCAGTTTCCGCAAAAACGCGATCCTGGGCGCACTCTGACCGTGCAGTTGGCCGCCCTTCGACCACCACAGCACTTCTTCGGCATTGAGGTAGGTTTCGCCGTGTCCGGCGTATGCGCCGCCCGTGACCGCAAGCCAGAAGCGCCGCGTCATTTCCTGAGCCGAAATATTACCCCACCGCTGCGGGATGTTGCCTTCATATTTGCACTCGTCATAGAGAACGGGCTTGCGGAAGGAATCGAGCCACAGCTGTGTCTTGGAGAAATCGTCGTCCTGAATCGAGGCGTGCGTGACCCAGGGCTTTGCATGGTCGTACATCACCTTGCTGTGGTGGACCGAGCGCAGGCGCTGGTAGGGATCATTTTCCTGGACGACGCGGAAGTAGCGGTCAAAATCGGCGAGCGTCTTGAACTTCATCAGGTCCCACTCGTTGGCCATCGACCACCAGACGTTGCGGTAGGCGGCGAGGCGTGCGGTGACGTAACGCAGGTACCGGTCATCGACCTCGGCGGACATTTTCTGATAACCCCAGTTGTCGTAGGGATGGAAGAGGATCAGGTCCGCCTCAATGCCGAGATCGCGCAACTGCCCCACCCGAAGTTCCAGATGGCGGAAGAAGGCGGGATTGAAGCGCGTATAGTCATAGTCGCCGGCGGGATTGCGCTCAAACGCGTGCAGGCGGGGCTCGCCCCGGTTGTAGGTGTACCACTTGGGAAAGACGCACATCCGGATCTTGTTGAAGCCCGCCGTGCGGAGTGTTTCGAGCGTCTGTTCCTCCAGCGCGTCCGGCTGGTGGTTCCATGCGTAGCAGGTGGTTCCGAAGGGGAAGTACTTGGTGCCGTCGGCGTAGCCGAAGTGGCAGGTATTGCGCACTACAACCGGCCCGTGATTGGCGGCGGCCGGGGCAACGCAGAGGAAGCGCCCGGACTGGCCGTCCAGTTCCTTCGCGGTGGAATGCGTGGTCCAGGTCCACTCGCCCTCGGCGTCGGGGGAAAAGCGGAAGCGCCAGGTGTTCCCGCCGTCGTAGAATCCGGCAGTCTCCACCATACGGCTCCCGTGCCGGTACTGCACGGTCAAGGCGACATCGAGAAACGGGTTACCGGCCACAGAGGCGCCGAGTGCCTGTTCGAACAGGCCCCAGCGCTCAATCTGGAAGACTGCGCGCGTCACCTGAGCCCGCAGCGGTACCGACAGG
>Ga0007854_10002529_pt1 | contig 11323 bp, 10 predicted proteins | sample CryBogCBH12Aug08_FD_60382 | JGI IMG/M metagenome (GOLD analysis project Ga0007854, IMG submission 60382) | Freshwater microbial communities from Crystal Bog, Wisconsin, USA - CBH12Aug08 | ecosystem: Environmental > Aquatic > Freshwater > Lake | place: Crystal Bog, Wisconsin, USA | collected... | reverse complement strand
GAGGCCAGGGACAGGTCTGGCGTGCAATCGACGAATGCTTCGTCAACGACCAGCAGTCCCCCCCGCTCGGCCAAGCCATCAGCAAGAAAAAGAAGGTGGGCAGGATCATGACGCCGACCATCCGGATTGTTGGGATTGCCGACCACGACCACTTCGAAGGAGTGGGCCTGATCGAGGTCTTCTCCGGCCTGCACCTGATGGCCGGCATTAGACCAGCAGGCCGTATGTTCGCCGTAAGTCGGACCAATGACCAGGACATGGGAAAAAGGTCTGAGCCGGGGCAGCAGTTGAATAATCGCCTGTGACCCGGCCGCAATAGCGATCTGTTCGGCACTCGATACGCCATAGGATTCGGCGGCGGCAACCCGTAACGCCAAATCCAGGCTCCGGTCAGGCAGCCTTTCCCAGGACAGCGGGTCCAACGGCGGAATAGGGTAGGAATAGGGATTGATAGCCGTCGATAAATCCAACCAGCCCTCGGCGGGTCGACCAAAGCGCAGTTCCGCCGAGGTCAGATCACCCCCATGGATCGGCAAAGCAAAAAGATCAAAGGAGGCTGACGCCTTGGGCGCCCCACCCTGCCCTGTCTCCATTTGCGCCTCCGTGGCCGATGACACCGTTAAAGAAAACCGCTTCAAACCCGACAAAACCAACCCGGCATCTGGCTCTCCTTGGTGGTTTTTTCAACTGAACTGATAGCCTGCGGAGCGGCGATGTCAATCTTCAACGCGTTGATTGGGGCTTTCTGATCCTGTCGCAGCTTGGAAAAAACCATCGCAACGCCCTGGAAAAACGTAAGAATCGGAGGGTGTGGGATTACAATTTAAATACATTTGTAATTTTCGACTTCAAATCACCCCCCGGAAAGGGATACCTTGGGCCGTCAGGGATCTAAAGGATCCCCCGGGCTAAGCGAGGTGTCAGAAATTTGGCGAAAGTGAAATGGTCGACAGATTGTCTTGATCGGCCTGACGTATAGAGTGAGTAACGATGTGCCAAATCGGGAAACGGAACCCATTCACAAGGGTGGGACGTGTTTTCCCGGACAGTCCGGGCGCCGGCGTGTGGTAACCAGAGTTTCCACCCACTGCGCAGGGCCGGCAGGGAATTTGGCATGGAATTAGGTAAGGGGGAGATCTTGGCGGATCGGCCATCTGTTTTTAGACGTGTCATCGCGCACCGATTTGAGACCCTGAAACGCGTTTTCCCAGAGCGCCAGATCTTGGTGCGTGATGCCGGGAAAGTTCGTTGTTTCAAAATCGGCACTGTACAACAGCTCCTGGTCACCGGGGCTGTGACGGCTTGTGTGCTTTGGGCTTTGCTGAGCACGGCCGCCTATTTCGATGGGGCGGCTCAGTTAATGTCAAAAGAAGATGAAATTTCTCAGCGGGCCGCCGAGTTAGAAGGTCTTAGAGCCAGCTATCAGGCGGCTTTTGGCCGACTGGACGAGTTTCAGTCGGTTTTCGCCAATATCACCTGCGAAATCAGTGATATCCAGGACAGTCTGCTGCGCATCACCGAACATAACGTTGCAACAAAACATGGCGCCATGCCAAGGCTGGACCCGGACCCCAGTGGATGTCGGTCAGCGGGCAGCGGCCCCTCGGGCCTAAAAATAGGGACCGGCGGCGGTGCCGTAGACACGAAACGCATTATCGGTTCGTTGAAGGAAGAAAATTCTGGTGACAGCGACCTGTTGCGCCACCGGGTTACGCAGTTGGATGAAGCCTTGGACAAGCTGCGTGCGAGCCATGGGGCCTTTTTACAAAACACCGCCAATCTGACGGCTCTGCGGATCGGCGAGTTGGAAAAGGCCCTGTCCGCAGTCGGCGTTAACACCCGCAATATTCCCGTCGAAACCGAGACCCGCCCCGTCATCAGCCATCTTCCCTTTGGTCGCGGCGGGCCTTTTATCGCCGCCAATCGTGGGCTTTTGCCCTTGCCCAATCTTGAATTTGACCCCATTGCCTTGTTCAACAATCATGCTAATCGGCTAGACAGCCTAACCTCGGCCTTGCACAATTTGCCTTTGGCCGCTCCTTTAGCCGACTATGAAGTGACGAGCCCCTTTGGCACCCGGAATGATCCGATCAATGCCTTGACCGGCATTCATGAAGGCGTAGATCTTGGCGCTGCGGTCGGCACGCCGGTCACAGCAACCGGCGCCGGTGAGGTTACCTGGGCAGGATGGCGTGACCGCTATGGGCTAATGGTAGAAATTGATCATGGCATGGGATTCCGTTCTCGCTATGCCCATTTGTCAAAGGCTATGGTGGTACTTGGTCATCATGTCAGCCGCGGTGCTGTGATTGGCCTGGTTGGTGAAACCGGTCGTACCACCGGGCCGCACCTCCATTATGAAGTGCGCATGAGTGACCAGCCGACCAACCCCATGAAGTTCATTACGGCAGGACAAAATGTTCTCAAGACACAATAAACCGCCGGCGACGCGTGAAACGCCTTCGATCATTGGCTCCAACTGCACTTTGGTTGGCGATATTCTTAGCCAGGGCGAAGTGCATATCGATGGCAGGGTAAATGGTGATGTCCGCTGTGCTGTGCTTGTCATTGGCGAGAGCGGATTCATCACTGGCGAAATCCGCGCTGAAAAGGTCCGGGTTTTAGGTGCCGTTACCGGCCAGATCAATGCGCGGGCTGTAGAACTCGCTAAAACGGCGAGGATCCTCGGCGATATCACGCATGAAAGCCTGGCTGTAGAAGCTGGCGCCTATGTCGAGGGCCGTTTCAACCGTCAAGCTGAAGCGACGGCGGATCAGCCCTCAATAGAAGGGCGGCAGTTGTTGACTGTCGCCAATAATTCTCATGAGTCGGAGCCATCAGGGCAGACTGAGGAAAACGTGAAAAGCGCGACTAAAGCTAAGGTGGTTAAACTGGGCAATTGACCCTGCGCTTTCGGTGTGCCGGCAAGCTCTGATATCGTTCTGGCCTAGGTGTGGTGATCGATTCCGAAGTTCGAAAATGGCCAGGATCAGATGAAACGAACTTCGGAATCGGGACGCTAGCTGTGTTAGTATGTTACTGGAGAGTGTTCGATTTTTTGTAAAGTCGCGGTCCAGTGGCAAAGGGTTTGAAGCAGAACAAATCTATACAGACCGACAGTGAAAAGGCACCGCAGAAAGCGCCAGCGGCTGTCATCGCTGAGGTGTTGCGCGGACCGGTGGTTGACGTGTTCCTGGAACATGTTCCGGCTTTTCATGGTCTTGACCGCAACCAGGCCTTTGAACTGGTTATGAACAACCCTCCGCTTATCGAAGAATGCTTTAAGCTTTTTCGAAAGCGACCTGACCTCTTTGAAGAATTGATTGTTGGGCCGGATGGAAAGCCCATCAGCGATGAAACGCAGGAACTGGCCTGTGGGCGTTCCGTCGCCGAAGTCGTTGCATTGGTGGTTCGTTCTGCCGCAAAGCGTCATTTTTACAAACGTTTGGGCGCCCCCCAACCGGTTTCTATAACCGTCGGACCGCCTGCGCGCAGCCGATGGCAACGTCTTTTACAAAGCCTGATGTTGATCCCGCCGCCACCGCCGGAACCGAAACAAAAGCGCAAAGCGACCCGGGCTGACCGACTTTACCGGGCGATCCACTCCTCGCTGCTTTATGAATGGCAATTGCCGTTGATCCAGCATTACGCCCCTCTGCCGGTTTCCATGGTTCGGGAACTGGGAGCACGGATCCTGGACTATCGTGAACCGACAGAACTCAAAGTTTTGCTTACTGAGGGGGTCAAACCAGCGGCCACCCCGCCCGTTACGCCTTCGCCTATGCCGAGCAAGCAAACGGCGGCCTCTGTTCCCGCAGCCACAAGTCCTGCTCGCACGATCCCTTTACCGGCATCTGGCGGCGGCGGCGGCGGTGGTGGAAACCCGTCCTCTCGAGCGGAAACCCTCTGGAAACTGAGCCAGTCTTTGCAATTGCATAAGACCTTTGAGATTGACGAAAGGGATTTACGACGGGTGGTCGCCCAGATCAGCGCACTTGGCGATCGCACTTATGCAAATTTAATCGCCATTGGCCTGAAAATGCGCGAGATTCTGGTAGTGCTTTGCGCCATCAACCGCCGCCTGGGCCATGCCCGGACCTCAGCCCTGCTATCGGCAGAAGCGGACCCAAAGTTTCTCGAGCAATTGACGGCCCTGATGACCCAAGAGGGGATGGCGTCGCTGCAAGACATTGTAGAAATTCGAGAAAGCACCGAATCCATCCTGTCGCATATGAAAAAACTCGGTCAGCTCTGATCGTCTGGGCTTGGTTTTTTGTTGTTTAGGAACAATTGCGGCCTTGCCAACCACCCCGCTGCACGACCACAATGGTAAATATAATTTACCACTGTCAATCTGTTGGTAATTTGTTAAACCGGTCTTGTGTTGGCAACCCTGGGACGAATGATCAATGGAAGAACTCGCGGCAAAAGGCCGCATCAGACCAGCCAAGCTGGCTGAAGCAATTGCCAAACATCTTGAGACCCTGATCCTTGAGGGATCCTTGCGTTCAGGTGACCGCTTGCTGGCGGAACGCGACCTTGCGCAAAGACTGGATGTATCGCGCCCGTCTTTACGGGAAGCCCTTGACCTCCTGGAACGGCGCGGCCTGTTGGACACCCGTCGCGGCGGCACCTATGTGGCACCGGTCCTCGGCAACAGTTTTAGCCAACCTCTCGTTTCCTTGCTGGAAAGTCGGCCGGAACTAACCAGTGATTATCTGGAGTTTCGGGGGTTTCTAGAAGGTGCCGCCGCCTATTTTGCCGCCTTGCGATCCAGCGATATTGACCGCGAACTGATCCATAAGCGCTTTTCTGCCATGGAAGCGGCTCACGGAAAAGATTATGCGCTCGAAGAAGCCAACACCGACGCTTATTTTCATTTATCAATCTACGAGGCCACCCATAATGTCATGATGCTGCATGTTATGGGCAGCCTGTCGGACATGCTGCGCGAGGATGTTTTTTACAACCGGGAACGGCTTTACACGCGAAAGGGCGTACGGCCCCTGCTGCTAGAACAGCATCGAGCCGTCCATGACGCCATAATGCGAAGCGACCCAGAAGCCGCCAGGGCCGCCGCCGAAGCCCATATAAATTTCACCCGCTCCGCCTTGCAAGAGATTGAAAAGGCTGACAGCCGGCTCGAGAGATCCCTGTATCGTATCGCGCCCGGCCAGGCCATATCCGCCGGCGATAGCAAGCATGACCAGCCCCCATCTCTGAACAGCAGCGTGTCATCTGATAGACTGCCAGATCCGTTAACGATCCCCTTGGCCTCTCTTTTAAAATCACATCCTGAAACCACATTTGATTACCTGGAGTTTCGGCTGATTGTCGCTGGCATGGGCGCTCGCATGGCTGCGACCCGGAACACAGCGCAGGATCGCCAGATCCTTAAGCAGGCTTTTGACGCTTTGGTGACTTCGCATCAGAAGGACGACCCAGGCGATGAGGCCCATGCCGATGCTGAGTTCCATCTGGCAACTTACACCGCCACCCATAATGTGATCATGGAACATGTCATGCGCAGTGTCTTCTCGATGCTGCGTGGCGACATTTTTTATGATCGCAACCAGCTTTACCGGCGCCATGGTGTAAGAGATCTTTTGTTGCGGCAGCATAAGGCTATCTATGATGGAATCGTCAATGGCGATGCCGAAGCGGCCTGCGTCGCGGCGGAAAAGCACATTCTGTACACCCGGGAAGCGCTACAAGAAAGCCGGCTCGCCGAACAGCGCCTTGATGTCGCACTCAGACGTTTGGGCCGAGACAGCCTGGCACAACTGGCCGATCGAGAACCCTGACACAACCGCCGGCCTGTGGTAAAAACTTTTTACCAGTTTACTTTTTTGGAAAACAGTTTTATCGGTAAATGAATGACATTCCGAAGCGAGGCGTCCATGGACAACACAGCGGGCAAAGTGCGCCCACATACAGTCTATTTTTTTGGCACCTGTGTTGTTGATCTGTTCTTCCCGGGCGCCGGCATGGCTGGAATTAACCTTTTAAAAGAACAGGGTCTGAAGGTTATCTTTCCCCAAGGACAGAGCTGCTGTGGTCAACCAGCATTTAATTCTGGATATATGGATGAGGCGCGTTCCGTTGCCTGGGCACAGGTTAAGCTGTTTCCTAAGGACTACCCGGTAATCCTGCCTTCCGGATCCTGCGCAGGGATGATGAAAAAGCATTATCCTTCGTTATTTCGTGGCACGCCACAGCAGGCTAAAGCGGAAGACTTCTCTGGGCGGGTCTATGAGCTGACCCAGTTTCTGGTCGATATATTGGACATCAAGCTCAAAGATCTTGGGACGCCGACCAAAGTCACCTGGCACCCATCCTGTCATTCACAACGGGAAATGGGGGTTCTTGACCAGCCCAAGAGCCTTCTGCGGCAGCTTGCCAATGTCGAATATGTCGAATTGCCGCGCGAACGCGAATGTTGTGGGTTCGGTGGCACCTTCGCTGTGCGTCAGCCGGAGATATCGGCCGCAATGGTTACGGACAAAATTGATGCTGTGGCCAGCACCAAGGCGGACACTGTCATTTCGGGCGATTGTGGCTGTCTGCTCAATATTGGAGGCGCCCTGGAAAAGGCCCAGCAGGCTGCCCGCCCCAAGCATATCGCGGAATTCCTTTGGGAGCGCACCCATGGACACAGCTGATTTCCAAGACTCCGCACGGACGGCTCTGGGCGACCCCCAGCTGCGCTCTAATTTTCGCCGTGCCATGGATGGGCTCATGGCCAAACGGGCTGCCATGTTTCCGGATCGTGATGAATGGACCAGGCTCAGGAGTCTCGGCGCCGCTGTGCGAGCCCGTTCCTTGCTTAATCTTCCGCATCTTTTGGAAAAATTAGAGGAACGGCTGACCGCCAACGGTATTCATGTCCATTGGGCTGAGACCGTGGATCAGGGCAATGCCATTTTCAAAGAAATTCTGGCCCAGCATGACGCCAAACATGTCGTCAAAGGCAAGTCAATGGTTTCCGAGGAAATGCATTTGAACCATGCCTTAGAGGAAGTGGGTATTGAGATTATCGAAGCCGATTTAGGCGAATACATCATCCAATTGGATCATGAAACGCCGTCGCACATCATCATGCCTGCCATTCACAAAAACAAAGAGCAGATTGCCCGTCTGTTTTCCCAAAAAATCAAGGACGCCGCCTATACCGAGGATGTTGATCATTTGACGGGAATGGCCCGGCAGGTGTTGCGGAAAAAATTTGCCAATGCCGATGCCGGCGTTTCAGGGGTCAATGTGGCGGTGGCGGAAACCGGCACTCTGGTCTTGGTAGAAAACGAAGGCAATGGCCGTATGTGCACTACCGTTCCCAAGCTGCATATTGCCGTGATGGGAATTGAAAAGGTTGTAGAACGGCTGGAAGAAGTCCCGCCGATCCTGCAACTGCTTACACGCTCGGCAACGGGCCAGCCCATCACCACCTATGTCAATATGATCAGCAGCCCTCGGAAGGCCGACGAAAAAGACGGCCCCGAAGAAATCCATCTGGTCTTGCTCGATAACGGCCGCTCAAGAGTTTATTCGGACCCCGAACTGCGAAATACCTTGCGGTGCATTCGCTGCGGCGCCTGCATGAATCATTGCCCGGTTTATACCCGCGTTGGGGGACATGCTTATCCAGGGGTCTATCCCGGCCCGATCGGCAAAATCCTCACCCCACAGATTCTTGGCCTGGACGTCGCCGGTGATCTGCCGCACGGGTCAAGCTTGTGCAATGCCTGCGTGGAAGTGTGCCCCGTGGAAATTCCGATCGCGGCCCTGCTGGTCCGATTGCGCCGGGAGGCCGTAGGTAACGGCGCTAAGGCGCTCAAGTCGGCGATCCCTCCTAAAGGGGCCGGCCAGCATCGGAGCCGCGTAGAAAGTTGGGTATGGTGGGGATGGGCACTCGCTTATCGGGTTCCCTGGATTTACCGGTTGACTGGATTGATGCTGAGCCGTTTTGGCGGACTGATGCCAGCCACGATACCGCTCTTGAAGGAATGGACGTCGGTAAGGAGCAAGCCACGTTTTGCTTCCCGCACCCTTCATGAAATGGCCAGTAGCCAAGAGGTTCCCAATGACTGACGCCCGCGCCGCCATCCTGTCCCGTTTGCGCGCCACGGAAACCAAGGCGCCCCCCCCGCTGCAGGACTTTCAAATCCTGGAGTCGCGCGGCTGGTCGGCAGAAGAAAAGCTGCAACGCCTGCGTCAACAGATGGAAGCCGTGCATACAGAATTTCTTGATGCCCGAGGCCAGGACTGGCCGACTGCGGTGCAGAATTGGCTGAGCCAGGAAAAACTTCCGGGCTTGATCTATGGCCCAAAATCGACCCTTGGCGCCAAGCTGTCCAGTCAATGGAACAACAGCGTTCCCTTGATTCCCTATGATCGGGCGATGGAACAATGGAAGGCCGAACTGTTCGCCTTTGAAGGGGCGGGCATCACCGCGACCAGGGGCGCTATCGCCCAAACCGGCAGTCTGATCCTGTTCACCGGCGCTGATGAGCCGCGCACACTATCCCTGGTCCCACCGGTTCATATCGCCCTGCTCAATGTCGGAAAAATACGGGACACCTGGCGACAGGTCATGCAGGAACAAGCATGGGTCAACAACATGCCCACCAATCTACTGTTGATCTCCGGTCCTTCAAAAACGGCGGATATCGAACAGACCCTTGCCTATGGCGTGCATGGCCCGAAACGTTTGCTGGTTGTGCTGACCGACGAGGATTAGAGTTTTTCGCATTTAGACTGGATCAAAAAGCCGAAAAACTCTTAAGCCCGAGCGGCGCTTGAGCATTGAAAAATCGGAGATTTTTCGTTCGCACAGGGGACCTAGAGTGCTTCGGTTTAAAACTGAAGCACTCTAGAACCTCGCCCCTTTAAGCCAGTCAGCAAAAATCAATTGGGCTGGAGCGACTAAGGGCTGGGCATAAAGCGCTGCCTGATTCCGCAATGCCTCTACACTGACCGCTTCCGTCGCGGCAATCTCGCCAGCATGGCCGATATACCAGCGTTCAAGCTGGCTGGCCTGAACTTCAAGGTGAAACTGCAACCCCAAAGCGAAGTTTCCAATCGAGAAGGCCTGATTCTTGACCAACGGCGTCGAAGCCAGTAATTCCGCTCCTTCTGGAAGATCAAACGTATCGCCATGCCAATGCAGCACCGCCAGATTTTCAAGGGGCGATAAAACCGAAGCACGACCGGCGTCGGTCAGAGTGACCGGCGCCCATCCAAGTTCCTTGACGCCTGAGGGGTAAACAGCTTTCCCCATGGCCTTAGCGATAATCTGTGCCCCCAGGCAGATCCCCAAGGTTGGACGCCGCGCGTCCAATCTTTGTGCCACTGCGGCAATTTCATCCTTAAGAAAGGGATAGCTGGCATCGTCATAAACACCAATCGGTCCCCCCAGAACGACCAGGAGCTCTGCTTGGCTCAAATTAGCCAGCGAATCCAGGCCGGCCTCGCGGTATTCGACACGAAAGCCTCTCCCGCGCAGCACCTCTTCCAGGTGGCCAAGATCTTCAAAATGAATATGGCGTATGGCTATGGCGGTCCGCATCGCTAAATCCCCAGACTATCGGCTCCTGTTTACCGCAGCCAAGCTTGTCAGCGCAAAGGCAATTCCTCTATGATCGGCGGCCGTGTAACGGCGCGTAACAAATCCCTGGAAATGTTGTTATCAATGGGAAATGTTCGTTTGTTAATCTGCGGCCCGCGAACGATTTGCTGCCTCCCTTGGACCTTTCATTGACATGAACCTAGCCCCTACCGGTAAGAATAGCCGTCTGACCTCCTTGGCGCGAAGCGTCTTCGGTGCCCGCGGGAAAGCGATCCTGTCTGGGGTGGTGATTCTGCTTTTAGCCGGTCTGGGATGGAATTTTTACCATCCGGCAGCCAATGCGCCGACCGAGCGTGGGCGTTCCGGCGGCGGACCGACCCCAGTGGTCGTCGCAACCGTGCAATCGGGTGAGATGCCGGTGACTTTGGATGCCCTGGGAACCGTGACCGCTTTGGCGACGGTGGCCGTCAAAACCCAGATCTCCGGACAATTGACCCAGATCGCTTTTCAAGAAGGGCAAGACGTTACCGCTGGTCAGTTCCTGGCGCAAATCGATCCACGCCCCTATCAGGCCCAACTGGAACAGTATCAAGGCCAATTACAACGCGACAGCGCGCTCTTGAACGCAGCCCGCGTCGACCTGGATCGCTATCAACGGCTTGTCGAAGAAGACTCTATTGCCCGTCAGCAGTTAGACAGCCAAGCCGCCCTGGTCAAGCAATATGAGGGCGTCGTTGCGACTGACAAGGCGCAGGTTGAAACGGCTAAGCTCAATCTGACCTATTGCCATATTGTAGCGCCGGTTTCCGGACGCATTGGTCTGCGGCTGGTTGATCAGGGCAATTACCTCCAGCCCAGCGACACCAATAACATCGCGGTAATCACCCAACTGCACCCTATCTCGGTGCTGTTTACTCTCGCCGAAGATAATTTGCCGCCGGTGCTTAAACGGATCAGCAGCGGGGCCACGCTTGCGGTTACCGCTTTTGATCGCGCCGCGGTCACCCAACTTGGCAGCGGAAAACTGGCGACCGTGGATAATCAGATCGACACCAGCACGGGGACCGTAAAATTGCGGGCCCTGTTTGACAATAGCGAACGGCAATTGTTTCCCAACCAATTTGTTACGGTCCAGTTGAAGGTCGACACCCTAAAGGATGTCAAAACTATCCCGATTGCCGCAGTGCAGCGTGGGGCCCCTGGAACCTTTGTTTATCTGGTCAAACCGGACAACACCGTGACGGTACGACCGATAAAACTTGGGCCCGGTTCCGGCGACCGCATTACCGTCCTATCGGGAATTGACACCGGCGACTCCCTGGTGGTGGACGGCGCCGATAAATTGCGCGAAGGCGCCGCGGTTACCATACCCGCCCAAAACGCGCCGCCACCGAGTGAGGGCGAGCATCATCACCGCCCCAAGAATTAGATGAACCCGTCGCGCCCTTTCATTCTAAGGCCGGTGGCCACCTCGCTGCTCATGGTGGCCATTCTTCTTGTTGGAATGTTGGCCTTTCGCTTTCTGCCCTTGTCGGCCCTGCCCGAAGTGGATTACCCCACCATCCAGGTGCAAACCTTTTATCCGGGGGCGAGCCCCGATGTCATGACCTCGTCGGTCACAGCGCCTCTGGAGCGCCAATTTGGACAGATGCCGAGCCTGAACCAGATGTCTTCGGCCAGTTCAGCCGGCGCTTCGGTGATTACGCTGCAATTCAGCCTTAGCATCAGTCTTGATGTCGCCGAACAGGAAGTCCAAGC
>Ga0007854_10002528_pt1 | contig 11323 bp, 9 predicted proteins | sample CryBogCBH12Aug08_FD_60382 | JGI IMG/M metagenome (GOLD analysis project Ga0007854, IMG submission 60382) | Freshwater microbial communities from Crystal Bog, Wisconsin, USA - CBH12Aug08 | ecosystem: Environmental > Aquatic > Freshwater > Lake | place: Crystal Bog, Wisconsin, USA | collected... | reverse complement strand
CTTTTGACCCAGCGGCGGCCGCAGTAGTAGCGCAAGCTTTAAGCGTGCGGGTGAGGCGACTTTCCAGTCGCCAGCTTGCGGTGGTGACTAAAAAGCAAAAGCTGCCGGCTGAGTCCGGCGGCTTGTTGGGGTGGCGTTTCTGTTTGACCATCTAGATTAGGGTGGACGTGGTGCCAACATTGAAAATTGCTAATGACCATTAATTGGCCATGTGCGGCAGCTTGAGTAAATAAATGCAGAAACAAAAATATAAAATCCGAAACCTGAAACAGAAATTAATACAACCTGCTGAAAAATAAAACGGCTGAGAAACACAAACACAATAATATGAAAAACAAATTAAAGCGAGGCGAACGAATCAATCCATCTACGGTGTTTTTGGCGGCTTCCGCCCTCCTGGTCCATTCCACATTCGCTCAGTCGCCGGCAGTCACCAACTCGGTGGCTGATACGGCCACAACCAATCTGACCGCAATGCTGAAACTGCCCAAGTCCCTTTCGCTTACTTATGGCGCGTTCGACTTCCATCCGCGCCTGGTCTCCAGCACGGTTTATGAAGACAATATCCTGTCCGCCGCCACTGGAAAAGAATCAGATGTCATCAGTAAAGTATCACCAGGTATTCAAGTGTTGGGGGGAGATCGTGAAACGTTAAAAAACTATCTGTATCAAAAGGAATTTTGGCAGTATGATTTTAATTTGATGCAAATCTCGCCTTCCTACCTAGCCACGCAGCCTTCGGAATCTTGGCCTGGTAAATATGTATTGATGGATTATGCCTTTCAATGGCAAGAGTTTGCCAGCCATCCAGCCAATGACTCCTTCGATCAGTTTCTGAATATGAACGCGGTTATACCGCTGTCAAAACTCGTCTTAGGCTTTAAGGAAGAATACAATGATGTGAAGGAAGTCCTTATTGGGGCAGCCACCCGCACGGAAGTCCAGAAAAACCAAAGTGAGGTAGATGCCGCATATCAATTGAGTGAAAAGTTATCGTTAGAAAGTGCTTTTGTGCAACAGAGTTTCTGTTATCCAGATAATGCTGGCTTGCAGGGCTATTCAGAATATAAAGGATCGGTTGCGCTCAATAATCAGGTAGATTCCATATTAAATGTTGGTTTGGCCGTTGCCGGCGGACTGGATGAGGTGGATAGCGGACAAAACCAGCAGTTTCTTCAGATAGGCGGCCAGAGTTATCTGAGTTACCACGAGAACTTCTTAATGAGGGTTTCTGGCGGGGCCGAATGGCGCCAGTTTGACACCGGTAGAACTGATGTATTTACGCCCTATGTCAAGCTGTCGGGTATCTATAATCTTCCAGAGCGGACCTATATGATGATTGAGATTTCCCGCCAGCAGTTCGCCTCCCTTTTCAATGGGAGTTATTATACCCAAACCGGTGGTCATCTGTCTCTCCGTAAATACCTGACCAACCGACTTTCGCTGTTGGTAGATTTAAGCTGCTACGATTTTAACTATTCCAGCACCGCGATAAATGGTAAAACATCTTCAGTTACTGACTATTATGCAATCCAAATCGGATCGTCTGCAAAACTCTACAAAAACATTTATTGCGAACTATACTATCAATATTCTGGAAACAACCTATTCCACAACGGTGCCCCGGCAACTTGCAATCATATTGCTATAAATCTGGGGCTTAAACTCTAATTATATTACGCCTATTATTATAATGGAGTTTATCTGGGAGCTAATGGTTTTTGATGGTTGGCCTTGCCTCGATGTGGTGGGCACGATTGGCAATTTGTGGTCACTGTGGTCATACGCATCGGTGTGAACCGCCGCCGGTGCACGTAATCGGCCAGTTGTTTCGGCTACGGCTTGAGGCTTTGGTGCTGATGCCCAGATAGCGTTCCTTTTGCTCCATCGATTTGCCAGTCTGAAGGCGTAGCCCTACGGCGTTCTGCTTGTAAGCTGTATCATGTCGTTTGTATAGGCGTTGTTATTGGCTTTCAGTGTTCATGAACTTTGTGCTTACCACACACAAATAATCAACACAGCCCACCAAATCTAGGCCTGACCACTTACCCCAACCAATTGAAGTTATTTCTTTATGAATGGCCTGCTTCTCGCTTCTAGCCGGGTCCGTAAAATATTGTCGAACGCCAAACAATCGCGCGTGTTAGTTGTCGGTGACGTGATGCTTGACCAGTTCATCTGGGGCAGCGTGATGCGCATTTCGCCTGAGGCACCTGTGCCGGTGGTAGATTTTGGCTATGAGAGTTTCATGCCCGGCGGTGCCGCCAACGTTGCGCGCAATCTTGCCGTGCTGGAGGCAACTACGGAGCTGTTCGGGGTCATCGGTTGCGACGAAGCGGCAGGCAAGCTCGCCACGCTGCTGGGTGAACAGCAAATCGGCTGCAGCGGTTTAGTGAAATCCTCCATGCGCCACACTAGCATCAAATCACGTATTGTTGCGCAACGGCAACAGGTCGTGCGCTTGGATCGCGAAACGCGCGGCGACATCGATGAGAAATTGACCGCGGAGCTGGTTGAGAAAATTAAAAGGAAAATCACCCAAGCGGACGCCGTCATCATCGGCGACTACGGCAAGGGCGTGGTCACACAAGCATTGCTGGAGCCAATCAAGGCGCTTTGCCGCGAGCGCGGCGTATGGTTGAGCCTTGATCCCAAGCCGGTTCACCGCCTCGATTTGCACGGACTTTCGCTTATCACACCCAACCGTAGGGCAGCCTTTGAGCTTGCCGGTTTGCCAGATGACACCAAGAATACAAATCCATTGGCGGATAGACACCTGTTGCAGGTTGCGGAAAAGTTGCTCGCTGATTTGCACCCCGCGCTGTTGCTCGTCACCCTTGGCGATCAGGGAATGCTGCTGTGTCAGCCGGGCCGGGAACCATATCACATCCCGACCGTAGCGCAGGAGGTATTTGATGTTTCCGGCGCGGGCGACACCGTGATTGCCTCCTTTACACTGGCCATTGCCAGCGGTGCGTCGCCGTTGGAGGCGGCGATTATTTCCAATCACGCCGCTGGCCTTGTTGTTGGCAAGGTTGGCACAGCAATTGTTTCGCCGAAAGAGTTGCAGCATAGTTTTGGCTTTAGATAAAAGCCGAATCTCCGAAGAAAATATGTTGCATTGGAGGAATCCGTATTCATGTTAAACCGATTGCCATCTGTTTTAATTAAGCCATCAGTTCACAAAATGGCTATGGTTTTCGCGCTGCAAGCCGCCGGCATGCTACTCCCGTTAGTTTCATTTCCCTATTTGTCACGAACCTTGGAACCGGCGGCTTATGGGGCGTTTCAGTTTGCTAACTCCTTCGGCATGTATTTGCAACTGATCATTGGTTTTGGTTTTGATATGTCGGCCACACGCGATATCGCGCAAGTTGGGGAAGATCGCCAGTTGCGTGGTCGGATATTGGTCGGGGTATTATCGGCGCAGATTCTGCTGGCCCTTGTGGTCACCGTGCCGGCACTGGCGTTGGGCTGCTTTATGCCTATTTTCCGCCAATGGCCGTGTTTGTTGCCCCTGGGGATTATGGCCGGATTGGTGCAAGGGTTTTCGTTGACCTGGTATTTTCAAGGCATCAATCGGTTGCCGTTCGCTTCGACAGTGACGCTGCTGGCACAGGCGATTTGTGTAGCCTTGATAATTACGTTCGTTCACCGGCCGGCAGATGCACCCTATTGCTTGGTCTGTTCCCTGGTTCCCAACTTGGTGGGGAATTTTCTTTTGTGGCATATTGCTCGCAAGTCAGCTCAGTGTCCAAAAATAGATCTTAAATATGCACGAGAGACGCTTTCAGCAGGTTTAAGCTATTTCAAAAACCGCGCTGCAAACAGCTTTATGGTTTCCATCAGCCCGATCTTGGTTGGTGTGGCGGCATCCAACGAAGCAGTTGCTTATTTTACGGCATCATCAAGAGTTGCTAATTCATTATGGATGGCCATCAATCCCCTCATCACAATTGCTTACCCACAAATCGCCCACCTACGGGCCAGCAACCAGCCCCGTGCATTCGGGTATTCCATGTGGTTAACAATCGTTATGACGTCTTGGGCTGTAATCATCGGTATTAGCTGCACTCTGTATGGCCAATACCTGCTCCACATATTGGCTGGTAATAAGTTTCTTCCGGCGTCCGCGTCTTTTATTTGCTTGGCTTGGGCACTACCGGCAACAGCAATTAACACTGCATTGTCTTGGTTCTGGCTGTTACCGCTTAAACAGGAAAACAGACTTTTGTGTCCCATAGTTATTAGTGGTATCTTAAATGTGGTTCTTGGCTGCATTTTGTCCCGTTCGTATGGTTCCACCGGAATGGCTCTGGCCTACCTATTTTCAGAAGTAACAAAAACTATTGGGATTTCTATGGTTGCGTTGAGAATGCATCATAAAATGGCATAGATCTTGGACTTTATTAATGAAGACAGTAGTATTGCTTTCTACTTTTGACGAAAATGCCGGGGATGATTTAATCCGTCATGGAGTTGAATATTTGCTTGGACAAATGGCAGATGGTGGGTGGAGACCCAAGAACTGGACCAAATCAAACGCACTGAGTGCTAGCATTGAACTTGGTCCTATAACCAACTGCACAATATCTCGATCTAATCGAATTAAGCGTATACTGATGAGCCGCGTAGAGCGTGCCAGTATGAGTAAGCTCAACCCTTGGCGTTATCGTAAACTGCTAGCCAGCGACATGATAATTCTTTGTGGAACACCACTTTTCTATTTTTCTGAATCTAGAGTATTCGCTGATTACGAAAGTTGGCCACAGATACTTTTAGACGTAATTCGACGCAAGCCTACCATTCAAATAGTGACGCTGGGGGGAGGATCGATTCTATCCCATCAAATAGATAAAATGACTACCACACACTCCAAGGCTATAGCTCTAATCAAGGAGGTTGTTTTAGCCCAGAAGTTCTATGTATGCCGCGACCAACTTACGATAGACTTAATTAGATCCTCCGGAGTTCCCTCCGATTTCCCGCTCTTTGTAATGCCGTGCCCGTCAATATGGGCAAGGAATCGTTTTGGCATTAAGCGCTCACCGCAAGCTTCAACCGGTCGTAAAGTATGTATCTCGTTTTCCATCGAGAGCAGCGATTGGGCCACAGAAAGGAATGCAGACGCCCGATTACGATTAGAATTGTTAAAAGGCATTCTTCAACAAACAAAACGGCTGGAGCTTGAGCCAACATTTCTGGCTCACAACGATCTAGATGTGGCTGCCTTTCGGGAAGCTCAAAGATCTGTCAACGAAATGACGAGACACATTGTGATACGCGTGGATGCTAAGCGATTACTTGAGGAGTTAAGCACCGCAAAAGGAATAATTACTTGGCGTATCCATGGTGCAATGGCTGCTAGATCATTGAATATTCCAACGTTTCTATTCAAGACGGATTCCCGATTTGCAATGGCAAGAGACCTTGGTGCAGTGATCGCCCCAAATGAAATCAATAGTCAGTTGAGTGTCTACGAGTATTTGGCAGATTTGGCGCTGACTACCAATCACGGGAGTGAACAAGATATAGAGCAATTAAAAGAAAAGTCGATTTCAGCATTAAAGCGTCAGTGGAATAAATATGTTGTATGGAATGATTGAGGCATGATTAGAAGTGTGAAACAACTACTGCTTTAAGGGTAATAATGAAACACATAAGATTATTATTCTATCGCCTGGCGATTAAATGGTTGGAAGTCATGCGAGACAGGAAGCGCGGTGACGGCGAGGATATTGTATTTTTCAAACCAGATCGCATCGGAGACTTTGTGCTTGCTACCGGGGCAATTAGTCTTTTTCAAAATGAATATAGTAATAAAAAGATTAAGTTAGTTGTTTCAGAACAAATAAAAGGTCTTGCCCGGCAACAATTTCCCGATGTAGAGGTGATTGCCATTCCACATTCAGGAGATAGTTTTGGCGCAGGCTTACTTTCCAATTATCATGCTGCTAAACTATCGTTGATAAATGTTAATCCAAAGATTCTTATTTCACTTCGATATCACCCAACACTTTATCAAGATTTGCTTTTACGCGTTTTGACGTGCGCCCAGAGTTTTGGCTCCAGTCCTACGGATATTGGCGGAGGCTATGACTTGTTGCGTCTGCGCAAGTTTAAACCATGCCGATTCATTTCATATCCCAATAAACATCACCTACCCGACAGACCGCAGGAACTAGAGGCACATCGACGTCTGGCAGAGGTGGTTCTAAACCGGACAGTCACTCTAAATGAAGTCATGCCGCGCATCAATGGCATTAAAAATGGATCGAATTGTAGTCTTTTGATTTTGCCATTTGGCAGTGATACAATCAGAAACTATCCAATGAAACTGTTGGCGGAGGCGATTTACGCTGCTAAATTGCCTACGGACCTGGAAATCCGATTGTGCGGAGAACGATCTCAGGTTAATGCCCTTACTGAATTAGCAGAGTTACTTACGATGCAAGACGGGTTAGGAAAGGTGCAGATAGTGTATCCAGAGTCCATCGTTTGTTTGGTCAAGGAGGTGGCTGCCGCCAGTTGTGTCCTGACCATGGAATCAGCGGGTGCGCATATTGCTACAGCGTTAGATAAATCAACCGTTATAATTATGGGGGGTGGCCATTTTGGCGCATTTGGCCCTTGGCATAAATCGAGTCGGCAACGTTGGCTTTTTACGCAAAGGGATTGTTTTAGCTGTGACTGGCATTGCAGTTATTCTGGCCCCCTATGTATTACTGAGATTACGCCGCAAATTGTTGCAAAAGCTTTATATGAAATTTGTCACGCATCATAAAATCGCGGTCCGGGATCAGCACACCGGTTGGGGAAGATTTACGTGGCTTGCCTTGGCGGCATTTATCTTGTCCATTCCTGATACAGATACATTTATGGCAGAGCGGAGCAGTGCTCCAAGTATGTTTGTCTTGATCGGTGGTGCCACCGCCGAGGAGATTACACGACTATATATTCCGCTGGTTGCAATTGGACTGATGCTGGCACTGCCTTTCACAAACTGGAGATTGAAAAAGCCCGTTTCTTATTATGTGGTGATTGTGGTATTACTATTGATACTGGGTTGGTTAGCAGCAATGGATTGTTTTCAAGGGGCAGGTTATATGTCAATAAGATCCCCATCATTTCTTTGTATCGTTATAATCTTGTTGTCTTATTGTTGTTTTACATCGCTGATGGAATGTTCAAATTGGTTTCCGCCAATATTATCCGGTATTGTAATGGCATCCCTACTGAAACTAGTCTATTCGGTATACACGTTTAGAAATACTGGTGGTGTTCGCATTCTTGGTGGTGTTGAATCAATGCAGGGTGATGGTGGTAGTTTAAACCTACAGGTTTTTGTGGCCTCCATATCAGGCCTGAAATGCGTGGAAGCAATTTGGAAAGAAAATTGGAAAAAAAGTGGTTTTTTTTTGTTTCTGAACATTATTTTCGTTGCTGGTATGGCTGCGAGCTTTCGGCGCCATCCAATATTGCAAATGGCGTTCATTTGTTGTGGTGCAACATTGCTGATGTATTGGCTGGTCGGGCGTTTAAGCCGGGGAATATACTTCATAAGTGCTGCATTTTTACCAGTCGCTTTCACATTGGCGGTAACGGTATTGTTAATTTATGGACCAGACCAAAGCTTGGACCGGTTGAGCAGTCTTACCCTGGCTGCAGGTGAAAATAATAAGATGGCAGGGTCAAATGATACTTATCTTGACGATTGGCGTGTCTTCCCGGCAGTCATTGCAAGAACACCGGGACTCGGCCTTGGGTTTTCCGGGAATTATGGCGTTTGCCGGGTAATTGACAACTATGAAGCGGTAAGAGTCCCGCTGCATATTGGCGCATTTGAATTGTGGGCATCTGGAGGAATTATTGGGGCAATATTCCAGTTCACCATATTTGTAATTCTGCCCATCTCCAGCATCATTCAGCTCAAGCGCAAACATGTGTGGCTAGCTGATATGCCCTTATTCGTGGTGTCTGTTCTCCTACTATTATGGACAGGTCTATTCCCATTCAGTGCGCCTTTTTACGTTTCACCGCTGACCTGCTTATTGTTGGGTATGGGATTAGCTACATTGACATTCAAACCGAGCCTGTCATCCAGTCTAAGCCTAATTAAATCTCAAAACGCACTTCGCAGATGCGCAACTGATATTGATTTCACACGGCTACATAAATGATGCTCATATAGATACCTGTGGCATCTGAAGCTGCGTAAACACTTACTATAACATTTAATACTATGACCACCGAATGGCCGAAGATAAGTCTTGTAACTGCAGTATATAATGGCGAAATGTATTTAGCTGAAACGTTGGCTAGCATTCGTTCCCAGAACTATCCAAATTTGGAATACATAGTATATGATGGCGGATCCACCGATGGGACATTGCAGATCCTAGAACAGAATAGAGATTTGATAAGCATTCTCGTATCGGAAAAAGACCAGGGGATGTATGATGCGCTTTATAAGGGTTTTGCCCGGGCAACAGGTGAAATCTTTGGTTGGATAGGTGCAGATGACCTGTTAATGCCGTGGTGCTTGCGGACAGTGGCAAAATACTTTATAAAAAACCGAGGCTGCCAATGGGTTACTGGAATACCAACAAAGTTTGATGGTAATGGAAATATGATCTGGGTAAATCCGATAACTCCACATTACCGGCGATCATGGATTCGCCGACGGTGGTATAGCAGTTTTGGCTTGGGAGTTATTCAGCAGGAAAGCACTTACTTTAAAAGAGACCTTTATGAAAAAGCTGGCGGGCTACAAACATGCATGCGTTTTAAAATTGCCGGGGACTTTGATCTTTGGTGCCGTTTTGCGGAGCATGCTGAGTTACGCCAGCTTGGAGTATACATCGCAGGTTATCGCTTTCATGGGGCTAATGCTGGAGCTGCGTTCGATAACTATATCAAAGAAGGTAGACTTGTAAAAATACCGTGTGGGCTTGCTCTTGGCGACTTTTATAGCATCGCTTCAATGATAATGAGCAAACTACATCGCCGGGGTGTTGATAATTGCTGATTGAAAACAAGTCTCGATACAAATAAAAACGGCTCGCTAAACTAAGGTTTATGGCTAGGGGCACTCCATTGCTTACAATTATTACCGTTGTTAAAAACGGCGGTGGAGGATTTGAAAAAACAAGGGACTCGATTTTGGCGCAAACCAACCATTCGTTTGAATGGATTATTAAGGATGGGGGATCAACTGACGGAACGCTGGAAAAAGCGCTCCAACTAATAGACGATCGCGTTACTGTCTTGGATGGGAAAGATGCCGGGATTTATGATGCCATGAACCAGGCGGTAAAATATGTATCCGGAAGATATGTGCACTTTCTGAATGCTGGTGATTATTATGCATCAAATGACAGCGTTCAACAGTTATATGAGGCAGTAAAAATGATGGGTTATCCCGCCATGCTCGTTTGCTTTATTATGAATCAATCGACCAGAACTGTGTTGTCATGCCCGGCTAAACCTAATCGTTACTATTTATACCGTCGCTGCTTTTGCCACCAGGCTGTATTCTTTCACAAATCCTTAATTCCTCAAAATATGTGTTATGATATTACACTAAAGTTAAAGGCAGATCATGACTTGATCCTAAAATGCCTGAATCAGGGGAAGTCTTTATCGGTTGTATCAAAAGTCATGGTGTGTTACGACGGTTCGGGAATCTCAGATAATCGCAAACACATTTCTCTACTCGATACTGAAGCAGATGAAGTTCATCGAAGGCATTTCACAACGGTCGAACGGGCTTTATTTGGCTTTGTCCAAGAGGCAACATTGTGGCGGATCAGGAGGGCAATGTTAAGACATAACAGAAGAAGTATAAATGGAATATACAATCGTTTGCTGCTTTACATAAATCGCAAGTTATAGTCAGTCAGGGCCAAGTCTTAGAATCATTAAAGTATATCTATTGATATGAATTCCAATTCATAAACTGATGAAACTGGTATACATCGCTCCACATTGTTCGGTCCCGCCCAAGGATGGCGCAGATCGGCGTGCTTGGCACCTGTTTGAAGGATTGACGGAAATGGGCATCAGGGGGGATTTCATCGGCAGGACGACCGTTGTAACCAATGGTTCAATACCGGTGTCTCATACCCTGGGAGCTTCATGGCGCAATCATAAAATGCTGGCTGCCTTGGTCGCGTTGACTGGCGGTCAGGACTACTGGACCCTAAAGATGATCCAGCCCGGAGTCCGACAGGCTTTGGCCAGGGCCGTGCTAACCCCCTTTGACACCGTCATTGTAAACTTTCTTTATGCACTTCCGTTATTGAAGCAGGTTCCGAAACCTTTTCGTTTGGTCGTTGATACTCACAACTATGACCCGGCGGTTTATAGCAAACTTGCGGCCAATACGAGGAACCCTGGCCTGCGTGTCTTGTGCCAGCGAGCCGTAGCGAATTCAGAACACGCACTTCGAAATTTGCCCGTTGGGACGGTGCTGATTCATGTCTCCGATCGAGATGCCGAACTGTATCAGCAGCATAGGCCGGATCTTAAGCATTTGGTCGTCGAGAATGGGACCGCCATCAAACCTAGGAAGCGCGCACCGGATTATCAAAAATGTAACAAGCGTGTCATGCTGTTTGTGGGGAGCCTTTCCGCGAAAATGAATCAAGATGCGCTGCTGCATTTTGCCAAATTCTTTTGGCCACGACTACGCGAATATGGCGAATTTCGTGTTGTTGGATCGTTTCCAACGAATCGTGTGCGTGCCCTTTGTGTGCAGGAAGGCTGGATTCTCCAAGAAAATGTCAGTGATGAAAATCTTGATCGCCTTTATAATGAAGCACATTTTTCGGTTCTGCCTTTTGCTTATGGGGAAGGCAGCAAACTTAAGCTTTTCGAGGCATGCGGGCATGGGGTGCCCGTTCTCTCAACACATGCTGGTGCCGTTGGGGTTCCTAATCTTCCGCCCTTGGTTGCGGTTAGCGACGAAGTAGATGCATGGCTTGCACAGATTTCTACAACACGCAGTCTTTCTGAGTCGGCTGTTGCACAAACATTGGCGTTTGCGAAAGAGTATAGTTGGGCGAAACTGGCAGGGAAATTTGTGGGTGGCATTGAGCAAGCTAGAATCATTGTATGACGCGCTAGACGGCCGATAATTAACTTGGTTCCATAACGATCTTTTCAATAGCTCCTTGGAATTTAATTTAGGTTTCCGCATTCGGATTGCCTTTATGTCTTTCAAGCTGACCCGTCGCCAGTTTCTCATATCTGCCTTGGCCACTCTGGCTCTGCCGGTGGCCATTGAATCAGTCGTCCTGGAACCGCACCGTTTGGAGGTGCG
>Ga0007854_10002522_pt1 | contig 11348 bp, 11 predicted proteins | sample CryBogCBH12Aug08_FD_60382 | JGI IMG/M metagenome (GOLD analysis project Ga0007854, IMG submission 60382) | Freshwater microbial communities from Crystal Bog, Wisconsin, USA - CBH12Aug08 | ecosystem: Environmental > Aquatic > Freshwater > Lake | place: Crystal Bog, Wisconsin, USA | collected... | reverse complement strand
GCTTCCAGCGGGGTGTCGAGGGACACAGGCGCGCGCGAGGCGTCGCGGTACTGCTGGATACGGCGGGGATTGAGGCCGAGATGTTCGGCCACCTCCTCGTCGGTGGGTTCGCGGTCAAAGACTTCGCGCAATTTCACTTCCGCCCGGCGGATGTGGGCGACCTTGTCCACGACATGCACGGGCAGGCGGATGGTCTTGGCCTGGGTGGCGAGGGCGCGGCGGACGGCCTGTTTGATCCACCAGGAGGCATAGGTGGAGAGCTTGGCCCCTTTGCGGTGATCGTAGCGTTCCACACCCTTGATGAGGCCGATGTTGCCCTCGTTGATGAGATCCAGCAATGGGAGGCCGAGGCCCTCATATTCGCGGGCGATCTTCACCACGAGCCGCAGGTTGGCGGTGATCATGAGTTCGCGCGCCTTTTTATCGCCGCGCTTGATGCGCCGCGCGAGCGCCCGTTCCTCCGGCGGGGTCAGCAGTTTCACCAGGCCGATCTCGCGGAGGTACAGCTGCAAGGTGTCGCCCCGTAACGATTCCGCCGGCGGCACAGGTTCCGGCGCGGCAACGGCCAACGGCAGCGAACGGCGCGAGGGCGACAGGGCCACGCGCGGCCGCCGGACTTCTTTCACAACCGACCGGTCATTAAGCAGGATCTTCATATTTGATTATATTTTTAATTGCGCTGGTGGTTCCGGGACAATTCCTCATGGGTCACGACGAGCTCCAGCTTCTCCGTGTGCCGGATGACCGTGACCCGGGTGGCGACCCCGATCACGTCGGCAACCAGATGGCGATGCAGTTCGTCGATCCCGGAAACCGGTTCACCGCCGAACGCGACGATGACATCGCCTTCGCGCAGACCGGCCCGGCCCGCCGGACTGCCCGGTTCAATGCCCGACACCAGGACGCCATGGTCGCCGGCCAGCCGGTGGAACCGGACCACGCGCCGGTGAAGCGGCACGTTCTGGCCGGCCACACCGATCCAGCTGCGCCGGATGATGCCTTCCTTGATGAGCCAGGCGGCCACAAACTCGGCCGTGCTGCTGGCGATGGCAAAACAGATCCCCTGCGCCGGCAGAATGATCGCCGTGTTCACGCCGATGATCTCCCCCCGCGAATTGACCAGCGGGCCGCCGGAGTTGCCGGGATTGAGGGCGGCGTCGGTCTGGATGACATTGTCAATCAGCCGCCCGGACGAGGACCGCATCGAGCGGCCCAGGGCGCTCACCACGCCGGCGGTGACCGTTTGCTGAAAACCATACGGGCTTCCGATGGCGACCGCGATCTGGCCCACCCGGATCGAGCGCGAATCGCCGAAAGGCGCGTGCATCAATTGCGGCGCATTGATCCGGACGACGGCCAGATCCGTTTCCGGATCGTCGCCGACCAGGCTGCCGGGGAACTCACTGCCGTCCGCGAGCGTGACCTCCAGCTCACGGGCGCCCAGCACCACATGACTGTTGGTCAGGATGAACCCGTCCGGGGTGATCACCACGCCCGAGCCGCTGCCGCCGGGTTCGGCCCCGCGCCGGGCATCGCGGCGGGCGCCCAGCACCCGGATATTGACCACGGCCGGCGCAACCTGCCGCACGACCCGGGTGATGGATTGCGAATAGCTATCGAGCAGCTCCTCATCGCCTGAGGGCGACGGCACTAAAGCCGACGCATCCCCGGCCAGCCCAGCGTTGATCACCGGGCTGAACGCGAAGGGCTGGCTTCCCTCGTATTGGTCTGAAATGTTCATGGTCCCTTTCCCCCGCCCCGGCTTCACCGGAGCGGGCAATTAAGTTTAGTTTTGCGCCGGCGCGGCGAGCGACTCCAGCCGCGAGAGGATCACACGCTTGCCGGTGACCCCGACGGTCTTGTCCCGCACCTCGCCACCGGCGAAATACAGCAGCGTTGGAATGGACTGGATTCCGTAACGGGCGGCCAGGCCCGGATTCGCATCCACGTTGACCTTGGCGATCTTCACCCGGCCGGCTGACTCCGCCGCAATCTCGTCGAGCAGCGGCGCGATCATTTTGCAGGGACCGCACCATTCGGCCCAAAAATCCACCAGGACGGGCTGTTCGGATTGGAGCACTTCGCGGGCGAAGTTGCCTTCATTGATTTCAATGGTTGGTTTCATAATGGTTTCATTGACTTTGTTTAATTTGCGGACGACCGGGCGCGGCCGCCCACCCGGATCTGGTGCGAGTGCCACGCGGCGAGGCCCCGGATCTTCTCCGCGGCGAGCGCTGGGAACAGGAGTTGCGGATACACTGTCTGCCAGGCCAGGGCCTCGGCCTCATTCAGCGCCAGCCGGAGCAGCTGCTCCTGGACTTTGAGCGTGTCGCGCGATTCGGCCAGGATCGCGGCCTTGGTGTCCCGGATTTGTGCCAGGACTTTTGAGCATACGGTGGCAAACGTGCCGCCGGCGGTCGCCCGCCCGTTGATTGCATTCGTTGATTTCGTTTTCATCTTTTGATTTTATTTAATGTAACTTGTATGGTTACATACTCGCACAAAAAAAGAGGGTGTCAAAGGGCTTTTTTTCCGGCGCACGCCTCCGCATCCTTGACGGCAGCGAGCACGTCGGCAAGCGTGGTTCTGGCCAGATCCTGTTCCATGGCCCGCTGGGCGGAGGCAAAGAGCCGGGACAGGGCCTCCAGAATGCAATGACCCACCGGGCAGGCGGCATTGGGCTTGCGGGCCGGCGGGGCGAATGACTCGGCATCCTCGACCGACCGGTAAACCTCGGCCAGATTGATGCGGCGGGGCGAGCGGCTGAGGCGCGAACCGGCACCGGCCCCCTTGCAGGTCTCCACCAGCCGGGCCTTTTGCAGCGAGAGCAGCAGGCGCCGGACGATGACCGGATTGGTGTTCACGCTGCCGGCAAGAAATTTGGACGTGACCCGGTCGCCCTCTTTGTAAGCCAGGACGGCCAGCACGTGCACCGCCATGGCAAATCGGCAACTGGTTCTCATGCGTTCGTGCAATAAGTAATCTGAACGATTACATATGTCAAGCCAGAATAGGTCCTTTGCCTCACAAAGTTCACCAACCCGGCGCGGGCAACAAAAAGGGGACGGCCCCCGCCGTCCCCAAGTTAGGTGATGACCCAAGCCATTAATTCTGCGGCTTGTCGGCGGGCGGCGGGCCGACGGGACCACCTCCGGGCGGACGATTGCCGCGCTGCTTTTTGCTCAATTCCTGCCATTTGGTGTATTGCTCCGCCGTCAGCAACGCCTTCAGCTGGGTGTTGGTTTCCTCCCGGATGGCCTTGGCCTTGGCTTTTTTTTCCTCGGACGTCAGGCTGGTGTCCTCGCGCAGGGCTTTGAGTTTGTCCTGCGAGCTCTTCATGATCTCATGGAACTTGGGCTTTTGATCGTCCGTCAAGTTCAGCTGCTTGGCGGGGTCATGATGACCGCCCTTCATGGCGGGCGGGGGGGTGTTGGTGGATTCCTGCGCGCGCAGGGATGAACTGCCGGCGACTAAGGCGGCGGCCGCCAGGGCGGCGACCAACCATGTTTTCGTTGATTTCATATATTTAATTTATTTCCGTTGGCTATGTTTGTCAGCGGCATTTCAGGCCGCTGGATAGGGGGTCAGACGCGGGCCACGGCGCAAGGTTACAGTCCGCGCAAAATTTTTGCGGCGGCCGCGACGGTCTTTTCGATGTCGGCCGGGGCATGGGCGGTGGAAATAAAGCCCGCCTCGAACTGCGACGGGGCGAAATAAAAGCCGGCGTCCAGCATCCCGTGGAAAAACTTCTTGAAGCGGTCGCGGTCGCTTTTCATCGCATCGGCCACATTGTGGACCGGCGCACTGGTGAAATAAGTGCAGAACATCGAACCGCACGCATTGACCTGGACCGGCACGCCGGCGGATTTCGCGGCATCCCGCATGCCGGCCGCGAGCTGTTCGCCGAGTTTTTCCAGTTTCGCATACGCGTCGCTCGCCGCGAGCTCCGCCAGGTTCGCCAGGCCCGCCGCCATGGCCAGCGGATTGCCGCTCAAGGTGCCGGCCTGATAGACCGGGCCGAGCGGCGCGAGACAATCCATGATCTCGGCCCGCCCGCCGAACGCCCCCACCGGCAGGCCGCCGCCAATCACCTTGCCGAACGTGGACAGGTCGGGCGTGATGTGAAATCGATCCTGCGCCCCGCCCCGGGCCAGCCGGAAGCCGGTCATCACCTCGTCGAAAATCAACAGCGCGCCGTGCGCGCGCGTGATCTCGCCCAGAAATTCCAAGTAGCCAGGCTTCGGCAGATACAGGCCGGCGTTGCCCGGCACGGGCTCCACGATGATGCCGGCGATCTGATTCGGGTTCGCCGCGAAACATGCCCTGACCGCATCCACATCGTTATAGGGCAAAACGATGGTGTGCTGCGTGAACGCCGGCGGCACGCCCGCGCTGTCGGGATTCCCGAAGGTCAGCGCGCCGCTCCCCGCGCGCACCAGCAGCGAATCCGCATGGCCATGGTAGCAGCCGTCGAACTTGATGATCTTGTCGCGCCGCGTGAACCCGCGGGCCAGCCGGATGGCGCTCATGCAGGCCTCGGTGCCGCTGCTGGTCATCCGGATTTTTTTCACGGCGGGTACGCGCTCGCAGATCAGCTGGGCCATCGTGACTTCGAGCGGATTGGGGATACCGAAGCTGGTGCCGTGGTCGGCGGCGGCCTTCACGGCGGCTATGATTTTCGGGTGCGCGTGGCCGAGGATCGCCGGGCCCCAGGTGCCGACGTAGTCCAGCAGTTCATTGCCGTCCACATCCCAGACCTTCGCGCCGCTGGCGCGGTTGACAAAAAACGGCTGACCGCCGACAGCGCGGAACGCGCGCACGGGGGAGTTGACACCGCCGGGAATATATTTCAACGCCTCGGCAAACAGCTGTTCCGATCGGGTCCGGTTCATGGGGACAAATTAACAACGAAGGAACCAGGAAACAAAGCAGAATGAAAAAGCAGTTCAACCGGCTCGTAGCGGCTGTCGGCACACTGCCGCATTTATTCATTCAGTTTGCGGCGGTCGGCCGACGCGCCGCTACGTCACTTTGCTTTATTTTCCGGGTTGTGCGGCAGCCGCGATTGCCAATAGACTCGGCACCATGAAAGCCAGCCTCGCCACCCGCCGAGATTTTCTCAAGACCGCCGCCTACGCCGCCGCCAGCCTGCCGTTCATCGGTGGGTTCGCCTCGTGCGCCCGGGCCGCCGAGCCGGGCCGGAAACTGGGTTTCGCCCTGGCAGGACTGGGCAGTTTGAGCACCTACCAGATCGCGCCGGCGCTGCAGAAAACCAATTACTGCCGGCTGGCCGGAATCGTGACGGGCTCGCCCGCCAAGGCCGGGCAATGGAAGGCGCAATACGGGATTCCGGACAAAAACATCTACAGCTACGACACGATGGAAAAAATGGCGGACAATCCGGACATCGACGTGGTCTATGTGGTCACACCCAACGCGCTGCATGCGGAGCACACCATCAAGGCGGCCAAGGCGGGCAAGCACGTGCTCTGCGAAAAACCGATGGAGACATCGGTGGAAAAATGCCGGCAGATGATCGATGCCTGCCAACAGGCGGGACGCCAGCTGGCCATCGGCTACCGGCTGCACTTCGAGCCGAACAATCTGGAATGCGTGCGCCTGGCGCGGGAAAAGGTTTTCGGCAGCGTGAAATTGATCGAGGCGGATTTCGGGTTCCGGATCGGCGACCCGAATCAATGGCGGCTCAATCGGGCCCTGGCCGGCGGCGGGCCGCTGATGGATGTGGGCATTTATGCGCTGCAGGCCACGCGCTACCTGTCCGGCGAGGAACCGGTCTGCGTTTCGGCCGTCACCACCGTGACTGATCCGGCGAAGTTCAAGGAGGTTGAGGAAGCCATTTCGTGGCAGATGAAATTTCCCGGCGGCGCCCTGGCGAATTGTAACAGCAGCTACAATCTGACCCGCCTAGACCGGTACAAAGTGTTTGCCGACGACGGCTGGTTTGAACTGGCGCCAGCTTACCTCTACGACGGGATCCGGGGCCGGCGCAGCGACGGCAAGAGCATCCATCTGGGTGATCTCGACCAATTCGCGGCGGAGATGGATGATTTCGCTCAGTGCATCCTGAACAATCAACCGACGAAAGTGCCGGGCCAAGAGGGACTGCGCGACGTGAAGATCATGATGGCCATCTATGAAGCGGCCAAAACCGGCAAAACGGTGACGCTGGCCTGATTCGGAGGCGTTTTAGGTTGAGGCCCGGCCGCGCGGCCGGGACGACGGCCGACCCGACAATCCGCCGTTGGATCCGGCCGGGATTAATTCAACGTCTTTTCCTTGATGCCCGCCAGCATCAAGTCCTGCACGGTGGTGAGATATTTAACGCACGCAGCTTGATACAGCTCCGGATTGGCGGCGGCCTCGTAATAGGTATTGCTGTACGTGTCCCCCGTGCCGCCGAGCACGCCCATGACATTGACGGCCACGTCGCCGGCCTTTTGCGCGCCGGTGGTGACATCGGTGAATTCGGAGACGTAATCATCCGTGCCAAACGCGTTGTTCTTCATCTTCACAAATTCGCGACCGCCGCCATAGGCCGAGTCGTCAAAAAAGAACGAGCAGCGGCTGACCTTGGAAATGCTGATCTGCGGCTTGGTGGTCACCTTGGCGGAAAAACTGAACGTGCCGCCCTTCGCCTCCATCTGGCAGAAATCCACGACCAGATAAACGTGGACCGCCGCCACGCCGGTTTCCCTGGCCATGACCGCTTCCCGGGTGAACGGCGCGCTCATGCCGATGTAGGCCGTCATGGAATTTCCCGCGCCCAGCGCCTGTTCATCGCCAAAAAGCACCACGGGCATTCCCGTTGGCGAAAACAACTCGGAAGGCTGACCCGAAAAATGGCCTCCGGAAACTGCCAGCGGCGAGGTCTTGAAATGCGATTTCATGTCGGCATATTCCGGCAGCGCGGCGTATTCGGCATACGGCATCACCTCAACGCCGAGCGTTTGGAGACCCTTTGTGAAATTGGTGTAAACCTGATCCGTGATTGCCTGAAACGTCGCGTTGGTGAGGCCGGTCAATTTGATATGCGAATTGACATGCGCCGCGCCTTCGCCCGCGCCACCCGCGTGCGAACCGGCGTCTTTCTTGGTGATGAATTGCACATTGAACGCCGTGACCACCACCTTTTTGCAGGCCTTCAGCTGCCTGAAGGAATCCACGCTCATGGATTTTTCCGGCGTGGGCGACGCGTCGAGTTGAATGGGCGGAGGCCCGAACGATTTCTTGAGAAAGCCGACCAGATCGGCGTGGGCGGACGACGGCATTGCCGTCAAGGCGCAGGCCAGCGCGGTCGTGAGACCCAGTGCTTTGAGGTTCATTGTGATTCTGATTAATTCTGAATTGGCAGCGGGATGTTCGGCTAAGCAAACGAAGACGCAAGTTAAAACCGGTAGCACTGAGTCTGAATTAAACTTGCCGACCCGTTAATCGGGAGCCATCGTGATTTTAAAAATTCCGCAAACCTCCACTTGGAAAATCATTTCCGCAAAAACGTGTCCGCGAGCGAACCTTTGTCCGTGCGGATGACCATGCCGGGGTTCACGTGGTGCCGTCCAAACCAGCCGTCGCTCGTTTCCAGGACAAACTGGATGTTGTCGGTCGCGGCCAGCACGGGATTCGCATCGTTCTTTTCCAGGTGATGGATTTCCTGGATCACGCCGTCGGGCGAGATGTAGGCGCAGGAGATGGATTCGGGGCAATTCTTCATCCAGAACGACGCGCGCTGCGGTGCCGGCAGCACAAACAGCATGGAGTCGGAGTCCTGGATGTTGGTGCGATACATCATGCCGGTCATCTCCTCGCGCTCGGTCAGCGCCAGCTCGGTATCGAGCGTTTCCGCGCCCAGATAAATCCTCATCGTTTGGAGTTTCGGCTGGGCCTGCTTGGGCAGGATATCGTCTATGGTTCGCGGCGCCGCGACGGTCTCAGGTTTTTTACAACCGGCGAGCAGGCCGGCGACCAGGAGCAGGGCGAACAGATTTGTCAATTTCACGGCGGCAGCATGCCGGAGACGAGGAAAGATTTCAACCAAACTGCGCGGACCGTAACGGGTGGGGCGAGCGTCCGCGCGAGCTGGCATAATCAAAGTGCTCACGACTTGCCACCCGGCTCGCCCGACCCAATCAACCGGGTGGGCTCGATGTCCTCAGCGAGCCGCCGCCGGGCACGAAGCTTTCTGTCCGGCTAAGCCGGCGCACATCGGGTGACGCGCCCATGTCCCAGGGGTGATCGAAACGGTTATTCTTTATGGAAGCGAAGCCACGTTCGCGGCCACGGATGAAACCACCACAATTCACCGACAGGAAACCGCAAGGCACCGGCAGCGGGTTTCATTGACTTCCCGCCAACCCGGATTATTTTGCAACGCTGTGACAACTTCCGCCCAAGCCGCCCCCGGACTGATCCGGCTGGATCTGCTCCCGCCCCGGGTCTGCGCCGTCGTCCGCCAGATCGCGACCGACGACGAGGAGATGCAGCGCCTGAAAACGCTGGGCGTCTGCCTGGGCCGGCGCGTGGAGCTGGTCAAGATCGGCGATCCGCTCATCCTCAAAGTGTTCGGGTCGCGCCTGGGCCTGTCCGCCGCGCTGGCCGCCAATGTGTCGGTGGAGGTCTGCCAGCCCGGCCACTGCGCCCTGCGCGAAACCAACTGCGCATGAGCGGGTGCCACGAAACCCCCGCCGCGGCCTCCGCGACGGCGCGCCATCACCACGCCTTCACGCTCGCGCTGGTCGGAAATCCCAACGCGGGCAAAACCACGCTGTTCAACGCGCTGACCGGCCTGCGCGCCAAGACGGCCAATTTTCCCGGCACCACGGTCGAACGCAAGGTCGGCCGGCTGCATGTCGGCGGCCAGCAGATCGTCGTCATCGACCTGCCAGGCCTCTACAGCCTGGACAGCACTTCACCCGACGAAAAACTCGCCGCGGACGCCTTGCAGGGCAAGCTGGAACACACCGCGCCGGATGCCGCGCTGGTGGTGGTGGATGCGACCAATCTGGAGCGCAACCTTTTTCTGGTCAGCCAGCTGCTGGATCTGGACTGTCCGGTAATTGTGGCCCTGAACATGATGGACATGGCCCGGCGCGACGGCATCCGCATCGACCTCAAAAAGTTGCGCGCCGAACTCGGCTGCGTGGTGATGCCCATCTCCGCGCGCAACGGAACGGGGATTGAGGAGCTGAAGCAGGAAATCGCGCGGCTGGTAAGCGGGGCGATGCCCGAATCCGTGGCGCACAGCAAGCCGGATTGCGGGAACTGCACCGGCTGCACCTTTCAAGCGCGCTACGAATGGACGGAGCAGATTTCGACGAAAGTCATGGACGCGGAACTGGCGCGGCGATCGGCCTGGACGGAAAAAATCGACGACCTCGTCACGCACCCGATCTTCGGGGTGGTTGTGTTTCAACTCGTGATGATTGTGATTTTTGCACTCATTTTCTGGGCGGCAAAGATCCCGATGGACCTGATCGACCATTTGTTTGCGACGGTGGGCACGCGCGTGACCGCGCTGCTGCCGGCGGGCGACCTGGAAAGCCTGGTCGTGAACGGCGTGATCGCCGGCGTGGGCGGCATCCTGGTATTCCTGCCCCAGATCTGCATCCTGTTCTTCGCGCTGTCGCTCCTGGAGGACACCGGCTATCTGGCGCGCGCCGCGTTCGTGATGGACAAGGTGATGCGGCGCTTCGGCCTGCCGGGCAAGGCGTTCGTGCCGATGCTCTCGGCGCACGCCTGCGCGATCCCGGCGATCATGTCCACCCGGGTGATCGAGAATCCACGCGACCGGCTGGTCACGATCCTGATCACGCCGCTGATGACCTGCTCGGCGCGGATCCCGGTTTACGCGATGGTCACGGCGCTGATTTTCCCCGATTCGCCGCTCAAGGCCGCGCTGATATTCACCTCCGCCTACGCCATCGGCATCCTGGCCGCGCTCGGCTGCGCGCTGCTGTTCAAGCACACCATCCTGCCCGGGGGCAGCAAGCCGCTGATGATCGAACTGCCGCCCTACCGCCTGCCCGGCCTGCGCACCGCGCTGCTGCACACGTTTGACCGGGCAAAAATCTTCGTGAAACAGGCCGGCACCATCATCCTGGTCATTTCCCTGGCCTTGTGGGCGCTTTCGCATTATCCAAAATCCGCTCCGCCGGTGACCGCCATCGCCCTGCAAGTCCAGGCCGGGCAGCTCGAAAAAACCGGTGAACCGGCGAAGGCCGATGCCCTGCGCGCCGCGGCGAACCGCCTGACCGCACAATCCTCCCTGCAAAACTCCTTCGCCGGCAAGATCGGCCACGTCATCGAACCGGCCATCGCGCCCCTCGGTTATGACTGGCAGATCGGTATCGGCATCGTCAGCTCGTTCGCGGCGCGGGAGGTGATCGTGTCCACGCTGGCGATCGTCTACGGGGTGGGCGAGGACGCGGCGGACCACAATCGCAAATCGCTTTACGACACCCTCCGCCAGGCCCGGCGGACGGACGGCTCGCCGGTGTTCACCGCCGCGACGTGCCTGAGCCTGCTCGTGTTTTACATCCTGGCCGCGCAATGCCTTTCCACCCAGGCGGTCGTCCGGCGGGAAACGAACAGCTGGAAATGGCCACTGTTCCAGATCGTCTATATGAGCGGTCTGGCCTATGTGGCCGCGCTGGTCGTGTATCAATCACTACGGCACCTCGGCTACGCCTGAGCCAGGAGCGGCCGGCGGATCGAAATTTGTTTTCACCCGACCCGGTTGGCCTTAGCCTCACCCCTATGAAGCCCATCCGACTTTTTGCGCTGGCCGCGGCCGTTTTCATTTTCCTGTCCCGCCCGGCACCCGGCGCGGAGACCCGCCATGACTTTACCAAATGGGAGCAGGAAATCTCCGCGTATGAAAAATCGGACCTGACCAATCCGCCGCCGCGGGAAGGGATCGAGTTCATCGGCTCCTCGATGATCCGGCGCTGGACCACCCTGGCGCAGGATTTTCCAGGCCGGCCGGTGTTCAACCGCGGTTTCGGCGGATCGGAAATCGTGGACTCAACGCACTTCGCCTCGCGCATCGTTTTCCCCTACGCGCCCCGGATGATTTTTTTCCGCGCCGGCGGCAATGATCTGTGGGCCGGCAAATCGCCGGAACAAGTGTTTGCCGACTTCCAGGAATTCACCGCCGTCGTCCACGCCCAGCTGCCGGCGACGGAAATATTTTTCATCGCGTGGAACCCGACCCCGTCGCGCTGGAAGCAGCATGAGCAGGAAAAGGAATTAAACCGGCGAGTGAAAGATTTTGCCGGCCAGACGGCGCACCTCAAATACATCGAGACCTACGACCTGCCGCTCGGGCCGGA
>Ga0007854_10002521_pt1 | contig 11349 bp, 7 predicted proteins | sample CryBogCBH12Aug08_FD_60382 | JGI IMG/M metagenome (GOLD analysis project Ga0007854, IMG submission 60382) | Freshwater microbial communities from Crystal Bog, Wisconsin, USA - CBH12Aug08 | ecosystem: Environmental > Aquatic > Freshwater > Lake | place: Crystal Bog, Wisconsin, USA | collected... | reverse complement strand
ATCCGATCAAACAAATACCACCAAGGTGGCTGTGATGAACGCCGCAGAACGTCTTTTTGCCGCGCGCGGCTTCAAAAGCACTTCGCTTCGCGCCATTACTTCGGCTGCGGGGGCGAACCTCGGCGCGGTCAATTATCATTTCGCCTCCAAGGACGCCCTGATACTCGCCGTGCTCGCGCGGCGGTTGAGGCCCCTTAACGATCACGGCATGGCGTTGCTCGAACGGTTTGCGAGCGAAGTCCCTGAGGGACGTCTGAGTGTTGAAAAAATACTGGAGGCAATGTTTCGTCCCGGTCTCGAGTTGATTTCCAAGCCATCCCAAGGTGGACGCAATTTTCTGCGATTGATGGCATTTGTCTTTGCCGAGCCCGGCAAATTTCTTAAGCCGCTTATCCAGGAGCAGTTCTCCGTAAAGAATCACCGATTCCACCAGGCTTTCCTGCGCGCACTCCCCGGATTGTCCGAGAGCGAGGCGTTTTGGAAGATGCATTTTGCTTACGGGACATTCGTCCACACCATTTCACATCCCCATATTCTCGAGGTTTCATCGCGCGGCATCTGCAGGCTTGATGACATCGAGACAACACTTGCGCGCGTCATTGGTTTCTGCGCGGCAGGTTTCAAGAGCAGCACGAAAATCAAAAATTATGAACCCAAAAAATGAGCCGGCGGATTCACAGCAACCAGCAACTCTGCCGGACAGTGATCCAACTTCCAGTCAAGGCAGGCGATCCCTGTTCAAAAACCCGATTGCAATACTCCTCCTGATGGTAATTGCGGTGGCAGGTATTATCTACGGAGCGCAGGTTCTGCAACAAGCCTTTGCCCAGGAATCGACTGATGACGCATTTGTGGACGCCCACATCATCTCGATCGCGCCAAAAGTGTCTGGAAGAATCGGACGTGTGTTTATCCAGGACAATCAAAGGGTGAAAAAGGGGGATCTACTTTTTGAGATCGAGCCCGACGATCTGGCCTCAGTGGTCGCGCAGCGCAAGGCTGCATTGGAGTCGGCAAATGCCCAGCAAAACAGTGCGGAAGCCTCTCTCAAGCAGGCATTCGCCCATGTCGCTACAATTGAATCGGGTTACGCCGCATCCAGTGCTATTATGGATGCCGCAGAGGCTGCTGCAAAACGGCAAAACGGTGATTTGCAGCGAAACAAGCAACTCGCCTCCACCGGTGTGATATCCTCTCAGGAGTTCGAGCATTCAACTGAAGATGCAGTAGTGGCCAACGCAAATCTTCTATCAAAAGCAAAGGAACTCGAAGCCACCGGGGCTTTTCTAAAGGAAGCACAAACCCAGGTTGATGTTGCAACAGCGCAGACCAGTGCCGCGAAAGCCGCCGTGAGCAAAGCCAGGGCCGAACTGGAGCAGGCTGAATTGCAACTCTCCTATACCAGGATCATCGCGCCTGAGGACGGACGCATTACCAACAAGTCAATCGAACCCGGCATTTACGTGCAGACCGGCCAGCCTTTGTTCGCCCTGGTACCGGAGGAAATCTGGATCACGGCGAATTTCAAAGAAACTCAGATTACCCACATGATTCCCGGACAATCTGCAGCCATTAGGATGGATGCCTATCCGGACAAACTTTTCAAAGCTCATGTTGATAGTATCCAGGCCGGAAGCGGTTCTCGATTCAGTCTGATGCCTCCCGAAAATGCCACGGGGAACTATGTGAAGGTTGTCCAGCGGGTTCCCGTCAAAATCATCTTTGATGAAACAATCGACCCTAAATACGCACTTGGTCCGGGTATGTCTGCAATCCCATCGGTTAATATTCAGACAAGCCCCGTGACGCGCATTGTGATTTTGGTTCTTGAAGGGATGGCACTCCTGCTGGTGTTTGTCGGAATGATCCTCCTGTTAAGGCGCAAACCCTGATCCTACGGCCCTGTGGAATCCAAACATACACAACCCGGTCACTGGCACCCCAGTCATAGCCCGTGGCTGATCGCAGGGGCGGTGATGCTGGCAACCTTTATGGAGGTGCTCGATACTTCAGTCGCCAATGTCTCTCTCCCTCATATTGCCGGAAGTCTCTCAGCCACTCTCGAAGAGGCAACTTGGGTGCTCACAAGCTACCTGGTGGCCAATGCCATCATTCTTCCCGCCACGAACTGGCTGGGTGGACTCTTTGGACGCAAGCGTTTTCTCATCACCTGCATCCTCATGTTCACTCTTGCCTCCGCACTTTGTGGTGCCGCGCAAAGCATGGGGCTTTTGATTTTTGCCCGGATATTGCAAGGGGCAGGGGGAGGGGCTTTGCAGCCGATTTCGCAGGCGGTGTTGCTTGAAAGTTTTCCGCAGGCCAAGCGCGGGGTGGCAATGGCCGTTTTTGCAATGGGGGTTATTGTCGCGCCGATTGTTGGACCGACTCTCGGTGGCTGGATCACTGAGAATTATTCCTGGCGCTGGATTTTTTACATCAACCTGCCGGTCGGAGCTCTTGCGATGTGGATGACCAGTCTATTCGTCGAAGATCCCCCTTATTTAAAACGGGTTAAATTCGGTAACATAGATTATATAGGGTTCAGTTTCATGGCTGTCTGGCTTGCGACCCTTCAATATGTTCTCGACAAGGGGCAGGAGGATGACTGGTTTTCATCCCGCACCATCACCTGGGCTATTGTGATTTCATTCTGCGCGTTTGTTGCCTTCATCGTCCGGGAGCTTGTCGCCAAACATCCGATTGTCGATTTGCGGATCTTGAAAAACAGGAATTTTGCAGTGGGTGTGGGATTGATGACCGTTCTGGGGGCAGTCCTCTACGGAACCACAGCCCTGCTTCCCCTGTTCATGCAGACATTGCTCGGTTATTCATCTTTTGATGCAGGAATGGCCTTGAGCCCCAGGGGGATCATGGCTTTTCTTGCAACCATTGTCGTGGGCCGGATTGTTGGCAGGGTCAGTAACAGCCTCATGATTATTTGCGGCTTTATCATCCTTGGTTTGTCAACATTGATGCTCTCCCGCATCAACATGGTCATCGGTATGCATGACATCATTCTGCCGGTGATCATAAATGGCCTGGCGATGAGCTTTATTTTTGTGCCGTTGACCACATCCACCATGGGGATGTTACGCCAGGCTCAAATGGGGAATGCAACGGGTATCTTCAACTTGATGCGCAACCTCGGAGGCAGCATAGGCATCGCTGCAATGACAACCATGCTTGCACGATCCACCCAGGCCAACCAGGCCGAACTGGCCGGGCATCTGAACCCTTATAATCCGGTTTTCCAACACCGCCATGCCGCCCTTCAGTCCATGCTGTCACTTCACGAAAATCCGTGGCTTGCTTCCAGACACACCGGGGCGATTCTTTATGGCTTGTTGCAACAACAGGCAGCACTGCTTGGCTACATAGGCAACTTCTTCCTGTTCGGAATGATTTGCCTGATCTGCTGTCCCTTGGTATTGCTGTTCAAGAAAGTCAAACCCCATCAAGGGGCGGCTTCTGCCGTTCATTAACCCCTCCATTATGAGCAAAAACAATTCCAATAAACTTTTCTCAAAACTTGCGAACCGATTCCGCATCGGAAAACCGGGAGTATTCCGCATCAAGAATACGGATCCCTCCGACACGGCAGGGCTCAAATCCAAGGAACATGCAAAAGAACTGCTCCAGACGGGAGTTGAAATGTTAAGCGAGTTGCAGGAAAAACTTTATGCCCAGAATCGATGGTCGTTGCTGCTCATTTTTCAGGCCATGGACGCCGCTGGAAAGGATGGAACCATCAAGCATGTCATGTCCGGGGTTAATCCCCAGGGATGCCAGGTGTTTTCATTCAAAGCCCCCACCGCCACTGAACTAAACCACGATTACCTCTGGCGCTGCATGCAGTCTCTTCCTGAACGTGGCCGGATCGGAATCTTCAACCGCAGCTATTATGAGGAAACGTTGGCTGTCAGAGTGCATCCCGAGTTTCTTGCCCGGCAGAAAATACCCGAGAAACTTACCGGGAAAAAAATCTGGAAAGAGAGGTTCGAAGACATCAATGCATTCGAGCGTTATCTTACGCGGAACGGTGTCGTAATCCGTAAATTCTTCCTCAATCTGTCAAAGGACGAGCAACGCCGGAGGTTTTTAAGCCGACTCGACGAGAAGGAAAAGAATTGGAAATTTTCATCCGCAGACGCACGTGAACGGGGATTCTGGAATGAATATCAGTCTGCCTACGAGGAAACGATTCGCAACACGAGTACTGGTTACGCACCATGGTATGTGCTGCCCGCCGATAACAAATGGTTCACGAGACTGGCTGTTTCGGCTGTGATCGTGGAAGCACTTCAATCGCTCGATCTTCGTTTCCCGAAAGTTGACGATGCCATGCTCAAAGATCTTGAAGCAACCCGGAAGGTCCTGCTTGCTGAGAAAAAATGACCATTGCCGAATTCCAGGTTCCAATTATTAATCTACAAGGACGGTGAACTTTAAGCGGCCTGATTTCTCCATCTGATGAACACCGATCCGAAGACAATTCCCGGAAACACACAGCCCACACTCACTCTGCTCTCTGTCATCATCCCGGCACGTGATGAGGAAGGTTGTATTATCTCAACAATCCGGCATCTGCATATTGAACTGGAGTTGCATGGTGTTCCGCATGAAATCATTGTCGTGGACGATGGAAGTTCGGATCAGACATGGCACCTGCTGATGCAACTCCGAGAATCAATGCCCGAATTGCGCCCCTTTCAAAATCCGGGTTTGCACGGATTCGGAAGGGCGATCATATACGGCATGGATCAGATCCGGGGTGACGCCATGGTACTGATGATGGCAGATGAATCGGACGATTGCCGCGATGTGGTGGTTTACTGGCGGAAACTCAACGAGGGTTATGATTGCGTGTTTGGGAGCAGATTCATGAACGGGGGCGGTGTCATTGATTATCCCCGCCTGAAGTTAATGATTAACCGGATGGCCAACTTCTTTATCCGCATCCTTTTCCGGATCAGGCTTAACGACACCACCAACGCTTTCAAAGCTTACCGCAAAACCGTTTTGGATGGAGGGCGGCCTTATCTGTCGCCTCATTTCAACCTCACCGTCGAACTTCCGCTCAAGGCGATTGTACGTGGATATTCCTGGACGGTCGTTCCCATTACCTGGCGCAACCGGCGCAGCGGCATCGCGAAGTTAAAAATCAAGGAAATGGGCAGCCGCTATCTGTTTATCTGCCTCTACCTGTGGCTCGAAAAATATTTCAGCCGGGGCGACTACAAAAGAAACCCGGCCCCGTAGGAAACCCTTTTCGTGTTCATCGGGGGAGAGCGTTTTGCGCAGGCTTCGCCGTATTTTTCAGGCCGGAAAGCACGGAACTCATCACTTCACTGATTTCTGTCCCTGATAATTGCGAATTCTGAATTGCCTTGCCGATCAATTGAGTCTGATCGAGCAGAAGGGATGATTCAGGGGAGGGATTCAGGGAATACGCTTTTTCGGCCGCATCGCGCGCGGCTGCAAACTGCCCCGAATGAAGCAATGCCTCACAAAGATGGGCCCATGCCTTGAAATTCCCAGGATCAATCTCAGTTTGCTTTTGAGTGGAAACTACCGCCCCTGGGAAATTTCCGGCGTTTGAATAATCACTCCCGATGGATGCCCATAATTCCGATTCAAGTTTTACATCGTGCCCGTTATTTGTGGATTCCTTGTCAATTTCCAAGCTGGAGAATTCGACTTCAATTTCATGATGGTAAGCCAGTCTGCCTGCACCGCCAAGAAATACGAAGATTTGTCTGATGGATGATCCTTTCACCCTGTTTAATGCATCAGAGTCCAGGGCAAGCGTTGCGAAATCCTCCGTGCTCTTCACAACGGGAGACAATACAAAGCCTTCGCTGGCCATTTGTGGCACTAGCCGGTATTCACTTTTGGTGCCATCTGACAGGGTTGCAAACAAGGCAACCCTCGGCATCTTGAACAGGATACCAGCCAGCTTTCCCAGCAATGTCGGCTTGATGATGATCTTTGCCCAGATCACCGATCCTTTTCCGCCAGGAATATCAAACTCCCGGTTGGCACTGATCGTTGACTTTGAGATACTCCGCATCCTCATGCCAAGTGGAGTGGTTCTTTTCTCCAGTCGAAGATAACCGCCACTGGCATCGGTCAACCGATAGCGTGAAAGCAAATCCGGCCAGCAGGCTCCATCATCCAGAGAGGGAAACCGGTCGTCTATGGTGCAAATCCCGAAATGAACAATATCGGGGGCTTTGTCTGAACGCATGAACCCGACATTCTCACGGATCAATAGGGGAGTGTACGCCGAATAACTCTGGAAGACCGGACGGGTATGGAGTTCCCCGGTGCCAATGAACGGGCCTGATTCAGACCAGGGGAAATAATCCTCGCTTTTTTTCGGAGAACTGGAGGCGGCTTGAACATTTATGCATGAGGTCGAAAACACCCCGTCGGTTTCAAAGCGCAATTGACTGGTGGGACCGAGCTTCGGATTGGTTGTGGCGTTCAATAATTCCACATATTGTTCCCTTACCGCAGATTCAGTGCGGCCCGTAAAGAGACCGGCTATTGCTTTCACATTCTTAAGCAGAAATCCAAGTGACAGCGAATCCTCCATCAATGGAACTGACGAGAGTATAAACAGGCTAATTACAGCGATCAATCCGAGTCCCTGTCTGAAATAATCAAGCTTCACAGGGGATTCAAATATAACCGGCGCAATGATGACGATGGAAATAATCAATCCAGAGAATGCATGAACGATATGGCTGTCATGGCGGACAAACCCGGTTTTGAAGCACCAGAAAAAATTAATGAACAATGCCAGGGCGGTTGCCATTCGAACCGGTCCACTGAGTTTTGGCGTGGCAATCCAAAAAGCCACCAGTGACAGCATTCCTCCTGCCAGAAACAGGATAATCTGATAGCCTGGACCAACAGTCCCCATAGCCTCGTTGAAGCCGCTGGCAACACTCCATGAGTTTGCCAGGAATGCCGTAAGACCATTCAATCGCTGACCGGACACAAGCCAGAACACCACAAAAAAACAGAGATAACCCGGCACGAGAACCGGTATGCGACGAAAACGAAGCCACCGAACGGTATCAGCGATGGTTAGCAATGCCACCCCGTGAAGTATGTAGGTGAATTTCACCAGACCAAGCAGTGCCGAGGCGCAAGCGATTGCCATCAACAACAGATTCCGAAATGGCGTGGCAGTATCAAGCGCTAGAAAAACTCCCAGGAGAGGGAGGGCGTAACTCCGTTCATCCGGAAAACGCCCCGCCGAGGCAAGAAGAAACAAGAACAACAATACAATTTGCCGGTATAACGACAAGCCACGCTGATTAAGGCTGAGAGCCACCCCAAGAATCGCTGCAAGAAAGAAGTTAATGGCGAGCGACACAAAGTAAGTATGCGGCTCGATGGCGGCCCCCTGAATGAATCCCCATGGACCGTAGGTAAAGATGATCTCCTTCCCGAACTGGAGCTTCTGCGCCGAGGCAAAGGAAAGCATCTGCAACCATGAACCATCAAGACCAAACCCGGGTTTTGCAGGCTGCCAAGTGACAAATATGACAGCAAACAGGGCGGACAAAAAGGTCGCTGAAAGAGCGGCTATGATCGCATCTCCTTGCTTCCTGCCAACCAGCGATTGATTTATTTGTTGAGCGTCTTGCTGGCTATTCATTCCTTTGACTATATCAAGAAGCAGTTTCAAAGACACAGGGGAAGCGAGAAATGGTCGGGCTGGCGGGATTCGAACCCGCGGCCTCTTCGTCCCGAACGAAGCGCTCTACCAAGCTGAGCCACAGCCCGACATTCATCAAGGAGTGTTCACTATGCTCGGATTAAAACTCATGGCAAGGAATTTCGCTGAAGTTTAAAAACAACTCGAATCATTAGCGAATTCACAGAGCGACTCATAGACCTTCTCTGAATTTCCAGCAGTTCTGGAAATTATCCAATCGCTATCCGGCGTAGCCGACTTGTCCATAGCTGGATGCCGGAGGGGCCTGTTGTGGCAACGCAAGCCCCGAAGGAAGAGCTTGCGCGCTGGCGCTAAGCCAGAGCAAGGGCGGCTGTGGGCAAGTCGGCGGCTTCGTCGCCAGGGGAACCACTTCGGGAATTCTCGCCACGCTCAACCCCTGTGAACCTTTCTCGCCCATGGCGATTTTATATGACATATATTGTATTATGTTATAAATAATCACCTCAAAATCAAAGAGTTCTGTGGTTGTGAATAACTTGTGAATTTATTGACACTTACCCTGGTTTTCCTGCGGCATCCCGAGCACTTGTTCACCGGGCATGGAATGCTACTAATCAAGAAGTCCCATTATTTCATCCATCGTTAAGCCGGTCATGAGCGGTTGATCATCGCTATCAACCATGGCATCGATCATTTCCATCTTTTTACGCTGCAGAGTCAAAATTTTCTCTTCAACTGTGTCCTTGGCGATCAGCTTGTAAGAAGTCACCACCCGCTTTTGACCAATTCGATGGGCCCGATCAGTTGCCTGTGCCTCAACTGCCGGATTCCACCATGGGTCAAAATGTATGACTGTATCCGCCCCTGTGAGATTCAAACCAACGCCACCCGCTTTTAAACTGATTAAAAACGCTGGAATGTCATTGTCCTGCTGAAACTGGTCAACAACCTCCAGCCGATTCTTTGTCTGGCCATCCAGATAGCAATATTTGAGTCCACCGCGATCAAAGTGCTCCCTTAATATCTTCAGCATGGAGACAAACTGGCTGAAAATCAGGATTCGATGCCCGCCGTCTATCGCTTCCTGAAGTAACTCATCCAGGAGGTCAACCTTCGCTGAGGCGACCTCATCCACAGTCCCTGGAACCCCGAGCAATCGAAGGTCACAGCAGACCTGACGAAGACGCAGAAGCGCAGTCAACATTACAACCCGCCCCTGAGCCACGCTCTTTTCATTGGAAACTCGTTCAATTTCGGATTTCGCCGAACTTAATAGCTTTCCGTACACTTCTTTTTGTTGTGTTGTTAACTGACAATAAGCTATATGCTCTATTTTTTCCGGTATTTCTGTAAGAACTTCTTTTTTAATTCTACGCAACATGAATGGTCTTAACCGCTTAGCCAGGCGCGACCTTGTTTCCTCTGAATTATCTCTGACAATCGGTTGCTCGTAGCGATCCCGGAAGTCGGTTCGAGTCCCAAGATACCCTGGCATTAGGTAATTCATAATCGACCAGAGATCGCGAACTGAATTTTCCATCGGAGTTCCGGTAAGCACGAACCGGTTTTCCGCCCGTATTAACAGCGCGGCCTGCGCGTTTTGCGTATCCGGATTTTTGATATGCTGAGCTTCATCCAGAATCGCGGCTTTAAATTCGAATCCGCGGTACTTGTCGATATCGCGCCTTAATAATGGATAGCTGGTTATTACGAGATTCGAGTGCTTAATTTCATTGAATAAACCCTGCCTGTTCGATCCCTCGATGCAAAGGACATTAATTCCAGAAATAAATTTTTCAGCCTCACGCTTCCAGTTGTATATCAATGATGACGGGCATATTACAATAGATATTCCTCCTAATGCGTGTATAATAGCAATTGCTTGAAGTGTTTTTCCTAATCCCATTTCATCGGCTAAAATTCCCCCAAATCTGTTCTTCGCAAGGTAGCTCATCCAGTAAACCCCATCTTTCTGATAGGGACGCAGGACATTCTCCAGATCGCCCAGTGGGATCGGTTCAAGCTTGGCTAACTGACGTTGCGATCTTGCCCAATTCTGCCAGGTTGCCGCCCCCTGCCCCTCTATCCGGCTTTTCTCCCCGATGACGGCATCGATATAGCCCGCATGTTTCCGGTCAACGCGATAAGTGCCGGGTTGTTTCTGTTGCGGGTCGCAATCCATCAATACACTTTGCAATTCATCGAGCATACCCGTATCGAATACGGCAATTTTCCCGTTCTTTAGGCGGACATGATTTTGCCCCATCTGAAGCAGTCGCTGGATTTCAATGGCGGAAAATTGTTGTCCCTCCGGCGTGGCGAGTTCAACAGTCATGTCAAACCAGGATTCGCCCGATCCCTGTATGTTGATTCTTGGGCTGATCCTTTCGATCTCCTCTGTAATATTGCCAAATCTTGCCCCAATCGAAACCTTCCATCGACTCTGAAGCCGAGGGAGATCCCTGGCGAAAAAGGCCAGAATTCGCGTCTCCCCTCTAAGAATGTATTGATTGGAGCTATCCGGACCGGAAAAACCGCAGTTCGCAAGCATCTGCAACGCCTTTTCCTCGCTCTTTGGATTGCGACCTGGAAAATCCCCTCCCCTGTCCCTTGATCCCGCAAAAAGAATGCGTTTCCCGTAGATGCATTGCAACCGGGCTCCGAGATGGTTTAGGGAGCCTTCTATTGTCAATGAAAACTCGGGTTCGGACAGGAGTGCCGTCTCCACCCCGGGATCGCGACACTCCATATCGAGTCCTGTGGAGGAATGGGAGGTTAACAGGGCTCCGGCATCCGCCTTCGCTGTTCTCCCGAACGTGATCCCCGTGTGCCCCTTCAGGGCAGAAAGCATTTCCAGGCATTTCTCTTTTGAAAGAATCATCATCCCGGCCAAAGCGCCCTCGTTAAGTTCCCGGATTTTCTCAATCACTCTCAAATCCGCTTGAGAGCATGTGAATGTTTTTCCGGAATCGAGTGCCTGAAGCAAAAGCCTCCCCCCCTGGGATTCTGCTTCAACGACAACCATGATCCGGTCTTTTTCCCACGCCTCCTCAAAATTCGGAGGCAGAATGACATTCAACTTTAGATTGGGCTGACTGGAAGCTGAAAACTGCGGACCGGATTTCCGGCCTGGGGCGATGGCCTTTGATGCGGCGGCAACAGCATCGGCGGCAAGCATCTTCGGGCGTACCACAGCCAGGCCGACCGCCAGGGAATGTGCGCAAATCTTTCCCCATTGTCTGGATTCACGGCAACTGCAAATATTCTCAATATCGGTGGCACTATTGATTTTTAAACCGGCCCGGAATTCAGTATCCCCCTCCCGGACTAATCCCTTGAGAACAGGGGCAGAGTAGTTGGCGCTTGCGACACGCCCCATTTCGAGCAGTGCGCGCGCCTCTTTCATGGCCTGCCAACCGCCGGCATCGGCCAGTATTTTTTCATTTAGATTAACGGGACTCATTTACAAAATCTTTCCAACGACTACTCTTGCAGTTTATCTCCCTGATAGAAATGAAAACGATCGCTGTCGCAAATCAAAAAGGAGGCGTGGGAAAAACCACGACCTCGGTTAACCTCGCAAGCTGCCTGGCAGACAAAGGCCATCGGGTGCTTCTTATCGACTTGGATCCGCAGGCCAACGCAACCAGCGGCCT
>Ga0007854_10002519_pt1 | contig 11351 bp, 6 predicted proteins | sample CryBogCBH12Aug08_FD_60382 | JGI IMG/M metagenome (GOLD analysis project Ga0007854, IMG submission 60382) | Freshwater microbial communities from Crystal Bog, Wisconsin, USA - CBH12Aug08 | ecosystem: Environmental > Aquatic > Freshwater > Lake | place: Crystal Bog, Wisconsin, USA | collected... | reverse complement strand
GATCAGGAATTACGACACTGACCGGGAGCAATAACTACACGGGCAGCACGGTCATTAGCGGAGGGACGCTGCAAATTGGCAATGGCGGAACAAGCGGTAACCTTGGAAGTGGGACAGTGACGGACAATTCGGCACTGATGTTCAACCGTTCGGATTCGATCACGGTTGGCAACGGAATTAGTGGTAGCGGTAGCCTGAACCAGACGGGACTTGGAACAACGACACTTACTGGAAACAACAGTTACGCAGGCGTCACGATCATCATTGGTGGGACATTGCAGATCGGTAACGGCGGCACCAGTGGCAGCCTTGGAGCCGGTTCAGTGACCGACAACGCGGCACTGGTGTTTAATCGTTCGGATTCGATCACTGTAGCCAATGCGATCAGCGGCAGCGGCAGTCTAAGTCTAGTAGGACTTGGAATGACGATCTTAACCGCAAACAACAGCTACGCAGGGAGCACGATCATCAGTGGTGGGACATTGCAGATTGGCAACGGTGGAACCACTGGCAGCCTTGGCACCGGTTCAGTGATCGATAATGCTGCGCTGATATTTAACCGTTCGGATTCGATTACGGTTACAAACGCGATCAGTGGTAGCGGCAGTTTGAGTCAGGCGGGCTTTGGAACGACGACCTTGACTGGTAATAACAGCTATGCAGGCAGCACGATCATCAGTGGTGGGACATTGCAGATTGGCAATGGCGGGGCCAGTGGCAGCCTCGGCACCGGTTCGGTGACCGATAATGCTGCGCTGGTATTTAACCGTTCTGATTCGATCACAGTTGCCAATGCGATCAGTGGCAGCGGAAGTTTGAGCCAGACGGGATCAGGAACGACGACACTGACTGGAAGCAACAACTACGCAGGCAGTACGATCATCAGCGGGGGAGCATTGCAGATCGGCAACGGCGGAACGAGCGGTAACCTTGGAAGTGGAACAGTGACCGACAACGCGGCGTTGGTGTTCAACCGTTCGGATTCGATCACGGTAGCCAACGCGATCAGCGGCAGCGGCAGTCTGAACCAGACGGGACCCGGAACGACTACCCTGACTGGTAATAACAGCTATGCAGGCAGCACGATCATCAGTGGCGGGACATTGCAGATTGGTAATGGTGGAACCAATGGCAGCCTTGGAACCGGTTCAGTGACCGACAACGCGGCGTTGGTGTTCAACCGTTCGGATTCAATTGCGGTAGCCAATGCAATCAGCGGCAGCGGCAGTTTGAGCCAGACGGGACTCGGAACGACTACCCTGACGGGTAATAACAGCTACGCAGGCAGCACGATCATCAGTGGCGGGACGTTGCAGATTGGCAATGGCGGGGCCAGTGGCAGCCTTGGCACTGGTTCAGTGATCGATAATGCTGCACTGATATTTAACCGTTCGGATTCGATTACGATTGCAAACGCGATCAGCGGTAACGGCAGTTTGAGTCAGGCGGGCTTGGGGACGACTACTTTGACTGGTAATATCAACTATGCAGGTAGTACGATCATCAGCGGCGGCACCTTGCAGATTGGTAATGGAGGAACGAGCGGTAACCTTGGAACTGGATCGGTGACCGACAATACGGCGCTGGTGTTCAACCGCGCAGATTCGATCACGGTGAGCAATGCGATCAGCGGCAGCGGAAGTCTGAGTCAGGCAGGATCGGGAACGACCACCTTAACCGGCAATAATAGCTACGCAAGCAGCACGATCATCAGTGGCGGCACGTTGCAGATCGGTAACGGAGGAACGAGCGGCAGCCTTGGTGGCGGGGCAGTGACCGACAATTCGGCGTTGGTGTTCAACCATGCGGATTCGATCACGGTGAACAACGCAATCAGTGGCAGCGGTACTGTGAACCAGGGAGGATCGGGATCAATCACCTTGACGGGTACCAATGGGTATACCGGAGCAACGTTAATTGGCAGTGGCACACTTCAAATCGGCAACGGAAACACCGGGTCAATCAACGGCAGCGGTTTGCTCACTGTGGGTGGTGTGAAGAATTGGATCGGTTATCTGGGGGCGAACGGTTCCCTGAACGCATCTGGTGGCGTCCTTGTGGTTGATTTGGCCAATGGGGGCATCCTCGCAAACAATATTCAAAACAATAACCTCATTATTACCGAAGCGACCGGCACGAATACATTGTCCGGTAATATTTCGGGTTCAGGTAATGCGATTTACCAGATTGGAGCAGGAACCACAATCCTGACCGGCTCGGACTTGAATCAGGAGCTTATAATCGGGCAGGGAACCGTCCAGATTGGAAGCGGCTCCGGAGGAACCTATATCTCCACATTCGGAGTGAATATCGATTCCGGCGCAACCCTTGCGCTCAACCTGGCCAACGGTGCGACGTTTTCAGCCGGCACCAGCGGAACTCTGTATGATTACGGGCAGGTCAATATGCTTCAGTCCGGCACCGCTTATGTTGCGACTTTGATTACCGGGTCAGGCAACTTTAATCAGAATGGCACAGGAACAACCGTTCTTTCGGGAACAGCCAACCTTGCCGGTGTGGGAATCCCCGCTGACAGGCCCGCCGGATTTACACCCGCTATATCAATTATTACGGGAAGCAGTGTTGGAAATGTGAATGTCAACGCGGGCACACTTGCCGTCGGCGTTACCTCACTTTTCAAATGCAACGTGAATCTTAACGCTGGCGATCTCCGGGCTGTTGACATGGTCAATCCGCAGAACCTCAACATTGGTGGTAATCTGTATGTCGGCTCTTCCGGCACTCTGTCGTTGGGGCTTTCCGGGACGACAAGCGACCAGATCATCGCCACCGGATCCATTACACTTGGCGGGGGGTTGGTTTATCTGTATTCCAAAAACGGATACGAACCGACAGTTGGCACTGTTGATACCCTGCTCAGCAGCACGCTTGGTGTAACAGGAACGTTGAATTCCGTAGTGGCAAATAACTTCACATCAAATGTTCTGGGTAATTTGGTTTATACCGGAACCAGTGTGCTGATTGAGTTTAAACAGGGTTCCGTCTCAATCTATGCAATAACATCGAACCAGATGTCCATTGCAGTGGCCATCGATGCCATCATCCACCAGGGCACTCCTCTTGGAAATGCGCTGCTTAATTACTTGTTTGCTTCGGGTACGACCGGCATCCCAGGAAAACTTGACTTGATTGGCGGTAATTCATTGCAGCAATACGACTCGCTCTATAACACTTCGCTCTCTACGATCGGCATTCATCTGCGGAATGTCGAACTTCGCCTGGATCAAGTCCATTTCGGATCGACAGGGTTTAGCAGCTCCGGTCTTTCTTTGAGCAACTGGAAAGGTCCCGTGGATTTTGCGGGTGCGCCTGTGCTGGCCGACGATTCCGGGGTTGAGAATCTGGGAGGCATGCGCATGAGTGCAGATGGCAAGTCAGCCATGATCGATGAGAGGAATGACAGGATGGTGCAATCCGCCGACAATCCCTGGGGTTTCTTTATTACGGGCGACGGCCAGTTTGTGAATGTAAACGGCAATTCAAATGCAAGCGGGTATGATTTGACGACCGGTGGCGTGACACTGGGCCTTGATTACCGGTTCAGCCAGATATTCGCGGCAGGCGTTCTTGCCGGTTACAGCCATACATGGGCGAATCTGGCCAATGGCGGCAGCGTTGATGTCGATGGCGGCAAAGGCGGCGTGTATGCCTCATGGCATGATAACGGTTATTATATCGACGGCATCGTGAGCGGTGCGGGTTACTCGTACACTACCAAGCGCGTTGGTGTTCCGTTGCTGAATGGAAATGCAATCGCCACCGGAAAAACATCGGGTGATGAATTGGACGCAGTGGTTCGTGGCGGGTTTGACACTTTGCATGGTTCATGGCTGTTCGGGCCCGTGGGTGAGTTGCAATACAGCTACATTGGAATCGACAAATTTAATGAAACCGGATCGCAATTCCCGTTGACTGTCCAGGCCAAGGATATCAATTCATTCTCCACAAAGATCGGGGCTCATTTGCAATACCTCGGCAAAGTCGGAAGCATGCAACTGGTTCCCGAACTCCGCATGCAATGGCAGCATGCTTTTGGAAACAACAGCCAGCAGGTAAGTGCAAGTATTCAGAACGGCAATGGAGACATCTTCAATGCTAACAGTCCGCACATCGGAGCAGACAGCGCGCTTTTGGAAGCCGGTCTGAGCCTCATCATGTCGCCGAGAACTTCAACTTATCTGTATTATGACGGTCAATATGGCTCCGGCCTCCTGATTAATACCGTGAGCGGCGGGTTCAAACTCGACTTCTAACAAAAGCCACTATCCCAAAGTTTGCAATTCCACATTGCCGCAAGGCAATGTGGAATTGCTGCTTTTGGCAGAGTCGTGTAAATCTTTTTGTGTTCCTTGGTTCTTCAGGATGTTATGGGTAGATTTTGCTGATCGTTCCGATTTGATGAGAATATACAGCCAGCCACATGATGAAATATAGAATCATTACAGCATTTGGGATATTGGCTTCTGTTTCCATCTATGCGCAGGATATTGAAAGGACAGCCCCGAAAGCGCTCCTGCCGGGCCAAGGCAGAATCTTGATGCAACCTTCTCCTCCTGAACGGGTGGGGATGGATGACAATTCAGTCCTGGTAAGAAAACTAGTCGCGATTGTCATTGTTGCAGACAAAAAGGAGATAAATACGGATAGATTGACCGGAGTTGAGGGGGTTGTGATCCGCGGGGTGAAAGTTCCGGAACCGGACGAATTCAAACGGGCGGTGCAATCTTATCTGGAAAAGGAAGTGTCGTTCGCCTCCATCAATCGGTTGACACGGGATATTATCGCCTATTATCGCGCGCATGATCATCCGGTGGTGGATGTGATCGTGCCTGAACAGGATATTACAGGCGGGGTACTTCAATTGATCGTCATGGAGAGCAAAGTCGGTGTTGTAGAGGCAAAGGGGAATCGTTGGTTTTCAAGCCAGAGCATCAAATCGGAGATTCGTCTGCGTCCGGGTGATTCCATTATAAACAGCCGGGTCGAATCCGATCTGACCTGGCTCAATAACAATCCATTCCGTGAAGTCAATCTTCTCTACAGTCCGGGAAAGGAAGCAGGAACAACGGATCTGATCCTTGAAACCAGGGATCATTTTCCTCTGCGGGTTTATGCAGACTATGAAAACACGGGCAATGCCGTGACTGGAAACAGCCGGTGGATGACCGGGTTCAACTGGGGGGATCTGTTTGGCACCGCCCAGCAGTTGAGTTATCAATTCACGACGAGCAACGATTTCAGGTCATCTCTCGCTCATGTGGCGACCTATGAAATCCCTCTGCCATGGCGGCATACTTTGAGTTTTCTGGGATCTTATTCTGAAAACAGTGTGCCTGGTATTCAGCCTCTAAATTCCAGTGGAAAAAGCTGGCAGGCCAGTATCCGTTACAAAATTCCACTCAGCCCCTCCGGCATGATCACGCATGATGTGACGGCGGGCTTTGATTTCAAACGTTCAAACAATAATCTGGAATTCGGCGGGGTCAGCGTGTTCGACACGAATATCGATATCTTTCAATGGAGCGTGGCGTATGATGCCACAGAAAAGGATCGGGGCGGGACAACAACTTTGAATTTGGCAGTGTATTGCAGTCCGGGCGACATTGATTCCTATAACTCGGATGCGGCGTTTCAGCAGGGCCGCGCGTATTCATCATGTTGTTACGTCTATACACGGGCCGGGTTCGAGCGCTCAACGAATCTTCCATGGAATTTCTCACTTGTTAACCGCGGTTCATTTCAATGGGCTCCCGCCAATCTGCAATCAAGCGAACAATTCGGGGTAGGGGGGGGGAGTACGGTGCGCGGTTATGAAGAGGGAGCGGTAAATGGCGACTCAGGGTTGGTCTTTTCCACGGAATTTCGTTCGCCGCCTTGCAGTTTGCTGTCACGTTTTACCAGCTTCGGTGGAGAAACTCCGCAGAAGGAAAAGAGGAAAACAGCGGAGGAAAACGGGAATGGCAAGCAAATGGATGACCGCATGCAGTTGCTTTGCTTTTGGGACTACGGCACGGCGTTTGTTCATCAACCGCTGCCGGGAGGCCGGTGCCAGTTCAATCTTTCTGGAATCGGGGCCGGGGTGAGATATACGCTCAGTACCAGGGTATCATTGAGATTTGACTATGGATGGCAGTTGATTGATCCGGGGTTGAATTCGCCCTGCACCTCCCGCGCCTACCTGGAGGCCATTGTCAGCTATTGATTGCGTTGAAGCGCGGCCTATGGGAAAATGATTCGCATGAGCTTAGGATTCAATGACAAATGGCAGCTTGGACTTTTCCTCGGTGCAGCCTTGATTTTGATCTACCAGATATTCAGTGGTTGGCGGCGCGGGCTTATGCGCCAGGCATTCAATATGCTGGGGATCGTGATCTCCTATTTCGTCGGAATGGTGGGGGGACGGTTTGCTGTGCCGGTTTTGCGACCAATGGGATATCCTGATATTGTATCAGCTATAGCCGGAGGCGCGATCATAGGGCTGATTGTTCTGGTAGTCGTTTCACTCTTTGGAGCTCTTCTGTTTAAGAAAACTTCACAGCAGAAAGTTTGGGTAGTGCGTTTTTTTTATGGGGTGAGCGGGGCTGTGCTTGGCGGAATCATGGGGATCGTCATGATCTGGGTTGCCTTGATTGGAACGCGGCTTCTTGGCACGATTGCGGAATCCGAAACGCACCCTGCCCGGCACGCATTTGCAGGAAAAGCCGACGAAAGCAAACCAGTACACGAACCGGGCGCGATTGTACGCGGTTTGGCTGATATGAAGCATTCGCTGGATCAATCGGTAGCTGCTCCGTTTGTTGAGAAACTGGATCCGGTTCCGGGGAATGTTTATTCGATTCTTGGCAAAGTTGTCCGCATGACGACTGACTCCGACGCGATGAACCGGTTTGTGGAGTTTCCCGGCGCAAAAACGCTGGAGAACACCCCGGCACTGGTTCAATTGGGAAAAGATCCGGAAATCGTAGCGGCAATACGCTCGGGGAATTATCTTTCTCTTTTGGGCAATAAACATATTGCGGAAGTTGCCAATGATCCGAAATTCATTGAGCTTGCGAGGAAATTCGAGCTTGAAAAAGCTTTGGATTACGCGTTGAACACTGGCGGAACAAACAGCAATCCCGCTTCCGTAAAAAAGTAATAGAAGACAGAAATGGCGACAAAATATCTAACCACCATCGGCCTTGAGGTTCATGTGCAGTTGAAGACCCGCAGTAAAATGTTCTGCGGTTGTCCGGTTGAGTACGGAGCGGGCCCCAATGTTCACACCTGTCCTGTTTGCCTTGGAATGCCAGGCGCATTGCCCGTCATGAATGGCGAGGCATTGAAATTGAGCGCGCTGGCCGGGCTGATGCTGGGTTGTGAAATTCCTGCGGTCTGCAAATTCGACAGGAAGAATTATTTCTACCCCGACATGCCCAAAAACTACCAGATCACGCAATTCGACCAGCCGATCTGTCTTGGCGGCACCGTGCCTTTACACGAATTTGCCTACCCAAGGGATGTGCAGAAAAGCATCGGGGATCACGGAAAATCAATTCGTCTAACGCGCATTCACCTCGAGGAGGATGTTGCAAAATCGACCCATTTTGAAACCAATACCGGGATTGATTTCAACCGCGCCGGCACACCACTGATGGAAATCGTCAGCGAACCCGAGATTGAAACGCCTGAAGAGGCTTTTGCCTACCTGACCAGCCTGCAGCAGATCCTGATCTACGGAGGGGTCAGCGATGCGGATATGGAAAAAGGCCAGCTTCGATGCGATTGTAATGTGTCAGTGAGACCCGAGGGACAGAAGGAGTTGGGAACGAAGATTGAAATCAAAAACATGAATTCGATCAGCGCGGTGCGTCGTGCGCTTGCGTATGAGATTGAGCGCCAGGCAGAATGTCTGGAGCGGGGCGAGAAACTGATTCAATCCACACGCCGGTGGGATGATACTGCCGGGCAAACATTCCAGATGCGCACCAAGGAATACGCGCATGACTACCGTTATTTTCCCGATCCGGATCTTCTTCCTGTTGATACGCGGGCATTTATTGACGAGGTGCGCGCCAAGCGGCCTGAATTGCCGGATGAAAAGCGCGCACGGTTTGTAGCTGATTTTGGAGTGACAAGCTACGATGCCGCCGTGCTGGCCAGCGAGAAGTCCCTGGCTCTCTATTTTGAGGCGGCAGCCAGGGGGGCGCGCAAGCCGAAGAATGTGGCCAACTGGATTATCAATGATTTATTGAGCGCATTATCCGCGGCAGGCAAAACAATAGCAGAATGTCCCGTGTCCGCGCATTCCCTTGATGAATTAATCAATCTGATTGATGATGGAAAGATTAGCAGCACCCAGGGTAGGGAGGTATTTGCCGCGATGTTTTCCACAGGCAAAGGTGCGGGTGAAATCGTAAAGGAACGAGGGATGGAACAGGTAAGCGATCTTGGTGCGATTGAAGTGCTGTGTGATCAGGCCATAGACGGCAACCCGAAAGCCGTTGCAGAATACAAGGCTGGAAAACAGCAGGCTATCAACGCCATCAAAGGCCAGGTCATGAAGCTGTCCCAAGGGAAAGCAAACCCTGCCGTGGTGGGGGAAATCCTCGCAAGGAAGCTGGCTTAAGCGACAAAAAAACGCCTGATGGCAATGCCGACAGGCGCTTTTTCTATTGCGTTAAGTTTGTTGGTTAACCTTTCCTTCTCGCGGCCCAGCGGGCTTTGAGCGCGGCTACGATCTTGGCGCGGCCTTCAGGTGAAAGGACTGGCTTCTTCCTGCCTTTTTTTGGCGCGGGTGCGGAAGCAGTCTTGATCACGGCGGCCTTTGCTGCGGGTGCAGCTTTTGCGGCCTTGTTGCCACGGAATCTTGCCCATCGAGCCGTTGCGGCGGCCGCGATCTTGGCCCGTGCTTCGGCTGACATTTTGCGACGGCCTTTGCCGGTTTTCTGCGGCGCAGCAGTCACGGGGGTTGGAGCCACGGAGACTTCGCTGCCGAGTTTGGACAGTTTTGCTTCCAGTGCCTGAATTTGTTCTTTAATGGAAATAACTTCCTTAAGTTGTTCCAAGGATAGTGAATGGATGTTCATAAGACGCCCTTAGTAAGTCATATCCTGCAAAAAGTCAAACAAGGAAGTTAATTCCAGTCTTTATAAGGATGCAATAATTGAAATATTCGGAGTAATTCAATTTAAAGACCGGTCATCATGATTCATATCTTTTGTGTTCAGACGAAAACCGGGTTATATAGTCTGCCAATGGCTACTCTTCTTTTTATGGAAGTATTATTCGGTTCGATTGGAACCGGGGCGTTTATCTATGGGAAAAAGAAAGCCAGTGCCGCACACATGCTGATTGGCGCAATGCTGGTTTTCTATCCCTACGTCGTAAGCGGAACCGCAGCCATCCTCTGCATAGGCATCATGCTTACTCTGCTATTGTTTGTATTCAAGGCTTAGCCATCAATTCCTGCCGGGGTGCGCAAAGAAGATGGCCATGATGGATATTTACTCCGCAGGTTTCCAGATTGCAAAAGGTAATCCGTCGATCTTATGCCGGGTAATTTCCGTTTCCGGGATGGTTGCCAGAATATCTGAAGCACGGGGAGCCGACAACCAGATGATGCCGCCGACCGGCCTTGCAGTGCAGTCGTTTGCCGATTTCCAGTCATCAGCCGAAACGAGGTTGTTTACGATGCTTCTTTGGGCGTAATAAGGAAGTGTGCTTCCATAGGGATCAAAGTTGCAAAGAATGGTTGTATGCCCGGAAAAAGTTCGGGCAAGATACCGGCCCGTATCGGGGATAAGGGTATAGGGTTCACTGTTGGAACCATCAAGCATGCAAAACTGGGAGCGCTGCTTTTCAGCACGGGAAAAACCGGCCTGGCCGAGCCATACAAGAAGTCCGAGAAGAACAAATGCAACCAGCGGCTGAGCCCTCCTTCCAAATAACTTGCCCTCCAATCCGAAAGCGAGGCATTCAAGGCCAAGCCCTCCGGCGATTGCGATTGCCCCCAGGGCAAAGAAGCTCGCGAAATCATGGATATAAGACCAGTTGCGCAGCAGTAACATGTAAGGAACTCCAGCCATCGCCATTAGCAATAACGCCTTGGCAAGCCATCGGTATCCGGGATCGCTTTTCATTCTACGCAGCAGGAATACCAGGCCTGCAACCACCGGAACCCACGAGATCAACAGGTAATCCTGACCCAGACCGTGAAGAACGCTCCCGCACCATTCCTGAAACGTAAAGTGAAGGGCGTGACTTTGCGCGGATGCAGACGATCCGGTGCTGACGCCATTCCCTAGCCTCATCATGATCGCGGTCGTCAAATCCGTCCATGCGTCGGGATTGACCTTCCTGATCTGTAGAAGAAACGACATGCCGGAGAGGGATGCCCCTCCGAGCAGTGAAAGTGCAAAGAGACGCTGGCGCTTCCTGTTCTTCATCAGGAAGCTGATACTTACCCCCAGCACAAACAGATAGCCGGGCCAGTCCGTGCAGACGGCACCCATGCAGCAGAGTCCCGCCAGAAGTGCCCATCGAACCAGGCCGGAGAGGTGCCATCGCCTCAGACAAAGCAGTGATGCAAGCATCCACATGACTTCACACGGCTCGAAATCAACCATGTCACCGTAATGGAGTTCCATCGGCATTGTGGCAAAAAATACCGCAGTGAGTGCGGCTGCGCGTCTTCCGGCTGTATCACGCAAGAGGAGCCAAAGAAAAAGCAAGCTTAGTAGAGAACAGGAAATCGGAACAAGCCTGACCGCCCGTTCTGATTCCCCGAGCAGTGCAACCGATGCAGTCACCATGAGAGGCATGAGGGTGGGGTGATGCACGTAATATTCTTCACGGGGGAGCGGCAGTGGTCCGAAATAGAGAGTAACCGGCACCCCGCCCGTTTCGGTGATACCGGCCCTGAGATTGTTATGGGCAGCCTGGGCGTAAATGGCGCCATAGTAGTTATCTTCCTCAACCCAGGGCAGATTACTGGTTCGGAAAAATGAGAAGGCCAGAAATAAAAGCGCTCCTGCAAAGACCATATTCCAGACTCCGGAATTTTTGTTGAAATGACCGGCTTCTGATTTCGGTTGCGGGAGGTTATGAGCAGGACGTGACATCGTGGGAAGCCTTGGGAGTGGCTGCGCTCAATGCGAATTCAAGGATCACGCGACGCACATTGGCAAGCCCGTTCAGGCGTGTTGGGGTTAGGATTTTCTCGATGCCAAGCCTGTCAAAAATTTCCGGTTCGACCGTTGCAATCATCTCCGGCGGCTCCGAGTCGTAAAGCTCGCACAGCACTGAAACAAGGCCTTTGACCATTGGCGAGTCGGCGTCCATGCGAAAAT
>Ga0007854_10002517_pt1 | contig 11353 bp, 11 predicted proteins | sample CryBogCBH12Aug08_FD_60382 | JGI IMG/M metagenome (GOLD analysis project Ga0007854, IMG submission 60382) | Freshwater microbial communities from Crystal Bog, Wisconsin, USA - CBH12Aug08 | ecosystem: Environmental > Aquatic > Freshwater > Lake | place: Crystal Bog, Wisconsin, USA | collected... | reverse complement strand
TGGGAGCGGGAACGGCGGCGTATGGGTTGCCGGTTTGCGCTGAACTGGACGGCAGCGCAGCCTGTGCCGCTGTGGCTACAGGCGGCTGCGCCTCGTCCGGCAATGCGTTGAAAAGAGCGTTGGCCAAACGCGCCAACTCAGCCGGAGAAGGCAGGCCGGGAGCAAAGCCCTCGCTCCCGTGTAGACCAGATGCCCAGCTGCCCGGCTCCGGAGCCTTGGGCAGCAACTGATCACTTGTACTCATGGTATTGACCCACTTCCACGCCGTCGAGCAGGGCAATGGCGTCATCGGTCAGTACAGCGGCCGAGCAATACAGCGAAACCAGATAAGAGGCCAGTGAACGCTGATCGATTCCCATGAAGCGCACTGACAGTCCGGGGCTCTGCTCGCCCGCAAGGCCAGGCTGGAACAGCCCCACAACGCCCTGCTTCTTCTCGCCAATGCGCACCAGCAGAATCTTCGAGGTCTGATCCTTGCTGCGCACGGCAATCTTGTCAGAAGGAATCAGCGGCACACCGCGCCATGTGAGGAAGGGAGTACCGAAGAGGGTGACCGTGGGCGGAGGAACGCCGCGGCGTGTGCATTCGCGGCCAAAGGCAGCGATGGCGCGGGGATGGGCCAGGAAGAGCGACGGCTCCTTCCACACCTTGGTCAGCAACTCGTCAAGATCGTCAGGCGTGGGCGCTCCCTTGCGGGGCTTGATGGTCTGCGACACCGGCACGTTGTGCAACAAGCCATAGTCGGCATTGTTGAGCAGTTCGCTCTCCTGCTTCTCCTTCACGCTCTCAATCAGAATGCGCAACTGTTCGCGGACCTGATCGAAGGGACTGTTCAGCAGGTCGGAGATGCGGGTGTGGACGTTCAGCACTGCATTGATGCTGCCCAGGCGATACTCGCGCGGCGACTCCTCATATTGCACGAACGTGGAGGGCAGCTGGGACTCGTCCTCATGCGCGCAGAGCGATTCGATAACTTTGCTCTCGTCCACTTTGTTCAAACGGAAGGTGCCAGCTTCGAGCGGTTTCCAGTCCAGGAAGCGAACCAGCCAGCGGGGCGTGATGGCTCCGAACTGCGGAGCGGTTTTGGTCACATTTGCAAGTTGAAATGCGGATACTTCGCCGAGCGATACACGGTTCACTTCGTCTGCCACTGGGGGCCTCCTTGAGAACTTAAACGTAGTTATTTTAGTGCTTGAAGATCAGCGCAACATAGGATGTTTTGAAAAGGATGTCCCAATCAAGATGGGAACCAGGCGTTCAAGTTCAGGGCCAGTGCTACAAACCCACTGGGAGGGCACTGGCAGGCATCGATCAGTACTTGCGAACAGAGTGGTCTACACGATCCGACCAGGCATGAATGCCTCCGGTCATGTTCCAGACATCCGTAAAACCAGCCTTTTGAAGAACCTGAACGGCCTTGGCGCCGCGGGGGCCCATCTTGCAGACTGTAATGATCTTTTTATGCGCATCCAGTTCGCTGATGCGACGGGACAACTCGGGAAGGGGGATCAACTGCCCGCCGATGTTGGAGATCTCGTATTCAAACTCGTCACGCACATCAAGCAGAAAGAGATTTTCACCAGCATCCATCTTCTTTTTCAGGTCTTCAACACGGATCTCAGGAACGCTCATCGTCTTGTCCTTATCTTGCAACGGCTTGGCGAACGCCCTGGATGCTGCACTCGCCCCAAAATGAAAAACCCACCTGCCATTCAAATTCTGGCGGTGGGTACCCTGGAAACGGCAGCTTGTAGAAGACTTTTAGCTGATCCAATTCCTCACACCAGAATGATTTTGCGCACAACAGGTCAATGCGCAACAACACATTTTGGCGGTCATGGAGGTCAACAAATGCATGGATAAAATCTACCACAGCCGAATCAGAGCCGCAAGATGATGTGGGCCAAATCGTTATAAATGAGCGGTTGAGAGGTCGAAAAACAGCATAAATAGTTGGCCCGTACCCCACACACCCAGCTCCCGCGCTATCATGAACCATCGATGCGCCAAGCGAGAGGCAGGACAATCTTATGACCCAGCAGAACCCCGATTCAGCACGCAACCAGGGCCGCCGCGATTTCCTTAAAGCCAGCGGAGCCGTCACCGCCGCACTCCTGGCTCCATCCGCCATGGCGGCAGATGCGCCCAAGACCCTTCCCGCCCTTCCGTCGAACCCGCTCACTCCCGCCGCCATGCCCACCCGCAACCTGGGCAAAACCGGCTACAAGGTCGGCATCTTTTCGCTCGGCGGCCAGGCCGCGCTTGAAAAGCCCAACAACGAAGCCATCGCCGTACCCATCATCGAGCGCGCCCTCGACCTTGGCGTCAACTACATTGACACCTCGTCCATCTACGGCGGCCCCGCCCGCTGGAGCGAGCAGTACGTCGGCAAGGTCATGGCCCATCGCCGCAATCAGGCCTTCCTCGCCACCAAAACCAAAGAGCGCACCCGCGACGACTCCATGCGCATGATCGAGAAGTCGCTCCAGCTCCTCCAAACCGACCACGTCGATCTCTGGCAACTGCACGACATTGGAACCATCTTCGATGTAAACCAGGTCTTCGCCAAAGGCGGCGCTATGGAAGCGCTGATCGAAATGAAGGAGCAGAAGGTGGTACGCCACCTCGGCCTCACCGGCCACTATCGCCCTGACGCTCTCATGGAAGGCATCCGCCGCTATCCCTTCGACACGGTTCTCATGGCCATGAGCGCTGCCGACCCGCACCACTTCAGCTTCAATGAGGCATTGCTGCCCCTCGCCGTTGAAAAGCAGATGGGCATCATCGGCATGAAGATTCCCGGCCGCGGCCGCCTGCTCTCCAACTGGACACCCCAGCCCCTCGAGCAGCAGAAGCACATGTGGGAAGGCATGGTCCCCGCCCCCACCCCCGGCACACTCACCATGCGCGAGGCCATTTTCTACGCCCTGTCGCGCCCGCTCAGCACCATCATCGTTGGCTGCGACTCCATCGCGCAGCTTGAAGAAAACGTGCACCACGCTCGCGAGTTCACGCCCCTCAACGACGCCCAATCGGCACAAATCGTTGCCCGCGCTGAGCCCGTCTCCAAACCCGCCCTCTTCTTCCGCTTCTACGACCGCCCCTGAAAACCCACGGTAAAAGTCGGTTTTTGAAAGGGCGCGGCTTCAGCCGTGCCGCAAACGGCAGCCTGGATTCGACGGGCTGCCGCGCCTTCGACTCTCACCCCAGGCCCTTGAGGGCGAGCCCACATAAAGACGGTTTGTTCTTTGTGGCACAGGCTTGTCCCTCTACCCATTTCTTGCCTGTGGTCTGCTATAGTTCTGCGCATGAATCCAGCAACGCAGTTCTATGACTTTGCCAAACAGTTGCTCGCCAGCAAGCAGTTCTTTGAGCGCTCCACCAGTGTCCTTGAAGAGGCTGACTCAGGATTCCGCCCGCGGCAAGAAGTGATGACCGTCGCCCAGCAGGTTGCGCATACCGCGCAAACTCTCGACTGGTTCATTGAAGGCGCATCGCAGAGTGGGGGCTTCGACCTCGACTTTCAGAAGCATGCCAAAGCTCTCGAGGCAGTCACATCCCTCGCCGCAGCTCGTCAGGCACTCGAAGCGGCCTACGCAAATGCGATTCTCTTCCTGCGTTCGCGCAGTCCAGAGGAACTGGCCAAACCGTTGCCGCCGGGTCCGGTCATGGGTGGTGAACCCATCAGCGAAATCGTTTGGTCCATGGTCGAGCACACAGCACATCACCGTGGCGTCCTCACCGTCTATGCGCGCCTGCTCGGCAAGGTTCCGCCCATGCCATACGGCGGCTAAAGCGGCAACTCGGCGGCGGTCCTTATCCCTCCACCTGCAGGTAGAGCCTGTACCGCTCGTCCTGAATCGTCGCGAAGGGCCGCAGGGTGAGCACTCCACGCGCAGTCTTCGTCTGCCAATCGGTTGAGCCGCTTGCAACCTGCGCCATCGCCAGCAGTTCCTTCCGGTTCACCGTCGCCGGAACCGCACCCACGCTGAACAGCGCCAGCGGCCCATGCACCGGAGCCATCACGTTCGGGTGCTGCGGGTCCACAGCCTCCAGCCGTGTGGGCATGTCGAACTCAACTTCAATCCTGTCGCCGTTCTTCCACGTGCCGTCAACCCGCGTAAACTTCCCCGGCTCCACGCTGCTCATAACTCGCTTGCCGTTCACAGCAACCCTGGTGCCTGCTCCTGCCCAGGCAGGTATGCGCAAAAATACCGGGAACCGAATGGCCCTGTCGGTCGCGATCTCAATCTGCGTCGTAGGATGATGCGGATAGTCTGTCTTCTGAGTCAGCGAAACCCGCGCCCCGCCCTGCATCCACGACACCCGCGAGGCAACGTACAAGTTCACGTAGACGCCTTCGCGATCGCGGAAGTAGGAACTGATTCCGTAATCCGCCGTAATCTGCGGAAAGGTCCCGGAGCAGCACGGCCACTTGTCCCGGTGATACCCCTTCTGCGCTGAATCTTCGTTATAGTCCGAGTAATAAAAGCTGCTTCCATCTTCCTTCAGCGGCTTTGCGCCAAGAATCGTGTTGTACAAAATCCGCTCCATGCTGTCGCCGTAGCGGCTGTCGCCCGTCACGCGCATCAGGTATCGCGCCACTTTGAAGTGGCCGTAAGCGCCGCACGGAGTCTCAAAGCCGGAGTGCGACTTCTTCAGGCTCTCGCCCATCTCACCGCTTCCAGGCTTGCGGAACAGCTCATCGGGACCCCAGCTGCCGGTGGCAAAACTCTGCGTATCGCGCAGGAAGGCAAAGCCGTTCGTCGCCGCGCGCAAGTGCTTTTCGCTACCCAGCACCAGGTAAGCCTGCATGGCGCTGCTGAAGGCATTCACATGGCTATAGGCATGTTCGCCGGGCAGCACGTTCTTGCCCTCCGCCAGTGGGCCAAAGTAGAGGTCGTCTTCCAGAAAGCGAATAGCCAGGTCGCGGTAGCGGCTACCGCCTCCGCGCCGCCAGGCAAGGAAGAGATTCTCTGGCAGTGTGTAGGTCTCATCCCAGCAGTAGGCATCGTCGGCGTGCGGCCGCGCATACTGCTCTGAGCGCGCCAGGGCCTTCTCTGGCAAGTAGGGCAGCACGGCGTCGGTCGCCGCGTTCAGCACATTCAGCGCGGTCTTGTCGCCCGCAAACTCATGCGCATCAATCAAGCCGCAGCTTGTCTTGTCGTAGGTATAAGCGGGCAAATGATACTCATCATAAAATTTCTTCGAGACGGTCGGCGCAAATGCGCTAACCAGCCGCTGCACCTTGGCTTGCGTTGGCTTTGAGCCGGTAACTGCGTAGGCGCGCGCCAGCCCGGAGAGATACTGCCCGAAGCTATGCCCCGGCACAAACCCGTGAAAACTCCCATGTGGATCAAAATCCCGTGAGTTGTCGTACCAGCCGCCCATATCCTCGCCAGGAGCGGCCTGCCCCGCCCGCTGCCGGAATGGCTTCAGAAGCATGTCTTCATTGAGCCCCAGAAAGAACGTGTGGTTGGCGTCAAACTGCTGCCGCAAAGGCCCTTCCAGCAACTCCACATCGCCATATCCAAACTGGCTCAGCAAGGGATTAACCGCGGGTTCACTGCCTATTGCCGCGGAAGCAAGGCGGGGCGTTGCGACGGATGCGACAGTCAAAGCAGCACTAGCCTTGAGAAATGATCTGCGGGATTGCGTCATTGGAGTTCCCTCTTTTGATTCGAACAGGAATGTGCCCGGCGCCTACCCAGGCAGACGGCGTAACTTGGGTCAGCAAACGTTTACTAGTTGCAGCCGCAACCATTCAATCACAGTCAACTCTCATTTGGAAAGACCGCAAAGCAGGCAGGCAGCGGCGCCTGCCCGTGCTCAACTCGGTTCCTATCCCAGATGACTCGTCTTCACAGCCAGTGCGGCAAAGTCCACCGTCCCCAGCCCGCGCGCTGCTGCCATCTGCAAATAAGGCAGATGCTCAGGATCGAGATTCCACCACGCCTTGGCCACATAAGCGTCGATAGCCACGGGATCAGTCCCGGCAACCATGGTCTTCTTCATCGCGACATCTTCAAGGTTTCCGCCCGTGGGGCCGTTGCGAAGCAGTACCCGGTAGCAATCCATCAGCGTCACGGTCGGCAGCATGAAGTTGGCAAGGTCTACCAGGCTCTGGTGGATCTCCTGGTGCAATCTGTTCCGCTCGCCACCCAGAATGCCATACCAGTTCTTCATACCAAGCGTGACGCCCACCAGGCCATGATGCTTGGCGATAGGCAGATTGAAGATCTTGTCCGCTTCCAGAAACGGCTTGAATACAGGCCACGTCTTCAGCACCACACCACCCATATCCACCTCGCGGAACAGGTCGGGATTGGGAAGAATCACCTCCGCGCCCTCAGCGCGCGCCGCAGCCTGAATCCCGGAACGCATAAAGCAGCGGCGTGGCTCATTGCAACTTACGTCAGTCACAATCACGCGCTTTGCGCCCGCCTGCCAGCACTGCCGCACCACTTCAGCTACCACTTCGGGATTCGTATTCGCTGCCTGCTCCGGCGTGCGGTCCCATGCAATGTTGGGCTTGAGCACCACCACGTCCTGACGGCTCACAAAGCGTCGAATACCTCCAAGATCATCAAGCGCACGTGCAACTAACTCGCGCGGCTCGCCGCCTTGCACTACGGTCATGTGGGGAAACTGCGCATCTGCGGCGGTGCGATGGTCGCGGCGGGCCTGCTCCGCCTGGGATGGATTCGGCCGGAAGCTGTGCTCGCTGAGCCACACGCCAATGCCCGCCGCGCCCGCGGCCGCGCCGCCCAGACGCAGCAGTTGCAACATCGCATCCCGCCGCGTCAACCCAGCGTTCGCTGCAGTGGGCCCCGGGCCCGTTGATGTTTCAATCTCTCCGGCCATCTGCTCTCCCCTGGTCAAACTTCCATCAAGTGGATGCGCTGTGGATCGTTTACGCCCAGCTTGTGGGCGGCATCGGCGGCGGTCCCAATGTATCGGGGTGCGCGTCCTGCCGCCTCAAGCGTGGGCAGGCCCTTCTCAGAGCGCTTCCGTTCGATCATCTGCCAGGCAGTGTGATCCACGGCCACGCGATCTTCGCCGACGATGAGCGCGTTCGGATGCCAGAGATGCTCTGGATGGAATACCGGTCCACCCTGGCAGACCGAGGCCATCGCGTCGCCGATAGTAAAGCGCACCTTCTCGCGGATTACCGGTATGCAATTCAAATCGGCCACGCCGGGATTGCAGTTGTTGCTGTGCAGCAGATTTGGCTTGTCCACCACGCCGTACATGTTCTTCATTGAGAAAGTAACGCCCGCCATTTCGTGGTCTTTGAGGATCGGCACGTTGATGACCATCGCGCAATCGCGCGTAAGTATCTTCGAGAGGCGAATCCGCGCTGTGCCCCAGGATGCCTGCTCGTCTTCAAATCCCGCTACATCAGAGCCGTAGCAGCGCACCTTGCCCGGGGCGGTATTGATGGTGAGCCCGCAAGCCTGAAGATCGCGTGCGTTCCGGTCCCATACCACAATGTTTCCCGCCGCAATCCCAGCCTGCTGCAAGCGCTCGCAGATTGCCAGCACCAGCACGGCGTGGGTTGAGATTCCTCGTCCGCCAAGGCCGTTGACCTTCAGCCCGATCACCTTCCCTTTGAGAATGTCAGCGGGGATTACGTGCTTCCAGGCCTCTACAGACTTTTCGCGGCCGGTGTAGTGAGCCATTGCACGGTCCAGCAAGGCCAGCACCCGCTTCTCATCCGGCTGGGCGCCCCCTCCGTACAAGTCAGCATCCCTGGCCACAACCACGCGCGACTTGCCGCTCTCGGCCGGCTGGCTCAACATGCCGGCCAATCCCAGCTTGCTCTGCGAACCCAGCAGCACTGCGCCTGTCGCTGCGCTCTTCAAAAAATCCCTGCGGTCACTCATTGCATCTCCTTCTTCCAGCGTCGCATCGGCTCGGTCTTATCAGAGCCTGCGTTGACCCAGTACGTGATCTTCAAATCCGAGCAGATACCAGAGCCCCCTGCCGGAAAACCGCCCTGTGAACATCTTCCTCAACAGCCGCTTGCAAAGCTTCACCACGTCGCCAAGGGTCGTAAGCCAACCTTCTCTTGACCGGCCTGCATGCACTATCTTCACTCCGTTTGCCAGCAGAACATTGGCAATCTCACGCACATCGGGCACGTAGACATGCGTGGGGTCGTCACAGAACTGCAGCGTCTCATCCTCGGAGGAGGGCAGCGAAAGGCTGCGCAGAGAAGGGAATGCAATCCAGATGTACCCACCCGGCTTCAGCTTCGCGCAAAGCACGGCTAGCACTTGCGCTGGGGACTGCAGGTGTTCCATAACATGGTTGAGAATCACCAGGTCGTAGCTGCCGTCAGGAATCGCGGAGTACCCTGAGCCGTCAGTGCCCAGAAGGTAGAACACATCCATCGCCGCAACGTCTGCGTCGCTGTTGTTGTAGCGCTGAATATCCGCGCCAGCGTAATGGCAGCCCGGAAACCAGCGCTTCGTTGTCGAAGGAGAGTTGTTGCCGCAGCCGATATCGAGAATGCGCAGTGAAAGCCCGGAGAGCCTTGGCCTCACGTATTGGAACTTCATCGGGCAATGCGGCATTGCAATCCTCGTGTTCTATCACGCGGCCTTGCGCTCGGCCGCGTTCTCTAAAGTTTGGCTTCCACGGCATGCGCCAGCGCCAGCAGGGCCTGCGGGGCATCCGGTGTGGACTCGTAAGCAACTATGCGAACCAGGTACGGGCCCTTGCGAAAGGTCACGCTCTGCGCGTAAGTCAAGGCTGCATCGCCCAATTGAACGCTCTTCGCGTCCTTGGTCTGCCCTGTCTCCAGAATCTTGCGGGCGCCGTTTGAATCACCCATAGTGTAAACGTCCACTACCGCTTCCAACTGGCTCTGGTATTTGTAGTCAGAGGTCGAGGTGCTCACCACGCCGGCAGAGATATACTGCTCGGCATCGCCGTCGATGTACTGCCAAAGATCCTTGGCCGCAAAAACGCGCGTGTCGCTGGTCTTCTGCCAGCCAGCGACTGCTCCCGACGCCGGAAAGGCATCCAACTTGCTCTTCTTGCATCCTGTGCCGACTGCTGTCATCGCAATCGCAATCGCTGCCGTCGCCACTATCCATTTCTTTGAAAGCAACATCACTTCGCGGTCTCCTTTACTTCCGGTTGAGCAGTATCTGGCTGCTTGGGGAGCGGCTCTCTCCAATACTGGTTACATATACAGCAGGATGCTCCTGCAAAGGGCAGGCATATTCGCATGCGCCACAACCTACACAGCGGCTGGGATCAATACGCGGCTGCTTGAGCGTCTTGGTGTTTCCTGCCGAGTCAATCACCTGTGCTTCCTGCACATAGATGGCCTTGGGTGACACCGGGCACCACTCCTCGCAGACAATGCAATCAGTGGCCATGGCCCAGGGCAGGCAGCGCCCGCGATCGTAAAAGGCCGTTCCCAGCCGAACAGGCTGGCTCTGCGCGGTTCCCACCACCCATCCTTTTTCCTTGGGTGTTATCTGCCAGATTGCGCCCGTAGGGCACACCTCGGAGCAAAGCACGCAACTGGGCTCGCAATAACCAATGCGCGGCACCAGCGTAGGCGACCACAGTCCCTCAAGGCCTGCCTCTTCAAGTGTTGGATGCAGCGAATTGTTGGGGCACACCTTCATACACTCGCCGCAGCGGATGCAGCGCGAAAGAAAATCCGGCTCGTCAAGCGCACCCGGCGGCCTGAGCAGCTTCTCGTTACGGCTCTTCCCCATGCCCGTATTGGCGCGCATCAGCGGAACAGCCACCGCCCCCGCGGCCAGGCCAGTCAGCGTTCTTCGTCGGCCAAGGTCGGGCGAGGTCACTTCCTTCTCGTTGCGGAAGAACTTGAAACCCAGGCTGTCATGCGGGCAACTGCCAACGCAGTTCATGCACATCAGGCACTCGGCCTTGCGCCACGGAACCCCGCCAATGGGATCGTCGCCGCCCTGGCAGTGCATCAGGCACTTGTTGCATTTGTTGCAGGACTCCGGATCCTTGTGGAGCCCCAGCACGCTCCACCGCGAAACCGCGCCCAGCAGCGCCCCCAGCGGGCAAATTGAGCGGCACCATAGCCGCGTCACGCGCAGGCTGGCAGTCAGAATCACTACAAATAGAACACCCAGCAGCAAGCCCTGGGCAAAATGCGCCTGGCGAAAGTCCAGGATGAGAAACTGCAGCACCGCATGAGTAAATCCGCCCGTCGCCTTGATGACGGCTGTGTGGCTATTCTCCATCGGCGTAAACACGGCGCGCACGGCAAAGTTGAAAGCGGGCAGAATCGCAAGTCCGAAGGACCGCACCAGCAGGCTGAACGGATCGAGCCACCCAATAGCCATCGATCCAAAGCTGGCCGCCACCAGGCCGGCGATAAGCACGACATACTTCACGGTCTGCCAGCGCTTGTAGCGGTTCGACTCGATCCGCTGCTTGCCCCGCTTCGCCTCGGAAGGCATATTGCCCACAAAGTGTTGCAGTGTGCCCATGGGGCAGATCCAGCCGCAGAAAAAGCGCCCCAAAAACAGCGTCGGCAGCAGAATCAACAGGCTCCACAGAAGGCCGCGATAAAGTGCGTGGCTGGCCAGAGCGTTGGCAAGAGCCACCAGCGGGTCCCACTCAAAAAACAAACGAACCGGCGCGCGCAGGTGAATGTCACCCGTCCCGCCGGGAATCGGGCGCAGGGATGTGAAAATCAGCAGCCCAAGAAACAGGACCAGAAAAAAGATCTGCGAAATCCTGCGCAACAGCGGCAACTTGGAACGGGCCACAAACTCCTCCACACGCCGCGTGCGGGCGTTAAAGCTGTATGCAGAATGATTCGCTCCCAGGGCAGTGCCACACAGTGATCAGCATCACCTCTCGGCAATTCTGCAGGGTGCGGCCAGGCTCCCTCGCTGCTCCCGTGCTAGGCTCTGAGATCATGCCGCCTCGTCCGCTCCCACTCTCGTTGGCGATGATGATTGCCACCATCGCGGCCGGGCTCGCGGTTCGATTTGCTCCCCTCGGCCTGCCCCCGTTCGCTGTGAAATATGGAGGCTCAACCCTCTGGGCCGTAATGATTTATTGGCTTGTCTCCACCCTCGTCCCTTGGTGGCGGATTCCCCCGGTCGCCCTGCTTGCTGCGGCGATTGCCACCGCCGTCGAGTTCTTCAAGCTCTGCCACTCGCCGGCGCTGGACGCCTTCCGCCTCACACTCCCCGGTGTGGTCTTGCTCGGCCGCATCTTTTCCCTCTGCGACATCCTCGCCTACTGGCTCGCCATCACCGCCGCGGCGCTCGCAGACCGGTGCCTTCGTCCAATCGAACCGCCATTGGGATCGGGCAAAGAAGGTATCGCGCCTTAAGGGCAG
>Ga0007854_10002516_pt1 | contig 11354 bp, 8 predicted proteins | sample CryBogCBH12Aug08_FD_60382 | JGI IMG/M metagenome (GOLD analysis project Ga0007854, IMG submission 60382) | Freshwater microbial communities from Crystal Bog, Wisconsin, USA - CBH12Aug08 | ecosystem: Environmental > Aquatic > Freshwater > Lake | place: Crystal Bog, Wisconsin, USA | collected... | reverse complement strand
AAAATGCGGTTGCTCTCGGTGGCCCAGCCGTTTTGCAGCGGGTCTTCAAACCATTTCACGTCGTAGTCGCGGACGCGTTCGGCGACGCGCGTGGCGAACTCGATGTCCCACGAGAGATAGCAATCAATCATGATTTCCATATCGTCGCCGAGACCGCTGCGCAACTTGGCGATGAGCTTTTCCATTTTCTTGATGCCTTCACGTCCGCTTTCGACGCCCCACGGCGCGGCGATTTTCACGCCGAGAAAACCACGGTCGCGCCAGGCGTCCACGTAGTCGGGATGAATCGTGACGTAGCACGGAATGGATTCCTTGGTCTGGCCGCCGATGATTTTATAGACTGGAAGTTTCTGCGCCTTGGCGACGAGATCGTAAAGCGCGAGATCCACGCCGGCCATCGCCATGCTCGTCACTCCGCCGAGTCCGTAGGGTAGAGTCGAGCGATTCATCTGATCCCAAATCAATTCGATGTTGAACGGATCCTGGCCGATGAGAAAGCGTTTGAAATGTTTTTCGATGATGGCACAAGCGAATTCGCCGCCGCCGTAGTTCGCGCAAAATCCGCTGACGCCTTCGTCGGTGAAAATTTCGATAACAAACGGGTCTTGCCCGCCGCCCATCCAGAGCGAGCGGACGCGCGAATATTTCGGGTGGACGGACATGGGATTGGAGATGAGCGTCTGCGCCTGCCAGCCGCCGCCCCAGTATTGCGATTCGCCCATGGCTGCACCGCGGGCGCCGGTGTCGCCGGATTTGATGGTGTAAAGTTTGATGTCGGTGATTTTCATGTGGATTTAGGGGCACAATTTACAGGCGAATGGTCATCATAAAAATGGAGACAATGATATTAAAAGTGGACTTTTTGCAGAAGCCGCTTTCGCGAAACTTAAAAATTGATCAAGGTTTCTGGCCACGATTTCGCCATTGGCTCGGCGTGACATTCAGTTTTTGGCGGAACAGGCGGGAAAAATAGTGCTCATCTTCAAATCCCGTCTGCACGGCAATTTCCTTGACGGAGAGATTGGTTCCGACCAGTAGATTGCGCGCACGAACCAGTCGCATTTCCAGCAGATACTGGTGCGGGGCGAGGCCAGTGTGCATGGCAAATGCGCTGCGAAACCAGCTGTAGCTGACACCCAGTTCTTGTGCCATGGCCTTCATGTCCAGTTGGACGCCCAAGTCGCCTTCCATGCGGGCAATCGTCTGTTCAATCGTATTGGAGCCGGGATTGCCGGCTTCCGGCGGCGCTTGTTGCGCGGAATAGCAAAGGCCGGCTAGGTTGGCGGCGGCGCCCGCCAGGATTTGTTGCAGCGCCGGGCGGTTGGCGCGGACGGCTTGCATGATGCGGTTGAACGTGGCGAGCACGGTGTCCTCGCTGTTAATCTTGACCACGGGTTTGGCAGCCGAAATAAATTTGTGTTTTTGCCAATTGCGCGCCGTATTGCCATCGAAGCCAATCCAGAATTCGTGCCAGCCGGTTTTTGAATCCGGCTGGTAACGGTGCCAGACGCCGGGAAAGAGCAAAAAGACATTCCCAGGCTCGACGGCTAAATTGATTTTGCCGTCGGACTCAAAATTTCCTCGTCCGCCCGAAATGTAAACTAGGGCAAAACCGTCGAGAACCCGGCCATGCTGCCAGTCAAAGGTGTATGCTTTTGGATGTCCCGTAGGCGGGTAGGGCGTATGCGGTGGAACCCGAGTTTCGCCAATGGTGGTCACAAAAAGACCCCACTTTCGGTCGCGTTCGCTGACGGGAAAATAGCGATGGAACGAGAAAAAGTTGCTGTTCACGGTTACACCCGATGTTGCCTGCGATTCCGCTCGTGAATCAAGCTGAATCAAGCTGAATCAATTTGTCCACGCCAAATATCAATTTGTCCATTTGCAAATTTAATGGAGGGGGTAATTTAACCACATAATCCATGCAAAACATCGGGCAATGTCCAGTTCTCCCGGTTGGATAAACCATTGTCAGCAACAAACCCATAACTGACTTGAAACCAAACGGCGGCTCGCGAAAAATTTTCTCCCGCGCCGCCCACGGCTTTTTTGAAATGAAAATTAGAACAAAATTTCTCCCCGGATTCACCCTGATTGAACTGCTGGTCGTCATCGCCATCATTGCGATATTGGCGGCGATGCTGCTGCCCGCGTTGGCCAGCGCCAAGGAAAAATCCAAACGCATCAAGTGCGTCAGCAACCTGCGTCAAATCGGCGTCGGTTGTTTGATGTATGTGAATGACAACAATGACTTTTACCCCGGTGCCGCTTGGAATACCGGCTGGAACGACTATAATCCGTGGCAGCTTTCAACCAACCTCGCAATTACAGCCAAAGAGCTTGGGCTGAACACGAATAACTTGGATGCCAATGGATCCGTCAACGGTTCTTCTATCTGGACTTGCCCCAACCGTCCGGGTTTGCCCTCCACCGCCGGCGGCGGTGTCTTTGGCATCGGTTATATGTATTTTGGCGGCATTCCAAAGTGGACCAGCGCGACTTCGGGCAAATCCGGAAAATCAGCCAGCCCGATCAAGAATTCCACCTCCAAGCCCGGCTGGATGCTTTGCGCGGATACGTTTGTGCAAATGAACGGCACGTCATGGACCATTCCAGGTTCCACTCCTGGCACCGGCATCGGTGCTTTGCCAGCCCACACTAGAACTGGGGGGTTGCCGGCGGGTGGAAATGAAAACTTCGTTGACGGCTCCACCTCCTGGTTTAAATCACAGCAAATGGTCAACCTTCACAGTGCCAACGGTGCCTATCAGTATAATTTCTATTTTTACCAGGACGATTGGGGTCCCATCGCTGGCTCCAGTCCCAAGGCCGGCCCGTAAATAGTTTGACCCAAAGTTTCAAAAGAGTATTCAGATGCAAAAAAATCGCTGCGTTTTTTGGCGGCGGTTTTTTTTTGCAGGCGGTTCCGTGTCCGTCTCTTCTTGCGCAGACCGGCTCGCAGCCAATCACACCTTGGATGGGTGGACGGCACCTGGCCGTGTGGCTGGCGCTGTGGCTCAATCTTATTTCAGCCGGATTGCGTCCCTTGTCCGCACAATCGCCCGCGCCGGGCGTGACGCTGACGCCCGTTGCGCCGGGCTACGCGTTTGAATACCTCAACGCGGCAAGTTTTACGCGGCATAATCTTTACACGGTGGGTAACACGCAATACATCGCGTTCTACAACGTGAATACCAATGTCACCGTGGGCTGGCGGCTGTTGATGCAAACCAACAATCTGGCAAATGGCATCAGCGCCAATACGAACGACTGGGGCACGGTCAGCGGTTCGGCCAGCACCAACCAGATTAATCTCCTCATTAACCCAAACCAGCCGGCGGAATTTTATCGCCTTTTTTTCCCGTGAGCACCAATTGCACATATTTGCGCGCGTTGTTTCTTGGCAGCGTCGCCCGATTTGCTAAACTGGACAAACACAACGCTTGCGGACAACAAATTTCTGCAAAATCTCGGGACGGCCTTGATTTATCAGATGATGTTTCCATTGCAGACGCGACTGCAATTTTTTCGTCTCTCTTGTAACATAAAAATTGAACATTTATGAATTTGCTTTCCGACCAAAACCAGAAATCCATCCATCAAATCATCTTCGCCGGACTGCTTGCCACCGCCACTTTAATCGGAAGTCCTGCCTTCGCCGCGTCGCTTGACGACGGCTGGCAGAATCCTCCGAACGATGCAAAGTTGCGCGTGTATCATTGGTGGCTCAACGGCAATGTCACCTCAAACGCCATCACGCGTGATCTGGAGCAGATGCAGGCCAAAGGCATCGGCGGTGCGCTGATTGTGGACGCGGACGGTTCCAGTCAGGACGGCAACGCCGAAGCGCCGCATGGCCCAGATTTTTTTTCACCGGCGTGGCGCGCGCTTTACAAACACGCCTTGCACGAGGCGAACCGGCTCGGATTGGAAATGACCTTAAACATCCAGAGCGGCTGGAATCTTGGCGGGCCAAGCGTGACGAAAGATGACGCCGCCAAAAAATATGTCTGGTCGGAAACCAAAATTTCCGGCGGCACGAATCTCGAAATTGCATTGCCGGAACCGAAATCCCGCGAAAATTATTATCGCGATACTTTTATCATCGCCTACAAAATTAAAAAAGACGCGCCGTCCGTGCCGCTGAAAAACTGGAAACAAAAAGCGTTGCAGGAATCGCTGCTGCCCTTTTCCGCGCCCAGTTCCGCCTTGCTGTTTGAGGAAGTTTCCGCCACGCCCGGCGAGCAAGATGCGGACGCGGCGGACGTGGTTGACCTGACCAAAAATGTTTCCAATGGCATTTTGAAATGGGCCGCGCCGTCCGGCGACTGGCAGATTTTGCGTTTCGGCTACACCATCGGCGACCACGCTTACGTTTCCACGGCGAGCGAACACGGCGGCGGATTTGCGATTGATGTTTATTCCGCGACGGCGTTTGAAAATTACTGGAACAAAATTGTAGAACCGCTGGTCGCCGACGCCGGGCCGCTCGCGGGAAGCACTTTAAAGTATCTTTACACCGACAGTTGGGAAATCGAACTCGCAAACTGGACGCCGGCGTTTCCGGCAGAATTTAAAAAGCGTCACAGCTACGATCTGACGCCGTGGCTGCCGGTGCTGGCGGGCAAAATTATTTCCAGCCGTGCGGAGAGCGACCGGTTTTTGTTCGACTACCGGCAGACGCTTGGCGACCTCGCAATTGACAATCATTACAAACTTTTCAGCGAAAAAGCGCGCGCGCACGGCATGGGTATCCACTGCGAAAGCGGCGGGCCGCACGCGGTGCCGATTGATGCGCAGCGTTGCCTTGGCTGGGACGACGCGCCGATGAGCGAATTTTGGGCGTGGTCGTGGACGCATCGCATCGGCGACGAAAACCGATTGTTCGTCAAGCAGCCCGCCAGCGCGGCGCACACTTACGGCCACAAAATTGTTTGCGCCGAAGGCTTCACGAGCATCGGCCCGAACTGGCAGGAAAAAATCCAGGACAACCTCAAGCCGACGTTTGACAAGGCGCTGTGTTCGGGCTTGAACCGGCTGGTGTGGCATGCGTTCGTCTGCTCGCCCGATGAAACGGGAATCCCCGGCCAGCAGTATTTCGCCGGCACGCATTTGAATCCCAAAGTGACGTGGTGGGAAAAATCTACGCCGTTCTTTAGTTACATTGATCGCTGCCAGTTTTTGTTGCAGCAGGGAAATTTTGTTGCGGATGTTTTATATTACTACGGCGATCACGTCCCGAATTTTTCCCAGCTCAAAAAATCCGACCCGGCAAAAATCCAGCCCGGCTACGATTACGACGTCATTACCGCCGAGGCACTCATCGACCGCGCCAGTGTGCGCGATGGAAAAATTATTTTGCCTGATGGCATGAGCTATCGCGTGCTCGTCTTGCCTGACCGCGACCAGATTTCACTGCCGATTTTGAAGAAAATTTCCGATTTGGTCAATGCCGGCGCGACCGTCATCGGCCCGAAACCCACGCGCGCGGAAACATTGCAAAGTTTTTCGGAGCAGGATGCTGCTGTGCAAAAAATCGCAGGTGACTTGTGGGGCTGGAAAAATCTGAAAGGCCGCGTCATCACAGAGAAAACCGCGCGCGAAGTCTTGCTGGCCGATGGAATATTGCCCGACTGCGAAATTCAAGCGACCAGCGGCGACTTTGATTTCATCCATCGCGCGGGCGAGGATGCAGAAATTTATTTCGTCGCCAACCGCGCCACGAACGCCGCTGCCGCCGTCTGCACTTTCCGCGTCAGCGGCAAGGCGCCGGAATTTTGGAATCCAGTTACTGGCGAGTGTAAATTTGCCGATGCTTACGAAGAAAAAGACGGTCGCACGGTGCTGCCGCTGGAATTCAGTCCGTGTGGCTCGTGGTTCGTTATTTTCCGCAAGCCTTTGTCAGTGCATCCGGCCATCGCAAAATTAAATGCGCCGGAATTGAAAACTGTTCAGGAAATTTCCGGCCCGTGGACCGTCCACTTCGACCCGAAATGGGGCGGGCCTAAGTCTGCGCAATTTGATTCACTCGCGAGCTGGCCGACGCGCCCGGAGCCGGGTATCAAATTCTATTCCGGCACGGCGGCTTACGAGAAATCTTTTACCTTGGAAGACTCAAAACTCAAAACTCAAAACTCAAGACTAATTTTGGATTTGGGCAACGTGCGTGAACTTGCCGAAATCAAAGTCAACGGCAAGCGCTGCGGCATCGTCTGGTGTCCGCCGTGGCGCGTGGACGTGACGGACGCCTTGAAGGTCGGCAAAAATGAACTGCAAATCGAAGTGGTAAATTTCTGGCCGAACCGCCTCATCGGCGACGCCAGCCTGCCGAAAGAAGAGCGCTTCACCCAAACCAACATCCGCAAACTTACCGCAAAGACGCCGCTCGAGACCGCTGGTTTGCTTGGCCCGGTGCGATTGTTGATGACTGGCGTAAAATAAAATTGATTTACAACAAGCACTTCAGCCACCGCCAGCCACTGGCAAATAATTGCCCCGTTGGATTGCTGAATTTCTTTCTAATTTCAAATTAGGCCGCTCCCTATCATTGGGTGAAGGTTATCCAACCTGAAGGCGATTGGTTGGTGGTCATGCTATCTGTGTGTCGAGCTAGGCTCAAAGTGGAAACGTGGCCATCAAAGAAGCCATAAACACGGGTGTTGCCATGCACCGGAAGATCAGGCAATTGTGCCCAATCATTGAGGTCAGTGATAGTAGCGCTGCTGGCACCGGGAAAAGAACGATCCAAATCTGCCAAGGCTCCATTGTTCGAGGGATTGCTTATGTTGGAAAATTTAGGGCTGCCGGGGTTGCTCCACATGATGCCCCCCTCGACATAACTTCGCAAACGATAGGAAGCACGAAAATAGTCTGGCTCGGCGGCAACCTGTGCGCGCGACGCATACTGCGGATTGTTTTTGAATGCAGGACAAAGCAGGAACGGATTAAAGATCCAGGGTTGATTGGCTGCAGACATGGGACTGGCTCCTGGAATATAGGGTGTAAGCGCATACACCAACTGGACATGGCCGATTCCAATTGTTGGGTCAGATGAATTGTTGGCGTCGAGAACCAAAACGCCTTTTGGGAAATTGCGCGCATCCACTCTATAAGGCATATGATCCTCGTTATCGTCGGCAAACATATTTATTGCCAGCGTGACCTGCTTTAAGTTGGAGATGCAATTTACCGTGTAGGCGCGGGCTTTGGCTTTGGCCAAAGCTGGCAATAGCAGTGCTGCCAAGATCGCGATGATGGCAATCACCACCAGCAATTCGATGAGTGTGAAAGCTGTGCTTGATTTTCGGGAATGCCCCCCAAAAATGTTTTTTTCCATGCAATTAAGTTTAAACTTGCAAGGTTTTGGAAAACATTCAATCCCGAGAACTCGGGGTGTAAAAATCTCGAGAGCCAATGCATCATCTCTGACCCATGCACCTTCGAATGAACTTTAAATTTCACGCCGCCAGCATTTTTACCCTTTTGGGATTAATGTTTGCACAAATAATGACGGCCAAGGCGGAAACTTCCGATGCCAGAATTGACGCGATTTTTCTGGCGCAAACGCACGTCATGCAGCCCGATCAACCTTACTTCAAATTGACCGGCAACCGCGCGGCTCTGCTCAAGGCCAATGTGGTGTCGCCGAGCGGCGCGGCGGCGCCGGAGGTGACGGCCATCGTCATCAGCGGCGGGGAGACGAACACTTTTACGCTCAAGGGGCCGGCGATGTTGCCGAAGACACTGCCCTCCGATCCCGGCGTGGTGCAGCATCGTTACGAAGATAGTTTCACCACGATGATTCCCGCGCGGTTGGTTCGTCCAGGCATGAAAATCGAAGTCCAATCCGGAAACAGTGTGGTGCATCAAGCCATTAAAGTCGGAGCGCCGACGCTGGTGGAAATGAAGATTTTTGATGTGCATTATTTTGGCCGAGGCGAAGGTGACTATCCCACAAATATGTTTCAGGAGTTGGCGTCGAAGTGGCCGGTGGCCGGGCTCGATGTCGAGCGTGTGCGCGGCATCAATTTTCCAGAAATGGTCATTCCCGAACGCGCGGGTTTGCCTGCCGTTCGTATTACCTCCACTGATGAATACAAAACCAAGACTGGCCAAAAATTTGATGGCAAACAGGCCGCCGCCTTGCAATGGGTGCATGCGTTGTCGCGCGCGGGCGGAAATGAAGACGTGGCCATGTGCTATGTCACTATCCTCGGCGTGCCAGCGGGCGGACAGGCGGGAAATTTTAACGGCGTTGGCAGCATGAACCTCGGCATCATCAATCATGAACTGGGCCATGCGTTTGGATTGCTGCACAACAGCGACAACAAAGAATATCCTTACCACGGCGAGATGTTCGGCATCAAACCGCCGAAGACTTACAAGGAAATCCATGTCGGGCCGACTTGGGCTTTTGATTTACCGTCTGGAAAATTTATTCCACCGACAGTTCAGGTGAGTAGAAACAAAGGGGTGGCTGGCACTTACAAAGCCGACCCGATGGAAGGCGGCGGCGTTGGTGACCAAGAGCCGCCATTTTTGTTCCGGCATTTCTCCGATTACAACGTCCACAAGATGCAGGAATATCTGGAGCGCCACGTCGCCGTCCAACGCGACGGAAACTACTATAAATGGGATGACGCCACTGGTGGCTACACTCGAAAAGTCATGTCAAACGGAGTGGATTATCCCATCGCCCAAGACGTGTCGGTAATCAGTGTCATGGTCGCGATGAGCATGACCAATTTGGATTTGAATATGATTTACCCGCCCATTGGCCCGTATCGCGGAAATTTAATCCGCACATTTGACCCGCGCGAAGCGGCGGATCGGGAAGCAGCGCAAAAAGTTTTTTCGCCAAAAGGCGGCTGCGATTTCACGCTCAAAATCACGCAGGGCGGCAAGGAACATTTCTATCTTTTGCCCGCCGCCGCGATGGAAAATGACGATTCCACAAAGCTACGCAGCCTGATGACGGAAGCGGTGAATTTGCGCGCGGAAGACGGCGCGGTCACGGCGGTCGAATTAGTTTGCACGCCCAAGGCCGACACATCCGGCTTTCCGGACAAAGCTCAAGTGCTGGCGCGCTGGCAAAAGTAGAAACGGTGTTTTCTAAAACCGCCGCACTTCAAGTCCCAGTTTGTAAATGACAGTGAAAACAGATTAACCAGGCGGCTGTCCTAGATAACGCAAAAATGTGTTATCAAAGGCGGTATGAGCAAGAGCTGATTAAGTTCTGGGAAGCAGGCGAAGTTGGACAGGTTCAGGTTTATTTTGCTCATCTGTTTCCCGATGGTGGGCGGCGGGGCCGGTTCATCGCAGTGCCCGCCGCTGTCCATAGGTAAGTCCGGGTGCATCGTAATTGGCCATAGCCGACGCTGTTTTTTGGCGGATGATCGGGCAATGTGCAGAGAATCCGCGGCACATCCTCTCACGGTGGCGATTGGTCCGGCTTGTCCGGATGTGAGTCAATAGGACTTGACCGGTTCCGCCACCGGATGTGTCGCCGGCGGTTATCGCATGGCCGGGCGGGCGCGGATTTGGTCAAGCTTTTGCAAAGCCGAGTCAAGATTTCTGAAATCTTAATCCAGTTTCGGCGGGTTTGATTCCGTTGGCGCGGAGTGTGCCAACAAATTCATCAGGCGACGGGCGTCTTGATTTCCGCCTTGAGCTTGGCTTCCGGCCAGAACGGTTTGCGGAAGGCGTCGGTGAAATCGTAGCCGCTTTGGAAATCATCGCGTGTGTCCTTTTCCGTTTTTGCGAGCAGGCCGATCTCGACCATGTTGAAAACGATTTCGCCGAAGTTCTGACAGTTGCGGATGCCCCATTCCTCGAACACGGTGGTGGTCATCGGGCCGAACTGCGCGAGCGCGTATTGACGCAGGCCGTCGAGGAGTTCCTGGCCGGAGACGTGGCGGACTTTGCCCTGGTTTTTTGTGCCGATGAGTTTCTGCGTGAAGTCGAGCGCCTCGCGCATGAACAGGTAGGCGTCGCGGTGGAAACGTGTGTCCGCCGCGAGAATCTGGTCCAAGGCCTCGTCAAAATTGACTTCTTGCATATCAAGGTTGGGCTGGCTGGCTGCTGGTCGCCGGCGGATGCGCCGCGCGGTAGTATTTCACCACCACACCGGTCAACAGCAGTCCGGCGATGAGGCAGATGACAAATTGTTCCTGCTTCGTCAGCCAGTTCATGTGGACAATGTAACGTAAATCCAGCCAACGGCAACCGTGGCGTTGAATTACGAATTGCGAATTGCGAATGAAAAGGCAAACTGGCGTGGCGGTTTATTCGTAAATCGAAATTTGGAATTTGGAATTTAATTATGTCAGCCATCGGCCGTTTTTCCCAAGGCGACGACGTGTTTTACGCGAAGGTCGTGGACGGGCAGATTTTCCGCGCGCACGGCGACATCTTCGGCGCGCCGTCGTTCGACCGCCAGTCGACGCCGCGCAAAGGCGTCAAGACGCTCGTGCCGGTCGTGCCAAGCAAGATCATCGCCGTCGGCATCAATTACCTCGACCACGCGCGCGAGATGAACCGCGAGCTGCCGAAGGAACCGCTCATCTGGCTCAAGGCCACCACGTCGCTCTTGCCGGACGGCGGCAAGATTGAAATTCCCTTTCCCGAACACCGCACGGATTTTGAGGCGGAACTCGCCATCGTCATCGGAAGAAAAATTCGCAACGTCTCGCCGACCACCGCCGCACGCTACATTTTTGGCTACACCGCCGCGCAGGACATCAGCGACCGGCACATTCAGAAATCCGACGGCCAGTGGGCGCGTTGCAAGTCGTTCGACACCTTCACGCCGCTCGGGCCGTATGTGGAGACGATGCTCGACCCAAAGGAATTAAATATCCAGCAGTTTCAAAACGGCCAGCTCCGCCAAAACTCAAACACGCGCGAGCTGATTTTCAAGCCCGTCGAAATCGTCAGCTTCGTTTCCACGAACATGACGCTGCTGCCCGGCGATGTGATTTTGACCGGCACCCCCAGCGGCGTCGGCCCCATCAAATCAGGGGACAAATTGGAGGTGCGGATTCAAGGACTTGCCTCACTAATCAACACCGTCCGCTAGGTGGTTTTCTAGTGGCAAAATCCCCCACTTGACGGCAACCCATTTCGGGTTTAGAGATGAGTTGTATTAACGGTAATAGTAACGGTTTTTGCGCAATTCAAACCTCGGTTCCTCACCAATTAGTTGCGCTACAATCGGGGTTGTGCACAACATATTGTGGTTTTCTCTTTACAGCCCCCAACAGCTGTGTTTGGATTGCCACAAGCAGTTTTTACGAGTTATGTATCTCAAAAATCTCACAGTTTTTGGCTTCAAATCCTTCGCGGATAAAACCGCG
>Ga0007854_10002515_pt1 | contig 11356 bp, 9 predicted proteins | sample CryBogCBH12Aug08_FD_60382 | JGI IMG/M metagenome (GOLD analysis project Ga0007854, IMG submission 60382) | Freshwater microbial communities from Crystal Bog, Wisconsin, USA - CBH12Aug08 | ecosystem: Environmental > Aquatic > Freshwater > Lake | place: Crystal Bog, Wisconsin, USA | collected... | reverse complement strand
TGGCACTCCTCGTGCGGAAAATCCTCCATGTGAGCTCGAGCGTCCACGATGGTCAAAGTTGCGCGGTCAATGGTCACGACGAGACCCATGTGGTGGAGCGTGTGGACATTGACCGAGTTGTCCGCCCACGGTCGCTCGTCGGTGAGCGTCGCGTGGATCTCATAGCCGGCGTCCACGTCGAAACTCTCGATCGTGATCGTGCGCCGGTGCGTGGGCACCTGGGGGTCAGTCACTCCCCCAGTCTTACCGATTGCCACCTTGGTCTTTTCGACGGATGGACACGTCGTTGAAGGAGAGCAGATAGGGAGAGCCGGACCGAGCGGAAATCGTGGTCACGGACGCGTTATCCAATCGAAGACGCCACGCGACGTGACCCCCGACGCCGAGAGCCCACGCGACCGCAGATTTGATCGGCGACACGTGCGAGACGACGACCACGTGGCGATCGGGATCGTGCAAGAGAGACGAGGGGTCCTCGTGCCACTGATCCAAGCGAGCGTGGACCCGAGCGTCGACGTCCGCCAAACTCTCTCCCCCGCCAAATGGTTCCTCGTGCGACTCACGAAAGGCGCGCCACACCTCTGCGGGAACGTCCCTGTCACGCACGCCGTCGTACATCCCAAAATCCTGTTCGATGAACGCGTCATCAATCTCAGCGACGATCTCCGGAACCGCTAGAAGGGCCGTGTCCCGGGCCCGCTGCAACGAGGAACTACGAACCGCGACAACCCCGTCGAGCGTCCCCGCCAAGGCCGCGGCCTGTTCTCGACCCGTGTCGGTCAGGGAAACGTCAAGGCGACCGACGAGCAAGCCGTCGGCGTTCGCCGTGCTTTGTCCGTGCCGAATCAGAATCAGCACGGCAGCAAGAGTCGACCGCAGTGCGGACAGGGCAGAAACTCATCGGGAGCTGCGCGCCAGCGATCCTGATCAAGTGGCGACAACGCCACTCGGCATCCGTCACATCGGCCGCCGTCTAAGAGGGCGGCGCCCGACACTCCGGAACGCTTGAGCGCTTGTTCGTAACGCCGACGTAGACCTTCCGGCACGGCGGCGGCGGCAGTTTCGCGCGAGGACTGCAGATGGTGTATTTCTTCCTCGAGAGTGTCGCGTAACTCACTGAGAGCGTTTTGCAAAGCGTGGCGTCGTTGTACGAGAGGTTGCGCCTTGGCGGTAATTTCGTTCGCCACGTCGTCCAACGGCTCGAGCTCCAAGAGAAGTTCGACTTCGCGATCCTCGGCCTCGCTCAGCGCCTTGTTCAGATGCTCCAACTCGCCCTGCATAGCGACGAGATCTCGAGGGCTGCCCGTCGCGTTGGCCAGTCGAACTTCGACGTCATCACGACGGTGACGCAGGGTGCTCGCCTTATCAGCGGCCTCGTTAAATCGCTCCCGGGTCGGCTTTCGTTCGGCTTCGAGAGCATGTGAGCGAGAAGCCAGCGTGCGAAGCTCGTCTTCCACCTCACGCAACTCAACCGCCTCGGGTAGGTGATCGCGCTGTGACGTCACGCGATCAATCCATCGATCGGCGTCCATCAGTGCCCGCACTACCTCGAGATCGCTCACGCCTCTAGTGTCGCACGTCCGACGTCCCAATGACCTCCGAGAGACGCCGGAGGGCCGGACGCAGCGCGACCTCGGCCCGGACCAGTGCGTCAGGAAACGCCAACCACTCGACGTCCGGGCTCTCATTGGGTCCCGGTGATGGATCGTCGCCGTCGTTCCACAGCACGTACCGCAGGTCATAGTGGGTGTGCCCACGAGGCCCTCGGTGGACGTCGACGTGAAAAATACGTCCATCCCCAAAAGGCTGCGTCGACAGACCCGTCTCCTCTTCGACCTCGCGTCGAGCGGCATCCTCAGGAGATTCACCCGGGTCCACGTGCCCGCCCGGCTGCACCCAGATGCCGAGAAGGCGGTGCTTGTGCAAGATGACCCCACGTGGAGATACCACGAACGCCGACGCCGTCACATGCCACGGCGACGTGGACTCTCGAAACGGATCATCCCCCCAACCCAACCGGTCACGCAGCGCGTTAATGGAAACCCGTTCGCGCAGATCCACCGGCTTGATGTCCGTGATCTGCTCACGGACGCGGTCGGTCGCGAGCGGGATCACGGTGCTCACGAGGCGACGAACGGACGGTGGAACGGGGAGTTCTTCGCGCGCCATACGACCATCGGTAGAAGGTATGGGTGCGGCGTACACCAGCCGTGCTGGTACGACACCGCTCCACACGTCTCGCTCTTGATCCGTCTCGTCGTCATCGGTGGGTCCGGCAGACACCTTGGCGGACGCCTCGTCAATGGTGATCGCCAGCACGAGCGTGAGCCGAGCTTCTCGATCGGTCATGTCCCGCACTTCCGATGCTCGTCCCGGCACGATGGCGTCGACGAAACGGTCCAAAATGGGCGCTGCTTCGTCCTCGGGGACTTCTCTCGCCGCGCCAAAGATGACGACGGAGCGATAGGCGGCTGACGACTCGAAGCCGCTTCGCGCCAGGCGCAACCCGTCGTAGATCGTCACCGTCACACAAGCCCGTTGCTCGTCGCGAACGGCGCGAAGCACCGCGTTGGACTGGCTCCCATGCAGGTAGAGGGTGTTTCCCTCGCGCACATGCAGCGTGGGCAGCGCGACGGCGTGTCCGTCCACGGTGGTCGCCACGTGGCAGACCGGTGTGGCGTCGAGGATGGAAAAGATCGTCGCCTCGTCATAGCGCGCCTTCTCGGGGAGTCGTCGAACACGCGTGCGCGCGCCCGGCCCCAGATCCGCACTCATGCGCGAAGGTCGCCACCGAAGAAGGTACGAGCGTGTCCGGCGACTTCGACGTTTTTTTCGAACAAGCGGGCGTGCATCACGCCACCTCGTGCGGATGCCTGTCGCACCGAGACGACGGGCGCACCCGTGCGCTCCGCCCACCACGGAGCTACCGAACACATGGCCGAACCCGTCACCGGATCTTCGGCGAGACCGAGACGGGGAGCGAAGACGCGAATCGACGCGTCCGCTCCCGGTCCACCTTCGCAGGCCGCGATGACGATCGACGCGGGCACCAGAAACAGGCTCATGGGGTCAACAACCAGCCCACAAAGAGCGTCGTAGTCGCGCACCACGCACAGAGCGCTCTGGCTGCCCGCCTGATACACCTCACTGACGTCGCCGAGGGCACCGTTCAGGATCGACTCGTCTAGGGGCTCGAGGTAGGAGCGAGGAAGGTCCACCCCCAAGAGGCCTTCCTGGAGGCGACGACCCGTGAGCGTTCCCGATCGCGTCTGGAAGAAGAACTCGCCATCGGGCACGCCCAGTTCCGTCAACAACACGTGCAGCGTCGCCAGAGTCGCGTGGCCACACAGGTTCGTCTCCACCGTGGGCGTGAACCATCGCAGCGACCACTGATCCCCGACACGGCGCACAAACGCCGTTTCGGACACGCCGAGCTCGAAGGCAATCTGTTGAAGTTCGTGGTCGGTCATCGCTCGCTCGAGGAGAACAACGACGGCTGGATTCCCTCGAGCCTGATCACCAATGAATGCGTCGACCCACCACAGGCGATGGCCGAAGGTCGTCCCGGTGGAAGTCACGTCATAGAGATTGCCACACCGTGAAGCCCTAAACCATCTAAGTTGACTCGGTGCGCACGGTGACCTTTAACATTCACGCCGGTGTCGACGGCTACGGTCGCGCGACCGACGCACTTGAGGGGCTCATTTCACTCGCGCCCGAACTCCTCTTTGTCCAAGAGTTGTGGCGAGGTGACGAGGTCGATCAATACAGCATTCTCGAAGCTCGCCTCAATCTGCGTGGTGCGTACGTTCCGCTCGGCGAGGGTGAGCGCGTCACCGCTCAGCCGGGAGGACGCGGCTGGCAGCACCCCCTCGCCCTGCTCCACGGCGAAGAGGGGCTCTTTTTTCAGGGATATCGCGAACTGACGCCGCGGCAGATTGCGCGGCTCGACGTCGCTCAAGGACGCGAAGTCGGGTCGTGGGGTGTCGCGCTGCTCACCTCGTGCGAGATCGTGTCGTTGGAGACCCGACCGCTCACCCAATTGCGTCGCGACAAAGTCCGGCGGGCGCTCATTATCGCGCGACTCCGCCACGACGGACACGAGTTCTACGCTGTTGCCCTCCACGGCGCCCACCTCAGTCACGGATCTCTGTGGCAATATCGCGAAGTCGCACGCCACCTCGACGTCCTCAGCGACGAATTACCGACCATTGTCGGTGGCGACTTCAATTGTTGGCGCCCTCTGCTGCGGACCGTGCTGCGAGGTTGGCGTTCAGGCGTGCGAGCGCGCACGTGGCCCGCGTGGCGCCCCCATTCGCAAATTGATCACTTCCTGCTGCGTGGTCCGTGGCGCATTGCGAATGCTCGGTCGTTTAACGGATCGAGCGATCACCGCGCCCTCGTCATGGACGCCACGCTCGGTTAGTCGATCGTCAGTCCTCGCGTCTCCGGCAATAGTCGCAGCAGCAAGAGGGCTGGCAGGGCCGGCAGGAATGTCACCAGGGCGGGGACTCGCAAGGAATTGACGGTCACGGTGGTGTGCGTCACGTCACCGGCCACACCGAAGATCAATAATCCAATCACGGCACCGACGACTCCGGCCACCACCACCCAACCCGCCGCCGTGGCGCGAGCCACGTGGGGAAACAACTCGTTCACGAGTGCGCTGGCCGCGGGTGCGAGGAAGGCGGCGGCGAAGACGCCGATCATGTAGCCGACAATGAAACTCGAACGTCCACCGCTATAGGCCACGGTCGACGTCAACGCCGTCGCCACAGTCCCCAAAGCGACGGTCCAGCGTCGACCCAGTGCGTCCGCACACCACCGACCGGCGAAGAGCCCAGCGAGCCCCGTCGCTGCGCTTAAGAGCACGACGAGAGCGACGACGTGACGTGAAATCTTAAGAACCCCCTCGCCGTACACGAAGGCGAATCCGTTGGCCGGTCCGGTGATCATTCCAATGACGACCGTGACAGTGGCCACAATCACCATCATGCGTCGGAAGTCTTTCGGGATCGAACCCAATCGTGCGGGTGTCGAAGAAGGATCTCGTTCCACAGCCCCGGGCTCGCGCACCAACTTCAACAGAGGCTGTACCGCCAAGGCCGGTATCACCGCCGACGCAAACAGCCATCGAAAGGCGTTCGCGCCCGGCAGAACGCCGTGCAGAATCGCTGACAGCCCCGCACCAATACCCGCGCCGGCCGCCACACAGGCGAGTCGGTAGACCCGAACGGAAGGTGACGACAGCTCCACGGTGAGGACACCGACGAGAGTTTGAGCCGCGCTGAGCAGAGGTCGAGCTAGGGCAAAGAAGGCGACAAAGGCCCAATACGAGGGGCTTCCCGCGGCGATCGCGGTCAACGCGAGGCCCGCGATCGTCACACGGCGCAAAACCTTCTTGCGACCCCAACGGTCTGCCAGCGACGTCATGGGGAGCGCGAAGAGTGCCGACAGGCGAAGAATCGCCAGTCCGACACTCAGCACCGATCCCGACAGTCCCACGACGCCGCTGAAATTCGCGTTCGCGGACGTGTGGCCAAAATGGTGAGCGACTTCTTCCAGTGACGCAACGGCCCCGAACTGTCCGTAGCCCGCCGCAATCGCAATCGCTACGAGAGCCAGCGTCGGTCGGTCGAGACGTCGCGTTACCGCTGTGGCCACGATGTCGACCTAGGACAGTGTGACGGAATCATCCACCACGACGAGCGTCTTGCCGTGATTGCCGCCCGAAAAGAGCAGGTTCAGGGCACTGGGCGCATTTTCGAGGCCCTTGACGAGGTGTTCTTGGTGTCGCAGGGCACCTGAAAGAACCATGCCCGCGAGCTCCATCTGCGCTTCGGCGAAACGCGCGGTGTAATCGAGAATGATGAAACCCTCCATGCGTCCACGTCGCATGATCAACATGGTGTGATTCTTCAGCCCACTGCGCTGGTCGGTGTCGTTGTATTGAGCAATCGCACCGCACAAGACGACGCGGCCGCGCATGGCCAGATTCAGCAGAACATCATCAAGAATGTCTCCACCAACGTTGTCAAAATACAAGTCGACGCCGTCGGGGCACGCAGCCCGCAATCGCCGCGCCAAGTGGGGCTCGCGATAGTCGAGGCACTCGTCAAAGCCGTATCGTTCGACGACTTCGGCGCACTTCTCGGGTCCTCCGGCAATGCCAACTACCTTCTTCGCTCCCCGAGCGCGAGCAATCTGTCCCACAACGGAACCCGTCGCGCCCGCGGCACCCGAGACGACCACGACGTCGCCTTCACGGAGCCCTCCCACGTCGAGCAGCCCGAAGTAGGCGGTAATGCCCGTGACGCCGAGGACATTCATGACCGTCGCCAGATCCAGGCCCATGCCGGCGGGCACGACGGAGAACTTATTGTCTTCGGTCGCGAGCGCCCATTCCTGCCACCCGGTCATGCCAAAGACAATGTCGCCAACGTTGTATCGAGAGGTACGCGACTCAACGACGACACCCGCGCCGCTGCCGCGAATGACGTCGTTAATTTGGATGGGAGGCAAGTAACCAGGCGCGTCATTCATCCATGTCCGGATCGTCGGATCGATCGACAACATCCCGACTCGAATGAGCGCTTCGTCGGCCCCACACTCCGGACGTTCGGCCACGTCGAGTCGCGTGGTGGTCTCGTCCACCATTCCCTCGGGTCGTTGAGTCAGAAGGATGCGTCGGTTTTCCATGGAATCTCCTCTAGTGCTGAGACCACGATAGAGCGTCGCCTACGCTGACGGCGGAACGGAGGACCATGTTCGAAAGATTCCGTCAACGTCGAGTCACCAGGGCCACCTCGCGTGCCCACGACGAATGGGCTGTGGAGCTCGCTGACGCGCGAGCGGCTCTCGAATGTGCGCGTGCCGTGGGGACCCCTCACGAATCTCCCTCACTCCTCCTGCACGCCAAGGAAGTCCTCGTGGGCACCGTCACCAATGTGAGTTTGATTGAAGAACGATCAGTGGGCGGGCACTACAGCGCCGGATCCCAGGGCGTATCTATTCCCATCGGGGCTGTGGCGGGCCGCACGATTCGCTACCACGTGGGTCGCACCAAAGGGCACTACGTCGCCGGCACGCCGACGCCGACCGCCATCGACCACGGAGATCTCCACATCACCGACCAACGCATCGTCTTCGTCGGGTCCAACTCGACGAAAGAGTGTCGATTCGAAACAGTCGTCAGCATCCAGCACTCGACCGAGGGGATCGTGACGGTGGCCCTCAGCAACCGCGTGAAGAACGTCATTATCCACGTGGGTCCACACGCTGTCGCCTTCGTCGACTTGTGCGTGAATATTGGTCTCGCACGTTGGCACGGCCAAGCTGACCAATTCATCGCCGACTTGGCCCAAAATGTCCAACGTCTCGAAACGAGCGAGCCGCCCTCGAGCTAAATCGTGGTTTGGGTGTTCGACGAGTTCAAACGAACCGTCGCGCCAGCCGCTGCCGGCATCACCACAACGTTCCCGTTGCGATCGGCCGCGATGGCCACCGGGTCCGTCTTTGCTGATGTGCCCTCAAAGACAATCTGAGTGCCCAGAAGTCCTCGGATTTCCCATACCCGACGAGTGCCGTGCTCGACAAAGAAGACGTCGCCGTTGCCGTCGGCAGTGATGGACGTGGGATCGCTGAGTCCGGTCGCCAGAGTTTGAGTTTTGCCGCCAAAGACCACCCGCACCACTTCGCCACCGTGTGACTTCGTGCCGGCCAGCGTCACGTCGAGATCGTCGTAGGCATCCTGAGTAATCGCGACGGGATCCTTCAGGTGCTGGACCAAGACCCGAGTTCGACCCTGAGCATCGACGGCCACAATCTCGCCGGTGACGGGTTCGAGTGCGAACAACCCGCCGTACGGATCAGGTGTGATCGACGTGACACCGGTGAGTCCCGTGGCCAGAATCTTGAGAGACCCGTCGGGCATGACTTGATCGATCGTGCCATTGCCGGACTGCGATACATAGATCCGTCCCAACGCCGAAATTGCGACGCCGTGCGACTGATCCAGGTTGCTCACGAGGACGGTCGTTCCCTTGGTGGTCACGTGCTCCAAAGTGTTGTTGGAGGTGACCACGTAAGCCGAGCCGTCGGCTGCGAGAGCAATGGCGTTGGCGGGACTCTTCGGTCCAATGGTCGAACTCGACGAGGCGTACAAAGGAGCTGCCAGAACGACGCCACCGCTACCGGCGTCCGCAACATACAGGTGGCCCGCACCGTCCACGCCGAGACCGCGCGGAGTGTGGAAATCTCCGGCCATGACGTGACGCTGGTGATCGGGGGTGTACTGCAAGACCTGGTCTTTACCCGTGTTGGCGATGTACACATTCTGATTCGCGTCAGCGGCGACACCGGAGGGACTCTGCAAGCCCGACGCGAAGGTGTGTTCCTTCGTGGCGTGTCCGTCTTTGGTAATCGTAAATTCGAGCACTGACCCTGCGCCCGTATTCGCCACAAACAGGTGGCCAAAGGGATCAGTGGACACTGCCAGCGGCGATGAGAGGCCGGTCACAAATACCATTTCGTTCCCGTTGGGCAGGATCTCCACAATGCGATTGTGACCAGTATCGGCGACAAAAAGTCTCCCGGTCGAGTCAGTCGCAATACCCGTGGGGTGCTTGAATCCGCTGCCCACCGCAGTTTGCGTGGTGGCCGCTCCGGCGTTGGCGACGTGGCTGGTGCCGTTGGACAGTGCCAACGCCTCCACCGGCGTGGTCTCAACTTTGAGGACACGATTGTTGTTGGTGTCCGCGACGTAGATGAATGACGTGCTGCTCGGATCGGGGGCTACGCCACCCGGATTCGAATATCCCGATCCCACGGTCGTCCGCCCGCCCGCAGGGGTGACCTCAATAATGCGGTTGTTACCCGAGTCCGCGATGTACAACACGCCATTGGTGCTCACCGCGACGTCGGTCGGATTGGCGTACGGCGTTGTCGCAACCGAAACGAGACCCTGCGAAATGATGAAGAGCAGGATCACAACGATGATGCCCAACAGTCGCGTCCACCATGTGGCCCGCGTGTCGCCGGCCTCCTCGTCGTCCACACCGTCCAAGAAGGCGTACATCGCAATGACAATCGCCAGCGTCAACGCGAGCCAGCCGAGTAACGCCTCTCCTGAGACGTATTGGCCGTTCAGTACGCGCGACATGTACTGCTCGAACAGCAGCAGCGTCACAATTCGGAAGAGATTTCGAGGTACAAAACGGAATACTGAGCTCGGTCGCAAGAAGCGCTCACCGACGGCAGAAAAAACATCCAGGCTGACGAAGATCAACCAGGTCACCGGCCACTGCCATACGGTTCCGAGAATTTCCCAGATCAGCGCCAACGCGATGAGAGCGCTCGAGATCCGGATAAACCAGCGACCCGCGTTGCCACGAACGCGACCGGTCGAAAGCGGCAGCGCCTTGAACTTCGCGTGCACCATGGTCTCGTAGGCCACGCGCAGAATCATCGCGATCGCCACCACGATCTTGATCATGGTCAAGTGATTCTGGAGAACGACTTGTGTGAGGTCCTGCTTTTCGGCACCCGTAAAACTCGGAAGAAATACCGGCAGTGATCCCAGAATCAAGATCGCCAGGATGGTGACGACGAAAAAGTCACCGATGATGATGTAGCGACGCTGAAAGCGATCTTTGATGGCGTTGAACCCGAGGAGCCGGAGTCGACGAGGCAACTGCGGTCCAATGAACCACAAGAACGCCATGCTCAAAAGACCGGTGAAGGCGTAGAGCATTCCTTGAGTCCCCGGAGGACCCGTCACTAGGTGCGATGAGAAGAAGTGACCGGAGAAAATGACGCCGAGCGCAAAAACGATGGAGGCAATGAGACCCGCAAAGGCGTCAAAGATTCCCACCACCATGAGCAGCAAGGTGAGCCACAGGACGGGCGGCACCGCCATGCCGTGAGTGTCCTGAACGGCCCATCCGCCCAAAACCGCCGCGGCGGCCAGCCACACGAAGTACGCGTTGCCGAAGATGACTCGGATACGAGCACCGTCGTTATACGCATTTCCAAAAACGGGTGAGAAACGATGAAGTGGATTGCCGACTCGTTCCGTCAGAGCATCAACGGCCGCGCGACCAAATGGTCGCCGAAGGGGCTCATGAAGGCCGCCGGCGTCCTCGGCGATGGCTAGTCCGCGACCCGATTCCATTGATTCAGTGATAGCCACGCTTAGTCACCTCCTCCCGTTGATTCGTTGTCATCCTCAAGATCGTCGATGCCACCCGAGAAAATGGCGCCCGGACCGAAGGGAACTCCTCCGCCCGCCGGAATGTCGTCGTCGGCCACGAAGACGTCAATCGCCCCGGCATCACCTTCAAAGTCAGAACCACCCGGAGCGGAGCCACCCACCGGCAATCCACCACCCGGAGGCGTATCGGAATCGACGACCACACCGAGGATGCCGTCGCCTGCGGCGAGGTCGTCAACGATGCCCACGCCACCCGTCGGGAACAATGAGTACGGCAATCCACCGCCCGGTGGGATCTCAGTGAGGTATTCCTCGACCAATGCCTCAGGGATGCCGTCCACCAGTCCGCCCGCAGCCGTCGCGGCAGCTCCCGCGGCGACGACAACAGCAACGACGGTCACGACTTGATTCAGGGATCCTCCGACCGAGCCCGGGCTCGAGCCCGGAACGGTCGGACGCGTGGACGTCGAGCCGGCGTTGTAGCGCGACGTCGTAGTGCGGTACCCCGGTGTCGTGGTCGACGGCGGCGTTAGTCGAGTTGTGGTGGTCTGACCAGGAATGGTCGTCGGCGGACGCGTGTTAGGTGTCGTAGTGCTCGGAATGGTCGAGGTCGTCGTGGTGGTCGGTGGGGTGGGCACGGGGATGTAGAAGCCAAAGTACGCACCAACGTGGTGGTAGTGCTTGACACCCGTCACGAGCACCCAGTTCTGACCGTCTTTGACCAGAATCCACGGACCACCGTTAACGGACACGTAGGAGTAGCCGGGAGGTGCGTGATGTCCGTGGCCGTCCGTCAAGGCGACAGAGATATAAAAGGACGCACACCCGTACTGAGTTGAAATGGGCAGCAGCGCGGCCACTTTTCCATTGATCGTCGCAACCGCGTACTTCGGCGAGTGGTTCGTGGCATTTGGAGCGTCAAAGCCGCAGACCCAGGTCAAATGTGATGAATGGCCGTTGGTCACCGTACCGAGCGCGTTGCCGTACGTCGGGACACCGGGCAGCGCGTCAGGCCCCGGATAGCCACTCGTGGCGTACGAGAGGTTTGGCGTTAGGGCGTAAGAGGTCACGCTGACCATGGTCGCGATCGCAAAAACGATGAGCGACAATCGGAAGCGCCGGTGTCTGTGTGCCAAGGAATCCCTC
>Ga0007854_10002512_pt1 | contig 11357 bp, 8 predicted proteins | sample CryBogCBH12Aug08_FD_60382 | JGI IMG/M metagenome (GOLD analysis project Ga0007854, IMG submission 60382) | Freshwater microbial communities from Crystal Bog, Wisconsin, USA - CBH12Aug08 | ecosystem: Environmental > Aquatic > Freshwater > Lake | place: Crystal Bog, Wisconsin, USA | collected... | reverse complement strand
ATCCAAAACATCAGCCACGGCACGAGCTCGCCCGCCACCGATATATCCTTCACTGCCGACAAGCCGGATCTGCTCAAGGCACAAAAAGTAATTGAAGGCTTGAAGGGCGAAGTTGGCTACCGCGACATCATCACTGCTGAAAAAATCGGCAAGCTCTCCATCGTCGGCGTCGGCATGAAGTCGCACACCGGCGTCGCCGGAAAACTGTTTGAAACACTCGCCAAAGAAGGCATCAACATTGACATGATTTCGACCAGCGAAATCAAGATCTCTGTTGTCATTGATTTGGCGAAGGGCGAGCAGGCGGTAAAAGCCGTCCACGCGGCGTTCATCGGTTAATTTCTCCAGCCGGTCACTTTCTCCAAGGTGACCGGCTCGTTGTCGCCGACATCCTGCGGCGTCAATTTTTTAAAGCTCTCGATGTTGGTCGCGTGCCAATGCAGCAGCCAGCCGAGCTGGTTGTTCCAGGTGATGCGATACGGCGTTTCATTCCAGCCGCTCGCGCGCAACGGCGGTGGCGGCGGCGATGCCGGAAAATTCGTGTCGCCGACCTGATTAATTCCACCGACCACCCACACCACGCCGCCCGTGCGCAGCGTGGTGGAAATTTTTTCCAGCACTGGCTGCATCGCGTTCGTGTTGGCCATCTGCAACTGAATCAAATCAAACCGGTGCGCAGTGTGATCCGCCATCGGCGGCACCGTCGCCCAGTCGCAGGGGCCGTTGAAATAGTGTGCGAACGTGATGCCGACCTGCCACGGCGTGACCACGACAAAATCTATTTTATCGGCCTGCTCTGAAACTTGCTTCGCCGCCAGATCCACGTTGGTGAAATGTAGTTTCAAAATCTGCGGAGCGAACATCGCGGAAATCACGGCCAGCGAGGCCAGCGCGCCAAAAAAAACCGCGCGCAATTTTCCGGCGGGACGCGGCAGCGTCGCGTCGAGACAAACGGCTGTGAGTGCGACCGGCGGCAGGAAATACCAAGGCTGCACCGGAAAATTCGCCAGCCGCAGAAACATCCAGAACGCCGGCAAACCCGCCGCCAGCGTCACCGTGGCAAATAAAAACCGGTCATCGCTTACTCTTGTGAAAAAGCCGGCGACAGCGCGAAGCAATACATAACCAACCAACCCCGCCCATACCCAGAAAAACACCGGCAGCGGATAGGCCAGCAACGTGTCGAGGTCGTTAAAAGCAATCACACGGTCAAAATCCATCCGCAGCGGCGAGGCGCTTTGCGCCATGCCGGCGATGTTGTGAAAATAGGGCAGTAGTGAAATCGCCGCCGTCAATCCGGCGAGAATAACGGCGATGAGCAGTTTGAATTTGCCTTGCCGTAAAGCCACAACGCCAGCGCCAGCGCAGACGCCGGCAACCAGGACCGAATTTTGAAAAAGCGTCTGAACGCTCAACACCGCCGTCAGCGCAAACAACAGCCAGCTTTTCCGGTTTGGATTTTCACCAAACCACCACGCCGCCGCCGCGCATAGCGCAATCAACGCGCTACCGAGGCCGTAAGCGCGCAACGAGGCCGCGTAATAAATCACCCATGCGTTCACGGCCATGAGCGCCAGCGACCAGAGCGGTGGCGCGCGGCGCGTCCACCACGCGGCCAGCCAGAAAACTGCAGTCAGGCATAGTCCCAGCAGCACGCCAAAGCAGCGAAGGGAAGCATCCGACTGAGCCAGGCCAATTTCGCTCCAGCCACGCAACAGCAGCGGGAACAATACCGGAAACGAATCGTGGGAAATATTTTGCAACTCGCCTTGCGCGAGATTGAGCGAACTCACTTCGTCACGCCACAGGCCGCCGACGTGAGTGAGAAAATAAAAATGCAGAGCCACCACGGCCACCGTGGCGGCGACGGCGAGCAGCCAGTTTGCATCCCGGCGGGAATTGGCGTTGGCTGGCGCGGTGCTGGTTGTCACGCGGTCATTCAACAATTTTGCCGGTGACAAGACAAAACAAATGCGTTAGTTTGACCCCGTGAACATTAATCTGAACCTGCTGCTTACGAGCGCGCTGCTGACCGGCGCGGCAGTCGGGTTTTGATTCGTTCCAAAGATTTAACGAAACCCACTGCCGAACGGCGGTGGGTTTTTTGTTTTAACCTGACCGCCGGACGGCAATAATAAAAACCGAAACGACCATGCAAAATCCGTCATCGAAATACCAGCCGTTCCAACACGCGCCGAAGCTGCCCGACCGCCAGTGGCCGAGCCGCACGCTCACGCACGCGCCGCGCTGGTGCAGCGTGGATTTGCGCGACGGCAACCAGGCGCTCGCCGTGCCGATGAACGTGTCGCAAAAACTGGAGTTATTTCAAACGCTCGTAAAGATCGGCTTCAAGGAAATCGAAGTCGGCTTTCCGTCGGCTTCGAACACGGAATTTACGTTCAACCGCCGGCTCATCGAGGAAAAACGCGCGCCGGACGACGTGTGGCTCCAGGTGCTCGTGCAGGCGCGCGAGGATTTGATTGAACGCACCATCGAATCTTTGATTGGCGCAAAGAGGGTCATCATCCACATGTATAATTCCACGTCACCGGCGCAGCGCCGCGTGGTGTTCGGCAAGTCGAAGGACGAGATTAAAGCCATCGCCGTCAACGGCGCGCGGATGATCAAGGACCGTTTGCACCGGCTCAAGGGCACGGAGGTGATGCTCCAGTATTCGCCGGAAAGTTTCAGCATGACCGAGGTGGAATATGCGAAGGAAATTTCCGAGGCCGTCATGGACGTGTGGCAGCCGACACCGCAGCATAAAATGATTTTGAATTTGCCGGACACCGTGGAAGTGGCAATGCCCAATGTTTACGCGGATCAAATCGAATGGATCTGCCGCAACATCAAAAACCGCGATTCGCTCATCATCAGCTTGCACACGCACAACGACCGTTGCACCGGCGTGGCCGCGACGGAATTGGGAATGTTGGCGGGCGCAGATCGTGTCGAAGGAACTTTATTTGGCAATGGCGAGCGCACGGGCAATTTAGACATCGTCACCGTGGCGTTGAATCTTTACATGCACGGCATTGATCCGAAATTGGATTTTTCCAATCTCGCTTCGATCATTGATGTCTATGAACGCAGCACGGGCATGACCGTGCCGCCGCGTCAGCCTTATGCCGGCGAACTCGTCTTCACCGCCTTCAGCGGCTCGCATCAGGACGCGATCAAGAAAGGCCTGGCCGAGCGAGAAAAAATTCCCGGCGCGCATTGGGACGTGCCGTATCTCACGATTGACCCGGCAGACATCGGGCGCGAATACCGCGAAGTCATCCGCGTGAACTCGCAGTCCGGCAAGGGCGGCGTCGCGTATTTGCTCGAAAGCGAATTCGGCATCGAATTGCCGAAGGACATGCAGCGCGAGTTCGGCCCGATTGCGAACGACGCGGTGGACAAGCTCGGCCGTGAAGTGAGCGGCGCGGAATTGAAAGCGATGTTCTGGAAGGAATATGTCGAGCGCAATGAGCCGTGGCGGCTCGAAAACTTCACGACTTACAGTAAGAATGGCCAGGTTAATTGTCAGGCCAGTCTGTATTTCAAAGGAGTTCAAACTGGAATCAATGGCAATGGCAATGGACCTTTGGCCGCGTTGGTCAATGGCTTTGGCCAAATTTCAAACGTCCCGCGGTTTGAAATTTCTAATTACAGCGAACACGCCTTGAGCAGCGGCGAAGGCGCGGCGGCGATTGCCTATATTCAGATCAAAACCGCCGCTGGCCAGTCGCGCTGGGGCGCGGGTGTGGACACGAACATAGAACTCGCGTCGGTGAAAGCCGTCTTGAGCGCGCTCAACCGGCTGCAAGTTTGAACGCCGCCAGTTCCCGCTCGTCAAACCAACCGGAATTGCTAAATTAAAATCCCAATGAAACTGCGCCACATCCTTTTTGCCACCGCCGCGATTTTCGTCTTGGCCGCCGGCCTGTTTAACGCCGCTGCCCAACCGTCCAACACCGTCGCCACCGCGCCGGTGTTTGTGCCGGATTACACGCACGCTGGCGAGCCGCTGCCGGACGGCGTCTTGGCGTGGGACGAATTGACGAAGGCGGTGGACGCCACCAACGAGCAGGATTATGCGCGATTCACCTTCAGCTTCACCAACGTCACCGCCGAGCAAGTCGTGATCCTTTCGGTGCATCCCTCCTGCGGCTGCACCACGGCGGAATTGCCGCCGGTGCCGTGGCTGATTGCCGCCGGCGCAAGCGGCCAGATCAAACTGAGCGTCAACCTACAGGGCAAGTCCGGCTCGCTGTTCAAGACCGTCAACGTCGCGACCGACAAGGGCAAAAAGGATCTCATCCTGCGCATCAACATTTTGCCGCCGCCGCCCATGCCGGAAATGAGCGAGGCGCAGCGCGATGCCGGCATCGCCGCCGCGAAGGCCGACCGACAGGCGGTGTTCAAGAACGATTGCGCCACCTGCCACCTGAAAAAAGTCCAGGGCAAATACGGCCAGCCGCTCTTTGACGCCGTTTGCGCCATCTGTCACGAAGCCAAAAACCGCGCCACCATGGTGCCCGATCTGCACAACCTGCAGGTGCCGACCAGCGAGGAATTTTGGCGCACCTGGATCACCGCCGGTAAGGCCGGTTCGCTCATGCCCGCGTTCGCCACTTCCCAAGGCGGGCCGCTCAACGATTTGCAGATCGCCTCGCTCGCGGCGTATCTCAATGCCATCAATCCCTCGCACGTCCCGCCACCGGCACCCACGGCGAAGTGATGTCCGCTTGCGGATTTTTCCGCGCCCGCTATCCTGTCAACCATGACAGCGAAACCGGTTGACGCGACCACGCACCATAAAATTTCCGAACTCGGCCAACGGGTTTTAAGCGGCGGCCACATTTCCCGCGACGAGGCGTCGTGGCTCTTCAATCTCGAATCTTCCGCCGACATTTTGGATTTGCTGTCGTGGGCGAACCGCATCCGCGAACAGTTCAAGGGCAACAAGATTCACCTTTGCTCCATCGTCAACGCCAAGGCCGGCGCGTGTTCGGAGAATTGCAGCTTTTGCTCGCAGTCATCGCATTATCAAACCGGCTCGCCAAAATATGGTTTCGTTGACCCCGAACCCGTCACCGAAGCCGCCGACGAAGCGAACAAGAACGCCGTCACCGCCGTCGGCCTCGTCGCTGCGTGGAAAGGTCTCAACGAAGGGCCGATGCTCGACGAAGTCTGCGACCGCATCCGCGAATTGAAGGCCGGCGGCAAGACGCGCCCCGACGCCTCGCTCGGCATCATCAAGAAACAGGAAGTCGCGAACCGCCTGAAGGAAGCCGGGCTCGAATGTTACGGCCACAACCTCGAAAGCTCGCGCCGCTTTTTTCCGAACACCTGCACCACGCACACGTTCGACGACCGGCTCGAAACCATCGGTTATCTGAAAAAGGCCGGCATCAAGATTTGTTCCGGCGGCATCATCGGCATGGGCGAGACTCGCGAAGACCGTTGCGACCTCGCGTTTGAATTGAAGGCCATCGGCGCGAACGTCGTGCCCGTGAACATCCTCAATCCGATTCCTGGCACGCCGTTCGCCAAGAACGAGCCGCTGCCCGTCATGGAAATTCTGAAGACCATCGCGTGCTTCCGGTTCATTTTGCCGCGCCAGGAAATCATGATCGCCGGCGGCCGCACCGTGAACCTGCGCGACGCGCAAAGCATGATCTTCATGGCTGGCGCGAGTGCGCTGATGGTCGGCAACTATCTCACCACGCTGAACCAGCCCGTCGAAAAAGATCTGCAGATGCTCAAAGACCTCGGCCTCGACCCGAACTGGGACAACCACGATTTCAGCGATCAGGAAGAAGGCGGCTGCGGGTGTGGGAAAGAAAGTTGCGAGACGGAAGCTGTGGCTGGGTGAGTAATGCTGTATGCTTCTGTATAAATATTTTCGGCCATATCAGAGACAAAACGACAACTGGAAAGTTGCCGAAGATTTGCTGAAGCACCTTCTGATTCGATTTACTCCACCTACAGAATTTGATGATCCTTTTGATTGTTTGCCACAAATTGAAGGGTTAGAAAACCCGGAATTTTTTAGACGATTATTCAAAGAGTCAGCAGCAAATTTCAAGGAATCCAGACACTTTGATAAATTGCCTCTGGCAGAAAAAATCTTCCAAGAAGGCCGTTTAAGTGAACTAGAAGAACGGAAAGTTCATTTAGACATTTTAAATTCAGAAAAGTGGGAAATCGCTTATCTGGATTCGTTAAGAAAACGCGCACATTCTCAAGTAGGAATCCTCTGCTTAACCGAGCGGCCTGATGACATACTTATGTGGTCTCACTACGCTGAACACCACACAGGATTTGTCGTTGGTTTTGACACAGAAAAAACTAATTTTTTCAAACACCAAATTCATGAGCCGGGCGAAATTGGCGAACTTCGAAAAGTAAATTACTCAAACAAAAGACCAGTCGCTCAAGTGCCTTACACTGAAGAATCGCCGGATGCAGATATTTTCTTTACCAAAAATGAAGACTGGCAATACCAAGAGGAATGGCGAATCGTGCGTTTTTTGAAAGATGCAGATTCACAACCGAAGCCCGGCATTCATTTGTTTTCAATCCCTCCGAATTGCATTCAAGAAATAATTTTTGGAAGCAATGCCGAAAAGACCAAAGAACCGTCAATTGAACCGACGCTTCAATTGATCAAAAACAACCCTGCTTTCGGCGAAGTTAAAATCAAAAAAGCACATTTGTCGCGGAAAAATTATCTGCTGGATATTTCTGATTTCACCGGTTGAAATTCTGTGATTTCCCAGCGCCGTAGGCGCGCCATCTTTGTAGCAATCCAAACCAAAAATCCCCCAGCCCCGTCGGGGCGGCATCTGCTTTTGAAAATAGCCCAGCGCTTTAGCGCTGGGTCAATCGTTCAAACAAGCCATCCGAGTCCCGTCAGGGACGAAAGGTCCTGGCGGACGGCCACCACATCTTCTGCCGTCCCTGACGGGACTTATCATTTTTGGCCGCACGAAACCCAGCCTTGAAAGGCTGGGCTATTTGCATCCGTCGGGGCGGCATCCTCGGTTGAAGCGGCGCTGGCCGGCGTTCCGGGGCATGGAAACCGTCCATTTCACGATTTTGGCCATTTTCCAGGGGGTTTTGACTCCGGAACGGCGTTCCGTAGCTCCGTTTTCAAAAATCGCGGCTCCGGTCTGGCGTTCCTTGGCTCAGAATCGTAAAACCGTGGCTCCGTTTTTCCGTTCCGTAGCCAAGGTTTACCGTTCCGTGACTACTTTTCGTCGTCCGTTGGATACTTTCTGACGCGGACTGGATAGTTTTCATCGCGGAGTAGCCAAGGCGCGCCGTTCCTTGGCTCCGGTTGGGCGCGGGGGAGCTCCGGCACAGTGTCGGGGAGCTCAGGTTGGCTGGCCGGTAGCTCCGGCGCGTCAGGGGGTAGCTCCGTTCTGGCGTGCCCTTGCTCCGGCACGCCGTCCCGTGACTACTTCCCGTCGCCAACTGGCTACTTCCTGACGCGGAGTAGCTACTTTTCGTCATTCCTTAGTCACGGATGGACGTTCCGAGGCTCGGTTTCGTGAAACCGGAGCTTCCATCGGTGGGAGCGGCGCGGACCCGTGCCGTCGCAGGTCACCGACCGCGAGAAATCCTCAACCGCGAAATCCGCCAAATACGCGAACAGGATTGGGAATTCCGTTCGTGAATTTCGCATGGTTCGCGGTCAAACATCCGTGTTCATCCGTAAAATTCGTGTCAAAAACTTCTTTGCGTCTTGGCGCTATTGCGTGAAATTCTTCGCGTGCAAAAGCTCGGCAAAAATCACGGCGGCTATCATGGTGAGACGATTGACATCCGCGCCGGGCTGCGCGCGGTCACGGCGGCGGCGCAAGCGCACGGCTGGATTTCGGAAATCTTTCATGAAGCCGGTGAATTCAAATGGTTCGCGCTGCATCGGAAATCAGGAGCCGGGAGCAAGGAGCAATCAGTGAGGATTTACATCAGCGCAGGCATTCATGGCGATGAACCGGCCGCGCCGCTCGCGGCGTTACACTTGATTCAGGAAAATCGCTGGCCGGAGAATGCGGAAATCTTTTTGCTGCCATGCCTGAATCCAATTGGTTTCACGTCGAACAAACGCGAGAACGCCGAAGGCATTGATTTGAACCGCGACTATCGCCACCCGAAATCCGCCGAGGCGCGCGCGCACATCGCGTGGCTCAAGCGGCAGCCGAAGTTTGATTTGTATCTCTGTTTGCACGAGGACTGGGAATCGCACGGCTTTTATCTTTACGAACAGAATCCCGACGGCAAACCGTCGCTCGCGGCAAAGATGATTGAGGCCGTTCAGAAAGTGTGCCCGATTGATTTGAATGAAATGATAGAAGGCCGCGCGGCGCAGGGCGGAATCATCCGGCCAAAAATGATTCCGGCGGAACGCCCCGATTGGCCGGAGGCGTTTTACCTCATCACGCAAAAAGCGCGGCAGGGCTACACGCTGGAAGCGCCGTCGGATTTTCCGCTGACCACCCGCGTCAACGCGCTTGTCGCCGCCGTGAACGCGGCGATGGACTTTAACCACAGATGAACACGGATGGACACAGATTTCAAAAACTGCTGTTCTGAGGATTTTATCTGTGTTTATCCGTGTGCATCCGTGGTTTAATTTTGAAGCATGAGCAAACCGGCCAAATCGCAATGGGACTTCGGCGAACTGTTTTCGCCGGCGGAAACACGCAAAGTGCTGTCCGTCTGGGAACTCACGGCGGACGTCAAACGGCTGCTGGAAAAACAAATCGGCTCCGTGTGGGTCAGCGGCGAAATCACCAACCTCCGCGCGCAAAGTTCCGGCCATGTCTATTTCACGCTCAAAGATGTCGCCGCACAATTGAGCTGCGTGCTGTTTCGCGGCACGGCGGCGGCGCAGAAAAATCTGCTGGCGGACGGCCAGAAAGTTTTACTGCAAGGCGACGTGACGGTTTACGAAGCGCGCGGACAATACCAGCTCATCGTCCGCGCGGTGGAGTTGCAAGGCGTCGGCGCGCTGCAAATCCAGTTTGAAAAGCTGAAACAAAAACTCGCGGCGGAAGGGTTGTTCGCGCCGGCGCGGAAACGTCCACTGCCCCGCTATCCGCAGCGCATCGGCCTCGTCACCTCGCCGACGGGCGCGGCGATTCGCGATGTGCTGCACGTCATCCAGCGACGGCATCCGGGCTTGGAAATCATTCTCGCGCCCTGTCGGGTGCAAGGCGACGGCGCGGCGAAGGAAATTGCGAAAGCCGTTGAATTGTTAAATGGTTTCAGCGTGGCATCGGAAAATCCGGCGCGCGGCGACGATTCGACGATTCAACCATTCAACGATTCAACGAAGCTCGATTTGATTTTGCTCACGCGCGGCGGCGGCTCGCTGGAAGATTTGTGGGCGTTCAACGAGGAAGTGGTGGCGCGGGCGATTTTTGAATCGGCGCTTCCCGTTGTCTCGGCGGTCGGCCACGAGATTGATTTCACCATTGCCGATTTTGTGGCGGATGTGCGCGCGGCCACGCCGAGCGCGGCAGCGGAAATCATCACGGAAGGCGTGTTTGCCAGCCGGGAGTTCGTGGCGAATGCGCCAGCCTTGCTGCAACGCGCCGCCCGGCGCGGGCTGGATTCGGCGGCAGAAAATTTTTCCCAGCTTGGCGCGCGGCTGGCACGGCTGCATCCGCGCCGGCAGCTGAACGATTCCTTTCAGCGGTTGGATGATTTGCAGACCGCCCTGCTGCGCGGATTGAAAACCGCCGCGCGGTCACGCGGTCTGGTTTTCGAAAATCTGGCGGGCAGATTTCTGCGGGCCAAGCCGGCGCTGGCCGTAAAAGCGCGGCGGGAGACGCTGCATCAGTTGGAGAAACGTCTGAACGCGCTCGGGCCGGAGCAGGTTTTGGCGCGCGGCTATTCCATCACCACGGATGTGGCGACCGGCAAGGTGTTGCGCGACGCCACGAAGGTCGCCGCCGGCCAGCAGCTGAAAACGCGGCTGGCCCAGGGCCAGATTTTCAGCCGGACGGAGGCGTGATTCGTTTGTCTCCGCGCTGGACGCGGATAGGGTTTTTTCCTATGTTTTGCCCATGTCAAAACCAGCCAAGGCCGGAGACGCGGCCAAGGGCAGCGTGCCGTTTGAAACGGCCCTCAATAAACTTGAGGGCATCGTTGAGGCCATGGAGGCGGACGACTTGCCGCTGGAAACGCTGTTGGCGCGCTACGAAGAAGGCGCGCGGCTGGTGAAAATCTGCCAGGAAAAACTTGCCGAGGCGGAAGTGAAGATCCAGCAGCTGGAAAAAACCGCTGCGGGCGAATTGAAACTGAAGCCATTCGAGACCGAGGTTGAAGCGTGATTGGTTGAATCGTTTAATCGGAAATCCGAGCAACGATTCACGATTCACAATTTAGCCATTCAATCATTTAAAGATTTTTTAAAATATGAGCCGATACTTGGACATGGTGGACGGACCGGAGCACGTTAAAAAGCTCACGGTGCCGCAATTGCAAGAACTCGCCGGGGAAATCCGCACCGAGTTGATCGAGGGCCTCGCCAAAGGCGGCGGCCACCTCGGCCCGAACCTTGGCGTCGTGGAGCTTTCCATCGCGCTGCACAAGGTGTTCACCACGCCGAAGGACAAGTTCGTCTGGGACGTGAGCCATCAGGTGTATGTCCACAAGATTTTGACCGGCCGCAAAAGCCGCTTCCGCACCATCCGCCAGACGGACGGCCTGAACGGCTTCGCGCTCCGCACGGAGAGCGAGCACGACAGCTTCGGCGCGGGGCACGCCGGCACGGCGTTGTCGGCGGCGCTTGGCATGGCGGCGGCGCGCGACAAACGCGGCACCGACGAGAACGTCGTCTGCATCTTCGGCGACGCGGCGTTGACCAACGGCATTTCGTTCGAGGCGATGAACAACGTCGCGCACACGACCAAGAAATTCATCGGCATCCTCAACGACAACGAGTGGAGCATCGCCAAAAACGTCGGCGCAATCTCCGGCTATCTCAACAAGCTCATCACGAATCCGCGCTACAACCAGCTCTCGAAAGAATTTGAGAACTTCGTGCGTCGCCTGCCGAAAGGCGAACTCGCCCTCAAGCTCGCGCATCGCGCGGAAGGCGGATTCAAAGGCGCGCTCACCGGTGTCGGTTTGAACAAGTCCACCAGCCTCGTGGAATCCGACGGTCGCGGCGGCCACGGCTCGCCGGTGCTGTTTGAGGAAATGGGGCTGCGCTATCTCGGCCCGATAGACGGCCACGATTTGCCGCTGCTCATCAGCACGCTGGAATTTGCCAAGACCTGCGATCATCCGATTGTCATCCACGTTTTGACGCAGAAGGGCAAGGGCTACGAAGCCGCGCTCAAGCAGCCGGA
>Ga0007854_10002511_pt1 | contig 11359 bp, 2 predicted proteins | sample CryBogCBH12Aug08_FD_60382 | JGI IMG/M metagenome (GOLD analysis project Ga0007854, IMG submission 60382) | Freshwater microbial communities from Crystal Bog, Wisconsin, USA - CBH12Aug08 | ecosystem: Environmental > Aquatic > Freshwater > Lake | place: Crystal Bog, Wisconsin, USA | collected... | reverse complement strand
ATGGCTTGTCATCACTAATTGGCTCAGCTGGAAGCAATAATTATGGTTCTGGAGTCTCATCCCTTTCTTCTATTGTTTCTTATGGCTTGTCATCACTAATTGGCTCAGCTGGAAGCAATAGTGGAGGTTCAGGGGTTGGTCTTTCATCCCTTTCTTCTATTGTTTCTTATGGTTTATCATCTCTTATAGGTGCTGTTGGAAGTAATAATTATGGTTCTGGAGTTTCGTCATTGTCATCTGTTGTATCTTATGGTCTTTCGACCCTTGCAGAATATTCTACATCTATAGGACAGTTTTTTACAACAGGGACTGCTGCTATAAGTACAATATATATTGGAAGTGCCACATCCAATGTAATTAGCAATACTATTGTAAATCTTGTAATTCAGGATACTAATGGATATGCTATTTCTATTCTACCAAATGCTTCCAATACAGATGGTAGCAAATATGGTATATCATTTGGTGCAAATGATTCTGTGAATGGGCTAAACACTAATCCACAGGCGGCAATTCTTGTAGAGAGTGCTGGTGCGCCAGGGGGCGATATAGGAACACAGCTACAATTCTATACAACACAGAATTACTCTGTAGGGCCCCAACAGAGGGTTGTTATAGATCAGAATGGTTATGTGGGTATTAATACAGCGTCTCCACAAGCAACATTAGATGTAAAGGGGACTACCATTCTTGACCAAAAGGATTCCTTTATTTATCTGGCTGGATTTCCTATCGAATATATTGAAAATTCGAATCTCAGTAATGCGAATTTCAGCAACTCTCTACTATTAACTTATGATATTTGTGCAAACAGTAAGATAATTGCTGCTATTGGTTTTGATCCATCTACTTCCGATTCACACCCTTTATTTTCGTACGATGGGATTAATTGGAATAATGGAACAATTTTGTCTGGTACTGTAATTGAAGCAGTTCAAATATATTTTGCAAATAATATATGGATTATACCAGCACTATTTACTACCTCTACTAATCATATATTTTATAGTTACGATGCTATTAATTGGTATGAAAATAGTAATAGTATAGATATATTCTCTATTGGCGTTTCTTATAATGATCGTGATAATTATTGGTTAACATTAAGTGGTTATAACACTCCTGAAAGCACTATATTATATACTCCTGACCCTATAGGTAGTATTTTTATACCATCAAGTAATGGTGGATTTGGAAGTAATGGATATGGAATACGCGCCAAATGGAGTACTGATGCTGGATTATGGGTAGTTATTGGGCGGGATAATACAAGTAATTTTAATATTCAGTATGGATCTGATGGATTTAATTGGTCTTATGCTAGTAATATAACATTTGGTGGAAATAGTTTCTTTAATAATTCAATTGGTCAGTTGTTGGTGGGTGGAGGTATTGATTATGGTAATAAAAGATGGATAGCAGTGGCGCCAAGTCCAGACTCAAATACAATGTATATAAGTCAAGATGGTATTAATTTTTCTCTTGGCGCGACTCTTGATTCTAATTTAAATGATATAAAATATATCGGCGATAGTTCATGGCTAACTGTTTCTACCACAAATTCAAATGTGTGGCGTTCTGATGATAATGGTAATAATTGGTATGTGTTTACAACACACACATCAATCGGTTTTGCTGGATATACAAGAATTACACAAACTGTTCATGGTCCAACACTCAGTGTAAATGGTGATATTCTTACATCAAATATCAGCGTATTAGGTAGTATATTTGCGAGTGGAAACACAACTCTTGAAGGCGCAACTGTAATAGGAAACTACTCCTATTGTAATACTGTTCAAAGAAATCCTCTAACTGTAATTGGTGAACTCGCTTATACAAATACAGCTTCTAATCAATATTTGACAAATGGAACAGTACAAAACACAGATCTATTAGAGAATATTCAAGATGTTGTATATTCTGCGGAAATAGGTATATGGGTTGCTGTTGGACAATCAAACTTAGGTTATGGCCTCTACTCTTCTTATAATGGTATTAATTGGATTCCTAATAGTGCAAACACAGTATTTGGGCTACAACAATTCAACGGTGTAACATATGGAAATGGACTCTTTGCTGCGGTTGGACAAGGTCAAGGTTCCTATAAAAATATTATTTTGAGCCCAGACGGGATAAATTGGACACAGTCAGATAAATCTGCTATACAACTTTCTATGATTAATTCTGTTCTATATGCTGGAGGTCAATGGATTCTTGGAGTTTCACCGCCTGATAATAACCCTCTCTCATCCATATTTACTACAACTGATATTACTGGTTTAACATTTACTACAAATACTGCTGGTGGAGGATTTGATACATTTACTTCCTATATTCAGTATAATGGTTCAAACTTGTATGTAGCAGTTGGATATGATAGTGCGAACAATAATAATATACAATATAGTTCTGATGGGCTCAATTGGTACCCTGCTAATAATGTAACATTAACTGGTACAGTTTTCTTTACTGGAAATGGAGGAACAAGTATTGCTTATGGAAATGGTATATGGATGGCTGGCGGTAATGGAGATACTTCAAATATGTATATAAGTTCAGATGGTAGTAACTTTTCTCAATTAAGTAATTATCCATATACTAACACATTAATTACAGACATCAAATATTCCCCTATAGGTGGTGTAGGAGCTGGTGTTTGGTATACTTCAGTACAGTTTTATAATATAATTGCTGAAAGTTATGATACTGGTTCCAATTGGTTTTCTCTTAACTTAGCGACAACTCCTACGCGAATTGGTGTGAGCGCTCAAATAAAGTCAAATTCCAGGTTTGTTACTTCTCCATTAGGGGATAATCTTATTGTAAATGGAGGCTTGGTTGTGCGTGGTGCGACAGTGTTGAATAGTGCTGGCGAGAGCACACTTGGAATTGATGATCAGACAATGGTTCTAATTGGTGAATCTGGTAAATCAGGTATCAGCCAATATTTCGTACATAATAATATTTACAATCAAAATTATGTACAGAGTAATGGTGATAATTTCAACGCGTTTCATTATGCGAATGGAATTTGGGTAGGTGTTACACAACTCGGAAATATATTATATTCATCGGATGGAATTAATTTTAATAATGCGAATATACAAACATATGGAGTCTCCCTATACAGCACTAGCGTGTTGTATGATGTAAAGTATGCGAATAATCTTTGGGTAACGTGTGGTGAATTCTATGGTCCAAACTCAGGAATTATTTATTATAGTTATGATGGAATTAACTGGAATTTTAATTACAATTTGGCAGAATATTTATATTTTAATGGCATATCCCAAGGACTTTATTGTTCAGAATATAATTCAAATGACAATTATTGGGTATTTGGCGGCTACGCACCATCATTATCAAATCTAATTTTAACTATACCTGATCCTACAGGCTCCACAGTATATTCTACAAACATTTATAATTCTAATATAGGTGTTATACTTTCTATAAAATATAATGAAAGTATTTGGGTTGCTACAGGTGTTGGATTTACAGGCCCTAATAATATACTTTACAGTTATGATAGTAGTAACTGGTATCCAGCAAGTAATGTAACATATGGAAACAATTCATTTTTTGTTACTGGATATGGTACATCAGTTGAGTATGGAAATGGTGTCTGGATAGTTGTTGGTGATGATAGCCACGGTCTTTTTGGTAGTACACCTAATGCGATCTATAGAAGTACAGATGGTAGTAATTTTACAGCACTTGGTTCTAATATTCTCGCACTAGCGGCAATTAAATACGACGGGAAAGGGAATTGGTACGCAAGTGATCCTTATTTAAATCTGTTTTATAAATCGCGAGACAATGGAACAACATGGACTGCCTATGTAACAGAAAATATACCAAATTTTCTTAATAATATCGCAATTGGCCCAAGCCCTTTTGGAGTTCCTACTGAGACCCTTATAGATGGTCGTGTGGCGGTCAGTTCAAACTACACAGGACCTGGCGCATTTGGGACAATCCATATACTTCCAAATCCTGTGAATGTGGCGAGCAATGTAGTGGGAATAACATTTGGAGCGAATAATTACTATTCAAATGGGGTTGGAGTTGAAGCAGGTGTCCAGGCAGGAATTGTTTCCCAGAGTTATGGGGTGCTCGGTGGCCCTCAGAACGCGGATCTCCATTTCTTGACAAGTTCCAATTTTGATCAAGGCGCCCAAGAGCGAATGACTATAACTGGCGCTGGTAATGTTGGTATTAACTGTAATATGCCACAAGTCACACTAGATATTAGTGGCTCTATAAATATTGCGCAAAACTTCTTTGTAACTGCGCGACAGCCGCGATATTTTGTCTTGAATATTGCAAATAGTTCAGAACCAGCTGTGCCATTTCCTGCTGGTATTAGTGGAGAAATTGTGGATTTAAATTATACTGGTCCTGATGGTTGTAATTTTTCATTTAGTAATTATATTGTCACTATTGTAGGATTTTATCACAATACTGCTGATGCTAATTTTAATGGGGTATACGCCTATGTAGATCCAACAACAAATAACTGGTTCTACTCCTTAACATGTATAAGTGGTGGTAATTGGCAGTCAACAACACTTAATATTATGGCATATCCAGTAAATTTCTTACTATATACTGGAACTACAAATACCAGCTATTAAGGGTCTAAGACTTTGCCAAAATAAATTTTAAAGATGTCTCTGGGGGTGGATCTACAGAAACAGCGCCTCCCTGGCACTACAGAACTCGCTCCCTGCGCAAGTGATAAAGTTGTCCCTTACATGGGGTTACAAAACATACCTCCTCTATTGAATCGCCGCGTTATACTTATTGCCACCGCATCCATTAATTCAGGGAATATTTTTTCAAACGGACTTTTCCAGAATATTTATCTGATCTATCGGATCTCTGAGGCGCTCGGTTGGCTTCCTATTTTCGTGGTTAGCGAGAAACCAAAGTCTATTGATGATATCCCCAAAGTACTTCATAATTGTCGCATTGCTTCTCTGGATGATATTGTAAAGCAGCCTATTCCAGTAGGAGTCTATCTGGAGATCGGTATGTCAGTAGACAAGGGCACGCGCAGTTTTTTGAAAATGCTCGGTGCGCGGATCTGTAAACTCTATCTCGGAAATATTCTCAATATAGATATTGAGACTCCTACATTCTACTTTCCAATGTCATTTGTCCACCACTCTGTAGGGGGTCACGATGAGATCTGGTTTTCTCCACATTATCAAATGCATGCGCAGTATGGAGCGGCTCTAAATCATATTGAACCAGGAGGTAGTTGCCAACGGATCGCCCCTTATATTTGGGATCCATCAATCCTTATGGACGATGGGCGCAGACAACTCTCTTGGCGACAGACGAAGCCAGGCGAACAAGAGACTATAATTATTATGGAGCCTAACATTAGTTTTCAGAAGTGCTCACTTATTCCACTCATGATTGTAGAAGCCTATTGCCGGCGACACCCTGATTGGAATGGACAAGTACTCGTTATTAATGGCGAGAAACTTCTACAGTCTACTTATTTTTTACCGTCGATCTATCAACACCTACAGATTGTAAAACAAGATAAGATCAAACTTTGTGGTAGGCGAGATATGAAAGATATTATGGTAGAATTTCCGAATCTTGTTGCGATCTGCCACAATATTAATAATGATTACAACTATATGACAATGGAACTACTCCATACAGGATTTCCTCTAATCCATAATAGTGGATCCTGGAAAGATTATGGGTACTATTTTAATGAGAATGATATTGATGGTGCTGCGAGAATGCTTGAGACTGTTTTTGAGGCACATCACCAACGCTTAGAAACTTATAAAAGTCACGCTCGTGCTTTGGCGTGGAGACATTCCCTTTATAACCCTGATATTCAGAAAGGGTGGAAGGAGTTACTTGAGGTAAGTGGCTAGCTGTTAGTTGTTAGAGTATATAGGGAGCCAGATGAACCGCTACGCAGTCTAAAGCATTTATACCCAAAATAATGATAGATGAAAGTCGGTATAGCTTGCCCAGTACGATTTAGCGTTTTTAGTAGCGGTATCACTGGTATTGCTCTAAATTTATATGATTATCTAAAAGAGTTCGGTTTTGAACCAGTTCTTTTAAATACATTTTCCAACGGTGCCTCAGGTTGGTATGATGATTGTTCCTCACTTCGTGATAAGTATACTGTAAGGCCTTTCGAAGATATCGCAAAAACAACAGAAGTATTTGACTTACTCATTGATATTGACGGCTCAGTGCCTGGCGAGAAGCGGCGCCCCATTGCCAAAAAGGTTGTTCTTCTTCTTCGTAAGCCAGCAGTCCTCGTAGATACTGAATCTATTGTATATCCTGCGAACAAGTTGCCGCGATTTATTGAAGATATTGACGGTATGTGGGTATATGATCATTTTTCAGATTATGATATCCAGTACCTCCGTCTTCTAGCACCAGATGTTCCGATTGAGCGTGTACCATTTCTTTGGCGGCCAACAATTATTAACGCCCACTATAGCGAGACACATTTTCAAAATTGGGGTGTAGTAAGTTCTACCCCTAATGCGAAAGATTTGAAGTGGCATCCTCACGTAATGGAGACGAATATGAGTAACACATCCTCTTGTATTCTTCCAATTGTCATTTTTCGCCAACTCGCCATGAAAAAGGCTCTCAATTTCTCGGAATACACAATACACAATATGGAGCAGTTAAACAATAGTGACTACTTCCGTGACAACATTAAAAATAACACCGAATGCGAATCTCTAACACCGCATTTTATTGGCCGTCAACGTGTAATTGACCTTGTTAGTCAACCAAAAACAGTTCTAGTTAGCCACCTCCGTTTCCTCACATATCGCCCCATTCTTATTGACGCTATTTGGGTAGGTCTACCCACTATTCACAACAGCCTCCTTCTAAGGGATATTGGCTGTGGTCTTGAGCGTTTATTCTACAGGGATAATGAAATCCTTGACGCTATTGCGGCATTCAAATGCCTTCAGGATGATTATAAGGCCGGTCAGGGGTTTTTCAATTCTGAAAATCAACAGAAAATTCGCAACAAGATTCTTGAGAAGTTTGGCGGTGTAACGGATGCACATCGTGAGGCATGGAAGAACGCGATTGAGAAGGTTTGTGGAAATGTTACTGTTACCACTCCTTCTGCCGCTCCTTCTGCTCCTGTTGTTACACCTGTTGTTACACCGCCTGAGTCTTTCATTGAGGTTCTTTCTACGCCTGTAGCTCCTCTTGTCACTTCCACACCTGTTACAAAAACCTACAATATTCTCTTCACAGATATGTGGGACGATTTTAATCCACACTATAACTTCTTCCTACTCCTTCTAAATCAGGCATCTGGTGTACATGTGGTAGGCCATAGCCTAGAATCACTTGACTCGGTCACACCTGATCTAATTATTTATGGTCCTTTCGGTGAATCTTACAGACTTTTCCCAGATGTACCCAAAGTCCACTTTACTGGTGAAAATTCAGATCCCATTCTCGATAGTAATACAAAACTGAATCTAGGATTCTCACTTATTGAACGCGCTGATGATTCCTATTTACGTATACCTCTCTGGCTTCTGGAGATTGATTGGTTCGGCGCAGATCCAACCAAGATCGTGAATCCTAAACCCCTTCCAATAGATCGTGTTCGCCGCGTATTTCCTGAAGAGATGCCAGCCCATCAAAATCGCTTCTGCGCCTTTGTTGTATCCAATCCGATGAACCCAATTCGCAATGAGTCATTCAGCTGGCTCAATAGCTACAAACAAGTTGATTCCGCAGGCCGCCTATTTAATAATATTGGCGACGAAATCTTCGCAGGTCGTGGCGGTGGTGGTGGCGAACTCAAGAAGCATGAATTCCTCAAGAAGTACAAGTTCAGTCTCTGCTTTGAGAACTCGTCAGCAGAGGGTTACACAACTGAGAAACTTATGCACGCGAAAGCCGCAGGAACGATCCCTATTTACTGGGGAGACCCTAAAGTAGCGCGCGATTTTAATGACCGCGCATTCATCAACGCCCAGAATATTCGTAACCCAGAGGATCTAATTTCCCTTGTAAGGGATGTGGATCAGAATCACGAAAAATACGAGGCTATGTACAATGAACCTCTCCTTGATGATTATAGGTTTGAATTGGCGCGAAGACGTCTCGCAGAACTCGCGAGACGGATCTGGAAGATACTTGATGCGGATATTTGTACACAGATCCCAAAAACTCTTGGCGCTACAGAGACAGTACCGCTAGTGGGATCTTCGCAGACGCAGACGCAGCCCCAAACACCCTTTGTAGGTACTTTAGATCTTGCGCCCCTTGTTAATAATATTGTAGTTGTTACATTTGCTACACATAAGTTCCTACATTCTCTACAACTATGGCTACAGGTATTCAATCAATTCAAGGGCTCACTACAAAATATTGAAGGACATGTATATCTCGGAGATGATATTTCCGATGAAATTAAAGAATATCTAGAAAGAGAGAATAAAGTTGTATTCTTCCATAGTCTTCCTACTGCTTCTCTAACTGTTCCAGGATTTGATGATTTTTGGGCAGCAGAACATTTTGCATGGAAGATCTGGCTTCTCAATGATATATGTTCAAACTCAAACTTCGCAGGGAGACTTGTTCTCTATATGGATTGTGGTGTAATTCTTATTCGTGTACCATTTGATTATATACGCGCAACAACGGAGAAAGGTATCTGCTTCCTTGAGGATCCAAGACAGACAAATCGTCAATGGTGTTCTCGTGACTTCTGTTCAGTGCTTCAGGTCACGGAAACTGAGAAGGCGCGAAATCAGATTTGGGCAGGAAGTCTAATGTTTATTGGAGGCTCTCCACTTGCTTCCACAATTCTAAAAGATGCTCTCCTTCTCGCGAAACAGCGGCGTGTTATTGTTGGCCCCAAGTGGGAGGGTATTGGCCCTGATGGAAAGCCATTTGGCCATCGTCATGACCAAAGCATTCTAAGTATTTTGTCGCTTCGCCACAATGTACCATATTTTCCCTTAGATAAGGTGTATAATGGTCACTCAATGCGACGAACATTCCGCAGTGGGGCTGCTATGTACTGCCATCGTGGTAACTTCGCTGAGAGACGTGATTTTCTGCCTCGGATTAGTGAAGCACATGTTATCAATCTGAAACGACGACCGGATCGTCTAGAGCAGTTCTATAAGAATCATCAAGGATTTGAGGACTCTGTTGTTGTTCAAGAAGCATGTGATGGTCGCGCTCTGACGTTAACACCCACTCTTGCGCGCCTCTTTGTCAACAATGATTTTCATTGGAAGAAGGCAATTCTTGGCTGTGCGATGAGTCATTTGAAACTCTGGGTAGATCTCTCAAAGGATGATAATTCCATTGAGAACTACCTCATTATGGAGGATGATGTGAAGTTTAATCAAGGTTGGGAAGCGCTCAAGCGTACATGGCCTGAGGTAGCGGCGGCAATTCCAGAGGATTATGATGTCTTGTATTTGGGAGGTATTCTTCCTCCGAACAGGGCAGGGTTTCAGAATGTTATTGAGCCTGTGAATGCCTATTGGGCGCGCGTAGCACCGCACCAGATGTTTGGGCAGTCTCAGCCAAATCGGTACTTCCATTTCTGTAACTATGCGTACATTCTCTCCAAGAAGGGGGCCAAGAAGATTCTAGAGAAGATTGTTGCTTCTGGTGGTTATTATACATCTGCTGATCACATGGTATGTAATCAACTTGACATCCTAAATCACTACTTCCTAAATCCCCTTGTAGCAGGTTCTTATCAGGATGATGACCCCAAGTATGCGAATGCGGATTTCAATAACTTTCATCGTGTGGACGGATTTGATAGCGACCTGTGGAATAATGATGAACGTTTCAGTGAGGCTGAGAGAGCAGCTGCTGTTGCTGACGCAGTGGATCCTCCTCCATCTTTTGAGAAGGCTATTGAAGATGCGTTCACTGTTACGGAAATTCGGAGTGGTCCTTCGGAAGTAGGCCAGGAAGCAGCAAAGGGCAAGATAACTACTTCACAAGTTGTCTCGCCGCCAGAAAAGCCTGTGCCAAAGGTACGCAAATTCTATACACTTCTCCCTCACAAGATGGTTGCGCGCGAAATGATGGAGATGCAATGGGTGTGTGATCTTCTTGACCCTGACTCAACTTTTGGTAAAGATAAGAGAGTTGTTCTGAATGAAATTGAGTCTGTTAGAGAGGCGGATGCACTAGAACTCACAAATGCTCCTATATTTATTGTTCAGCGTCCTCATGTTGCCACATATGCGGAACTTTTTGCCAAGTTGCCAACAGATTTTTACGTACTACATCTAAGCGATGAGTATGAACAGGATGATATATCATGGTATAATCTACCCAACTGTAAGGGTGTTATTAGAAACTATTGGAGAACGGATATTGCTTCTGCTGCTGATAAGATTGTAACGATTCCTCTTGGTTATTCAAAGAGAACAACTGATAGGATCGGCAATCAGATACATCAAACTCCATCACTTCCTTTTAGGGAATTACTGTGGTCCTTCCGAGGAACTGGTTGGCAAGGGCGACAAGAAAAACTGGCCCCCCTACAAGGACTGTCTAGTGGGCCAAACTCATGTGTTTTTTATAATGATTGGCTAAGTCCTGACCAGGCTGGGCGAGAGGAGTATGTTGGTGAACTATTAAATACGAAGTTTGTCCCTTGCCCTGGTGGAATGAATCCTGAAACATTCCGCTTCTATGAGGCTCTTGAGATGGGAGCAATACCAGTCTATGTGCGAACTCCTGGAGATGATTTATATTTTCAGAAGATTCATGAGAATTTACAGATTCTCGGATCAGCTTCTTGGAATGAGGCGTGTAGTCTTATAGATTATATGAATGGAAATCCGGAGATGATGGATAAGTATAGAACTCTACTTCTGACAAATTGGATTCAATGGAAGCGGCGATGTGGTGATGCTGGACGTAAAGTGTGGAATTTAGTTTAGGAACTTGTTGGCGCTGGATTTCCGTTTATATCAAGGCCTTGCTCATTGTATCCTTGCGCGTTATATCCTTCCGCATTGTATCCTTGCGCGTTATAACCATTTATATCATAACCTTGCGCGTTATATCCTTCCGCATTATATCCTTCCGCATTGTATCCTTGTGCATTGTATCCTTGTGCATTGTATCCTTGCGTGTTATAACCATTTATATCATAACCTTGAGCATTGTATCCTTGAGCATTGTATCCTTGAGCATTGTATCCTTGAGCATTGTATCCTTGCGCATTGTATCCTTGAGCATTGTATCCTTGTACATTGTATCCATTTATATCATAACCTTGTGTATTGTATCCTTGCGCATTATAACCATTTATATCATAACCATTTGAGTT
>Ga0007854_10002510_pt1 | contig 11361 bp, 10 predicted proteins | sample CryBogCBH12Aug08_FD_60382 | JGI IMG/M metagenome (GOLD analysis project Ga0007854, IMG submission 60382) | Freshwater microbial communities from Crystal Bog, Wisconsin, USA - CBH12Aug08 | ecosystem: Environmental > Aquatic > Freshwater > Lake | place: Crystal Bog, Wisconsin, USA | collected... | reverse complement strand
TGAGCTTGACCCGATTCAATCCAAAAAACAGTTTGCCGACCTTGTCGATGAAGTGGTCATGCAATTCACCTCCCGCCAAGGCGTGAAGGTGAAAATCGCCATCGAGATTCAAGCAGAATCTGATGCGGGCTTTGACGATGGATTGCAGCGGGCAGTGAAAGAAAACTGCAATGTGCTGAAGTTTAAGAGCGCGGAGTTTGATGCGGGGGATTGATGTCTACGAAAAACTTCCTGTATTCATTCCCCAAATGGGGGCTTTATCCAGCCTTTGAATTGTATTGATTGAAAAAAATCCCCATTCGCCATGGCTGATTTCAAGTTGAGCTTACAGGATTGCATGACAAAGCAAGGGCTGATTGATGACAGTGTGCTTTCGTGCATGAAAACCGGTATCAAACCAAGTGAAGGCGAACCAGTAGCCAAGGCAACCGGAGCCATCATCCACGAAAATCAAGGCGTGGCTTCTCAACCACAACCAAGACAGCCTGGGTTTATTGAAAGACTGATTACGCCACCTCAAGATGCCATGCGGTATGCGCAATCCATGTCAGACAAGCTGCAAGACACCCCGGCATGCGCTTCTTTTCGGGAAACCATACTTGAAGCGGGGAAAGGTTCCCGATACCAAGGAAGCACCCTAAATAAAATCATAACCGCCTACGAAGAGGCGAAGACAAAAGGCTGTTTGGCATCCTCTGCGGACAGTCCGAACTCTCAATTAAAACAACAGACCACTGTTGCAAGTGTCTCTGGCAAGGTGGGTTTAGACAATTCCCATCCCCCTTCAGTACCGGCCAATCACGATACCGGATTCATCGTCCCGCTCGTTTTCTTGGCGATTGGTTACTGGATAGGAAAAAAAAGGCGGCGGGCAAAAGAAAATCAGGGTGAGGCGGCGGTGCGAAAGGCGTTAAGCAAAAATTTCACCGGGCCTTCTTATCACCTACTCAACAACATAACCCTTCCCTATTTGGATGGCACAACTCAAATTGACCATATTCTGGTATCCAGGAAGGGCATTTTTGTCATTGAAACCAAACATTATAAAGGTTGGATTTTTGCCGATGCCAAGTCATCAAAATGGACCCAGGTTCTGACGAAAAAGATTCGGAACCCGTTTCAAAACCCTCTCCATCAAAATCATTTGCATGTCAAAACCCTGCAAAAAATGCTTGCCTTTGTGCCTGCCGACGCTATCCATTCAATGGTCGTGTTTACCGGTGAGGCCAAATTCAAAACCCCCATCCCGCCTGATGTATTTCATTTGGACGGTTTGGTCGACGAGTTGCGTAAATTCCAAGCCGATGTCATTACGGAATCGAACCTTTATTTGAGCGTTGGCCTGCTTGAATGCAAAAGGAGGGAAATATCAGGAAAAACCGATGTTGAGCATGTGGCATACCTCAATCAAAAATTCGGGGAACTGCAATAACCTGCCGGGGTTGGCTAGGATTCCGGCAAAACGCACCGGCTGACAAGCGCCCGAAACGGGGGGTGAAGTCCAGTGGCGGCCATGCAGTCCAAACAGAATGCAGAAAATTGGCCAATCCGTCGCAGCGACCCTTCCTGGCGCATCTTGCCCGGCGCGGCAAGTATGCGATTTTCCATGTGAAATGAACCCCGATTTGACATAACTTAGTACGGCTGAACGAGAGTTGGTCGCGGAACGTACCCGCGCAGGACTGGCTGCCGCCAGAGCGCGTGGACGCAAGGGAGGGTGGCATCGCAAGATGGACCGTGCAATGCTGGCGATGGCAATGACTGCTCTGTCTAATCCGAAGGCCAATGCCAGCGACATCGCCAAACGGCTGGGCATCACCACAACGACGCTTTATGCCTACCTCAATGGCGACGGGTCGCCAAAGGCTGCCGGGCAAGCTATATTCTTGACGCATCCTGCCCCAAGATTTGCTTAACTGCCTTTTCTGTTCCATTGCGCCCTAAACCCCTATATTATGAGACACATGAAAATTGGTTATGCCCGTGTTTCCACAGACGACCAGACCTTGGATATCCAGCTTGACGCGCTTGCCTAGGCGGGATGCGAACTTGTCTATCAAGAACAAGCCAGCGGCAGGAACTGGAGGCTTACTTGAAGGTGCTCCGCTATGGCGATTGCCTGTCCGTGTGGCGACTTGACCGGCTTGGCAAGAACCTGGGAGATTTGGTGAGGATCGTCAACGAACTCGAAGCCAGATCGGTAGGGTTTGAATCGGTCATGGAACGCATCGAAACCACTTCGTCATCAGGTAAGCTGGTGTTCCACCTTTGTGCTGCGCTGGCCGAATTTGAGCGGAACGTAACCCGTGAGCAAACCTTGGCGGGGTTCCGTCCAGCTAGGGCAAGAGGCCGCAAGGGCGGTGCGACCCAAGAATCTGCCCCGCAAGGAAGACATCGACATGCGCCGCGCTTTGGTTAAAGTAGGCTCACCCCGATCAAGGATATCGCTGTACGGTTTGGTGTCTTCCCCCGCAGGCGACCGTCTATATCAGTTAGCACCAACTAAGTAGGTGGCGATAAAAAATCTGGCATAAAAAATTTGCAAGCCATTGAATTTATGGAAGCTCCATCTGCTTAATGCCAGATTAATTTGGTTCACCTACTTATCAACGGCAAATCCTGATAAGCCAACTTAGCCGATCCACGGACTTTCAAAATTCACAATGCATTGAATTGTTGGCGAATTAACGGGAAGCAAAAGCAATAGTCGTACAATTTTTTCCGTTTGGTGAGGTATCCCCTATTTCGATATAGCTTGGGTTTTTGCTGAACGATGTCCTAGGCAGTCATTGGATGTTTTTTCAAGTTTTTCAAATCAAACTGGTTCGACAATATGGAAAAAGATAACAATCCTCATGGTCACTTAAAACAACGATTCAAGCAACAGGCAGATGAATTAGGTTTTAATAATTCATATTTTTGTGACATTATTGAGTATTCACAAGAATGCTTTGTATTAGCTTTCCCAGAATTTGCCAACTCATTTTATAGGGTACTTATTTCCGGGGACTCGATTGAGCAAGTGGCTAAAGACCTTAACGTGGGTAGAAAAACTCTAAACCGTTGGCTTCATGGTAATACCGAGAACAATAGTCTTGGAGCAACTGATTGGCTATTTATTATTATTCAGTTATACAAAGAATCTGATTATGGAATAACTTATTCTGATACACTACATCGTTGTTTAACTGGAACACTAAAAGACAGTTATATTAGATTGTGTGCTTTTCTTGATGCTTTTGTCGGCGGCGGTGATTTCTATATGAAACTTTATTCTTCTTTGCCTTGGCATAATAATATTGATCCTTTTAATATAGCTTGGCCTTGCCGTTGTAATAATCGGCTATCTCCTAATAATAAAGCTATTGGTCTCCTAACATTGTTACATAATTGCCGCCAAGATAACGACTGTTTCCAAAAGCTTTGTTCGAAAATAACAATGCTCTATTGGTGGAATGATTTGCATTCAAAAACTCCTGTGAATAATAAGAGGTATCCTCCAGAAGAATGGATAATAATTTTAGATATACTTAATTCAGGTGGCATTGAGCCAATCGCCAAGGCCGGTTATATAACTGATATAAATGAGGCCATACGTAAAAGCAATGAGTTGTTGGCTAGAGAACTAGACCATGGGTTGCGCCAATTGATTTTAGATATTCTTAAACATACTCTTCCACTCTGAACTATATAAACTGCCTGCCATCTTATGAGCGTTTGGACACTAACAATTGATCTTAGAACCGATAGGCAACGCCATATATTATCTATTGCCTTGTTGGATCATGATAGGGTAGTCCATTGGACATACAGCCAGCCATTGAGTGAAGCTGAAGTTCAACACTTACAAGAATTGTCTAAAAACAGTTTTTCGAATCACCACGCAGAGCAAAGAAGAGAACGGATGACGGAACTTGGGCGATATGCGGAGATATGTTACATAATTGAAAATGCAATGGATCAATCAAATGTTTACAATTCTGACTCCATCATTATAGACACTTTGGTTACATTTATCCCTTGGGATTTGTTGTATGTCCGTGATGATTTTCTTGGGCATAAAATATCCGTTGGTCTGCGCGTCCCACCATTCTACCGTCGAAGTCAACAGACAAGGTTCGATAGCAAATCCCGTCCACGCTTTCTTCATATTATTTGCAACCCCAAAGGCGATCTTGTTTTGAATAAGGAAAGCAATGACATAAAATCTATATTAAATACCTTAGGAGATGCTATAAATTATCATCCAATAAATAATCCAACTGAGCATGAGTTGTTATCGGAATTGTTGAGTTGTAGCAATACCCCTTTTATACATTATTCTGGTCATGTTATACCAAGCAACGGAATTTTACTCGGTGACAATACCGTTTTTGATCGCGACAGAATTGCAAGGCATTTCTCATTTGGCGAAAAAAAGATAGTTTTTTTAAATGGATGCGATTCCATCTTTGATGATGACAAAAACCAGCATGATGGCGACATGTTCAAACAGGCTTTTGTCGCCAATGCGTTTTTGGATTCGGGTGCTTTTGCGGTAATTTCACCCAGAACAAAAATATTGGACAGTGAAGCTTCTGTCGCGGCAGGTTTAATCTGGCATAAAATATTTTCCGGTGTCGAATTGGGCCATGCTGTAAGGGAATGCCGAAAAGAAATGTTTAAAAAGGACCCAAATTCTTTGGCAAGTTATAGCTATGTGTTATATGGCAATCCTTCGCATCGTGTGGATAGTTGGGTTAGGGATTCCAAAACTCATGGCAAGGACACCCATCCAGAGCAAGCTTTGGCAGATATCTCCATCATACGCCGCGCTTATAACGAAGTTGGTTCTCCCGTTTTTCCTCAGCATATTTTAGGCGTTTTGTCCAGGGAATGGATTGTCGCCCATATTTATTATGAAGCGGAATACCAATCTTACATAGGGGCGTTGGAGCGATTGCGCCAAGAACTTGGCGTGGGATTGCCCGCTGATTGCGAGAGAGCCGGATCGGTGGAACTCAACAGAGTAAGCCTTGAGATTGTCAAGCGCATGTCTAGCAAACCCAACTTTCACGAAGATGAATATCTCGCTTGTTTGGAGGCATTGGCTGAAATCGACGACCGCAACATCGAACTGGCGCTGAAATCCTTACAATTTGGCCCGAGGACTGCGGAAGAACTCTTGCTTGCCGCCCGCAAGTGGGTTGCCGATGGATGCCAAGTTCCAATGTCCGTTTTTGTTCATCCGTGTGGCATGATCAATCAAACGATCTGGCTACCCAATTATCCAACCGAGTCTGTTCCCATCGCGGGGGATATTGTAGGTTGTTGGGATTTGTTGCTGGGTTTGATTGTTGCCAGTCCTAAGCTTTGTACGCTATGGCCTTTTAGCATGCCTCCCCAGCATCGTTGGCAAGCGGGGCAGAGATTGCACTGGGGAAGGCTAGACGAAGATGCCAAGGAAGCAAATATGGATGCCATGGAAATGAGGATAGAAGAAGGGCAGCCAACAATCACGGAGGGCATGTTGTTGCGATGTCTGTTGGATGAGGGTCGTCTGGACTGGTGTAATTTGCCAGGGCATGCAAAGTTTTGTCTAAATGGTGTGTCGGACGTTGTTTGGTCGAACTGGGTTCGGGATATGGGAATCCGCTGCCTGGGCTTGCTTGAGAGGTTAGCATAACTATGAATGCAATATTGGAAATTTTACAGGAACAATCCCTATCTTGGTCAAATACAAAATATCCATGCCCGCCGCCAGCCACTTTTTTTGAGCGGACAATCGGTTTTCAAGCCTCGCGTTTTGATGTTCGCGTTTTTGCACGACATTTGTTGGTTTGCTCCCGTTGCGCCGCCTACTGGCAGGCCATTCAAGATGACAGTTGTTTAAGCCTGGGGGAGCTTTACGGATTGTTTAAGGCTAGGCCTGGGCATGGTCAGGATTTCGACTTCGCCCGCCTACGCGCTGAGGACCACTTGGCTTGGTGTATACAGTGCCAAGATCGCCGTAATTTGGTGAATGGAATCCGGCGCATGTTCAGCTTCAGTCCGTCTCCTTGGTATGTCAATTTGGGTAAAGCGTTGGCTATGGAAAACTTGGAACCCGTTTTTTGCAACCAATATCCTGAAGAAACCCTAGTCTACCGCAGCCACGACCCTGAAGAACCCCTAGTCTATCATAAACACGCCCATGACGAATTAGACGGGTGGGTGTTGGGTTGTGATGGCGATCCACGATTGGTCTTGGGCCGTCTGCTTAGGCTACCGGTCAAACTCGTACATGCCATCTTCCGTAATTCTGGTGTGATCGAAATAAGCATGGAAGTTACGCCAAATGTGCAAAAGGTGCTTTGCGCAATCACTGTAGGAGGGCAAGCCTTGCTGTTGCCAGAATGCCGTCCGCAAGAGAATGTCGCGACGTTTTCTTTTGATGTCTCAGTACAAAATGATACCGCAGTGCAAAAAAAAGACAGAAAAGACAGCCAGATACCCTCATCCGCTTTGACTGTTTGGCTGTCCATGTCCGATTTGGACAATTGAGTGTGATAAAACTGTAGCCAGCATCAAATCAAGTCGCGGGGCTCATAATGAACGGTTCTAATTGGATTCCCGGTCGGTTGTCTAATGTCTGGCCTATCTTATTATCAATGCTTGCTTTTGTATTCGTTTGCATTAGTGTGGCAGGGGGTTGGTCGGGTGGCCTTGTTTACCTTTTAGCGGGATTGTTACCTGTCGCATTATTGATTGCTATTATTGGTGTGGCTTGGTTTGTTTTGTTTGAATCACGTCGAATCAATGCACTGCTGGATTGTGAATGGATGTCAGTCGGTTCAATGCAGGATTGTGCGGATGTCTGGGTTAATTTTGTCCATGATCCAGGCCAAGTTCAAGAAAGCGAGGACGAGGGGGTTTTGGTTACTGAATTTGCCCAAGCAATTCGAGAAAGGTTTCTGGCCGGCGATTCATTGCGCATTGCCGATTTGACAGTTTTATTACAGGATCAGGCTGATTCGATTACCCGTAACTTAGTACGGGCTGCGGGGTGGGCTGTAAGCATCGGCTTTGTCGGCAACATCTTGGGCCTGGCTATTCAAGCCTGGTTGGCGCAGGATTTCAGTGGTGATGGCATACTCAGCCAGAAATTTTTATTTGGCTGTCTGATTGCCTTGTTCACTACGGTAACAGGGGTGTTGGTCGCCATCTATGCCCACCTGATTCGTAGCCAGTTTGAGGGTGAACTGGATGCTATCTGTAAGATTATTCGGCGGTTCTTTTCATCTCATGTCCTACCCCAATGTGACCCGGCAACTCGTCAGGTTGCGCAGATTATCAATGGATTGGACGATATTATCGAGAAATTTAACAAGTATTTGGCTGACCTGAAACCAAAAATTGACGCAGAGCTTGCGGAAAACATTCGCATAGCGGTGGATGATATTAATAGTGCATTCGCCACTACGATCAATACCGATCTAAGTCGGATACTCAGGGAAGCCATGAGTCCACTGTATGTTGAGATAAAGACATCCGCCCAGCAGATGCAGGAAACGAATAATAAATTAGTGGAGACTACCCAGGTATTTACCAACGAGCTTAGGCAAATCATCCAATCCCCGAAAGAAATGCATGAAGCGCAGATGGAAGCGACGATTGCATTGAAGCATGCCATTGGCAAATTGAACGATGTCGCTACAAGCGCCGAGACAGTCGCTGGCAAGTTGGAAAATGCTGCGGGACAAATTGCTCTGAGTCTAGAAAATATTTATGCAGCGGAAGAAAGTGCAAAGGAAAAAAACAAGACCAAGTCTGTTGACGCTGATAACTTTGAGATTCATTCTGAAATGATGAAACGTACTACGCAGGAATTTCACGAAGCACTTTCCGTCTTGACCCAGGTTTTCAGGGAAATATCGGAACGTGATATTGGGGTAGCCGTTCAGCCTATCCAAGAATAATAGACGAGTTTCAAGCTTATCTTTTAGGGGGATTTATGCACATTGCTTACTTTAGAGATAAAAAAACAACTCTGCTCCCTATCATTCTGCCTGTCGTTGATTTTGTGTTGGTCATCTTTTTGCTGCTGTTGGCCTTGAACACCTTGACGGGAAGGACTTTGGGTAAGATTTACAAGTCATCCTACGCATTGGATCAAATAGGTGATGATCTTAGCAGACGATTGGAGGAAACCAAACGCCTTGATTCAAAAACCATAGGAGTTGATATCCCGGCATCCATTGCCGACAAACCAAACAAATTAGACGCAATGATACACATCCCGGCTTCCATGGAGGAACTTAAAAAAGCTGCCTTGGGGGTATCTACCGTTGAAAATCAGGTTTGGACGGCAAACCTTAAGCATTTGGCCGAAGATGAATTAAGGTTCTGGAATGACCTTAAGCAGGGTTTGTGTGATAGCAGGATGATACCCGCCGTCCCGGATACCCCTGCCGATTCTGCAAATCCAACCGACTGGGCTTTGTTTGTACGCAATCTAAAAAGATGGGAGATGAAAGTATGGGAACAGTATTTAAAATGCCAAGAACCTGTGCCTTTCATTATAGGCGAAGATTTGTTACATTTCAAAATAGACAAATGGGATCTGTTTGAGAATAATTTGGATACAGCTTTGAGAATAATTTACGAAAACGTGGACAAAATTCTTAAAAGCCACAGCCAAATATACGTTTTCGGACACACAGACCCAAGTGGTGGCGATAAACACAACGAGGATCTGAGCTTTCACAGAGCACAGTTTGTCGCGGAAAAAATACGGCAGCATCTGGTAGAAAAGAATTTACATGAATCAGTCGATTTCGCCCTGTATCCTGTCGGTATGGGCAGATACAAAAAACCGGATAAAGAACCGGATAAATTACCAACTGAATCTATAGATGATTATTATAAACGCTTGCGGCGGATCGAAATTTCGTTTCGTAGTGCAGCGAAAAGTAGTGTGGGGATGGAGTGATGCAAAGCTTCTCATTTTTTTCGGCTTTTGCGCTATTTCAGGATAATAAAACTATGGTGCGGAAGGATAATTCTAAACGTATGCATCATCCATTGGTATCTTCGGACATGATCTTTTTAAAACTGAACGAAGAATGGCAAATCAGCATTTTGCCAGTAACCTTGGCCGAGTTTGGTGAGTTTATCCGCAATGGCAAATATTTTAACCAAGACCATTGGAACGGTTTTTGTAGCACTGATAACGGCGACGCAGTGTTGCGCCGCATCGGTTATGGTTTGCGGTCTTCCAAAGAGGCGGTTGGCAATATTAATTGGTTCGAGGCGGATGCCTATTGCCGATGTATGGGAGGAAGGCTTCCATGGCTTGCAGAACAGGATAGCCTACGCGCCAATTTGATGACATCTTCTCGCAAAGGTATCCGCCAAACACCCAGGGGGAAGATATTATCAAGAGAATGGTGTGGCGAATGGTATAACCGCAATAGTGGCCGTTCGAATGTTCGCGCCTCTGAAACACCACCAACCCGTGTAATAGTCGGGGAGCCTCACCACGCCGTCCCTGATTATACCGCCCCGAATCTTGGCTTTCGCCTAGTGCGGCCAGTTTGATGTTTCCAAATTTAGGCTATAGCGGAGAAACGATCATGAAATTGTATTATTGCGATGGAGACAAATGTCTTGACGGCTCCACCTTAGGACAAATGGTTTATGCTTGCCGGAACTGTTATGACAAACCCAAGGCATTAGACAAACTATCTGACAATGTAAGAAAAAAAGTGGAAGCTGCCATTGACAATGCAGAAAAATCCAACCAATGGGGTCCATGGCCTGATTGCGAATGTGGAGGTAATTTCCCGGTAGTGCCGCGCTGCCCAAACTGTCATGATGTTATAGGCAGACACGGTTGGTATCCGCCTTTCGGTCTTTGGGGTGCCTCTAGCACGGGCAAGTCGGTTTTTTCGGCGGTTTTGTACGATGAGATTGCTACTAAATTACATAATTCCACAGATATGACCCATTCTGTTATCGGGGGGGATTCATTTAAGCAAAATGTTGTCCTTCCTTTATATAGAGGAATTCTGCCTGAAAAAACAGCACCTAGTCAACACAACAAACTGGTTATCAAGCTTCGTGGAGCAAGCAATCACTCTAGTGACTGGTTAGGGCGTAGCCTCACGCTGACCGACATGGCTGGGGAAGTATATGAACTGACCAGAGACTATGCCAATGATGAGGCTATGAAAAAACGGCGTGATCTGATTCTTAGATCCAAGGAATCCATTTTTCTGATCAACCCGCAAGGCTCAGGTGTGCTCGGAGCAAACATGAGGCAAGACTATTATGTTCCGTTGTGCGCGGTGTTTGAACTGCCGCAAGTTCAGGATATTTTGCGTCATCAGGCTGAAATTCCTAATGGGGGGATTGCAGTCGCTGATAAGGAAGCATCTAAGTTTGTTCATCTCATTGAATATGCTATGAGAAATATATACCATTTTCCAAGTGATCCACGAAATAATGGGTATTACGATCTTTCAATGCATATTGCCAATGAAATCCTACAAACACCTAACCCTAACCTCTCTATAATGATACAAAATGCATTACAGGAAACTGCCAACAAATTAAGTAACATTCCAAGATTGCAGGAGCAAATAGACAAAGTTGCACAATTCTTGAAAACAAACAATCCCAATCAAGTCGGCAATAATGATGATAAAATTCAACATCGCATCGCCATCACCATTGCCAAGTCTGACTTATTAGATAAGACCTTGTTTCCTAGCGAGGCATTACTCCAAGGTATAATCGACAAAACATTCAAAAAAACCATTTGGAAATTGATGCCCGGCTTAAAAAAAACCTCCCGCAAAGTCTGGTTGAATGCCCTCAACCAAGTCAGTGAAGCCAATCGGGACGTTCTTCGTAAAGTTGGAGAGAATGATTTCGTTGATCATGTTGAACGTGTTTTTACCGATGTCGGTTTTTTCTTCATCAGCAGCTTGGGCACGGACACTGAAGTCTTCCCGGTTTCGACCACTGAAACGATACGCCCAGGTGGTCGTCCAGGAACCGCTGCAGCACCAGGAGCAAATCCGCAACACGAGGTCGCCGGTTCACAAACCAGCCAACGTGTATGGACTCTTAAAAAGAGGGTTTCACTGCATAGTATGGTCACCCAGTCGCGCAGCCCCTTGCCCCAAGGGGTATTGTGGCCGTTGCTTTGGGTGCTTGCCGGAGGGTAGATTGCCATGGGTTATGATTGGGTTTGCACTAAATGTTGGTCAGGCGGCGACGCCCCCGGCATTTGCGCCTGCGGTGAAAATCGGGTTCCCTTTGCCGCACCGGGAGAAACCCCGTCCACTGTCATCCATTTCAAGCTTTTGGACGAGGCTCCCACGGCGGTTCAATTGC